>Ga0228702_1000165_pt1 | contig 56591 bp, 57 predicted proteins | sample McNCre217_Aug_MG_2_FD_178018 | JGI IMG/M metagenome (GOLD analysis project Ga0228702, IMG submission 178018) | Freshwater microbial communities from McNutts Creek, Athens, Georgia, United States - 20-17_Aug_MG | ecosystem: Environmental > Aquatic > Freshwater > Creek | place: USA: Georgia... | reverse complement strand
CGGTTTGAGCTTGAATTTGCAAATTCAAGAGATCAACAAAAAAGCCGTTACTGCTTGCAGTAACGGCTTTTTGTTTGGAGGCGCGACCCAGAGTCGAACTGGGCTAAACGGATTTGCAACGTATATACGTCTAAATTTACCTATATAAATCAACGGTTTAAGTCGATATTTTTTGACCGTGTAATAAAACGTGTAATTACATTAAACGGTCTTATCGTGAACTAGGACCCAAGCACAATAAAGCAATCCAAGCAATTCGGATGGAGTGTTCAATGAACGCCCTAGTTGTTTAAATAGTTTGTCTGCATCTATCGCTGTCAATCGAAGATGACCAGTTGCCAGAGCCAAAGCAAACTCCAAAGAGGCTTCACCGTAACCTTGTTCACGGTTGTAAAAGACCTTTTCCAAGAACTCTCGCATGATTTGACTTAAGTCTGGAGCGCCAGAATAGTCTAATTCGTGAGAAAAAGTCGCACGCAAAAGGCTTGCTTGAAGCACTCCATCATTGAATCGTAAGAAGTTTTCAGGATCTAAGACAACCGTTTCATGCAAACTTGAACGCAAACATTTTTCACTAGTCTTGAATTCACGAGCCACCTGCAAGGCCGAGGCCATAGCGACATAGCCCACTGAAGCGTGATTTGCAGAATTCAAAATATCCTTGTCAGGGTCCCAAAAAACGAAACCCTGAGTTAACGTTAACGGCTGGCCAGCCGAATTTGGCAAAAAGTTATCAGAAGCCCGCTCAAGCGCATCACCAGCCAAGACTAAAGAGCTAGAAATCAAATCAACGGTCCATGAAGACTTTGCTTCTACCTCGATTCGATCCAACTTTTGCATCAAAGTTGCGCCACGCTTCCAAGCATCATCACCCGAGGAATCCATACCTGTTGGGAGAACTAACCAACTTGAAAGTGAATAAGGGCGCTTCTGCTCGCCTGATTGAACTAGAAACTGACGCAACCGCCCCCACAACTCCTCAGTCCCGGGAAGTGCAACACCAACAAGAAAATGCCTTGAAGCTTTAGGCACTATCTCACGCAAATCTCTAGACGCAGATCGCAAAGAATAGCCATCACCCACCAACGTTGAACAAGTTAGAACTCCACCAACTTCAGCGGCTTTTACATTCTTAAGTTCATTATGCGCAAGAACGGTAGGACGAGTTTTGTATAGCGTCCCAATGCAATCAGCACAGTGATTTGCTAAATTCTCCGCACCTGGCCCTGGTAAATACATAACATGACTGACGCTGACTGGCGTTTTGCATGCAATTTCTTCCGCCACCCAGGTTTTAAATGCATCCAACTCTGCGATCCGCTCTCCATTGACACTAATTAGGTCAATCGCATCTCCCACACATTCAACCCTTTTTTTATACAAACAAGTTGAAGCAGCATCGTTGAAATGATTAAGAAACTCCCTTAGCTCTAGTGGCGCGTGATCCTTAGAAAGAGTTAAGGCTCTAGGCTTTTTTCCTGTCGCAATGAAGTACTCACCAGTAAGTTGAATCACTGTTTCTCGTTTAGAGGTCGCATCAACAAAGCCACCTCGTGAATCAGTACGACCATGCGCGTACACAACCAATCCGACTCTTCCCTCACTTGTCAAATCCAACAACGTGATAATTTGTGAACTTGGAATTCCATTCTTCAAAAGCTTTAGAGCCATCGAACCAGAGGTTGACGCACTAATCAAAACGGCCTTATCGGCAGTTACAACCTCATGGAGACTCCCAAGACCATCATGAGAATGGAAATTCGAAATTGTCCAATTCAAATCGATAGAACCACCACTGCTACGAACAATATCTTCAATAGCCCTAGCGACCGGGTAGATGCCCATAGTGTCAATATAGAACTGCCCAACATGCCGTAAATTGCTCCAAGCTTTGAAACAAACGCAGAGCCCAACAAAATATGAGTCAATTTCATCCCGAATTAACTCACTCGCAAGTAAGAAATATTTTGATTTACGTCCAGAAGGATGTTGAAAAAGATGCCCCGAAGGCGCCATCTGAAATGCACGACGCTCCTCAACAAGCCATGCCATTCCACTGGATAGCACATGTTCAAAATTAAGATCCCCACCACTTTTATCTGCTAAACACTCGAGATGAAGCCGAGAAAATTCACCATCTTTAAAGGACCAGATACCAACATTTTTTAGGTACCCGAGTCCACCGGATTGGCCGCGCTGCATCAACGCTGTTACTCGCTCTTTATTCTCAAACCAAACTTTGCTAATCGCATCAGCATGCTTACCAAATGAAATCAATGCAATAACATCAGGAACTGGAGCCTTAGTTTTGATAGCCTCTTGGACCTCGTCATCGATCACAGTGATATCGACCACGGATCGCCCAAAAAATATGCACAGGACGTCGATCAATTGCCCCGTACGCTGACATTCAGACCTAGCTCGAAATGATAGTGTTCGCTTCATACTCAAAGCCTTGGCAATGGAATGAAAACACTAATTACAGTGCCAGCAACGCGCATAAGCTCACGCCCATCGTCGTACCAATCCTCAAAATTCTCACAAACGTTTGCAATAGGTTCATTAGGAGGGAAACATTTAAAGATTGCATGTCTACCTGATCGAACACGAACAAATCCAGACGCTTGAGCAACTTCGAGCAGAACTTCCGGAATACCCCCACCTGTTGCCTTCTTGGTTTTAGATGAAAAGCTTTGACGCAAGCAATTTTCTAAGGCATCACGCTCTTCCCCTTTAGTCATAGCAACGTACTCTTTACCAAGAAGTCGTGATGCCATTCCAGGACCTGAATCTAAAAAACTAAAACAAATCCCAGCGACCTGTCTCTCACCACCGAACCTGGCAGACAACGCAGCCCAATAGTTTTTCAGTGATTGGCTTCCAATTAAGTCAGCTTTAGATTCGTCATCACTGAACGACAACCAACTAGCCAGCATCAATTCAACGTGTCTACGATACTTCTTCCCATCAAGACCTGTAATTGCATGATCTTGCGTGTTCTCAAAAAGCTCATGAGTAAGTGTTGCTAGCGCAGAAGTCGTTCCATCATCCACAACATCAGCAGTTTTAGCATGCGACAAAACAGATAGACCTCTGATAGTTGCCTTCAAATCAAATTTATCTCTAACAGCAGAAGGGTCTGGTGCGTAAAACAGGGGCTTCAAAAATTGACGTTCTGCCCCGCTAACGCAGAGCAAATCTATCGTTCGGCCTTTCATTAATTTCTTAAAGTCTCCTTGATATGCCGACTCGATACGCTCAGCACCAGAAGATAGTGCTGAGTAACGTTGAACGCTTTCACCTAAAACTTTGATGAAAGGCGCCATGGAGAGAAGAGCCAACCCTACAGAGTGGCCGCATGCCTCAACCAGCACTGATTCGCGAGTTTTATCGCCATTGCTTAGTAAGTTAAGGGATCTCTGCGGATTTAGTCGAGCCCATGTAAGTAACACTTGAAGAAACGCAGCGTCTCGCAATGCACCTCTGCGTTTATCCAAAGCAGTTGCAAAGACTCCTAAATCTTTCTCTCTGTTGGCATGCACAGCCGTAGTAGCCTTATCTATTTCTTCTAACGAAGAAAGAGAGTTCAACCGAAATTCAGAACCTATGCTCATGATTTTTAATATAAATGTGCACCAATACCTTCAAGCATAACTTAGATAGTTTTCGCGTCTGGGTTCGACTTTAGCAAGCTTACTCACCCTCATGCACCAGCCAAAGTCTCAATAAAAGTGAGCATGTCTGACTTGAGTGCGTTAATTTCCAACAATGAAATTGAAAGCTGCTCTCCGTTGTTTAAAACTGGACGAAATGTTCGCGGAATAACTTTACTCAGCTGCTTAGTAGTTTTATCACCGACTCGTCCACCAGCATGGACAATCACATGCCGGCATGCTTGCGCAGCAATGATGTTATTCATTACAACGTTACGTTCTGGCGTTATGCCCGCATACGTTGAAAATGCCCGAACTGTTGCCCCCATATCTTGAAACGTAAAGTCATGTTTAGCTATCAATAAATCTGGAATTGCACCTGTGAGATCCCAGTTTCTGTCCTTTAGCTCAGCTACAGTGAGCTTCAATTCTTCTTCCAATAACTTGCCGCCTCCAGCAGAAGCCAATCGGTCAGATACAGCCTGCCTGAAAAGATCACCAAGAGCAGACGCAAAATGTGAAACCAACAAGACAACAGCTTGGTTATAGATGGCTTGATACTTCAAACGCAGTGTTTCGTTGCTGCGAATTCCACGAATTACGGCAAGTGCTCTTGCCCCATTTAATCGCTCATCTCCAAATTTCGACTTTAGTTGATCATGCAATCCTTCTACGGTTAGCGTTACTAAATCCAAAAGTTGCCGATCAAAGTTGATCAGGTTGTCAACTTCTGAAATATTTTTTTTAAAGATTTCAGCTGGTGTCATTTTTTACTCAAGCACTTTCAACAGCCACCAAACGAGCCGAACTGCACTCGTCTCGGATTGCCTTGAGTCCCTGATAAACAGGACCATGATAAAAATTTTCCCAAGCATTGATGGATGGAAACTCCAAGATCACGATTCGTCTTGGTTTCCAATCCCCTTCGTAGACGCGATGCTCACCCCCACGAGTCAAATACTTTGCACCTGCATCCGCTAGAGCTGGTTTAACTTGACTCATGAAATCCTGATATCGGTCCAGATCACGAATTTCCACATCAAAGATTACATAGGCAGTCATACACACCTCGAATTGGAATAACGCTCATCTAGCGTCTTTGGAGCTCCAACTTTCGCACAAATCATTAGCGGCCACAGCAGGAAAACTGCTGAGCTTCACAACCTTCCTGTCCTTAGCTGGCTGCTGGAAGTACTCATACCCGCAATGTAATGCTGGATGCGCCGTATCTCCGCCAAGCACGTAGGCGCAGCACTGGCATCCGCCCTTCTCTTGCGTCTTTTTCTGCGGCGTTGACATTACTTACTAATTACCAATGGCCAGGTTTCTTCGCTGGCTTCTTGTTCGTATTGACGTTTTTAGGCAATTGAGAACCCTCAAGCTCTGAATCTAGGATGTGTTGACGCACCCAATGGACTCTTTTGGTTAAGCGTTTATTTGAAACAGCATCACCAGAAAGTCCCTTTTCTCGGAGAGGCACAACAAGCCCGATCTGAACATTTGGGGCATCTTGGCGAACCAGTTGCAACGCAGGCTCCAGGTCGCTGTCATTGGTGCAAATCACTTGCTGGTCGCACTCGCCTCGGACCGCATCTCTGTACACCTGTAATGCCAAGTTGACGTCGGTCTGCTTTTCTTCAATCATCCAGACAGGCGCTAAGTTCTGCTTGTCTGGCTCCTCTCCTTCAACATACGACGGCATGTTGGTAGATCCAAAGATGTGAAACCCTTGAATGATCTGAATCAAGTCAGCATGAATAGCTTTTAGAGCGCGGTGGTATTGAGTTTGAGCATGCGCTGACGCATCACCGTGTCGAGCATATGAGGCTTTGACTGGTGAAGTGAAATACTTGATGCAAATGACGTTTGCGCTGGGATCTTGTGGCTTTAGGATTTGGTCACGAAACAACGCACCTACATCCAGCCATTTGTGCGCTGTGCCCTTCAACCTAGAGTAATAGAGGTTGTAGCCGTCGATGTAGATGATGGTTCGTGACAAGTTCAGCGCCTAGAAAGTGAAAAGGCCATCTTGCGATGACCTTTTCGCCCTAAGCCCGAGCCAACTGAATGACACTGCGAAGGGATTGTGTTTTTATTCTAGTGCTGTTTTAAGTGTGCTTAAGTGGATTCCCGTGCAATTCTGCGACTAAAGTGGGGTTTTTATCGCCTGCATCGGCCGCATGTTAGTGACTGCAAACTTGTTTAGCCAGCTAATACAGGGACATCACAAACGGCATTGCTCCATAGCCGCCAACTGAAGCTCCTTGGCTTTGTCGTAAAGACGCTGAAACCTCATCCCATACCTCGTCAAAAAACTCATTCTCAATAGCGAACCGATTGACGATCTCTTTGGCAATCATTCGCTGAATGTCGTCCAACCTACATAGCCTTGTCCCGTCCGACTCCATCAGCAATTTTCGGCACTCAAGGTAGTCATTCAAGTTAATGAGCGCCACATTAGACACTGGCAGTTCTTGTGCTGTGATGCTGCTCCAGTAACCACTACTCATTCCAAGCGCATGGCTAAACGCTCGCACAGTCAGTCGCGGGTAGACATCACACATGGCCTCATACAGTTCATCTTCAAATCGCATGCACTTCTCCATCTTGCATAAATTATTTATGCGCGGAATAAATACATGCATGAAGACATTCACCGCACTCATCAAAGCACGCGTCAACAGCAGCGTTAAAGCTATACCCGTAGAAATCCGAGCACAAAACAGCTCTGATGCCCGGTGGCTACTGCAAGCCATCTACGGATTTCACTCACTGGCATCATCACCAACAGAGTTACGGGAAGGCGAACAACTTGATGAACTGACTCAAGCTAAAACGCCTGAACAGCAACGCATCGCCAATCTTCAAATCACCAAAGACCGTGCCAGTAATGCTCTCAAGGCAGAACGTGATCGACAAAAAAGGGCCAAAGCGTTCAAGGCACTGTCAACAATCAAGCCATCAACACCTACGCTCTGACCCGTGGTCCTTATTTTTTGAGTCCAAGAATTGGGCGTTTGGTTTGAACGACTTCTGCAACCTTGGACGACTTGCTGGTCAATGCCTCGATCTGCGCGTCCAAGCCCCCTGCTTCCAAAGCAGTTTTGATCACTTGCAAAGTTGTGATGACCTCTTCGATGCCTGACGTCTCCACGGCATTAAGTCCAACTTGGAGTTCTAGCGGTTTCACGCCATAGCGAATCGTGATGCATGTTTTACCGTTGTCACCTGTCCACCACGGCTTGATTTTTTTAGACTGCTCCACCCTCTTGCTATCCCCTGTCACGGGATCCTTGATGGACTACATGACGGATGGCGCATAAACAGTGCCCGATTGCTCTGCTTTCGCGAGTTGGATTTGCTCGGCGAGTTTTTCACTCAGTTTTTTGCGACGGGCATCTTTTGCATTGCTATCTTGTTGGCGATGACAGGCGATCAGTTTCAAAGAACTCAGGTTACTCATTTCAAACTCCATTTGTTGTTACAGGAGTTGTTAATTTATTTTCAGACCATGGTGATGGACAACCTGTATCTTGCTAACCCGATGCTTTGGAAGGACTCGACATACTGGACTACTCTGATTCGTCTAGGCAGACGAAGCAATTGATCGTGAATCCCTTGGCTGCGGCCTCTTCTTGTGCAATGCGAGCGCGATGTTCTTGCTCTTCACGCTTAACGTCCAGCAAGCGAGGCTCATAGCGTTTGAGTTCTTTGGGCGTTAGATGCCAATAGGGGTTGCCCGTGCGCTCTTGCATTTGGTATTCGATCTCACACTTGAGATCAAGTCCCAAGCGATGCTCAAAGAAAATAGCGTCATGCACATTGGCAATGGGTATGCGGCCTTTGGCATGGGCCACCTCACGCACCACGTCCATGACAGCGGTTTCGGCATGTTGGTACAAATAGGCCAAGACCTTGGCTTTGCTGGGTCTGCCGCTGTGGGTTTGCAGAACTGATATGGTCAACAGCTCAGGATGCTGGATTTTGACTTGGCCGTACAAATAGTCATCCAACATGTTTTGCTCTTGGATAAAAGCCCTCACAGTGCTGTTTGCCAGAAAACGTTTGCGGTCATCGGGATTCTTGATGATCTCAACAAGTGCAGGATTTAACCAATTACCTGGGGTAATTTGCCAACCGTGACTGGTCAGACGCGCACCAAAGCTGATGGCAGTAAATGCCTCCTTGAGCCGCTTGAGTTGATAGTCTTTATCAAGCACGGGGCTGCTGGCATCAAAGGTGAAGTAGCGCACGGTGCTCATGAAGTCAGTTTTGTCTTCCAAAAAGCAGGTCGTCGCTGGAAATGCCTCACGCACTGTTTGCTCTGAACCCAATGTGCTGAGGCAGTCGCGTGCAAAACCCATCTTCCAAGCAATGACGCTGCTTCTAATGTCGTACTCCCAGCAGTTGCCCAACATGGCGCGGCGCAGTTCTTTGTTGACGTTCTGCGCGCTTACGCCCTCGTAATAGGTACGACCAAATTCGCTGGTTTTTTTGCGCTGGAAATACCACCCGTTAAACACCTGTGATACAGCCAAGACGATACGGGCTTGGCGCAAGGCATAGTCTTTTTGATCCCGCGTCAGGTACTTGGCTTCGGTGTTGAGCCAAACGATATAGTTTTTTAAAGACTCGACATCCACGGGCACAGGGTCAAACACCGCCAGTAGCTCTGCGTCAGTCCAGTCCGCTTTAAAGTCTGGATACAGCAATTCGCAGAGCCCTTGGTTGCTGGTATCGCTGCCGCGCAGGTAGATGTCTATTTCTTGGTCACTGGTTTGGTTATTCAATATATCGTCCCTTATTTCTAGCGTATTGGTCATGGTTACCAAGGGGGTCAGCTTGATCTCTGACAACTTGCCCTTGAGGTTGGAGCCTATATCCGCCGTTTGCACCAAGGCCAAGTTGTTGTCACTGAGCCATTTATGCATGGTGATTTTGTTGGGGCCAATTTGCCCACCACTATTACGGAGTCTTTTCAGAGAAACTGGAAACAAGTTTAGTTTTCGTTGCGCTGGTGTCAATCCCCACTGCAAGGAAAGAAACAATAGCCCCTCCAATACCTTGATGTATTTATTGAGTACTCGACGGGAGTTATAGGATGTTGGAAAAGCTTGGTGCAAGGCCTCGTACACAGCTTCATTAACGGTAATTTGGATCATGTGCTTCCTTATCTGCGCTGTAAAAAGTGCGCTAGCTAACATATATTTAGTCCGTTGCAAAATAGGAGCATGACTTTCCAAAAGTCATGCGCTTATAGTAAATACGCTAAAGCGTGATGGATTGATAAGCCCCATTTCATAACCCAAGCAAAAGAGCTCATGAAATGAGCCGATCCTTGCTTTTTTCAGATCAATGACAACAGCTGTTGTTGCTTTGCAATTCGTTTGGCTTTCCAAGTTGCCTTCTGCTTAGCAATAGCTTGCGGGCTCTTTTTCTTACCAACGTTATGAGCGCGAAGCTTGGCGCGGGTTTCATCACTCATGTCTTTTCCTCGATGCGCAGCACCAATCTTTTCTCGTTGCTCCGCTGTCAACGTTGCAGGTACATATCCAGCAGCTTTACGTGCTTGGTTTGCAGCGCTGATCTTGGCGCGGGCCTCAGCACTCACCACTTTTCCGCGATTGGCAGCTGAGATCTTTGCTTTTGCCTCATCCGTATGAACATGCAAACGACTGGCAGCACTAATTTTGGCGCGTGTTTCTTCGCTGGATTTTCTTCCGCGCAAAGAGTCAGAAATTTTCTTACGCAGTTCTTGACTTAAGGTGTACGACGGATTGCCGAATTGTTTTTTCTTAGATTCATACATTGGAAAGTCGGAATCACATTTACCGCATACATCTGAAAACCCTTCCTCCTCCAAAAGCCACTCCATGCCATGAGTAATTTGCACGCCCGTGTTAGCCTTACTCATAGTCAATCCCCAACAAAATGCAACAATTTCCAGTCCAGCCCTCTGGGTCTGTTTTAATTTGAGTAGCAATTTGAATTGGCAGACGGAGATCCAAATTCCGGATCTTAGAAAGATTTTTCCAGATAAATCCCAGCAGTTTCACCTTCTCTTCAGAATTAATATTGGCATCTTCAAAGCCAGAGAGATAATCACGCTCAACGACAAAATAATAAATATTTGCAAATTGCTTTTCCTTGCTTTGCATCACAACAGGCCAAATATTGGTACGACTTTCGATGGCACGCATGTGTTCTGCAACACGCCCACGACGATTGATACGAAAATCAATATTAGTGCACACAATCAATGTCCCCTCATACAAGAAGTTAGCCGTTGGAATGTTGTTTACCAATGGAATACGACTGGACTCATAACAAACTTGCATGCCTGTTTGCTCAAGTGCAGCCTTCAAAATTCCAAGCGCAACTTCATCACCAAATAAACAATCACAATCATCAAGAACTACAACTTTTCCTTTTGCACGGTACTCCGCCAAAATGCGGAAAAGTTGCATTGTTGTCAGATGCCCTTTCACGACAACATAGTCAATGCCAAGAATTTTGTTAGCTGAGTTGAGCGCTTCTTGAACAACATGAGATTTACCAAGTCCAGGATGGCCTTGCAAAATCAAACTTTTGTGGGCGCCGTTGATCACCATTTCCACATAACGCTTAGTTTTTGCATAGAAGTTACTGACGTTTATGACTTCGTTTGCGACAGCTTCGCAAAAATCAGACGGGCTTAAAGTCAATGAGTTATTCGCAACTGCTTCAGTTGCAATATTTGCAGCATCAGCTTTCTCATAAGTTGTCATATTGAACCCTTTTAAAAAGTTTAAAGATCATTAAGAATTAACTAACCAATTTGCTAGCCAACACCTCGATTGTTAGCTTTATTAATTTTTAAATTAATTACTGTTAATATTTACTTTTTAAAAGTTAATGCTTATCTGAATCTAATGGACAAAACAGCCCAAAAACGGCAAATCAATGCCCGCCAAGCAAGCGTCACCAAGTTGTACGCCTTTGCGATGTTTCAGTACTTAAAAGTAAGCCCGAGCTACGCCCTGGCCGACAGATTCGATAAAAAAAAGATTCCTGATGCACAAAGGCATTCAGCAATCCTGGCTCTCTATGCCAATGCAAACAATGAGCCTCGGACAATTGCTCAAGAGCAAGAGCTAATTGCGAAATTCCAAAAGGTTGTGCAAACACAGCAGGAATTTGGTGATCTAAAGGGCAAAAAGTTTAAGCACTGGTGGGAGAACAACGGGGCAAGAATTTTCGACTTGGAACATGAGCTACCCAGAGTTCGAATTGTGTCAAAGCTAAGCAAAGGGGCTATGCCAGATGCGGACAAATTTGTCGTTGAACTGGTATCTTTCCTGGCATACGACCGTAGCAACGAAAACAATCCCGAGGCGCTGCTTGTGTCTATCCCAATGGGAGTCCCCAAAAAAGAGCTACTCAAATACCTCGATGTACTGATCGACAAGCATCAAATACGAGTGACGCCAAAAACCGAGCAGAGCAAGTTTCGGTTTTCTGGCAAACGTCTGCACATCGACCCTTTGTTTCTTAGTCTTCGGGCATTAACTGTTTACGCAGCAGCGCCTAATGATTTTCCGCTTTGGAAAACTGGCTTGATCGCCAATGTCAGTCCTAAAAACTGTGAAGGACTAGATCCAATGACAGTTAAGCGCACAAAGACCACTGAAGATCAATTGAACACCATTGCGATCCTCATGCATCGACATGTAAAGCACGCCCAATTGCTAGCAGAGAATGCTGCACACGGCGAGTTCCCGTCTAAGTTGAACCGACCAATTCCGGATCTAGACAAACAGCTGATCGCCGAAGCTTTTGAAACAACGGGATCACTTGAATGAAAGACGCAAGGAGTTAACCCTTCGCTCCGCTCTTTTGCCCCAATTGATCTCTGCTCTTCAACATTTCATCAAATACTAAAAGAGTGTGACTTTTTTCTAAGTCCAATACATGGACGTTCAATACTCGCTAGGTAGCATGATGACCCAGTGCTCACTATCCCAGCAGGCATACAAGGTGATGCCCTGCATGGGGAAGTCTGTGTATGGGATTTGTTGACGGGCGTGCTCTTTACCGTTCCCGTCTTCGTAGTACATGGTCGCCTTGCTGTTCCGCACTGTCATACGCACCTGCACAAACCAGTCCTGTGTCCCGATTTCGGACAGATGACTAGCAATCGCGTCCATCATCCAAAAGCACTCGGCTTCTTCAGCTAGGTACTTGGTGCCATCAGTCAGCAGGTGTTTGCGGGTGATGCGGTAGTAACGCTCAGTACCAGTGAAATATGAAAGCTGGCTTGGATCGAAGTTCTTCATCTGTAGTCCTATATGTGTGACTACAGTGTGTTTTCAGATCAGTTTTTGGACGACCTGAAACCCGAAGCTTTGGCGGGTTACCTTACGAGAGCGGTCGATCTTTGGAAATCGGCGGCTGGTTAATCGCTGACGAGCCAATACGCCCTAGCAGCACCACCTCTCTTAGCATAGTCGACACCGAACACCATCAGATCCGCCAAGTGAGCGTCAACTTGCCGCCGACTGATGCCAGGCTGAACGCCGACTACCGCGAAACTCAGCTTAGTTGCAGGTGTAGTTTGCAGAAGATGCTTCAGAGTACCAAGATCTCCGTTAATGAACGAGGAAGGACTCGCGTGCCGTCCATGCATGCGACGCTCCATGTGATCTAAGAGAGTAGTGACATCACAGTAGTAAATCGATTTCACCAATTGGCCAGCAACCTCATAGACATCTCCAACTCGACCACCGCTTGGAGCCCCACCCGCGCCCTTACAGTGATACAACGTTATCTCGACATCACCTTGTGAGGACGCGGTCACCGCGATGTAGTCGGCCGCTTCACCCGATCGGTGGTCGTAGAAAAGAGCGACAAGGTCAGAAATCTTCAACAAGTACCGCTCAAGATGCTCTTGAACTGTCGTCTGCCCTGCCAAGCGTTGTCGTAATTGCGCGGCGTTTGCAGAGCCGTTATTCGGAACGAACTCGACATTGATTGCGCAGCCAATCCAATCGATAACTTCAGCATCGCCATGTGCTAGGACTGCGACTTTCAATTGTGGGCCTGACATTTGGTTCATACCTTCGAAGGATGACTTGTCGGCAGCATAAAAAACCGGTGGATGTTCGGATAGCCAATCTGATAAAGGCATCCAGGACTCTGTCGCCGATTCCACCTCAATGACTACGGAGTTGTCTTGCTGCATCACCATACGCCCCTGGCCCAGAGAGAATCGCATCAGCACCGAGCATTGATCCAAACTGACCTTGAAATCCATCACGCCTTTTGCAGGATTAGGCGTAAATTCGCAGAGCTCCCAATCAGTCATGCTACTGAAGTCGAACCGAACGGCACCTTGAGTGCGAAAACGAATGCGCGGGTTAGTCTTGAACCCGGCTTTTGCCCATGCTGCTGCGATGACTACGTCCGGGATCTGGCGAAGCGTAGTCGCAGCCTTAACGATGTCGAATTGGGTTTGAGCGAATGGTGCGGTACCAACCAGTCGCTCGTCGAGTTGTTCGACCCAAGATAGAAACTCAGAGACTGTCAGAGTCTGATTGCTCCAAATTTTGGAGCTGCTGCTCGCGCCAATAGTTTCCTTCACATCCCCCACCACGCCACTACCAAAGAAGTGCCCTTGCACGTATGCACGGCCGTCGCCAGCAGTCACCGCGCGCTCGGCAGCCGGGCCAGTGAGCATCCGATATGTCTCGCTTTGGGAGTTAAAGGTCGTGTTCTTCAGACCCACGTTGTAGAAACGTACCCCCTCTAGTCCTGCGCGAGCCCGACTTGTCTCCTCATAGCTCAGCAAACGGAAGTCGCCGCAGACCTCACCCATCAGTCCTTGATAGATTTTCTCCGTACGTCGCGTCGAACCGATGTAGCAAAGCTGCGACTGCGGGAAGTACATAAGTAGGAATGCATCATGGCGAACGTTGACCAGCACATCAGAGGTCGCCCAGTTCGGAGGATTCTCATCGACGGTGAGTACCAAGCTGACTGAGCCATCCGTCGACAGCCACTGCTTTACAGCTCGAAGAGCTTTGCCGACCTTGTCACCAATTCTAGAAAAGTCCGGAGCCTCGGAACACCTGAAGACTCGAACGTGGGCATACAACTCCAGTGCCAGTGGCGAGACCAACTCGTAATCGGACTCTGCAAGTCGGCTGACAGGAAGTCGCTCGAGGACTGCCTGGCTCTCGACGTTTCCGACAAGTTCTCGCTGTGCCGCTTCGTCAATCATGCGAGCGAGGTCTACGCCTTCCTTCAACAGTGAACTTGGGGCCTCCAAAACGCGAGCGAGCGGTGCAATGAGGGTGGCGTTGCCCGTGGTTGCGTCGCTTCTAGCGAATCGCCCGATGAACTGGATGGTTGGAACAAGCGAACGGTGAGGCGAATGGAGGGCCGCCACTTTAAGCTTAGGGAAGTCGTAGCCTTCACCGAACATGTCTACGCAAACGATTCCGTGCAGCTCACCAGAAATCAGCCGTCGTTCGCAGCTGTCCTGTGTTCGCTTGCTGACCTTGCTGTCGACGGCTTCTACTTCGACGCCCTGACTCCGGTAAATCGGTACAAGCTCGCGAGCTGCCTTGATGCTGGCTGCACGCACGAACAGGCGATGGTCGTAGCCTGCGTCCCTATCCGCATTGAGCTGCGCTACAGCGGTCGCTGCGATAGATCTGTCAATCTCGTCGTCGTCTAGCGGGTTGAGCACCGGCACCGCGCGAAATGCAACGGGCTGAAAAGCCCCTTCCTCCACGGCCCTTGTTACCGGGTACCGATAGACAAGTTTCCCTGGAATAACACGCCCATCGCGCCTGAACGGCGTTGCGGTGAGAAATACGAAACGAGCCTTCTTGAAATGCGACAAAAAAGCTGACCAAGAATCGGCGGGAACATGATGAGCTTCGTCGAAGATGATGAGGTCAAAGAGGTCTTCGCGCGCTCCAGGAGCAAGCGCCGGCGATGCACTTGCTGCAGTCGTCACTACCACGTCCTTCCCTGCAAGTGCCTCCCAAGCCGCAGTGTCTTCCGGTCGCCCTTCCAATTTGAACACTTCCGGATTCGGAATATCGTCGCTGATCGCGCCGATGCGGCGAAGTGTAGAAAGCTCACAGAAGTGCGAGAAAACCTGCTTACGTAACGCGTCAGAGGGCTCGACCACCAAGACACGTTGAGCGGCTAACAGCATGGGCAGCGCCATCATCAGAGAGGTCTTGCCGTAACCAGTCGGCAGGCAAACAATGGCGGGATCGTCATGTATCGACTCGTGTGCCAGCACTGCATGCATGGCCCCAAGCTGCCCAATACGAAACCCCCGATTTGGCGTTGCAACCTGTTTAGCCAAATTGAGCGCGCTACGATTCTGAGCGAAGAAGTTCGCCATCTAACCTCCGTCTGCCTATCTGTCGATTCTTTCGTCAAGGTTAACCCAGGACTGACGCGGTATTTAAGAATCTAGGTGCGGGGTCTCCAACGTGCTGGAAGTGCACCCGACCAATTGCGCTTGCTCAGCGCCCCGTACCCTGTCAATTGAACGCATAAATCACCCTACAAGCACATCGAATCACATAATCGAATACCCGGGCAGCTGGAACTACAGATCAACGCTTGTAGGGCTGAATTTGCTTTGCAGTGCCGTTATCCACAGCCCTACTCCGTTATCCACAAAAAACATAAGAAAACTATGCTTTCCAATGATTTCGTGGCTAAGTCATTGATTTTGTTAGACCGCTAAATCGCACTGGTAACCCGACACTTTGGCGGGTTTCAGGTCGCCCAAAACAATCTATGAAAACACAATAGAACTAACGAAAAGCAGTGATTACAGGAGATTGCAAATGGCACAAGCTAAAACATTAAACAGCACAGATATTGAACATGTGCTTGCATACGTTGAAACCCGTGCACACGCTGCACGTAACCGTGCGATGCTCATGCTCACGCACTTGGCAGGTTTGCGTGTTGGTGAAGTTGCTTGCTTGCGATGGCAAGACGTCACAAATAAGGACGGTAGCGTTAAAGAAGAAATCCGCTTGCTACCCGACATGACAAAAGGACGTCATGCTCGCACTGTGTTTGTCAGCAGCAAACTCAAAGCCGAATTGAACAGCTACATTGCAACAGCAAAATGCGTTGAACGTAGCTACCCATTCTTTGCTACTCAGAAAAGCATCAAACAAGGTTTCTCAGCAAACAGCCTTACACAAACACTTTCTCTGCTTTATCGCGGCGCAGGACTTGAAGGTGCTAGCAGCCACAGCGGACGTAGAACATTTCTAACAAACCTTGCCAACAAAGGCACATCAATCCATTTGCTCAAAACGCTTGCTGGGCACCGCAGCATCCAAACCACTGCTACTTACCTGTACAGCAGCCCAAGCCAATTGCGAGCTGTTGTTGAACTTGCATAACTATTGAAAGCACTAGAGATGAAGCGATATAAAGTCACAGCCTGTTACACGGTTTATTGCCATGCAACTGTTGAAGCTGAAAACGAAGATGAAGCCCATGCTCTTGCTCAGCAGATGGACGGCGGAAATTTTGAAATGAAAGATGACTATGGGCTAAGTGACTGGCACATAGACAGCGTGAAAGAGATTTCTAACTTCTAGGCCCAGGCTCAGCTCGTAGCTCAGGCATGTTGGACCAGGTCATCATCTCTGCAGCCTTGGCTGGTTCAGCGCCTAACCATGTATCGTGGTGATCTGGAGCAATGATCACAGGGGTGCGCTTTTCATCGCCGGGTTTGTGAAATTGGTGCATCACAGGATGCTCATCGGCATTCACCGTAAGCATTGAGAAGCTGACCACCAGCTCGCCCGATGCCACATCAGTCCACCGGTCCCAAAGGCACGCAATACCGAACGGATCGCCTGAAGCTAGTTTTATCTTCCAGCGCACCGCCCTGCCCGACTCATAACTTGGCTCGTAGAAGTTATCGACCAAGACGAGACCGTATTGACGTTGACGCCACGCATTTCTGTAACTTGGCTTCTCTGCAGCTGTCTCACTCCTAGCGTTGTAGGTGTGACGGGCGATTTTTTCATCTTTGGCCCAAGAAGGGATCAGTCCAAACTTAGCCAACCCGCAGGCTACGCGACCTGTTTGGTGGCCTCTCACAACAACGGGTGCAGCAAATCCAGGGTAGGACTCCGCCGGGTAATCTGATGGTAGTTCTACCCCGAGCTTTTCTTTAGCCCACTGGTTCTTCTTGGTTGGCGTGAAGTTTGTGCACACATGAAAAGTTTAATATCAAAGAAGTTAAAAAATTCACAAACAATTGAATTTACTCCTTTGGGGCGCCAGAGTTTTTAACAATACCCTCGTAGCGCTTTACCTCAGAAGTCGTGAATTTAGCGAACTCTGCAGAAGTTCCACCCAACACCTCTGCGCCCATTTCAACAAGTTTGTTGTTGACTTCTTTTGATTTCAAAATCTGATTGATTTCTTTATTAAGACGAGCAACAACATCTGCAGGCGCACCAGCGGGAAGGCTGATGCCATACCAAGCAGAAGCAAGCATTGGCACACCCGCTTCATTGAATGTCGGTACATCGGGCAACACAGAAAGTCGCTTAGATGAAGCCACGGCAATGGGACGCAACAATCCACCCTTAATACTGCCCAGAGAACCCGTGTCAATCATCATGTCAATGTGACCAGCAACCAAGTCCTGAGCCGCCGGACCACTACCTTTATATGGCACATGGCGGATGTCAATGTTTGCGGAAGTTTTGAATTGAGCTCCCGCCAAATGCTGGGAACCGCCAATGCCGGCAGAACCATAGGTGAAGTCACCTGGTGATTTCTTTGCTGCATCAACAATATCTTTAAGTGAATTCCATGGTGACTTGGTTGGAACCACCATCACATTCGGAATCGAACAGAGCGACACCACAGGTGTGAAATCGTTCAGGGGATCAAAACCAAGCTTTGAGTAAAGGTGCGGAGCAGCTGCATTTGTTGAACTAGTCGCAAGCAACAGCGTGTAACCATCCGCCTTTTCCTTTACAAAGAGTTTCGTGCCAATCACTCCCCCTGCACCAGCTTTGTTATCGACGATCACAGGAACGCCTAGTGCTTGCGATAAAGGTTGGGCAATCAAACGTCCAACCTGATCAGTCGCTCCACCAGTTGCCCACGGAACAATAATTTTGATTGGCTTATCGGGATAAGCAGCATAACCAACAAGTGAAGTTAAGCAAAGCAAGCTCCCGATTACTGCATTTCTACGACCAATTTTTTTCATGATGTCTCTCTTGTTTTTTCGTTGAAGATTTAGCAAGTAGGGTTATGCGCCTTTTTGACGAAGCAGTTCGTCAACCCACGCCGAGCTATAAGAGCCAGACTTGATGTCAGCAATCATTTGGTGTTCAACCAAGACCTTATCTTTTGCAGCTTGGGCCAGAACCAACGCCTCACTTGAAGGCACAGCGACGACCCCGTCCGAGTCTCCTAAAACAATGTCACCTGGATTAACCAACATTCCACCTACAGTAATCGGTACATTGATAGAACCAGGGCCATCCTTATAGGGGCCACGCAGATTCACACCTCGTGCCCAACATGGAAATTTGTGATCCTCAAACGCATCAACATCGCGAATTGCACCATCGATCACAAATGCAACAGCACCTTGAACCATTGCAGATGTCATCATGATTTCGCCGACCAGCGCTCGAGACACATCCCCCTCCCCGTCAACAACAAGCACATCTCCGGGTCTTAGCATCTCCAAGGCCTTATGAATCAGCAAGTTATCCCCAGCTCGCACGCGAACTGTGAACGCATTGCCACACACTGTGACGCTTGATCGATTTACGGGATGCAAGCCTGTTGTCCCGACTAAGCGTCCCATCGCATCTCCGACCACAGAAGAAGCAAGGCCTGTTAAAGCTTGAACTCCCTGACTGAATGCTTCTACTCTGGGGTTAATGTGAATACCGTTTGACATAATTGAAATACCAATCTTTTAATCTACTGTTGCGCCAGAACGCTTCACCAGAGACTCCCAGTAAGGCAACTCCTTTTGAACGAACTGGTTGAACTGATCAGCTGAACCAGCGACATCGCTAGAACCCATCTTGGTCAAACTAGCAGCGACCTCTGGAGACTTCATTACCTTGTTTAGCTCCTGATTAAGTCTTTGAATCAGGGGAGCTGGTGTTTTGGCTGGTGCAAATATGCCGTACCAGTTTTCGACCACAAAGTTGCTGTAACCGAGTTCTTTCATCGTCGGTACGTTTTCAAGCCCCTTAGAACGAATACTTCCCGTCGTTGCCAATGGACGAATACGTCCTGAATTAAGCTGAGAGGCAATGGCCGTTGTCGTCTCAAACGCCATCTGTACTTGACCAGCAATCACGTCTGCCAAAGCTGGGCCTTGACCCTTGTATGGAATGTGAGTGATATCTAATTGTTTTTCCAACTTCAACATCTCACCCATAAGATGCTGAGGACTGCCGCTTCCACCAGATGCATAGCTGTACTTACCTGGATTCTTCTTGACCACATCAACGAGTTGCGCAAGGTTGTTTGCAGGAACGGCGCTGTTGACATAGAGCACGAGTGGCACCGAGGCAACCTCAATCACAGGCGTGAGGCCTTTAACGGGATCAGTACGCAACTTGTAGAGGTTACGGTTAATCACAACACCTGTGTTGTTACCCAGCAAAAGAGTACAGCCATCAGGTGGTGAGTTAGCCACGAACTCCGTTCCAATATTGCTGCTGGCTCCTGCTTTGTTCTCAACAATAACGGTAGTTCCCAACTCTTTTGAAAGCCCTGGAGCCAAGAGTCTCGACAAAATATCCGTCGTACCCGCTGGTGGATATGGGGAAATGATTTTGACCGTTTGACAAGGATAGGCACTCTGAGCCATCACGCCCGAAGCGGCAATAGAACCAATAAAAGCGATTAATACAAGTTTGGCTTGATTTGCGAATTTCATGTCTTCTCCTCGTTGTGATTTATGCCGACAATGCAGAAGTTTCAGACCTCTGAAGCGTGTGGTACTTGAATTTCTTGCGGGCTTCGTTCAGTGGCATTCCTGATAAAGCGGCCTCGAGAATTTGGTTTTCGATCTCACGCGTTGCAAGAGCTTTTGTTAGTACCTCTTTGATCTTCAAAGAAGGAACCACGACAACACCATCTGCATCTGCCATGATCAAATCACTTGGGCGAACACGAGCGTCCCCAAGCATGACTGGCTCGTCATACGCCTCAACTTGCACGCGGTCTTTTCCGGTGCGCATGAATTTACCTAAGGCATACAGCGGATAGTCAACTTCGTCCGCTTCTGCTGTATCTCGGCAAACGCCATTTACAACCGTTCCACCGAGCTTTTTATGTGCAGCCAATTGACTGAGGATGCCGCCCCAAACCGTGCAATCCATGCGACCACCGTTATCCAACACAACCACTGTCCCTGGCTCTAAGCGATCTATGAAATCCCCGACCGTTCCAGGTTTGAAAGGATCAATGGCAGCGAATCGCACCGTAAAGGCGAATCCAAAAATCTTTTGTGCACCAGCAATTGGTTTGATCCCAAGCGCACTACCAGGAAGATTCAAAGCATCTAATGCATCGGAGACTTCTGCTGTACTAAGGGTTCGTGCGTTTTCAAACCATTCCTGACCCTGATATTCGTTGCTCAATTGGCACTCCTTTAAAAAGAACATGTTTCGATAAAACGGATTCTTTGATAAAGTTCAACTGAACTCAACTATTGTTTTTTGAATTAAAGATCAGTATTTATGAACATAAAGCAACTGCGCTACTTCTGCGAGGTAGTTAGCCAAGGCAATGCAAACACTGCAGCAAAAAATCTATTTGTCGCGCCTACGGCCATCAGCATGCAAATCAATCTGCTGGAAGAAGAGTTAGGTGGGAAACTTTTTGACAGATCGTCACGTCCGATGAGCTTGACCACATTAGGTGAATTCATTTACCCGAAAGCAAAACTGTTACTTTCAGACGCATCACAGCTTCTCTCTGAAGCTCAAGAAATTGCCTCGGGCAATCTAGGCTGGCTAAGCATCGGTTTTACTCGTTCAACCATCTTTTCGATCCTTCCAGAAGCAGTTCGAAAGATGAGATCTATACATCCAGATATTCGAATTGAACTCATAGAGCTCTTATCCGAGCAGCAAGTCGAAGCACTACGCAAGGGGCGAATTCATATAGGTCTTTCTCGTGTAATAGGAAGCTACAAAAAAGAGGATGACACGAAGTACACCCCATTGATGGAAGATCCTATGTATGCAGCGATCTCGATTGATCATCCGCTTGCTCGGAAGAAGTCCCTCAAATCAAGTGATTTCAATGACGTCCCGTTTATCACTTATCCAAAGAATCCAAATAGCGACTTTGCTCGGCGCTCACTCAGAATTCTTGAAGAGGCAGGGGCAAAGCCCATCATTGGCTATGAATCCATCGAACTTCATACGGCTCTAGGTCTTGTTGCAGCGGGGCTTGGGATCACTATGGTTGGAGAAACCGTTACGAAAAATAATCGAACTGACGTGCGATTTCTACCCATTCGTGACATCTCAGAAACGGCATCGATCTTCGGGGTACAACTTGCAAACTCCGAGAACTATCTATCTTCGAAATTTCTTGAGATCTTGCTTAAGAAATGTTGATTTCACCTCGAACGGGATATAGATAGGAGTGATGTCAGTATCAGTTTTTTTTATTTTACAAAGTCACACATCACAAAATAAGATTTCAGAACTTACAACTAGATGGAGACTACGACATGAATCAACGCAGAAAAATTCTGGCAACTGCAGCTGCTTCCATAGCAGGGATGCTTGTATGTTCTATGAGCTATGCCCAAGCAAACCTACCTAAGGGGCCAATTACATTGGTTGTACCGTTTGCGTCGGGTGGCGCCACTGATATTGTGAGTCGCTTGGTTGCAAAAAAGGTAACTGATAAAACAGGTGTATCAATCGTTGTAGATAACGTTGCCGGTGGTGGTGGTGTCGTTGGCGCACAAAAGGTTGCGCGCGCTGCTAAAGACGGAACGGTTCTGCTAATGGGCACAGTGTCTACACATGCCATTAATCCCTTAGCTAGAAATTTCTCCAGCTATCACCCACAAAAAGACTTTACGCCAATTTCGTTGGTCGCTACGGTTCCCAATGTCATTGTTGTAAATCCAAGCGTTCCCGCTAACAACATCAAAGAATTGATTGCACTCGCAAAAGCTCAACCAGGCAAATTCAATTACGGCACTTCTGGCGTTGGCACCCCTCCACACCTTTCGGGAGAACTCTTCAAATCCATGGCTGGAGTTGATATGGAACACGTCCCTTACAAAGGAGGCGGGCCAGCAATGACGGACTTAATCGGCGGAAGCATCCCAGTGTTGTTTGATGTGTTGACCGGTGCTGCTGCGCACATCAAGGGAGGACGAGCAAAAGCCCTTGCTGTGACCACTCCACAGCGGTCACCTTCGTTTCCAGATGTTCCAACAGTTGCAGAAAGCGGCTTAAAGGGCTATGAAACCTACACTTGGAACGCCATCTTTGCGCCCGCCGGTGTGCCAACCGCAGTAGCTGAAGCATTATCAAAAGAATTTCAACGTGCAGCTTTGGATCCAGAGCTTCAAGAAAAATTTAAGGAGCTTAGCGCAATACCTGTGGGCTCGACACCTGAAGGCCTCTCATCGCATGTGAAATCAGAGTTAGACAAATGGGGCCCCATTGTTAAAAACCTAAATCTCAAACTTGATTAATCACTCGTAGGTGGAAGCAAAGCTGTCATGCGTCAATTCGAAACTTTTGTCGAACAACTAAAAGACATCGTTGGGACGCCTCGCGTTCTTACAGACTCAATAGATACCGAAGGCTTCGAAAAAGATTGGCGTGATAGATACAACGGCAAATCAATTGCCGTTGTACTTCCTGCAACCACAGAAGAAGTTTCATCTGTGGTTCGCTTATGTGCCACCAATAAGATCTGTGTAGTTCCGCAAGGGGGAAATACAGGTCTGACTGGCGGTGCCATCGTGCTACCCGAGCATCCTTCGATTTTGTTGAATCTATCAAGAATGAACAAAATAAAAGAGATCGATATAGGCAACAACTCCATGACAGTTGAGGCTGGATGCATTCTTGCGAATGTTCGAACAATCGCCGAAGAAAATAATCGTTTATTTCCGATGTTGCTAGGCAGCGTTGGCAGCTGTGAAATTGGCGGCCTCATATCGACTAATGCAGGTGGTACAGGTGTACTTCGTTATGGAAATATGCGTGAGCTAGTTTTGGGACTAGAAGTCGTTTTGCCATCGGGTGAAGTCTGGAATGGGCTACGAGCTCTCAGAAAGGACAACACCGGTTACGACATGAAGCAATTGTTCATTGGTGCAGAGGGAACACTTGGGATAGTGACTGCCGCTGTCCTGAAGCTATTCCCAACAACCAACGCCTCTGCAACAGCGATGGTTGCTATAGAGTCAGTTCAAAAAGCTGTGGATCTGCTGCGATTTCTTCAAGAACACATTGGGAATCGAATTGAAGCCTTCGAAATCATGTCTAAGTCGCAAGTAGAGATCGTAGTCAAGCACGGGCATGGTCTTACTTCTCCAATGGCATTGGATCAACCTTGGTACGTTTTGATAGAGATAGCTGATAGTCCTAAGAATTGGGATCCAGTGCAAGAGTTAGAAACAGCACTGCAAGCAGCCATGGAATCTGATCTTCTACTTGATGCAGTTGTTGCAACGGATCAAAGTAAAGCAAATCGGATTTGGGAGCTTCGTCATACGATCTCAGAATCAAACAAGAAAGCTGGATTTACTGTGTCAAATGACACGTCCGCTCCTATATCCAAACTACCTCAGTTCATTGATAAAGTTAACTCAAGAATTTCAAGCGAAGTCAGCGGCGCAACAATTTGCCATGCTGGCCACATAGGCGATGGCAACATCCATGTCATCGCGGTTTTATCTAGAGACGTTTACACGAGCTCACAAGAATGTGAAAAAGCTGCATCTATTGTCAACCTCATTGTTCATGAAGAAAGCGTGAACTTGAATGGCAGCATCAGTGCAGAGCATGGGATTGGGAAAATGCACGTCGAGCGACTTGAACGATTTAAGCCAGCACTTGATTTGGAAATAATGCGCTCTATCAAGAAGGCTTTTGATCCCAACAATCTCCTAAACCCCGGAAAAATTTTCAAATCAATCAGAACATAGAAGTTTCAGACGGTGGATTTAGGAATCAAAGGCAAATGGGCATTAGTGGGGGGCGCTAGCAAGGGTTTAGGCTTTGGCTGTGCGCACTCGTTAGCACGTGAAGGTGTCAATGTAGTCATTGTTGCGCGTGGTACTCAAGCACTGGAAAGTGCAGCCAGAGAATTACGCAAGCTTGAAACTACTATTTTGGCGGTATCGGCAGACATCACCACCCCTGAGGGTCGTGAGGCCGTATGGTCGGTAGCAGGCGGCCCCGGCAAGAACTTTGACATCGTGGTGACCAACGCAGGTGGGCCGCCCCCTGGCGACTTTCGCAACTGGGAGCGTGACGATTGGATCAAAGCGGTTGATGCCAACATGCTCACTCCGATTGAACTCATTAAAGCTACCGTGGACGGCATGGCCGAGCGGGGCTTTGGTCGCATCGTTAACATCACTTCGAGCGCGGTCAAAGCGCCTATTGATATCTTGGGATTGTCCAATGGTGCGCGTTCAGGATTGACAGGTTTTGTAGCGGGCGTGGCTCGAAGCAGCATTGCAGCCAAAGGGGTAACTATCAACAACCTCTTACCAGGAAAATTCGACACAAATCGATTGGCTGCCACACACCAAACTGCAGCAAACAAAGCGGGTAAAAGCTTGGCAGATGTTCGTGCAATTCAGCAAGCACAAATCCCTGCGGGACGATTTGGAACGTCCGAAGAGTTTGGATCTATATGTGCATTCTTATGCTCAATGCAAGCCGGCTACATAACAGGACAAAATATCCTGCCAGATGGCGGCTTGTACACAGGAACGTTCTAAAAAAATAAGCTAGCTCAAAAAATTCTGAGTTGGCTTATTTGCCAAACAGCTTAGTAAAGTTCAGCAGTCCTCGATTGATTTGAATCATGATGCCGGTGTGAAGGCGTCGAATGCGATTGCAAAAGAATCAAACTTTCTCGAACTACTTGTAAATATCGCTCCCCATCCTCGCTTAGCGAGAAACTCATATCTTCGAACATTCTTTTTTGAAGAATGCTCTCCATAAGCTTCATACGATGACTGACTGCGCTTGGAGAGAGGCAAAGAACTTCTGCAGCTTTTTTCATGCTGCGAACTCTTGCCAGTACGTCAAATGCCTCTAAACAGGTAATGGGGGGGATTCTTTGCTTCACAGTAGGGCTAAAACTTGAATGATGCGGCCTTGCCGCATTTGTTGATTAAATACCTTTGTTGTTTGGATTCTTGTATGCCTCTTTCAACACAGATGACATAGGGAAATTCAAACTGACGTTGCTTGGTGGAACTGGCTTCATAAACCATTTCGCATAAATTTCGTTAATTTCACCAGACTTCATGATTCGATTTAAGGTCTCATCAACTACAGCCTTGAACGCTGGATCATCTTTACGCATCATGAAGCCATACGGTTCTTCACGTAGTCTTTCATCAAACAACTTGTAGTCATTTGCATTTGTGGATGTGGTAATCAACCCTGCAAGCTGAACATCATCAAGAATCATTGCTACCGCTCTTCCAGAGCTCAGCATCAAGAATGTTTCAGAGATGTCTTTCCCAGACACTTCGTTAAATTGAACTTGTTCATTCTTTCGGTAAACACGAAGCAGCTGTATTGAGGTACTACCAGCAACAGTAGCGACAGATTTGCCGTCAAGTTGCGACATGGTGCTCAATCCGCTGCTCTTCTTAACAGCAGCAGTGATACTGCTCACAAAATGTGTTGGCGCAAAATCAACTTGCTGCCCACGAGCAGTTGTATTTGTTGTAGTACTGCACTCCAAATCAATCGTTCCGTTTTGAACCAAAGGAATCCTGTTTGTAGGAGTGACGATGGTGTACTGAACTTTAAGATTTGGCATGCCAAGTTTTACCTTGACCGCTTCAACAACATTGGTGCAAAGATCTGCCGAGAATCCAATCGGATTCGAATCAGAACTTACCTTGTATGAAAATGGAAACGATGCATCACGACCACCTAGGTTGATGACTCCAGACTCTTTAATCTTTTGCAACGTATCTTTCGACTGAGCATGACTCAATACACAAAATTGCAAACACATCAATGCAACAACTGACAAGGCTTTAAATTTCATAACGTCTCCTTAAAAGATTTCATTATTGGGAATTGAATTCGCTCTGTACATTCGTTTTTATTGATGCTTCAATTAAAAAATAGCATGACAAAAAAGCTGTCAATGAACTCGAGAAAGCAATCTCTTTGCTTGCAAAAGAACGGGTAAGTCGATCATCTTTCCGTCTAGTTGAACGGCTGCACCTCCGGAAATTTCCATGGCATCTATAACTTTGTTTGCCCAAGTAATTTGATCAGCTGATGGGGCTAGGATTTCATGAACAATCGATACCTGTTTTGGGTGAATGCAAAGCTTTCCACCGAAACCAAATCCAATTGATCTTTCGGCGTCTGCACGAATCAATTCAGCATCATCAACAGACACTGTGACTCCATCAATTGCCGGGGCTAAGCCTGCAACGCGAGAGCACATTGCCACTTGGAATCGCAATGAATTCAGCTCGAGTTGATCTTCTGAGCACAGCATTCCACTATCTGCCAAAAAGTCAATGTGACCAACGACTAATCTGGATACGTTTGCGGCCTTAGCTATTTCAGGCAAAGCCAAATACCCAGCAGCACTTTCGATAATTGGCAATAGAGGAACTCCAACAAAATCCTCCGATACACGATTGAGCGATGAAGATGATTCGCACTTCGGCACCATTACCCCATTCAAACCGTCCAATCCTTGAAAGAAATCGAGATCCTCTAATCCCCATGTAGTTTCTGGACTATTGATTCGAATGACCAAAGCAACATCTGTTTTTTTTAGCTCTTGCCAGCTAGATTTGATGGCAAGACGGGCATCATTTTTAGACTCAAAAGGAACGCTGTCTTCTAGGTCGAGTATTACTGCATCAGCGCCGCTAGCGGTCGCTTTTAAGAAACGCTCTGGACGATTGGCTGGGACAAATAAAAATGAACGTGCGTTTTCTAAAGATTTTTTCATATACGTTGTTACGAATTGTTTTTTGGTTTCTGTAGGAAATTAACGATCAAGTCTTTCAACACTGGTAGCTTTCCAGTAAAGAGGTGATCAGCCCCAGGTATGACAGATACGACCTGTGTTGATGATCTAGCCCAAGCGAAGATGCTCGCAAGCGGAACCCTTTCATCTAATTCACCATGAATTACCAATGCATTCGCAATAGTTTGAGGCGTGTCATAAGTTCTACCGCCCTCTACTTCTCCCCATGGCATCGCAGACAAGACAACATACTCAGCTCGTTGCCCAGTGGATTCCAGCTTCTCTGCAACTTTCGCTTGCACAAATGCACCAAATGAGACACCAATTAATGCAGCAGGTGCAATTGGAAATTGGGCTTTGATTTGTTGAAATAACCAGTAAATATCTTGAGCCTCACCATCCCCACGATCATGTTTTCCACCTGATCTACCGACACCTCTGAAATTTGGTCGAACAACCAACCATCCGATTTCAGTCAAAGATTTCGCAAGGTAGTGTGGAACCTTGTGTTGCGCACTCCCCCCCAGTAACGGTTGTGGATGGCAAACAATTGCTATTCCATTTACAACACCACTCGTTGGCACATCTACAAAAATCTCAATCGCGCCTGATGGCCCATCAATTACATGGTTACCTTGAGAAATATGCATGATGTTTCCTTGCGCCACCGAATTAAAGAGCGGCCACCAGCTCTGGCACAGCGGTGAAGAGGTCAGCCTCCAAACCGAAGTCAGCTACGCTGAAGATCGGCGCCTCAGGATCCTTGTTGATCGCCACAATCACTTTGGAGTCCTTCATACCCGCCAAATGCTGAATGGCGCCGCTGATGCCGCATGCCACATACAACTGAGGCGCCACGATCTTGCCCGTTTGACCCACTTGCAAATCGTTGGCGGCATAGCCTGCATCCACCGCCGCACGGCTCGCGCCAATCGCAGCACCCAGCTTGTCAGCCAACGGCGTCATGACTTCGTCAAACTTCTCTGAGCTGCCCAACGCACGGCCACCCGACACAATGATCTTGGCAGCGGTGAGTTCAGGACGATCGCTCTTGGTGACTTCACGGCCCACAAAGCTGCTCTTGCCAGAGTCTGCTGCTGCACCGGCTGTTTCTACAGCGGCTGAACCGCCCGTAGCGGCAGCGGCATCAAACCCAGTAGTACGCACCGTGATGACCTTCACCGCATCGGCGCTTTGCACGGTGGCAATCGCATTGCCTGCATAGATGGGACGCTCAAACGTGTCTGGGCTGTCCACTTTGGTGATGTCGCTGATTTGGCCCACGTCCAACTTGGCGGCCACGCGAGGGGCCACGTTTTTACCGTTGGCGGTCGCGGGGAACAAGATGTGGGTGTAGTTGCCAGCGATGGCGAGCACTTGGGCTGCCACGTTCTCAGCCAAACCGGCTTCCAAGCTGGCGCCATCGGCATGAATGACTTTGCTCACGCCTGCGATTTGGGCTGCTGCCGCTGCTGCTGCTCCTGCGTTGTGGCCAGCGACCAGCACATGCACGTCAGCGCCCATAGCTGCTGCGGCTGTGACGGTGTTCAACGTTGCGCCTTTGATGGAGGCGTTGTCGTGTTCTGCAATCACGAGGGATGTCATGTTCGTATTTCCTGCGTATTTGTTTAGATAACTTTGGCCACGTTCTTGAGCTTGTCCACCAAAGTGGCCACATCTGGCACCTTGATGCCCGCGCTGCGCTTGGCAGGCTCGACCACTTTGAGGGTCTTGATGCGGGGGCTCACATCCACACCGAGGTCTTCGGGCTTGAACACATCGAGCTGCTTTTTCTTGGCCTTCATGATGTTGGGCAAAGTCACATAGCGTGGCTCGTTCAAACGCAAGTCGGTGGTGATGACGGCAGGCAAGCTGATAGAAATGGTTTCTAAACCACCGTCGACTTCGCGCGTCACGCTGGCTTTGTCGGCGGTCAGCTCAACCTTAGAGGCGAATGTGGCTTGGGGCATATCTGCCAAAGCCGCCAACATCTGGCCTGTTTGGTTGCAGTCGTCGTCAATCGCTTGTTTACCCAAAATCACCAAGCCGGGCTGCTCTTTGTCTACCAAAGCTTTGAGGAGCTTGGCCACGGCCAAGGGCTGTAACTCTTCCGCGGTCTCGACCAAGATGCCACGGTCTGCGCCAATGGCCATCGCCGTGCGCAAGGTTTCTTGGCATTGGGCGACGCCGCAAGACACAGCGATCACCTCAGTGACCACGCCTTTTTCTTTGAGGCGCACAGCTTCTTCCACCGCGATTTCATCAAACGGGTTCATGCTCATCTTGACGTTCGCAATGTCAACGCCCGAGTTGTCCGACTTGACGCGGACCTTGACGTTGTAGTCCACCACGCGTTTGACAGCGACCAAAACTTTCATGATTACCCCTTAACTTTCTAAACTTAATTAATCAGCAAATTGCCCAGCAGACTTGATCACAGGGCCATAACGAAGTGTTTCTTGTTGCAACCAAGTTTGCAAACCAGCTGGAGTCAACTTGTCATCAGAAACAATCATTGCGCCTGCATCTGTCAACTTACCTGAGACAGCTGGATCTTTCAGGGCAGCACGGAGCGCTTGACCAAATTTTTCAATGGCAATTTTTGGTGTCCCTTTAGGAGCGTAAACGCCATGCCAAACGACCATTTGAAAACCTGGAAGACCTTGCTCAGCTAATGTTGGGGTATCAGGCATCGTTTTGATGCGAGATGACGTTGTCACACCATAGAGCTTCACAGACCCAGCTTTGATGTGTGGCGTTGTTGATGTGGTTTGATCACACAACAAATCAACTTGTCCACCTAACAGCGCATTCATGGCAGGAGCCGTACCGGAATAAGGGATTGTGGTTGCATCAGCTCCTATCGCCTGACGCAATAGAACACTACAAAGGTGCGACACGGCGCCCAAGCCAGCATGCGCAATATTGACCTTGTCACCGTTAGCCTTCATATAAGCAGCAAGCTCCTTAAAGTCTTTTGCTGGCATGTCCTTACGGGCGATCAATGTCATCGGAACATCCATGACTTGGCTCACATATTCGAAATCCGTCAATGGGTTGTACGGTAATTTTCGATACAGTGCAGGAGCTGTCCCCATTCCGTTGTGATGGATTAAGAATGTGTAGCCATCAGGGGCCGCCTTGGCTACATAGTTAGCAGCGATTGTTCCGCCGGCCCCCAACTTATTTTCTACAACAACAGGTTGTCCCAATGTTTTGCTCATTGAGTTTGCGATCAGTCGCGCGGGGACATCGGTAGGCCCACCAGCTGCAAAAGGCACAACCAATGTAATTGGCTTTGTTGGATATGTTTGGGCATTCACACTGACTGCACAAACGGCGGTGACAGCGATCAAGCCAAAGTTTTTGGCGATAGATGAAAAAAGGTTAGTTGTAAATTTCATTGAAGTCTCCTCGTTTAAATTGCTTTTGCTTGGCGCATTTTTTGAATGCGGTCATCCGAAAAACCTAACTCTGAAAGAATGCTTGCAGAGTGCTGACCCAATCCAGGGACAGCATCCATCCGAGGTTTAAATGCATTGGTTCTTCCTGGTGGTAACAGCGCAGGAATCGCCCCCTCTGATGTACCGACAGAAACCCATCGATCTCGTGCTTTTAGTTGTGGGTGATTCCACACATCGTGCATATCGTTGACGTGTGCATTTGCGATTTGAGCTTCCTCAAGCAGTTCGACTACTTGTTCTGCTGTTAATTTGCTAAACGCATGATCAATGATTGATTTCAGCTCATTTCGATTTGCGACACGATCTGAATTTGATTTAAATCGTTCATCTGTAGCAAGCTCTGACGCTCTTAGAACAATCGCACAAAACGAAGCCCATTCACGCTCATTTTGCAAACCCAACATGACCGATTTACCATCACCCGCATTGAATGGCCCGTAGGGATAAATAGTGGCGTGTGCAGCACCTGCACGAATTGGTGGCTGTGCTCCTTCGTAGGCGTAGTACATGGGGTAGTTCATCCACTCAACCATGCTCTCCAACATCGACACATCGATGTTGCATCCCTTGTTGGTTTTTTGTCTTTGAATCAACGCTGACAATATGTTGGTATAGGCATACATACCCGCTGCGATATCAGCAATTGAACAACCCGCTTTAGATGGCGACTCTGGCGTACCTGTGACGGATAGAAAACCAGACTCACTTTGAATTAGCAAGTCATATGCCTTCTTGTCACGATATGGGCCATCATCACCGTAACCAGAAATATTGCAAACAATAAGCTGCGGATGTTTCTCGCTCAAAGCCTCGTAAGAGAGCCCAAGACGGTCTGCCGCACCAGGCGCTAAGTTTTGAACCAAGACATCCGCTTCTTCAAGAAGCTTATCGAGAACTTCTTTTGCATCCGGATGTTTTACGTCTAGCGTGATGCTCTCTTTAGAACGGTTGGTCCACACGAAGTGCGAGGCCAAACCCTTCACACGTTTGTCATAAGCTCTGGCGAAATCACCAGAACCAGGACGTTCAACTTTGATCACGCGTGCACCTAGGTCTGCCAGTTGTCGTGTGCAAAACGGAGCTGCAATTGCATGCTCAAGCGTGACAACCGTGACACCATCTAGTGGTCTACTCATTTGTATCTCCCCAATTAGAAGGACCGTGGTAGTCCCAAGATGTGCTCGGACACATACGAATAAATCATGTTTGTCGAGATGGGGGCGACTTGATACAAACGTGTTTCTCGGAACTTGCGTTCCACGTCATATTCACAAGCAAAACCGAAACCACCGTGAGTCTGCAGACAGACGTTCGCGGCCTCCCAAGAAGCCTTTGCCGCCAAAAACTTCGACATGTTGGCCTCTGCACCTGCGTTTTGTTGCGCATCAATTTTTTCGCAAGCTTTCCAACGCATCAAACTAGCCGCTTCAATTTCAATCAATGCATCTGCAATCGGAAATTGAATCCCTTGGTTTTGCCCGATCGGACGACCGAAAACCACACGCTCCTTCGCATATTTGGTTGCACGATCAATGAACCAATAACCATCACCAATACATTCAGCAGCAATCAGTGTTCGCTCTGCGTTCAAGCCATCCATGATCACCTTCAAGCCCGCTCCTTCGACACCCAACAAACTGTCTTCTGGCAACTCAAGGTTGTCAAAAAACAGTTCATTTGTCTCGTGATTCACCATATTGAGAATAGGACGAACACTCAAACCATTTCCAATGGCTTTATGCAAATCCACGATGAAACATGAGAGACCTTCGGACTTTCGCTTTACTTCATTGATGGGAGTCGTGCGCGCCAACAAGATCATCAAATCACTGTGTTGAATTCGTGAAATCCAAACTTTCTGGCCATTGATCACCCAACGACCATCCTTCTTCACCGCAGTTGTTTTCAGCTTTGTGGTGTCACTTCCTGTAGTCGGTTCGGTCACGCCCATCGATTGAACTCGTAGTTCACCTGCGGCGATTTTTGGGAGATACATCTCCTTCTGCTCTTTCGTACCACTGCGGGTGATTGCGTTCATCACATACATCTGGCCGTGACATGCACCAGCATTGCCGCCTGAGCGATTGATTTCCTCCATGATCACGGAAGCTTCCGCCATCGACAATCCTGAACCGCCATACTCTTGAGGAATGAGCGCGGCAAGCCAACCTGCTTGAGTCAGTGCATCAACAAAAGCTTCAGGATAAGTACGCTCTTCATCTATTTTGCGAAAATACTCATCTGGGAACTGCTTGCAAATTTGACGGACAGCGTCGCGAATTTCTTGGTATTGATCTGGATCGTTAAACATCTGGTTCTCCTAAATTTTTATTAAGCAAGCGTGACACTTGCATCCATGGCAATGTGCCCTTCGGGCGTTACTGCCCACAACTTCACAATCTTTTCACCTTCTTTTCTCGCACATACCTTGAAAGGTGCGATGTCAAAAATCGGTTTCATGGCCTTGAATGCAAAAGTTTTGACTTGTACATTTGGCATAGATCGACGTAGCAGATCTAAAAGCAATGTGGCAATCAATGGCCCATGAACGATCAATCCTGGATAGCCTTCCACTTGCGTGACATAGCGACGGTCGTAGTGAATTCGATGTCCATTGAATGTCAATGCTGAGTAACGGAACAACAACACATCATCTGGATGGATCTCGCGAGTCCAAGTTGCATTTGTTGGTGCAATTACGCCTTCTGGTGGAGCTTCATTTGCGGCAGGCATGTCGCGATAAACGATGTCATGCTGCTCAGTAATAGCCAGCTGTCCCTCTGCACGAATCTGGTGCTCGACGTTGACAAACACTAATGGTCCAGTACGACCTTCTTTCAGGCGCACGTCCAAGATCTTTGAATTTCGGCTGATAGCTTGCCCTGCACGCACTGGCGCATGAAACTCAATACGACTCCCCGCCCACATGCGTCGAGGCAAGGGAACAGGTGGTAAAAAACCACCGCGTTTTGCATGACCATCAGCGCCTATTTCAGACTGCTTGTGCAAAGGCAAGAAGTACAACCAATGCCAGCATGGAGAGATTTCGCTCCCCAAGTCAATTGCATCATCTCTATCTAAGGTTGCACTTAATGCTTTAAGGGGAACAACAGAAGCAACGTCGTGTGTCGACTCAGTTCGGTTGATCCAAGTCTTGAGATGCTCAATATCTAAACCCATCACCTTCTCCTCTTCATCTTGAAGTTGAAAGAATTTTGAACATTCGAAAGATATTTGTAAAATACTTAATAAGACTAATGGCTATCTGTTTTACATATATCTAGACTTATGGAACTTAGACAACTTCGTTATTTCATTGGCGTTGCCGAAGCTGGCAGCTTGCTGCGTGCCGCAGGTCGCCTCCATATTGCACAACCTGCTCTTGGCCAACAAATTGCCTCGTTAGAAGACGAGTTGAAAGTTCAACTTTTTAAGCGTTCAACCCGTGGTATGACCTTGACCAGCGAAGGCTTTGTCTTCCTTGAACACGCAAAGGTCGTGCTGATGGATGTCGACCGAGCCAAGGAGTCTGTTCGACATGCCTCTAACGAACCACAAGGCGAAGTGGTCATTGGTCTACCGACTACGGTTGCGCTGGCAGCAACAGTTCCATTACTGAGCGCATGCAGAGAAAAGTTTCCTCAAATCAAACTAAAAGTCGTCGAGGCTTACAGCGGATACCTAAAAGAATGGCTTCAAAATGGCCGTCTTGATTTGGCCATGCTATTTGGCGATGATCCCGATTCGGACTTGGTGAAGCGTGTTTTACTTGAAGAGACACTAGCACTTGTTGCACCACCTGACAGCAAGAAGTTAGCAACAAACATTAGCTTGAAGCAGCTTAAAAATCTCAATCTCATCTTGCCAGCTAAAGGACATGGATTACGACGAATCATTGACGACGCTTGCCAGCCCCAAGGCATTACGCTGCAAGTTATCGCGGAAATTGATTCTTTAACCAGCGTCAAGAAAGCCGTAACTGCAGGCATAGGATGCACTGTTCTGCCGATGGCCTCAGTGACAGAAGAGGTTGCTCAAGGCATATTGCAAGCCTCAACCATCAAAGACAACAGTATGAAACGCCGCATCGTATGTGCGACAAGCGTGACAAGACCAACCACAGCGGCCAGTGCAGCAGTGATTAATCTTGTCACCGAGTTAATTCGAGGAATGGTTGGAAATGGGAGCTGGCCAGGCCGTTGGATTGGTGAAGTGCGCACGGGCTAGCGCCCTTTCCCCTCACTTCAGCACGAATGGATTAGTCGTTACCGCACCGCTATTGATCCAAACACACTTGGTTTGTAAATATTCGCGTACGGCATCAATACCGTTCTCTCGACCCAAGCCTGAATCTTTGTAGCCACCAAAGGGAGCCATAAAACTCACCGCACGGTATGTGTTTACCCAAACGGTACCTGATTTCAATTGATCAGACATACGAATGGCTCGTCCAATATCTTTTGTCCAGACAGCAGAAGCAAGTCCAAACCGAACGTCGTTCGCGATTCGAAGAGCATCGGCCTCATCTTTGAAACGAATCACAGACAAGACTGGGCCAAAGACCTCTTCCTGAGCAATTCGCATTTCATTTTTAACTTCTGTGAAGATGGTCGGTTCAACAAACCAGCCTTTCCCACAAGTTGCGCCTGTACCCTTTGCTCCTCCAAGTACAACCTTAGCCCCCTCTGCGCGACCGATGTCGATATAGTTCAATACCTTTTCATACTGAGGAGGTGTTGTGACTGGGCCCACTTGGGTATCTGAATTCATCGGATTACCCATTTTTGCGGTCTTAGCAAACGAGACTAACTTCTCAACAAACGCGTCATGAATGCTGTCTTGAACCAGTAAACGAGAGCCAGCAATACACGTCTGGCCAGATGCGGCAAAGATTCCGGAGATTGCACCAAATACAGCTTGATCCAAATCTGCATCTTCGAAAACGATGTTGGGCGACTTACCACCAAGCTCCATAGCTGTGTGCTTAAGCAAGCGACCTGCTTTTTCATTGATCAGTCGTCCTGTAGCATCAGAACCAGTGAAGCTCACTTTTGCAACTAAGGGATGCTCCACAAGAGTTGAGCCAACCTCCTGCCCAAAGCCAGTTACAACGTTAAAAACTCCTGGCGGAAAACCGGCTTCATCAAAGAGTGCAGCGAACTCTAGCGTAGAAGCCGATGTGAACTCTGAAGGCTTAACAACAATCGTGCATCCTGCGGCAAGAGCTGGAGCGATTTTCCAAGTGGCCAAAAGCAACGGTGAATTCCAAGGAGTAATCGCAGCGACTACACCAACAGGCTCATGGCGCGTGTAGGCAAAGTACCCTTTCTTATCCAAGGGCAGTGTTGAACCTTGAATCTTGTCAGCTAATCCACCGAAGTAATAAAAGTACTGCGGTATGTAATTCAACTGACCTTGCATTTCTGCAAACAGCTTACCGTTGTCACGCACCTCAGTTTCAGCTAACTTTACTGCATCACGTGCAATCAAATCGCCGAGCTTGCGCATCAATGCTCCGCGTTGAGTCGCGGTCATCTCCGCCCAAGGGCCTGTGGTTAAAGCGGCATGTGCAGCTTCGACAGCCGAATTCACATCATGAGCATTGCATTTAGGAATTTCAGCCCATGCCTCTCCCGTGAAAGGGTTTTGCGATTCAAACCACTCCCCGCTTTGAGGATCTAGCGTCTGGCCATTAATTTTTAGTTGGTATCTTTTCACACTAGGCTCCTTCAAAGCAGTAACGGATATGGATATTTAGAAAGGCTTCAAACCTAAGGCTGAACGGAATCGATTCTTAATAAATGGTCCATCGCGTGGAGGAAGTGCACGCTCAGGCTCGTTCGAATCAATAAACACTTGAACAAACGATGTTCCAGCTTTTGCCTTGATACGTTGCACCACCTTTTGGCACTCATCAATATTTGCAATTGATTCTGAATCTTTGATTCCAAATCCTTTTGAGATAGCCACTAAATCAGCTCCCAAGCTTGAGTGACTTTGCTGCATTCCAGTTTCACCAAAATGGCCGTTATCGAGGACGACAATCGTTAGGTTTTTAGGCTGCTTAGTTGCAATAGTGCCCAGGCTACCAATTCCCATTAATTGCTCACCATCACCTGTGATCACCACGACCGGTTTTTCGGGCTGTGCAAGTGCAAGACCTAAACCGATGGAGGTTGAGCCACCCATTGCACCCCAGAGGTAATAGTTTGTATGACGATCGCCAGCGGCAAAAACATCATATGCAGCAGAACCCAGCCCTGTGACCACCAAGGCTTCAGGAGTTTGAGCAAGAAGGGTTGACACAAACTCACGGCGATCAATACGCTTTGTTTTAGCTGTTGAATTCATTAGTTACGCTCCCACTTTTTACGACCGATCAAACTCTGGCTCAGCAAGACAGCCACCTTTTCACCCGCTTGGAATGCCGCGTCATAGCCAGCACTCACGATTTCTGCTGCATCTTCAGGCCGCGACACACGAAGCACATGAATCCCCATCAATTCAAGTGCTGCTTGAGTTGCCTTTCCCATTGGTCCTTGCCACGGGTTGAACTCCGCATACTCACCACGCATAGTGACGATGGTGAAGAATGGAAAATCTCCGGATTGCAATAAAGAGAACATGTTGACGCAGTTCCCCACGCCACTGCTTTGCATAAGTAAGACACATTTCTTGCCGCCGAGCCAAGCCCCACAAGAGAGTGCAACGCCCTCTTCCTCAGTTGTCAAAACAACGTCTTCGATTTCTGGATCAGCAATGGCACTACGAATTACGTGAGCATGTCCAGCATCGGGCACATATGCGATCTGATCTACGCCACCTTCCTTTAATACATTGAAGATGTCTTTTTGCCAGTCTGGAACTGATTTGGCTGTTGATGTCATGGTGACTATGTTCTCCGTGTTGTGATGGAGAAATCATAATTTCGAATACATCAATGCATAAAATAGTATTTTGTGATGCCTGCATCAAATTTCGAGATAGGAATTCTCATGGACTTCAAGCAACTAAAAACTTTTCTGACAGTTTTTGATACTGGAAACATCACTCGAGCTGCAGAGATCCTTCATCTTGTTCAGCCAGCAGTTTCAAGACAAATCAAACTGCTTGAAGAAGACTTAGGCACACCACTTTTTGAGAGGCAACGTCATGGCATGGTCCCAACTGAGGCCGGTCGAAAGTTAGTCGACTACGCCCGACGTTCAATGTTGGAGTTAGATCGTGCTCGCGCAGAAATTGTTGGAACTCAAACTGGAATCGGCGGGATCGTGACTCTAGGTTTGCTGCCAAGCACGATTGATATCTTGTCTGGCCCTCTACTTTCTTTAATCGCATCTCAGTATCCGGGCATCCGATTGCGGCTCGCCATGGGTTACGCAGGCACCTTGGCGAAATGGCTGGAAACTGGCGAAATTGATGCAGCACTTCTTTATGGCGCAGACAATTTTCCGAACATTGAAATCAAACCACTTGTAGAAGAGCCATTATGGGTAGTTTGGCCTAAGAACTACAAACTTAAAGCTGGGAAAACAGTGAGCTTAAAAGAACTCTCTAGACACCCGGTCATCTTGCCGAGTACTACGCACGGAATTCGATCTCTAATGGATCATGCTTGTGCTGTAGCTGATGTGGAACTTAATATCGCAGCTGAGGCCAACGCCTTAAGTGTGCAACGTAGCTTAGTCATCAATGGACATGGAGTCAGCATATTGCCTCCACTGGCTGTTACAGATGATTTGAAATCCAAGAGTTTGGGGGGAGCGCCACTTTCCTCGCCCGCTATTTCGAGAACAATTGTTCTTGCAACTCCAACAAATCGACCAAGCGGCCCACACGTTAAATTTGCAATCGAATTGTTAATTGAGTGCGTGAAAAAATCTGTGGATTCAGGCGATTGGCTAGAAGGCAGATGGCTAGCCACTTAATATGAATTCAGGATCCAATCTGTTTGGTCAAAGCTTTTTCTTTGACCATTCATTTAAGAGCCCACTGACGTAGTCCTTTGGAAGGTTGTGCCCTGCACCGTCAACAACGTTTACTTTCATGCCAACCAGCTTACCAAATGCAACTGCATTGGGACAGCTTTGCCAATCCTTTGATCCCACATGCATTTCGCACTTGAGTGGGAGAGGAAACTTGCCATCATTTGCCAGTTCAAGCAACTTCTCCGGCTGCGGTGGTATGAAGTTCATTGGTCGCAGTTCATCTGCATCAGCAAACTCGCCAACGATAGGAGATAAGAGAATCACGTTGCCAATGTAAGGCTCACAAATCAAAGCCTGCGCGTGAAGAAAGAGGTATCCACCAAAGGAATTGCAAATGACATGTGCATCTTCCCGCCAGAAGTACTCCTTCAGGTCGTTGGCAACGATTTCGACTTGTTGAGTAAAACCAGTCGACTTGAACTCCCCTACCGTCTCCCGTCCAGTGACGTCATAGCCTATATCGAGCAAAGCCTGACCTAGTCCCTTACTTATCAAGCCACCCCAACCAGGCAGGTAGTAAACAGTTTCTGCCTTTTGTAGCGCACCAGACTCCGCTGACGGCTTCAAGACGCTAGGACCATTTGGATCCCAGCGAGGACAAATGTGACTTGCAGCGACCTCAGGAAAGCTGGTTAGCTTGGGCGTGCGGCGTTGAGAAGCAGGAACTTGGAAGTAATCAAAACCACAGCGAATAGCCTTTCCATCTTTGATATGGAATCCACAGTTAGAGCAGGTTTTTGTTTTATTCAAGAAGAAAAAACCATACAAACGGGGCTACCGCAACGCACAGTGTGTGGTGTTGGACTCAGCGTACCGTCATGTGGTTTCACCGCAAAAGTTACGATGGTGTCGCTGTCTTCGTTCAACACATACATCCAATGCTTGCAAGGATCTAAAGCAAAGAAGCGTGGCGTACGCCCTTTGGCATCTTGCGTTTGAATCAGTGCCAAACGTCCAGTGTTTTGGTCGATGGAGAAAACCGCGATCGAATCCTCACCACGGTTTGAAGCATAAACAGTTTGCCCTGTGGAATCGACTTCAATCTCAGAAGAACGGCTATTGGCGGTGTATGTATCTGAAAGCGAAGAAACGATTTGAAATGGCTCAAGAGCTCCTGACGTCACATCGAAGTGATAAGCCGTAACGGTAGAGTCCAATTCATTCACCACGTAAACCCACGGCTTATTTGGATGAAATGCCAGATGCCTAGGCCCAGATGCTTCACGGGCAACTACATGAGGCGCATCTGCAGCAAGTAAGTGGCCATCGGCAAAACGAAAAGCAAATACTTTATCGAGCCCTTTGTCAGGCACAAGCACATACTGACCACTAGGGTCAAACGGATTGAAGTGCGGTTTAGTAAATGGTTGTTCTTTTCGGTGCGGCCCAGGTTCGCCTGCTAATTGCACTTTTTGCGTCAAAGGCAATAGCGAACCATCCTCCGCAATCGGCAGCACCACCAAAGTGCCAGTTATATGGTTTGACACCACCACAAATTTTTCTGTAGGGTCAAGTGCCAAATGCACGGGGTTTTTACCTTCCGTGCTTTGTCGATTCAAAAACTCAATCTTGCCCGATGTAGCGTCAATTTTGAAAGCACTGATGTCTTCACAGTCACCGTGGACCACATACAAACGATCCCCTGCCTTGTTACGCGCTAAAAAAGAAGGGTTGACCAGATCACCAACAACCTGCACTAAGCTCAATTGCCCAGTGGATGGGTCACATTGATAAACACTGATGCCATCACCTCTGGCATTACGTTCACGCGTTGTGCGTGAGCCAACATAAGCAAACATAGTCGATCCTTTTCAAACCTTAGGCGCTACAGATGCACCTTGAATGTGATGACGCTGCAAGGCCTGTGCTACAAAACCAGAAGCTTTCATTTCTTCTACAAACTGAGTCAGAAAAGCAGCGGCTTGCTCACCACGTGATTTGGGAGCCCCCATTGCTTGCTGAATCACCATGAAGCGGCCTGGCAACAATCGATTCTGGGGAAAGCGTGACAAGTCGGATTCGAGTTGCTGCTTCACCCCCGCAGCCACTTCTAGTTTTTGTTCCACAAACACATCCACCACAGTAGGTGAAGTCGGCGCTCGCACAATCTCCGCATGCTTAAGTTCGCGGGTCAAAAACAAGTCGTAAGCACTGCCCTTACCAACTGTCACACGGTTACCGGGACGATCCACTTCTTCATTCGACGTCAGATTCGACTCTGTCGGCACCATGTAACTACCTTCAATCAACACATATGGAGCGGTGAACGAAATACCTTCACCGCGCAATGGATCGATTGCAAAAAACCCAATGTCTGCTTGCTCAGCCTTTACTGCCTCAACGGATTTACCAGCTGCATCAAACACGACCAATTCAATATCCACCCCTAAGCGCTTGGCAAATTCTTTCGCCAAATCAATTGACACGCCATGCGGCTCAATCGCACCAGCATTCTTGTTCGCCAAGATCGGGTTTCCTAAGTTAATGGAGGCACGCAAGGTGCCTGTGGGTGTGAAAGCACGGATGAGTTCAGCAGTAGGTGTCATGTTCTGGTCTAAAAATGTTAAGAATTCAACAGGCGACGGATTTTTTGGTGATTCTCTAAAGTTCGTTGCAGGTGTTTGCGCATCATCTCGGCGGCATCGACACGTTTGCCCTTGGCAATCAAGTCCAACACCTGCAAATGTTGCTGGCAATGCTCGGTATAGCGCTTGCGGTCTTGCATGGAACGGTACGAAATAAGACGACGCACTCGGTTCACACGCCGGATGGTGTCTATGAAAAACGGATTACCGGAGGCTTCAACCAAAGACTCGTGAAAACGTACACCACGCTCATGTAACTGATCAGGCGTGTCTGTTTCAATTCCACCATCCAGCAAATGGTGTTCTGCTGCTCGACACTTATCCAACACCTCGGGAGCTAAGTGGTAACTTGGCTCTAGCAACGCTGCTGGCTCCAGCGCCATGCGCAAGCGGTAGGACTGCAACAAGCTGTCGGGAGTGGTCAGCATCGTGGAGAATTCCCAACCATAACCGGGCCTGCGTTGCGCCCATCCCTCTTGTGCAATGCGATTCAATACCGCCTTTAGCTGCGCAGCGGTCAGCTCGTATTTGGACTTGATGAATGTCTCACTCACTTCCAAAGGCAAATCACCTTTGAGCAAATCATTGGCCATCTGGAAGTAGGTCTGCGCAACTGGATCACCACTGACTGAACTAAGCTTCTTTTCCATCTTGGAATCTATTGATTTAGCCAAGAAATACCCACGATTAGGTTCACGCTTAAGCAAACCTTTGGACTCGAGCAGTGCCAGAGCATCATTCACGGGAGAACGCGACACTTTGAAACGATCAGCCAACATCTGAGCACGCAGATGACTGCCTTGCGTCAATCCATCATCGCGAATGACATCAAGAATCAGCTGGGGAATGGATTTATCGGTACTCATGACGCCGATTGTCGCCCCCGATGCTCACGGATCGTTTTTTGCAGTATGGAGGGAATAACTCCCCCGTCCCGCAGCAAATCCACCTCTAGTTGCGTCTCCACTGCTGCCCGCGCTTGTAGTTCATCTACTTGACCATTAATACGGTGAATGCGCACGGTCACGGGAGAACGAGGCTGAATCAATTCAGGGGGCGCAGCCACCTCAATTTGGTCACCAGGTTGCATGGCCAAGGTCTGGGGCGTTACGCCATTTGGCAACCACAAAGGCAGGATGCCCATGCCAATCAGATTGGAACGGTGAATGCGTTCAAAGCTCACGGCCAGAACCGAGCGAATACCTAATAAGCGCTGACCTTTAGCTGCCCAGTCCCGAGAAGATCCCATGCCATAGCGCTCACCCGCCAGCAACACCACAGACTGTCCCGCATCGCGGTAACGCTGCGCCACATCCCAAATCGGCTGCACTTCACCGCTTGGCACATGCAAGGTATGGGCCACTGGCATACCTGGCTTGAGCAGGTTGACCAAAGTTTTACTGTGGAAGGCCGCACGCATCATCACTTCCCAGTTGCCACGACGTGAGGCAAACACATTCAGGTCATTGCGATCATCTCCACGCTCAACCAAAAAGTCGGCTACTAAGCTGTCAGGAGGAATCGCGCTGGCAGGCGAGATATGGTCTGTGGTGACATCGTCTCCAACCACCAGCAATGGGTAGGCTTTGAAAGTACCCAATTGCGAACCCTCGGTCACAGCTGCAAAGGGCGGGCGACGCAAGATGGTGGATCTGTCTTCCCAAAGGTAAAGCGCTGTGTCAGGTGCTTGCAACGCTTGCCACATGGGGTTTTCGCTCGCGATCTTGAAGTCACGCTTGAAGTCATTCACATCCAAAGCACGGCTCAAATGCTCTTGAATTTCTTCACGCGTTGGCCAAATGTCTTTGAGATAGACCTCTTGCCCGTTGGGCAAAACTTGAATTGGCTCTTTTGAAAGGTCTTTCGAGGCGTCGCCTGCCAAACCAAATGCAATGACCAAAGGCGGTGACATGATGAAACTCAACTCTAGATCCGGATGCACGCGACCAGGGAAATTTCGATTGCCCGAGACAATTGCAACGCCTTTGCTGAAGCCGTCCAATTGCGCATCCCGAATCTGAGGAGGCAATGGACCTGGGTTACCAATGCAAGTCGTACAGCCGAAACCCACAATCCCAAATCCAATCGCTTCTAAGTCACTCAGCAATGCCGCACGCTCAAGATATGAAGCAGCTGCAGGTGAGCCTGGGGCCAAAGACGTTTTCACCCAAGCAGGCGCTCGCAACCCTAAACGATTTGCCTTGCGCGCTAAAACACCCGCCGCAATTAACAAGCTTGGATCTGAGGTGTTGGTGCAACTGCTGATCGCCGCAATCGCCACAGGATGGCGGGGCATGCCTTCAGAAATTTTGCTTGGGTTGAATTTCACTTCTGACAAGGCTTTACCTGTGTCCCCGTAGAACAACAAATCCTGAGGGCGGCGTGGGCCAGCCACGTGCATACCTATGGTTGAAAGATCAATTTCAATAGATTTAGTGAAACGCGGCGTCGCATTCGGATCCAGCCAAATACCTTGTCGTTTGGCATAAGCCTCGACCAATTCCACTGATGGCTTTGAGCGCCCTGTCGATTTCAAATACACCAAGGTTTGCTCATCGATCGGGAAATAACCTGTGGTCGCCCCATACTCCGGCGCCATATTCGCCACCACCGCGCGATCACCTGCAGTCAGGGTGCTGACACCGGGGCCGAAGAATTCGACAAACTCCCCAGTCACGCCCAGCTTGCGCAACTCATGCGTTACCACCAAGGCCAAATCAGTCGCAAGCACTCCGGCTTGCAAATGACCTGTGAGCTTTACACCCACGACATCCGGGATGCGAAGCATGGTCGGCATGCCAAACATAACAGTTTGTGCTTCGAGCCCACCCACGCCCCAGCCCAAGACACCAATCCCGTTGACCATGGGCGTGTGACTGTCCGTGCCAATCATCATGTCAGGCACAACCCAAGTGATGCCATCACGCTCTTGCGTGGTCACCACCGTGGCAAGTTGCTCCAAGTTGATGGTGTGCATGATGCCCGTGCCGGGTGGATTGATGCGCACACCTTTGAGCACCTTGGATGCCCAGCGCAAAAAACGGTAGCGTTCTGCATTGCGACGTATTTCGTGTTGCAAGTTTTCTGCTGCCGCGTTTTGGGTTGCATAGACCTCAACAGCCAAGGAATGGTCCACAGACACGTCAACTTGCAGTCCAGGATTCAGGGTCGCAGGATCGACGCCAGCTTCTGCCAGGGCATTGCGCATCGCTGCAATATCCACCAAGGCAGGTGTACTAGTGGTGTCGTGCATCAACACACGACCAGGCTGGAATGCAATTTCATCCTCGCTTGTGCCTGTATCCAACCAGTTAAAGAGTGCGCGTTTTGCCGCTTCTCTCTCCTCACCCTCCATATGCCGTGTCGCGTTTTCCAGCAACAGTCGGAGCACCACCGGCAGTTTCTGGTAATCGGTACCAAATGCCGATGGAAGGTCTATGAATGCGTAAGACTTGCCAGAAAGCTGCAAAGTAGCCAAAGAAGTGTGGGTGTTTTCCATGATTTGTATTTTGCATCTTTTTTTGGTAAAGTGCAATTATTCAATTTCTAAATCGACATATTTTTTAAGGAACACCCATGATTGCATCTTCCTTCAAGCGCTGTGCATTGACCGTATTCGCAATTGCAGCAACTGTTACCAGCACTATTTGCGCCGCACAAGACTATCCAAGCAAAACCATCACCATCGTTGTGCCCTTCTCCCCCGGCGGCGGTGTAGACACCATTGCACGTTTGTTGTCAGAAAAACTGCGTGTGTCATTGAAGCAAAACGTGATCGTCGACAACAAGGCGGGTGGCAGCGGAATGATTGGTGCCGGAGCCGTGGCTAAAGCCTCCCCTGATGGCTACACACTCCTGCTAGGTTCTGCTGGCGAAACCGCAATCAATGCATTTGTTTACAAAAACAAAATGCAATACAACCCGTCTAAAGATTTGACGCCCATTACATTGGTCACACGCATTCCCAATGTTCTAGTAACAAGCCCCTCACTGCCGGTTAAAAACATAGAAGAGTTAGTTGCTTACGGCAAAAAGAATCCAGGCAAGTTGGCTTACTCAACCAGCGGCGTGGGGAACCCTCAGCATTTGAACGGAGAATTGTTAGAAGAGCTGGCTGGCATTCACATGGTTCACATTCCCTACAAAGGAGCATCAGGTCAACTCGTTGACGTGGTATCAGGCAACGTAGACATGACATTTGTGAGTTACACCGCTGCCAAGGCATTCATCAAAGATGGGAGAGTAAAGGCCATCGCTGTCACTTCTGCCAAACGAACTAGCTTCGCGCCTGAGATTCCAGCGATTGCAGAGTACAAACCTCTTGCAAAGTACCAACTTGAAAACTGGTTTGGCTTGTTTGCCCCTACGGGTACGCCAGATGCAGTGATTCAAAAGATCAATGAAGCTGTCACACAAGCCATTAAGGATCCTGACTTATCTAAACGCTTACTCGACCAAGGAGGCGAACCTGCTCCAATGAGTTCTCAGCAATTTCGCGAATTCATTAAATCAGAGTCTATGCAATTCCAGCGAATTGTTGACGTTGCAAAAATCACAGCAGAATAATTTCAAAAGTTAGAGCACGGTACTTAATTGGCCCGCTCAAAGCCCAAAACTTTTTGAATTGCAGAGGCCCAGCTATGCGCCATAGCTGGAGAGTTAAAGCAAGTTGCATAGTCGCTACGACTCCAAACGGCTCGTTCCATCAATTGAATATCCGCCTCGTGCTGCCTAGCGACATGCGGATCTTCAAAAAAGATGATTTTTTGACATTGCCCATCTAGCAAAAGCTCTGCAATTTGCGCGTCCCCTCCCAAGGGACCACTTAGGTAGCAATTCACCCATTTCTCAGATTTTGGAAAGCCTTTTTGCCAAGCTAATTCATTTAGCAAACCGCCAGTCGTACCAGTTCCGATTCGAACTTTGAATTGACTTAAGACCTCAAAGTTCTTGTTCGCAAAATCCAGCATTTGCGGCTTTAGCGCATCGTGAGCTACCAGTGCAACGGTTTGCGAACTTAATGTTTGTATGTACTGGAAAATACGTTCAGGGAGCACAAGTTTTGCGTGACAAGCTTCGATAAACATCCATTCAACAGCACCACAAATAGTGCTAACAAAAGGCTTGCCGTGAATGACACACTGACGCTTTAGCGCTTGAGTTTCTGGATACGTAGAAGAAGGATCGACTGGATCAATTAAGTAAATTACGCCATCCAGCACATCAGTTTTTGAAATCCCACCGACGATGCGTGACACCAAACGCATCAAGCCACCTCGATATCCATCAGGTGCCCTATCAATCTTGATCAGAGAACTATGGTTAGTTGCTTGAATACTGTCATACGCACCCCCAACAGCATAAAACGTTATGCCTAGTGCGCGAATGTCAGTATCAGCCTCATCTAGCCATGACTTCAATCCAGACTCGCTCGAGCTACGATGAAATTTATTAGCAGCGAGTCCAAATCGCAAAGTTTTTTTTTGACTCACCATTTCGTTGCAAAAGTTGACTCAAGAACAGAAATAGAGTCTTGGCTTAATGGGCCAGGTTGACCTTTAGACATCCACCACAAACGCGCTGTTTCCTCTAACTCTTCCAAAGTAGCCATTGCGCTCGCCGGTGAATCATGCCAAACATTAGGGCCAAGTCTTGTCAGCATGACGGCACGTATGCACAAGCCTCGTTTCGCATATTCACGAATTGCATCAGAAACTAGCTCAGCAGCCAAGGGGTCACCAGGTCGGTGATAAGGAATCACGGGGACGTGACCAACCTTCATTACAAAATAAGGTGTTAACGCCGGTATCAACTCAGCTTGAAGGGTGTCAGCGAGCGTAAGTGCAACACAATGTGTGCTGTGGGTGTGTATTACGCAATTTACGACTTGATTTGAATCATGTGTGGCTGCATAAATTTTTCTGTGCAACGCTATTGTTTTGCTGCCTCTATCACCTGATAGCTGTTGCCCGTTCGAATCTAAGCGTGCCAAACGTTTAGGATCCAAATAACCTAAACATGCATCTGTTGGAGTGATGAGATATCCACCACCTTCTGACTCTGGCAGGCGAACGCTGATATTGCCTGCAGTTGCATGGACATAGCCGCGATTAAATAAACTTTCACCTACACGACAAATTTCATCACGCAGATCAGATTCAGTCACGAAGACTCCCCTACTTTTGTTATTCGCGCTCCATTGAGATGCTGCCTCAAAAACTGCGCTGCTTCCATGCGCTCACCTTTGAGTAATAAATCAATCAACATCAGATGTTCTTTGCATTGCTGATGTAATCGCGACCGATCCAACTTGGTGCCGTATTCAACGACTCGTCTCATTTGGTTAATACGACGCAAGCTATCTAGTAAAAAGCGATTATTTGCACCTGCTATCACTGTTTCATGAAAGTGCACGCCAGATCTATACAGCTCTGCAGGTGTACATCGCTCAATACCGCCTTGCAAAAGATCTTCTTGCTCACGCCTGCATTTCTCCAACTCCACGACATCAACTTGATAACCTGGTTCAAGAATGGCTGCGGGTTCAATGATCATTCGAAACCGATAGCTTTCTCGGTGGGACTCACTGTTGGTCAGCAATGGGCGAAAAATCCAGCCTCGACCCGGTTTTCGATCCACCATGCTTTCGCGGTCCATGCGATTCAAAACGCGCTGAATTTGTAGCCTGGAAATTTGATATCTCTCCATCAACTCGGCTTCAGTAACCTCTTCTGAAAGAACTCCATGGATTCGGTCATTGGCGATGCGTAAATAATAGTCATCGTCAGTCGCAAGAGCCGAAGTTAGCTCCAAGGAGCCTAGATCTTCCAAACTTTTTGCAACCTGAAATCCCTTGTTTTGCGCTGAACTGACCACGCCTTCGGCTTCTAAATATTGCAGCGCTTTTCTAACTGGTGAGCGAGAAACGTTCAATACATCGCATAAAGCCTGTTCAGTTAAACGATATCCAAGTGGGTAACCTTCGCTACGAATCAATTCAATAATTTGCGTTGCAAGCTTAGGCGTCAGTGAACTGACCTTTGCAATAGGAGTAGAAGCAGACATGGGTGATTTGGAAGCTTTATTTCTCAAACCATCACTGTACAAGGCTTGCTCAGTCATTCAAAAGCTCAAACGATTGAGTGAAGAAGTTTTCTTGACCAAAGTTCCCGGACTTTAAGGTGATGTGTAACCCACCATTTTTGGCAAAACTACAAGGTGCAAAGCACCATGGAACACCTGGGGCGATTGCCGGTCCAATGCGCATCGTTTCAATCTTGAGTGCCTGAACGCAAGCCCCCGATGTTTCGCCGCCCGCAACGATGAGCTGCTCTACTCCAGACGAAACAAGACTTCGTGCGATGGCGGAAAGTGCAGCTTCCACCATCTCACCAGCTTTCGCGACACCCAGACTTGCTTGAACAGACTTAACGCTCTCGGGACTTGCCGTGGCATAGACCAATACTGGTCCTTGTTGTAACCTAGCTATTGCAGAGTTAATGAGTTCATTCACCAAATCAGGATTTTTTGAAAGTGCCAGAGGATCAAGTGCAAGAGCTGAGCCGCCTTGCTTGATGAAATGAGCAACTTGCCCGTTAGTTGCAACTGAACAACTGCCTGAAACTATTGCGCGATATCCATTTGCTTTTGGTAATTTTTCAGCACCAGCAGAAGGTTTGATTCCATGATTTTGTGGAATTCCAATCGCCACACCAGAACCAGCCGTCAGCAATTTCAGCTCAGAAAAGGCAGCGCCCATAGCCATCAAATCTTCATTGCGAACGGCATCAACAATCGCAATACCTATTCCGGCATCACGTAACTCTGCGATACGCGTCTTGATTGCATCTGCTCCCTGCAGAACTACACGCTCTTCTATCAAACCGACACGTCGCTTTGTTTGCGCCTGCAAAACACGAACTAAATTTGAATCCTGCATAGGCGTCAGAGGATGATTCTTCATTCCTGATTCCTGCAGCAACTCGTCACCAACAAAAAGGTGACCTTTGAAAACAGTACGTCCATTTTCTGGAAATGCTGGACACGCGATTGTGAAGTCACAACCGATTGCCTCCATCAGGGCATCTGTAACTTGTCCAATATTGCCTTGTGGCGTACTGTCAAAGGTCGAACAATATTTGAAATAAACCTGCTCAACACCATGTGCCTCTAACCATCTATAGGCTTCTAACGATAGAGAAACTGCTTCTTGGACAGGTATCGTGCGTGATTTCAATGCAATCACGATTGCGTCGATATCAGCAGGTACCGACGAATTTTTAGGAACCCCAATCGTCTGCATGACTCGCATACCGCTACGAACGAGATTACTAGCTAGATCCGTAGCGCCTGTGAAATCATCTGCGATACAGCCAAGAAGAAGTTTTTTCATAGGATTAAATCCAGGCTCTTTTAGACCTTAGCAACGGCATCTGCCACTGCTGCTGCAAATGCTTTGCAGCCCATCGTGCCACCGATATCGGGCGTACGTGTGCTTGGATTAGCAAGAGCCATATCAACTGCAGCAGTCATTGCATCACCAGCAGCCTGTAGTGCTGGATTCTTCTTCTGATCGCCCACCCAACGCACCATCATTGCAACAGACAAGATCATGGATGTTGGGTTAGCAATATCTTTACCAGCAATAGTGGGCGCGGAGCCGTGTTGGGCTTGGGCACAGCACAAATCATCACTTGCCATGACCGAACCCGCCAAGCCCAAACTGCCTGACATTTCGCTACACAAATCGGAAAGAATATCGCCGTAGAAATTGGTTGCGACTAAAACATCAAAACTCTCAGGATTACGAACCAAGTGCGCAGTCGATGCATCAACCAACAAGTCGTCTAATTGAACTTCTGGGAAATCTTTAGCGACGTGTCTAACAGCCTCCAAAAACAGACCATCTGTCATATGGAAGCTATTTGCTTTGTGGATAGCCGTAACTTTCTTGCGGCGAGTCATTGCAAGTTCAAAAGCACGTCGCGCAATACGCTCACTGCAGTGACGCGTGATTTTTCGAGTTGACAAGGCCATATCAGGACTAGGCATAACTTCACCCCAACCTCGCGACATATTGCGATCAGGATAGAAACCTTCTGTAGCTTCGCGCATGATGACCAAATCCATGGTCTTTCCTGCTTTCATGTTCGACTCTAGGAAATCGCGTGTACGTGCGGGACGAACGTTCGCGTACAAATCTAAACCGATACGAAAACCTGCTGAAACGTTGCGACCACCCTTTTCAGGCACCGGATAGTCAGCGTGTGACTGAGTTCCCAAAATAATGCCGTCATATGTCTTAGCTTTAGCCAACACTTCGTCACGCAATGTTGTGCCGTGCGTTTTCAAGCTGTCAAAACCAACACTTTCATAGTCGAGTTGAATATTCAGGTTGAAGCGCTTGTCAGCTGCTTTCAAAACTTGAACTGACGCTTCAACGATTTCTGGGCCAATACCATCGCAAGGTAAGACGATAAATTTCATGATGTTCTCCGTTTGTGTGTTGAATAAGGTGAATGAGTGGAATTCTTAGTCCTGTGATGGTTGAAGCATTTTTTTGAGCTTCAAAACTGCACTGTCGGGACTCGACAAAACAGTTTTTCCTATGACTTCAGCGACCATTGATTGAGAGCGAGCCATAGAGAATTGACCAAGCATGATGACGTCGCAATCAGCCAAGGTTTTTGCTCTTGCTAAGACCAATTGATCGTGCAAGCTAGCATCACCAGCGTTTAATGCTTCTAAAGCGCCCTTAGCGCAAGCAGTCACAAATTCGGGCTTTACCTTGAGATTTGCGGTTGCCTCAGCCCACTCTTCAGACATTGACGCTGTAGCGGGCTCAAAAGTTGTCAACAAGCCTACGCGCGCATTTTTTCGTCCAGCGCAGATAGCTAGGGCTTCATCAAACATAGCTTCGTTTGGCTTCAAAACCGGAAGCCCTACTTTTTTTGATGCTTCATCAATCGCAGGGCCAAATGCCGAACATGTGAACTGAATAGCTTGTGCTCCACAGCCTTTAGCGTAAGAAGCGATTTCAATGACGCGCTCCATCATCGCAGGCGTCATACCTCCATCTCTAGCCAGGTCTTTGGACAAACAATCATCCAAAACGTTCATGCAGTTAGCTTCCGGCCAAACCTTTGAAAAGGATGACGCAATCGGCTGCATGGCCAAAGGCGTGGCATGTACCAGAGCAACTCTTAAGACCATAAATCATCCTTTTTTAGAATTTTTCACGGATAGATTGTATCAAATAATTTATTGATACAATGCACTCGTCAGCAAAAAGCCGATAAAAAAGCTTGGTTGATGCCCAATTACCCCTCAGGAGACTCTGATGCAAAAAACAAATTCACCCAAAAGACGCCTTGCCGCAAAAGGAATAGCCTTGGCTAGCTTAGTCATCGCAACTGGATGCGCACTTGCACAAAACAGCTATCCATCCAAACCTGTACGCATGGTTGTTCCTTTTGCTGCTGGCGGTCCGAACGATGTGATGGCCCGTGTGCTGGCACAACAGTTGACAGTTGAAACAGGACAGCCTTATGTTGTAGAAAACAAAGCTGGAGCTGGAGGCGTGATTGGCACTGATGCAGTTGCCAAAGCAACGCCTGATGGCTACACGATTGCCTTTATCAGTGGTCCATTCACGATGGCCCCTGCACTGCGAACATCTATGCCATACGACACCAACAAAGATCTCGTTGCAGTGACAAAAGTAGCCGAGTCGCCCATGGTGATGATGATCCCCACAACCTCACAATTCAAATCAGCTCGCGAACTGATGGAATACGCACGAAAAAATCCTGAAAAATTAACGTATGGCTCAGGTGGCATCGGAAGTACACCTCACCTCACTACAGAACTTCTTGGCACAGTAACTGGAGCAAAATTCCTACACGTACCCTACAAAGGCGGCGGCGAATCAATCAAAGCATTGATGGCAGGTGAAATCGATATGCTCATCGACAGCATTACAAGTACAGAAGGACCGCTAGCGTCGGGGCGCATTAAAGCTGTGGCCGTCGGACAGGCTAAGCGTGTTCCTAAACTGGGCGATGTGCCAACGTTTGAAGAGTCAGGTATCCAAAAATTTGCAGTTACCCACTGGGTAGGCGTTGTTGCCCCAGCAAACACACCCAAAGATGTTCTTGCGACGATGCATAAACAAATGACCAAGGCCATTCAAGCACCTGCGGTTACTCAAAAATTAAAAGAAATTGGTGCAACCCCAGTTGGAAACTCATCTGCCGATTTCCAAAAGTTTATTGGTGAAGAAGTTTCACGTTGGCAACAAACCGTGAAAGCAGCCAACATTCAAGCTCAGTAAAGATATGAACCGTCTCTGCGATACCCACGTGCATGTGTTTGACCCGGGGCGGTTCCCTTATGCACCTAACCGCAAATTCACGCCAGCAACAGCAAACGTTGATCAACTCAAAAGTCACTTAAGCAAGGTTGGAGCTGATAGCGTAGTTTTAGTTCAACCAAGCGTTTACGGGACTGATCATGCCTGTCTACTTGATGCTCTAGAAGTTCTTGGATCTACTGCATTTGGTATTGCTGTCATCGATCAGACTACAAGCGAAAACGATATTGAGCATCTTGATAGAGCTGGTGTTGTTGGAGCGAGGATCAACATGGTTGTCAACAACAGTTCAAATGTTGATTCGGCCATTAAATTAATTAAAGACATTGAACTTCGTACGCCTGAACACTGGCATATACAACTGCACGTAAGCTTGAATGTTCTAGAGACCTTGCACGAGCGCATCCTAAGTTCATCACGACATTTTGTAATCGACCACTTTGGATTACCAAATGTGTCTGAAGGGATTGATGCTCCCGGTTGGAGAAATCTCTTAGATTTATTGAAATCGGGAACGCTCTATGTCAAGGCATCTGCCCCATACCTTTCTTCAAAAGAACCTACCAAATATCGTGACTTACAGCCCTTTATAGAAAGTTTGATCAACGCTAACCCGCACAGAGTTTTATGGGGAACGAACTGGCCTCACACACAGGGCACAAAGCGGCTTGCATCTACTCCAATCACTGAAATAGAACAATTCCGCGTCGAAGATGATCAGTCGTGGATTGCTCTTTGCAGAGATTGGACTCGCGACTACTCGAATGAAATTGCATTTAAGAATGCCTCACTTCTGTATTAAAACTAGGATTTTTATGACTGACCTTCTCAGAAAAATTTCGATTGTTGTACTTATTGCAACTTTTACTCTTCAGCCAGTAAATGCTCAAGATCAAAAAAACTATCCGTCCAAAACAATCACAATGATTGTTCCCTATGCGGCTGGCGGAAGCTCAGATGTACGAGCACGGCAAGTGGCTCAAAAGATTTCTAATTACTTAGGTCAGCCGGTCATCATCGACAACAAACCCGGAGCAAATGGAAATATTGGAACAAATGCAATCGCAAAAGCCGCGCCAGATGGATACACCATAGGGATCGGTAATTTAGCACCACTTGCCGTGAATAAAACACTTCTGCCAAGCACGCCATTCAACCCTTCTACAGATCTTGTGCCTGTAGTACTTCTTGAAAAAGGACCCGTACTACTTTTAGTCAATGCTGAAAAATCTCCCTACAAAGATTTCAAGAGTTTTTTAGAAGGTGCCAAAGCAGCTAATGGAAAAATGAGCTACGCCTCAGCAGGGTCTGGTGGCTCCTATCACTTAGCTGGCGAGTTGTTAAAAGCCAGTGCTGGTTTTTCAGCTCTTCACATTCCTTACCGCGGCGGCAGTCCTGCTACAAATGATTTACTTGCAGGCCAAGTCGACTTCATGTTCGACATGGTTCCTGCAGCTATGGGTTACCTAAAAAATTCACCCCCAAAGATGCGCGTACTTGCAGTTGCAAATGACAAGCGCTTAGCTCTTCTACCTGATGTTCCGACTTTCAATGAACTTGGTTTAAAAGATATGGTGATTTCGAATTGGCTCGGAGTAGTAGCACCTAAGGGAACGCCCGATGCAATCGTCGAAAAGCTAAATAAAGCGATAAACAAGGCATTAATTGAACCTGAATTTTCTCAGCGAATCACCTCCACTGGAAATATTGTTGAAGGAGGTGATGCAAAGCATTTTGCAGACTTTATCAAAAGCGAAACTTTGCGTTGGACAAAGCTAATTAAAGAAAAAGACATCAAACCAGATTGATTTATTAAGAACACAGATAAGAAAGCGCGAACGGCAGAAAGACTCCACGCTTTGAAAAAGTGAAGTCGTCGCGTCCTCAATGTCACTCGTCAGAAGCCCACGAATAGAGGGCTTTCCCAGAAGGGGATTTGGATCCAAATCCACACTATCAGCGTCCACATTTTGGACACTAGCCTAAAAAAGTCACAGGCTTATAGTAATAACTAGAAGCAACCATAAACCCGAGATGTGCAGCAGAAGAAGGCCGAAGGCAGGACGGCTACTCTGCCTTTTTTGTCACGAGGCCATCATTGCGGAGATCGACATCTGAACCCACAACTGGTCGAGTGCGAGGTCACTCCCCTGCACTTCAACTTCGATGTTGCGTCGGAATGTTTTGACTGAGATCTTTGTATCGCCTGCTTCGACCTGCCCCACGTACTCCACGTCATATTGCGGTATCAATTCACCATCGGGCAATGCAGATCGCACAGTCGTGAGGAAACAGCCCTTGTAGCTATCAACCAACTCCCATGCTTCATCAGCTCGCAATTGGTTCAACTTGAGTAAACGCTGCACTGTTAATCGCACAGCATCAGCCATCATGCCTTTGACCTCGGGGACTTCATCTTCAATCGACACGCCGCTGTCTAGTTTACTCAATACAGCTTTATAGAACACGACGTTGGCACGAGCCTGCTCACTGAGCTCAAATGATCTCTTGGCCATCGTCATAAACGCCTCATGCAAATCTGAACGAGAGTAAGAGTTTTCGGTCGTGGCTGTAGGTGATGTCATCGCAAAACTCCTTGATTAGTTGGGCGCTGCTGCCGCAGAGGTTTTTTGCAATTCCTCGCGCAACTCTTCGAGCGCAGGCTCGTTTTGTTGCTTCAGCGAAATGCTGAGACCCGTACTCAATTCGGCCATGAACATCAACTCGTCGTTGGGCGTACTGTTCAACAACCTCGCAATGGATGTCTCGGTAGAACCACCCTCGCCTTGTCCCGAAAACTGCGCCGCATTCATCAAAGGATTCATGTGGTTGTAGAACTTGGCAATCATGGTGGCGCTCGTTCGTACCTGCGCTTGAATTTGCTCCGCTGTAAGGCCCTTTGCAATCATTTGCGTAATCGCAAAGTGACGCAAGCTGTACAAGGTTCTCTCCTGCCCTGTCGTTGGACATAGAAGCATTTCCATGTCTTCAAGGAACTGCCTGAACTGGGCAATCAAATGCGTGGGTTGCAGGCCATTGCGCGGTCGGAACACACGCGATTCATGCTTTTCATCCAATACTTGCTCAAGCGTCTTGCCCTGCAACTCTGGCGCCAATTCAATCAGTCGCACTAGGTACGTTTTGCAACTTTCATGAAACACGGCAAACATGGGCTTGTTCTTTTTAACCGTCTTGCCCTTTTGTATGCGTGCATAGAGCACTGGTTTTTCTAACCCTACGTCACGCAACTCAATATGACGCCATTCGAGATACTCCATCTCAGTACCTGGGCGCATGCCAGTTGCTGCTGCAAACGGGACATAAATTGACAACAACTCACGAAGTTCGCGGGTTCGACCAATTCGCCCCTCTTGAACCCAGCCAGCAAATTTGGAGGCCATATGAAGTACCTCTTGGGACGAGAAGTCTGGACGTCGTCCACCATGCTCTCCCGTGTTCTTGAGCACTGGGCGTTGCAGGCTACTCATATAGGCGCGTTCGATGGCGTAATCAAAAACCAGATTCAGGGCAGCGTTGTGATTCGCTTGAGCGCTATGACTCAGCTCACGTCCAACTTTTTCACGTCGCCATTCACAGAACTCGGTGAACACCGCTTGGTTGATGCGGTCAACGTTGTAACCAACAAAAAATGGGATCAAGTAGCCGTTAATGGCACTGATGTAGTCGTTGTTGCTTCCGCGTTTGGTCTTGTCCTGCGCCACCTTCATTTCAAGATCACGCAACACCACTTCAGCCACAGCTTTGAACTTCTTGGAAACAACTGGGTGTCCGGCCTTGGCCAGCACCTTGGCCTCAAACCACTGCTCTTCAGCGAAAGCTTTGGCTTTTTCTAGATTAGGCGTACCTGTTGCCTTACGGATCCATTTGCCGATAGCATCTACTTTGAAGTGAGCTTGCCAACGCTCACTGTCAGGGCGACGAACTAAACGAATTTCGTTTTCTCGCACAACAACGGTCTCAGGGCTTCTTTCCTTCATGTATGCAGTGTACGAGCCATTTATCTAAATCGCAACCAGAATTCACAAAATAACCGTGTAATAACCGTGTAATGCACAAAACAATAAAAAAGCACTCAACTCGCGAGAGCTAAGTGCTTGATTTATAAGGATAAATCCTTGGAGGCGCGACCCAGAGTCGAACTGGGCTAAACGGATTTGCAATCCGGTGCATAACCGCTTTGCTATCGCGCCATGACTTTGACGAAAAAGGGAAGCATGGTGTGCTTCCCTTATCGAATTTGG
>Ga0228702_1000161_pt1 | contig 57199 bp, 70 predicted proteins | sample McNCre217_Aug_MG_2_FD_178018 | JGI IMG/M metagenome (GOLD analysis project Ga0228702, IMG submission 178018) | Freshwater microbial communities from McNutts Creek, Athens, Georgia, United States - 20-17_Aug_MG | ecosystem: Environmental > Aquatic > Freshwater > Creek | place: USA: Georgia... | reverse complement strand
ATTGCCCGTCTGAACGTGGGCGGCGGGTTCCCGAACCACCGCGCCGTTGGGGTAGAGCCGCAGTTGGACGCCACTTTTGCTACCATTGACCGGGTGGCGACCGAAGCGTTTGGCGCGGATCGTCCGGCGTTGGTGTGCGAACCGGGCCGCGCGATGTGCGGCGATGCGTTCACGCTGGCGGCGCGGGTGAAAGCGGTGCGCGATGACACCCATGTGTTCCTGAACGACGGTGTTTATGGGTCGTTGTTCGAATTGGGTCAGATTGGCATTATTGATCGGATCGAAGTGCTGTCGCCCGAAGGCGTCAAGCGCAGCGGTGCGGTGTTGCCGCGGATCTGCTTTGGCCCGACCTGCGATTCGGTTGACCGGTTGCCGGGCGATGTGCCGTTCCCGTCGGACATTGCCGAGGGCGATTATGTGATCGTGCACGGTATGGGTGCCTATTCCACCGTCACCAACAGCCGTTTCAATGGCTTTGGCGAGTTGGGAATGGTGACGGTTCTGTCGCAGAAGATCTGATTTCGGCCTAATCGCAAGATTAACGCGCCCCTGACTGGACAAACCCAGTCAGGGGCGTAGTTTTTCCCGAACAGCAGGTTCGGGGGACTTAATGGCGAAATTCGGCGTGGCGCAGGGGCGTGGTCGGCTTGAGGATCAGCGCTTTCTGACCGGGGCGGGGCGCTATGTTGATGATATTGCGCCAAAAGACAGTCTGGTTGCGTATTTTTTGCGCGCGCCGATGGCGCATGGCCGGATAGCCGCGCTGGACCTGACAGCCGCGCGGGCGGCGGCCGGCGTGCATCTGGTGCTGGATGCGGCGGGGCTGGCGGCGCTGGGTGTCGATCTTGCGATGGAAGCCGAGTTGGTGGCGGGGCGCAGTGGTGCCGGGGCGGGGCCGGAGCGCCCGGTTCTGGCGCGCGGCGTGGTGCGCTTTGCCGGTGAGGCGGTGGCGGTTGTGGTGGCTGAAACCCTGGCACAGGCGCGTGATGCGGCAGAGTTGATCGGGCTGGAGGTAGAAGACCTGGCCGTCCACACGGCAGTGGCGTTGGGCGGCGCGGCGATCCACCCCGAAGCGCCGGACAATCTGGCGTTTGACTATTCGGTGGGCGATGAGGCCGGAACCGCGGCGGCGCTGGCCGCATCGGCGCATCGCATCGCGTTAGAGGTGGTGCATAACCGGATCATCGTCGCCTCTATCGAGCCGCGCGCGGCTTATGCCGAATGGGCCGAGGGGCGGCTGCATCTGTGTGTCAACGGGCAGGGCGTGTGGATTCAAAAGCGCGAATTGGCGCGGATGCTGGGGTTGGATCGCGGTGCGGTGCGGGTGACGAACCCCGATGTCGGCGGCGGTTTTGGCATGAAGTCAATGACTTACCCGGAATATGTGGTGATTGCGGCGGCTGCGCGGGCCTTGGCGCGCCCGGTGCGCTGGATCGCGGATCGGTCGGAAGCGATGCTGACCGACAACGCGGGCCGCGACCTGATTGCGCGGGCTGAAATCGGCTTTGATGCTGATCTGAATATCACGGCCTATGGCGTTAACCTTGTGTCCAACCTTGGCGCCTATAATTCGCAATACGGCCAAGCCATTCAGTCGGAGCTTTTTGCCAAAGTGTTGACCGGCGTTTACGATATTCCGGTGGCGCATCTGGGGGCGCTGGGGGTGTTTACCAACACCACGCCGGTTGATGCCTATCGCGGTGCGGGGCGGCCGGAAGCCAACCTGACGATTGAACGGGTGATGGATTACGCCGCGCGGGTGCTGGGGGTCGACGGGTTTGACCTGCGCGCCCGCAATGTCATCAAAACCTTCCCCTATCCGATGATTTCGGGCGAAGCGGTGGATTGCGGCGATTTTGCGCGGGTTCTGGCGGTGGCGAAAGATCGTGCCGATGTTGCAGGCTTTGCCGCGCGCAAATCGGCCAGTCAGGCGGCGGGGCGGCTGCGCGGCCTTGGCGTTGCCAGCTATCTGGAGGCGATTCTGGGCAGCCCGGTGGAAACCTCGCGCATCGTGCTGGACGCGGATGGCGGGCTGACGATGTATGTCGGCACGCAGTCGAACGGGCAGGGCCATGAAACCGTGTATACCCGCATGCTGGCAGAGGCGACGGGGGTGGACCCGGCGCTGATCCGGATTGTGCAGGGCGATTCGGATCGTATTCGCCACGGCGGCGGCACCGGTGGGTCGCGCTCTGTCACGGTGCAAGGCACGGCGACCAAGGCAACGGTTGCGGCGGTGGTCGATGGGCTGGCTGTGTTTTTGGCGGCGGAACTGGGCGTTCGCGATGTGACTTTTGCCGAGCATATCTTTGCCGCACCCGGGTCTAACATGCGGCTGACCTTGGCCGAGGCGGCCGAACTGGCGCGGCAACACGGTAAGTCTGATTTGCTGGATGTGTCGCAAACCATTGAATTGGCGGCCGGGGCCTATCCGAACGGCTGCCATGTGGTCGAGGTAGAGGTTGATCCGGACACCGGCGGGCTGGTGGTGGAACGCTATACGGTTGTTGATGATTTTGGCACCCAGATGGCCCCCGAACTGGTGGCCGGGCAGGTGCAGGGTGGCATTGCGCAGGGCTTTGGTCAGGCGGTGACCGAAAACGCGGTCTATGATGGCGACGGTCAGCTGCTATCTGGCAGCTTCATGGATTACGCGATGCCGCGCGCCAGCGATCTGCCGTTTATTTCGCTGCATGATGCGCCGACCTATACCAAAACCAACCCGCTGGGCATGAAGGGCTGTGGCGAGGCGGGCACGGTGGGGGCTTGTGGTGCGATTTCCAACGCGGTGCTGGATGCGCTTGCGCCGCGTGGCGTCACGCATGTGGATATGCCGCTGTCGCCATCGCGGATATGGGCCTGGCTGAAGGAGGCGGACGCTGTCGCTGATTGACAGATTTCGGCGCTGGTGGCGCGGTCATCCGATCGTTGAAACCGAGCCTGCCGCCGCCCCAGAACCGGGGCGACAGCGCGGTGTTGTCGATCATGTCATCATTCTGGACGGCACGCTTAGCACGCTTGAGCCGGGAAAAGAGGGAAATGCCGGGCTGATTTACAAGCTGCTGACCGAACATGGGCGGTCGGCGCATCGCACGGTTTATTATGAACCGGGCCTGCAGTGGGAAGGCTGGCGGCAGGGCATGAAGCTGGTGCAAGGCACGGGAATCAATCGGCAAATTCGGCGGGCTTATGGTTGGCTGGCCAGCCACTACCGCGAAGGCGACCGGATTTTTCTGTTGGGCTATTCGCGCGGCGCCTATGCGGTGCGCAGTTTGGCCGGGGTGATTGACCAGGTTGGGTTGCTAAAGCGCGACTATGCCACCGAACGCGGTGTGACGCAGGCCTATCGGCTGTATCAGCACGCCGCCGACGCTGCGGTGGTGCAAGACTTTGCGCGGCAGTTTTGCCATCACAGTGCCCCGATTGAAATGGTGGGGGTGTTTGACACCGTCAAGGCGCTTGGCCTGCGGCTGCCGCTGCTGTGGATGCTGACCGAAAAGAAGCACCTGTTTCACAACCACCATCTTGGTCCGTCGATTAGGCATGGATTTCAGGCACTTGCGATTCATGAAACCCGCGCGGTGTTTGACCCGGTGCTGTGGGAATGCCTGCCCGGATGGCAGGGCAATGTGCAGCAAATGTGGTTTCGCGGCGCGCATGGCGATGTGGGCGGGATGATCGGTGATTTGGCAGCGGCGCGGCCTTTGGCGAATATTCCGTTGGTGTGGATGCTGGAACGTGCCGAAGTGGTCGGTTTGGCCCTGCCGACCGACTGGCGCGCGAAGTTCCCCTGTGATCCGAAGGCACCGATGGTTGGCACCACGCGCGGTTGGGGCATGTGGTTTTTGCTGCGGCGCAAACGCGAGATTGGCCGCGACCCTTCAGAGGCGATTCACCCGTCTGCCGAAGGGCAGCGACCGTTTTCCTGGACGCCATGGCCGCTTTCGCGCCTGTTCTGACTTTACGGCGGCGGGTTTGATCAAATAGGCTTGCGCAAATCCTTCAGCCTGAGAGATGTCATGCGCCAAGTCACCGTCGCCGCCACCCAGTTTGCCTGCAGCTGGGATCTGCCCGCCAATCTTGACAAGGCCGAAGCGCTGGTGCGTCAGGCCGTGGCAAAGGGCGCGCAAGTTGTTCTGATACAAGAGCTTTTCGCGGCGCCGTATTTCTGCATCGAAGAGCGGGCGGAATATTTCCCGCTGGCGCTGCCAATGGCGGGGCATCCGGTGATCGCGCGGTTTTCGGCCTTGGCGAAAGAGTTGGGCGTGGTGCTGCCGTGTTCGTATTTCGAAAAGGCGGGGCAGGCGCATTTTAACTCGATGGCGATGATTGATGCCGATGGCCGGGTGCTGGGCAACTATCGCAAGACGCATATTCCGCAGGGTCCTGGCTATGAAGAGAAGTACTACTTCTCGCCGGGCGACACCGGTTACAAGGTTTGGGATACCGCGGCGGGGCGGATTGGCGTGGGGATTTGCTGGGACCAGTGGTTTCCCGAATGTGCGCGGGCGATGGCGCTGCAGGGGGCGGAAATTCTGCTGTATCCGACCGCGATCGGGTCTGAACCGCCGGCGCCGGGCTATGACAGCCAGCCGCATTGGGAGATTTGCATGCGTGGGCACGCCGGAAGCAACATCATGCCGGTGATCGCATCGAACCGGATCGGCAGCGAAGTGGCGCCGGGTGGCACCGAGGTGACCTTCTATGGATCAAGTTTCATCAGCGACCACACCGGCCAGTTGGTGGCGAAAGCCAGCCGAGACCGTGAAGAGGTGTTGCTGGCGACCTTTGATCTAGACGCGATTGCGGCGCTGCGCGCCAGCTGGGGGCTGTTTCGCGATCGCCGCCCGCACACCTATGCGGCGGTGGCAACCTTGGATGGGCGCAGCTAGGTCTGCGTGTAAAGCCAGACCAGTCCCATCAAAATAGGTTGGTGAATCAGATAGATGGCCAGGCTGTGGCGGCCTGGCCAGGTTAGGGCGCTGGGCAGCGCCAGCCGCGACAGGCGTGACCACAGGCCAAGTTGGCTGCCGATTTTGCCCACTGTGATGCCCAGCAGCACCGCGCCAAACCACGGGAACACCGGTTCAAAATCGATCGTCCACGCGGGGTCGGTTGCAAGGCCCAAAAACCGCAGCAGCGGCGCGTTGAAGTTTGGCGATTGCCCCCAATAGGAACCGGCGATGAAAGCGGCAGCCAGCGCGGCGGTTACGGCGGCTGGCAGGCGCAGGGTGGCTAGGCCAAGCAGGCTGTAAAGGGCGATGGCGTGCAGGATGCCGAAATAGATGTAATAGTCTGGCATCGCAACGCGGGTGGCCAGCGTGACCAAGGCCGCAGCCGCGGCGATTTTGGCAAACCTGCGGCCAAAGGCGCGCCAGTGGATTGTTTGGCTATGGGCCAGCCACAGGCCAACGCCCGACAACAGCAAAAAGCTGCCGGCGACGATTCTGGCGTGGAAATAAAAGGCAGAGGTCTGGGCATAGCTGGCCGGGATGACGCCGAACATCAGCAGATCATAGGACAGGTGAAACGCGACCATGCCCAACAGGGCGGCGCTACGCAGGGCGTCCAAGGTGGGGATGCGGGAAGGGTGCGACACGGGCGGCCTCTTTGATTTGGCGCAGGGTCGCATTGTAGGCTTGGGCTTGCAAGGCCGCTGCCGGATGTTTCGGGCAAGCGGCCATAAAGCGAAAGGGCGGCTTTGAAAGCCGCCCTTTGCATGGGTTTAGCGATGTTTGACGTCGACGTAGTCGCGTTTCGGCGAGCCGACATAAAGCTGGCGCGGACGGCCAATCTTTTGGTTCTTTTCGGCGATCATCTCTTTCCACTGCGAGATCCAGCCGACGGTGCGCGAAATCGCGAAGATCGGGGTGAACATCGAAGTCGGGAAGCCCATCGCATCAAGGATGATGCCCGAATAGAAGTCGACGTTCGGATACAGCTTTTTCGAGATGAAATAATCATCCGACAGCGCGATCCGTTCCAGTTCCTTCGCCACTTGCAGCGTCGGGTTGTTGTGGATGCCCAACAACTCCAGCACCTCGTCTGCCGATTCCTTCATCACCGTTGCGCGGGGGTCGAAGTTCTTGTAGACGCGGTGGCCAAAGCCCATCAGGCGGAAGCCAGAGTTCTTGTCCTTGGCCTTGGCGATGTATTCCGGGATGCGGTCAACCGTGCCGATTTCGCGCAGCATTTCCAGACAAGCCTGGTTTGCGCCACCATGCGCCGGACCCCAAAGGCAGGCGATGCCAGCGGCGATGCAGGCGAAGGGGTTGGCGCCCGACGAGCCCGCCAGACGCACGGTCGAGGTCGAGGCGTTCTGTTCGTGATCGGCGTGCAACATCATGATCCGGTCCATTGCTTTGGCAAGGATCGGGTTCACAACATAGTCTTCGGCCGGAACCGAGAAGCACATGTGCAGGAAGTTACCGGCGTAGGACAGAGAATTCTTCGGATAAACAAAGGGTTGGCCGACGGAGTACTTGTAGGCCATCGCCGCGATGGTCGGCAGCTTGGCGACCATGCGGATCGCGGCCACTTCGCGTTGCCACGGGTCGTTGATGTCAAGGCTGTCGTGGTAGAAGGCCGACATCGCGCCCACAACGCCCACCATGGTGGCCATCGGGTGGCTGTCACGCCGGAACCCACGGAAGAAGTTGTGGATCTGTTCGTGCAGCATCGTGTGGCGCGTTACGCGGCCTTCGAAATCGGCGAGTTGTGCGGCGTTCGGCAGTTCGCCGTAAAGCAACAGATAGCAGACTTCGAGATAGGACGATTCTTTGGCCAGCTGATCAATCGGATAGCCGCGGTGCAGCAGTTCACCCTTGTCACCGTCGATGAAGGTGATCGCGCTTTCGCAAGCGGCGGTCGAGGTGAAGCCGGGGTCGAAGGTGAACACGTCGGCTTGGTCGTAAAGTTTACGGATATCAACTACATCCGGGCCGAGCGTCGGCGAATATACCGGCAGGTCATAGGACTTGCCGTCGAGGCTCAGCGTCGCAGTTTTGGTCGGTTCGGCCATCTTTGATCCCCCAATGGAAACCCGTCCTAAAGCAAGGGCGGGCCATGTTCCGTAACGGTGGGCGAAGGGCGGATCAGGCCGCCGCATCCTCCAGCCGTGCAATCGTTTCATCCTGACCGATGACAAGCATCATGTCATACACGCTAGGCGTGGCGCTTCGCCCTGCCAAGGCCGCCCGCAGCGGAGCGGCCAGCTTGCCAAAGCCAATCCCGTTTTCTGCGGCAGCATGGTTCAAGATCGGCTCCAACGCCTCTTTTGTCCAGCTAACATTTCGCAACTGCGGCGTCAACGATTTCAGTATACCACGGGATACCGAATCTAGTGCCTTCGCCGAAGCCTCGTCGGCAACGATGGGGCGCGAAACCATGGCAAACTGTGCCTTTTCAAGCAGTTCCGGGAAGGTTTTCGCGCGATCTTTCACGCAATACATGCCCTTCAACAGCAGATCATGCTGTGTTTGCGTGAGCTCTGGGCGCTTGGCGGCGACCAGATAGGCCTGCAATTCATGCAGCAGTGCAGCATCTTCGGCCATCGCAATGTGGTGGCCACAGGTGTTTTCCAGTTTCTTGAAATCAAGCCGTGCCGGTGCACGACCGATTCCCTTCAGATCGAACATCTGCATCGCTTCGGCGCTGGTAAAAATCTCGGCATCGCCATGCGCCCAGCCAAGCCGGGTAAGGTAGTTGCGCATCCCGGCCGCCGGGTAGCCCATCGCCTGATATTCGTCGATGCCGGTGGCGCCGTGACGTTTCGACAGCTTTTTGCCATCGGGGCCGTGAATCAGTGGAATATGCGCCCAGACCGGAATGTCCCAGCCCATCGCCTGATACACCATTGTCTGACGCGCCGCGTTGTTCAGGTGATCGTCCCCGCGAATGACATGCGTGACGCCCATGTCGTGATCATCGACGACAACGGCCAGCATGTAGGTGGGCGTACCATCAGAGCGTAAACAAATCATATCATCCAGCGTCGAATTCTGGATGACAACGCGGCCTTGCACCTGATCTTCGATCACGGTTTCGCCGTCGCGTGGGGCACGCATGCGAATGACATAGGGCGCGTCGGGGTGGCTGGCCGGGTCGGCGTCGCGCCACGGGCTTTGAAACAGCGCATAAGACCCGCGCGCTTCGGCTTCGGCGCGGAAGGCGGCGATTTCTTCTTGGGTGCTGAAGCACTTATAGGCGGTGCCGCGGTCAAGCATCTGATGCGCAACGTCGGCGTGACGGTCTTTGCGGTCGAACTGGCTGACCACATCGCCATCCCAGTCAAGGCCAAGCCAAGTCAGGCCTTTGAGGATCGCGGCGGTTGCTTCGGGGGTAGAGCGTTCGCGGTCGGTATCTTCGATGCGCAGCAGGAACTTGCCGCCGCGACCCCGGGCGTAAAGCCAGTTGAACAGCGCCGTCCGCCCGCCGCCAATGTGCAGATAGCCGGTGGGCGAGGGGGCAAAGCGGGTGACAACTTGGCGGGCGGAAGCGGACATTGGCATTAACCTTTCGGAAACCATCACGGCGATAGGGTCGGGGCAGCTTTAGGCAAATGCGAGGGGCAAAACAAGGTGGCCGGGCGCAGTGATATCTGGCTGTCGCCGTTGCATGCGCTGGCGGCGGTGCGTGGTGTGCTGTTTCCGTGGGTGCCGGTGTTTATTGCGGTTGGTATCGCGCTTTGGTTTGGCTTGGGCTTTGAACCGGGGCCGCTGTTTTACGCGGCGGTCGCGGCGGTGGGCGTGCTCTTGGGGCTGGGGTATCGCTATGGCCCAGAGCTTGCGCATCCGCTGATGGTGATTGGGCTTTGTGTGGTGGCTGGCGTTCTGGCGGCCGGGCTGCGGGCGCATCTGCTGTGGGCGCCGATGTTAGAGACGCGGTTTTACGGCGCGGTGCAGGGGCGGATCGTTGATATAGATCGGTCGCAATCGGATGCGTTGCGGATCACGCTGGATCAGGTGGTGTTGCAGGGCGTCGACCCTGCGAAGACGCCGGTAAAGGTGCGAATATCGCTGCACGGCCAAGGTTTTGCGCCTGAACCGGGGCAGGTTGTGCTGCTGACGGCCTCGCTTGCGGCGCCAGAAGGTCCGGCAGAGCCGGGCGGCTTTGATTTTCGCCGCATGGCGTATTTTCAGCAATTGGGCGCGGTGGGCTATACGCGCAGCCCGGTGATGCTGTGGCAAGCGGCGGGTGGTGGGGCGCTGGCGATCAATCGGCTGCGCGGGTGGATGGCGGCGGGCATGATGGCGGCGGTGCCGGGGGATGCGGGCGCGTTTGCTGCGGGCGCGATGACGGGCGACCGGTCGGGGATTTCATTGCAGACGGTGCAGGCGCTGCGCGATTCGAACCTTGCGCATTTGCTGGCGATTTCGGGGATGAACATGGCCTTCATCACTGGTTTTGTGTTCGCGTTGGTGCGCTATGGCATGGCTTTGGTGCCACCGTTGGCGCTGCGGGTGAATTCGAAAAAGGTCGCGGCAGTGGCGGCCTTTGCGGTGGCGCTGTTCTATCTGCTGCTGTCGGGCGCGAATGTGGCGACGGTGCGGGCATTTTTGATGGTGTGCATCGTGCTGGGCGCGGTGCTGTTTGACCGGCGGGCGCTGACGATGCGGACGGTGGCGTTGGCTGCGGTGGTGCTGCTGCTATACGCGCCCGAAAGTCTGACCGAGCCGGGATTTCAGTTGTCATTCGCGGCGACGGTGGTGCTGATCGCCGGGTTTGGCGCGCTGGATCGGCAGATTTTGCGTGAACGGCTGCCACGCTGGTTGATGCCGGTGTTTACGCTGGTGCTGACCTCGGTCTTGGCGGGGGTTGCGACCGCGCCCTATGCGGCGGCGACGTTCAATCGCTTTACCGATTATGGGCTGCTGGCCAATCTGCTGACGGTGCCGGTGATGTCGGTGCTGATGGCGGCGGGGGTGGTGGCAGCGTTGCTGGCGCCTTTGGGGGCGGCGGCGCCTGCGCTTTGGGTGATGGAGCTGGCGTCACGCTGGATTTTATACGTGGCGCATCGGGTGGCCGCGCTGGACGGCGCGGTGACGCCGATTGTGCAGCCGGGGCCGATGATTATGCCGCTGATCACGCTGGCGGGGATCTGGTGGATTTTGTGGCGGGGCTGGCTGCGCTGGGTAGCGGTGGTGCCAATGGCGGTGGCGGTCGTGCTGTGGGGCATGACAGAGCGGCCCGCGTTGCTGATTTCGGCAGATGGGGCCTTGGTGGGCCTGCTGGGGCCGGAGGGGCGGGCGCTTTCACGGCCAAGCGGTGCCGGGTTTGCTGCCGAGGCGTGGTTGCAAGACGATGGCGATCTAGCGCTGCAACCCGACGCTGCGGCGCGGCCCGGCTTTAGCGGTGATGCAAAGGCGCGCTGGTTTCAGATGGGCAATTGGCGCGGTGTTGCGCTTGCGGGCAAGCAGGCGGCGCTTGGGCTTGCCGATGCTTGTGCTGCGGCGGATTTGGTGGTGCTTTCCGCTGCGCTGCCGCCGGATATGACGCAGCCGGAAGGTTGTATCGTGTTGGATCAGGCTGTGTTGCAGCAAACCGGCGCTTTGGCCATTAGCGCCGCAGGGGACAGCCTGCTTTTGCGGCCCGCCCGTGCTGCGCAGCGGATCTGGATGGCCGAAACACCGATCTTGCAGACCCGCGTTTTACATCGCCCGCGCGCGGATGCGGGATCAGTAGCTGCGGATTAGCCCGACCAGACGCCCCTGCACCTTGACCATATGATCGGGGAAGACGCGGGTTTCATAGGCAGGGTTTGCCGCCTCTAGCGCGATCATGTTGCCACGACGGCGGAAGCGTTTCAGCGTGGCTTCGGAATCTTCGACCAAGGCCACAACAATTTCACCGTTTTCGGCGGTGTTTTGTTCTCGGATCACCACGATGTCGCCATCGTTGATGCCGGCTTCGATCATCGAATCGCCCTTCACCTCTAGCGCGTAGTGCTGGCCATTGCCCGAAAGCATCGACCCCGGCACCGCGACGTTATGCGAGGCATAAGAAATCGCTTCGATCGGCACACCAGCGGCGATGCGCCCCATGACCGGAATTTCAAGCGCATAGACGGCATCGACCGGCAACGCGGTTTTAGGGGCGTCAACCTTGTCGCCCTTGATCACCTTGGGCGAGAAACCAGACTTTTCCATCGCTTCGGGGAGTTTCAGGATTTCCAAGGCGCGGGCGCGATGGGCAAGGCGGCGGATGAAGCCGCGTTCTTCCAAGGCGGTGATCAGCCGATGAATGCCGGATTTCGACCGTAAATCAAGTGCGTCTTTCATTTCATCAAACGAAGGGGGGACGCCGTCACGATCCATGCGGGTCTTGATGAAATCCAACAGCTCTAGTTGCTTACGCGTCAGCATGATCCAGCCCCCAAGCGGATGTTACGCTTATGTTCTGCCCTTGTTCTTGCTTTGTGTCAAGTCTGCTGCGGGCAAGAGCCGCCTAGATTGCAATATAGTCCACCAAGTCGCCCGCACGGCGCGGCCCATCGCCGTTGGGGCGGATCAGCAGCGCGTTGGCTTCGGTCAGGATCGACAGCAGGGCAGAATCCTGACGGTCAAACGGGGTGATGGTGGGCTGACCGTCGGTCACGGCAAGGCGCGCGCGCATGTAATGGGTGCGCGGGCCGTTGGCGGGCTGATCAGCACCCAAGCGCGCGGCAAGGGTTTGCGGCGTGGCGGGTTGGCCCAGCATCGCCTTGAGCATCGGCACCAGAAACAGGTGGCCGCAGACAATCGCCGATACCGGATTGCCGGGCAGGCCCAGCATCGGAATGCCCAGCACCCGGCCCGCCATAAGCGGTTTGCCGGGGCGCATGGCGATTTTCCAGAAGGCGCGTTCCAACCCCAGATCGGTGGCGACTTTGCCGACAAGATCGTGGTCGCCGACGCTGGCGCCGCCGATGGTCACGATCAGATCGGCACCTTCGGTCAGGGCAAACACCGTGCGCAGCGAGGCTTCGTTGTCGCGGGCGATGGGCAGCATGCGGGCCTGACCGCCTGCGGCTTCGATCATCGCGGCCAAGGCAAAGGTGTTTGACGCGATGATCTGGTCGGGGCCGGGCTGTTCGCCGGGCATCACCAATTCGTCGCCAGTGGCGATCAGCGCGACGACCGGGCGGCGGGTGACGGCAACGGTCGGCACATTCATCGCGGCCAGCAGCGCCAGATCGTTCGGGCGCAGCAGGCGCGGGGACAGGGTATCGCCAAGTGCAAAATCCTGGCCCTGCGGGCGGATGTTGTCGCCGGTTTTGGTGGCGGTGTTCACCGTGATGGATTGGCCGTTGGCGGTGACATCTTCTTGAACGGCAATGGTGACGGCCCCGGTGGGCAGCGGCGCACCGGTAAAGATGCGTGTGGCGTCTTGTGGCGCAAGGCTACCGGCAAAGCCATGACCGGCCCCGGCTTCGCCTATGACGGTGAACTGATCGCCGGCTTGGGCGTTGCGGCCCAAGGCATAGCCATCCATCGCCGAGGCGGCGAAGGGCGGCTGGGTCAGGCGCGCTGTGGCTGGTTCGGCCATGACGCGGCCATTGGCTTCGCGCAGCGGCACGGTTTCAGAGCCAAGGCGGGTGGCAAGGGCCAGACAGCGGGCAAGCGCCTCTTCAACGGTGATCATGGGGTGTCCTGCAGATTGGCCTCGAAGCGGCCAGATTTGCCGCCGTCTTTCAACATCAGGCGGATGCCGTCGATCACCATCGATTTTTCGACCGCTTTCACCATGTCATAGATTGTCAGGCAGGCGACGGAAACTGCGGTAAGCGCCTCCATCTCGACGCCTGTTTGGCCGCCGGTTTTGACGGTGGCTTCGACGATAACGCCGGGAAGCGTGGGGTCTGGGGTGAGATCAAGCGCGACTTTGGTGATCGGCAGCGGATGGCACAGCGGGATCAGATCGGCGGTTTTCTTGGCGGCCATGATGCCTGCCAGCCGCGCCACCCCCAGCACATCGCCCTTTTTGGCGCGGCCTTCGGTGATTAGGGTCAGGGTTTCAAGGCTCATCCTGACCGCACCGCGGGCGGTGGCGATGCGGGCGGTGGTGGGCTTGTCAGAGACATCGACCATATGGGCGTGGCCCTGATCGTCAAAGTGGGTCAGGCTCATGCGCCGCCTCCGCCGACCAGTGGGCGCGCCAGAATGGCGCGGGTGGCGGCGGCAACGTCGTCTTGCCGCATCAAGGCTTCGCCGATCAGGAAGCAGCGCGCGCCATAGGCGGCAACGTCGGCCAGATCGGCGGGGGTGAACAGGCCGGATTCGGACACGATCAGCCGGTCTTCGGGCACATGGCGGGCAAGTTGGCGCGTGGTGTCCAGCGTGACATCGAAAGTGTGCAGATTGCGGTTGTTGATGCCCATCAGCGGCGATTTCAGCGCGCAGGCCCGGTCAAGCTCGGCGCGGTCATGCACTTCGATCAGCACATCCATGCCCTGTTCAAAGGCGGCGGCTTCGAGTTCGGCGGCCTGCGCATCCGACAGCGAGGCCATGATGATCAAGATGCAATCGGCGTGCAGCGCGCGGGCTTCGACCACCTGATAGGGGTCATAGAGGAAGTCTTTGCGCAGGCAGGGCAAGGCGGTGGCATCATGTGCGGCAGTCAGGTAGGCATCGGCGCCTTGAAACGATGGCGTGTCGGTCAGCACCGACAGGCAGGTGGCGCCGCCCGCTTCGTAGGCGCGGGCAAGGTCGACCGGGTGGAAATCGGGGCGGATCAGGCCCTTGGATGGGCTGGCCTTTTTGATTTCGGCGATCAGGCCATAGCCGGACGCGGCGGCTTCGGACAGCGCCTTGGCAAAGCCGCGCGGTGCGGGGGCGTTGCGGGCGGCTTCTTCAACCTCGGCCAAGGCGCGGGCGGCTTTGCGCGCGGCGATCTCTTCCAGTTTATAGGCTTTGATGCGGTCGAGGATGGTGGGCATGCGGTTTGTTTCCGTTGTTCGGGCGGGCCTGCCAAGGCTGGGCCGGTGGTTTGGTGGCAGGTGCCGGGGGTTTTGCACCCCCGGACCCCCGCAGGATATTTTTCCCAATGTGAATGGGCTTGGTTTGGTCTAGCGCGGTGGGGGGCAGAAAGAAAGGGTCAGGCGTTCCAGTCGATGGGCGATTGGCCTTGGTCGGTGAGCCAATGGTTGATGGCAGTGAACGGGCGGGAGCCGAAAAAGCCGCGATGGGCCGACAGCGGCGAGGGGTGCGGGCTGCGGAGAAAAAGGTGGTTTGCACGCGGCAGATCGGCGCAAAGCTTTTGTGCCGGGGCACCCCAAAGCAGGAAGGCGCGCGGGCCATCGGCGGCGGTGGCGGCAAGGATCTGCCGGGTCAGGCTTTGCCAGCCATAGCTTTGGTGGCCGTTGGCGGCGTTGAGCGGCACGGTCAGCACGGTGTTGAGCAAGAGCACGCCTTGCCGCGCCCATGCGGTTAAATCGCCATCGGCTTTGGCAAGGCCGGTGTCGGTGGCGACTTCGGTCAGGATGTTTTTGAGCGAATGGCGGGGCGGCGTTGCGGGCGGGAAGGAAAACGCAAGGCCGGTGGCGCGGCCCGGCGTGGGGTAGGGATCTTGGCCCAGGATGACCACCTTGACGGCCGCGCGTGGTGTCAGGGCCAGCGCGCGAAAGACCTGCGCGGGTGGCGGTTGCCAAGGGGCGTTTGCCGCAGTGTCGGCGCTAAGCCGTTGCCATAGGTTGGCCCAACTGCCATCGCTGAAAAATGGCAGATCGGCCCAATCGTCGGGGGGCGCGGGCCGCATGGGGTCAGGCGTGGGTCAGGCGTTTCAGCGCCTCGATCTTGGCTTTGGCGGCACCGGAGTCGATTGAATCCCGTGCCATTTCAACGCCTTCTTTCAGCGATGCGGCTTTGTCTGCCACCACAAGGGCCGCTGCGGCATTCAACAGCACCGCGTCGCGGAAGCCGCCTTTGGCGCCATCAAGCAGCGCACGGAACGCCACGGCGTTTTCGGCGGGTGTGCCGCCCATGATGGCTTCGAAGGCATAAACCGGCAAGCCCGCATCTTCGGGATGCAGGGTGAATTCGCGTACTGCGCCGTCTTCAAGGGCTGCGACGGCGGTGGGGGCGGCGATAGAGATTTCATCCGACCCGTCGCCGCCATGCACCAGCCACGCCTTTTCCGACCCCAGCGCCAGCAGGGTTTCGGCCATCGGGCGGATGAGCGCAGGGGAAAACGCGCCGGTGAGTTGGCGTTTGACGCCTGCGGGGTTGGTCAATGGCCCAAGAATGTTGAAGATCGTGCGGGTGCCAAGTTCGATCCGCACCGGACCGACATGGCGCATCGCCGGGTGGTGCATCGGTGCCATCATGAAGCCGATGCCTGCCTCTGCGATGCAGCGTTCGACCACATCGGGGGCGATCATCACGTTCAGGCCCATTTCGGTCAGCGCATCGGCAGAGCCGGATTTCGATGACAGATTGCGGTTGCCGTGCTTGGCAACCACAACGCCCGCGCCAGCCACCACAAAGGCGGTGGCGGTCGAGATGTTCAGCGTGCCTTTGCCATCGCCGCCGGTGCCGACGATGTCGATCGCCCCGGCGGGAGCGCTGACGCCGTGGCATTTGGCGCGCATCACCGAAGCCGCGGCGGTGTATTCGGCAACGGTTTCGCCGCGTGTGCGCAGCGCCATCAAAAAGCCGCCCATCTGCGCCGGAGTGGCTGCGCCTTCGAACAGCGCGCCAAAGGCGGCCTCGGCCTCTTGCCGTGTCAGGGCGCGGGTGGCGGCGGTGCCGATCAGCGGTTTTAACACATCGCTCATGCGGGCACCCGGGCTTTGGCGGAATCTAGGAAGTTCTTCAGCAATTGGTGGCCATGTTCCGACGCGATGGATTCGGGGTGGAACTGCACGCCCTCGATCAGTTTTTCCTTGTGGCGCAGGCCCATGATGGTGCCGTCTTCGAGCCAGGCGGTGACTTCCAGGCAATCGGGCAGGGTGGTGCGGTCTACCACCAGCGAATGGTAGCGGGTGGCAAGGAAGGGCGAGGGCAGGCCCCGGAACATACCTTTACCGGCGTGATGCATCGCACCCATCTTGCCATGCACGATTTCGTGGCAGCGGATCACATCGCCGCCAAAGGCTTCGCCGATGGTCTGATGGCCAAGGCAAACCCCCAACAGCGGCACATCCGCGGCGGCGGCGGCGCGGGTCAGCGGGATGCAGATGCCCGCCTGCGCCGGATCGCAGGGACCGGGCGACAGCACGATCAGTTCCGGTTTTAACGCCAGCGCGTCTTGCACCGACATTGCATCGTTGCGCACCACCTGCACATCCGCGCCAAGCTCGCCCAGATAATGGACAAGGTTGTAGGTAAAGCTGTCGTAGTTGTCGATCAGAAGCAGCATCTTGCAGGGTCCGGACGGAAAGAGGATGAAGGCGGCATTGGTTTCGGTCTATAGAAGACCAGCAGGTGTTGGGTTCATAGATGGGCCTAGCGGCAAAGGGGCGTCAAGGGCAAGTGGCGTCTTATAACGGGTGGAGGCAGATGTGATCCGCAATTTTGTGACGGGCATCGTTGTGGGCGGCGTGGTGGCGGGTGTTGGGCTGGGCGTAATTTCGCAACTGTCGCCGATGCCGCAGGTTGTACAGGGGCAAAGCCCGGATGTGACGGCGGCAGCGGTGCCGAAACCGGCGGCAGAGGCGGATGCGCAGGCAGACGCCACCATTGCCGCGCCGGTTGCTGCCGATGCCGGGGCGACGGCGGCGTCCGAATCATCTGACGCCACTGTAATGGTGCCGAAACCGGCGCCGACCGGGACAGATAAAACGGGGGCAGATAAAGCGGCACCTGCTGTCAGCGCAGAGCCCCCTAAACCGGATGCAAGCGCCGAGCCTCCGGCAGATGTGCTGGCGGGCGATGTATCGACGCCTGCGCCAAAAGTGAATGCCACTGCCGACCCTGCACCCAAAACGCCGCCGGTGGTGCCGCTGCCGCAAACGGCCGAGGCCGAAGCCAGCCCTGCTGCCGCCGATCTGCCGCCCCCCGCACCGCCAGAGCCAGCCGAGGCATTGCTGACACCGCCGCCTGCCGTTGCAGCGCAGCCTAACCCGGCCGAAGTGGCGCTGGACCCTGCGCCAGAACCGGCCCCGGCGGAAACGCCTGATCCGGCATTGCCCAAGGTGTTAGAGCCCGGTAAATCGGCCACCTTGGCCCCGAACGATGGCTTGACCAAAACTGTTGATGGCGTGACCACAGGGCGTCTGCCGACCATCGGCGATGCCGCAGCACCTGCAACTGTCGAAGCTCCGGCAGCGGTGGCAGATGATCGTCCGATCAGCCGTTTTGCGCGGGCCTTCAGCAATGACGCCGGCAAGCCGTTGTTTGCCGTGCTGCTGCTGGACAGCGGCGCCGCGGACGTTGACCGCGAAAAGCTTGCGGCACTGCCATTTCCGATCAGCTTTGTCGTTAACCCGATGGATCCCGGGGCTGCTGCTGCTGCTGCGATTTATCGCAAGGCCGGGCAAGAGGTGGTGATGCTGGCAACGGGCATACCGCAAGGCGCAACGGCAGGGGATCTGGAGCAAACGTTCCAAGCCAACGCCGCCGTGCTGCCCGAAGCCGTGGCGGTGATGGATCTTGCAACAGCGGGGTTCCAGGATGATCGCCCGCTGGCCACAATGGTGGTGCCGCTGATCAAGGAACAGGGCCGTGGTCTGGTGACCTTTGATACAGGGCTGAACGCCGCCGATCAGGTGGCGCGGCGCGATGACGTGCCCGCAGCCGTTGTGTTCCGCACTTTGGACAGCGAGGGCGAAGAAACCCCGCTGATCCGCCGCTATCTTGACCGCGCGGCGTTCAAGGCCGCGCAAGAGGGGCGGGTGGTGGTGCTGGGCACCACGCGGGCAGAAACCATCGCGGCGTTGATGGAGTGGACCGTGGAAGGGCGTGCGTCTTCGGTCGCCCTTGCGCCGGTATCGGCGGTGCTGTCGGTGAAATAAAAGCCCGGTTCCGGGCGCCCAACTTGCTCCGCTTAAGCAGGCATTAACCGGTCTGCCTCCGGCGGGGATATTTTGGCCAAGATGAAGGCGAAAGGTTTGCGCATTTCATACTGGTCTAAATATCCCCCGCGGAGCGTCCGCCGCCGCAGGCAAAGACCGCCCTTTGCCGATGGGGCTTGGGCGGTTTTGGTTAGTGGTTGCCTTTGCGGGCAAACAGGCCCGCGTCTTCGGCGGCGCGGCGAAGGGCGCGGGATTTGTTGACCGTTTCTTGATATTCGGCTTCGGGGTCACTGTCATAGACCACGCCGCCACCCGCCTGAATATACAGGGTTTCGTCTTTCAACACCGCTGTGCGCAGGGCGATGCAGAAGTCCATCTCGCCATTGCCGGCGAAATAGCCGACGCCGCCGCCATAGACGCCGCGTTTTTCCGGCTCCAGCTCATCAATGATTTCCATCGCGCGCACTTTCGGGGCGCCTGACACCGTGCCTGCGGGCAGGCCCGCCAGCAGCGCCGACAGCGCATCTTCGCCATCCGCGATTTGCCCGACCACGTTCGAGACGATGTGCATGACGTGGCTGTAGCGTTCAATGATGAACTGTTCGGTCGGTTTCACCGTGCCAATTTTGGCAACCCGGCCGACATCGTTGCGGCCAAGGTCCAGCAGCATCAGGTGTTCGGCAAGTTCTTTGGTGTCGGCCAAGAGATCAAGCTCCAGTGCCTTGTCTTCTTCCGGCGTTGCACCGCGTTTGCGGGTTCCGGCAATCGGGCGAACGGTGACTTCGCCGTCGCGCAGCCGCACCAGAATTTCGGGCGAGGCGCCGACGACCTGAAAGCCACCGAAGTTGAAGAAAAACATGAAGGGCGACGGGTTGGTGCGCCGCAAGCTGCGGTAAAGCGCGAAGGGCGGCAATTCAAAGCTTTGCTTCCAGCGTTGGCTGGGCACGACCTGGAAGATATCACCGGCGCGGATGTATTCCTTTGCTTTTTCAACGGCTTGCTTATAGCCTTCATGGGTGAAGTTCGACTGCATTTCGCCAACGCTGGCGCTTTCGCCAAGATCGCGCTGGGCGGCCGGCGCGCGGTCTAGATCGCGCAGCGCGTCCATCACCCGTTCGGCGGCCTGCGCATAGGCCGCACGCGCCGACAGGCCCGAAGCCGCCCAAGCCGGGGCCACCAGCGTGACTTCGCCTTTCACACCATCCAGCACCGCCACCACCGAGGGCCGCATCAGCACTGCATCGGGCAGGCCAAGCGGATCTGGGTTGACGTTGGGCAGGTGTTCGACCAGCCGGATCATGTCATAGCCCAGATAGCCGAACAGGCCAGAGGCGATTGCGGGCATGCCTTCGGGCAGATCGACGCGGCTTTCGGCGATCAGCGCCCGCATGGTATCCAACGGCCCACCCGGCAGCGGGCTGAACGCTTGCGGATCAAAGCGGGCTTCACGGTTGATCGACGCCTGCTGGCCATGGCACCGCCAGATCAGATCGGGTTTCATGCCAACCACCGAGTAGCGGCCACGCACCTCGCCGCCGGTCACCGATTCCAGCATGAAGGTATCGGCGCGCGCTTCGGCCAGTTTCAGCATCAGCGACACGGGCGTATCCAGATCGGCGGCAAGGCGGGCATAGACCAGCTGGTTCTTGCCCTGATCCCAACCGCGGGCGAAGTCTTCGAACGAGGGCAGAAGTTTCATCGCGTGGCCTTAGTTGGTGATCTGGGCGTGGACTGCGTTGATCGCGGCCTGATCCAGCGTGATGCCTGCCGCATTGGTCAGGGCATTGGTGTAAAGCGCCATCACGTCATCGCCAATCGCCTTGCTGGCGTTGCTGGCAATGGCTTCGCGCAGGGTTTTGGCGTCTTCGGTGTCGGTCGGGGCAGCAGAGATACTGTCAAGCTGCACCACGGCGGCAAAACCGGGGGCTTCGACTGCGCGTACTTCGCCTTGCGTCATGTCGAACACGGCTTTCAGCAACTCTTCGGGGGCGTCTTTGACATAGCCCTGACGGTCGATCTGCGCGGTGCGCGACACGATGCCAAAGCTGCCCAAGGACGCGCCGCCTTCAACGCCCGCCTTGATTTTGCTGGCTTCGTCGGCAAGTGCCTTGGTCAATGCGGCGTCATGCGCGGCGGCCGTGACTTTTTCTTTCACCTTGTCAAACGGCACAGCGGTTGGCGGCACAATGCTGTCAAGCTGCAGCGCGACAAGCCCGCCATCGTCCAGCAAAATCGCTTGCGGGAAATCGCCTTCGGCCAGTTTCGCGGCGGCGGTCTGGAAGGCTTTGTAGGCGGTGATCGGGTCGTTGTCGTCGGCGCCGGCGGCAAAGTCGGTGGTGGCTTTGGTCATGCCCTGCTCTTTGGCGACATCATCCAGCGTGGCGCCCCCTGCAAGCAAGTCGTCGACGGCTTCGACCTTGTCGGCAATCGCGGCACGGGCGGCTTCGGTTTGCTGCTCTTTCGCCAGATCAGCTTTGGCCTCATCGAAGGTGGTTTCTTGCGCAGCAAGCACTGCGTTCATCTGGAACAGCGCCGGGCCAACCGAAGACGGCAGCGGGCCAACAACGCCCGGACCTGTCAGCGCGAACACCGCATCGCCGGCTTCGCCCAGTTCGGATTTTGACACGTCGCCAAGATCAACGTCGTCCAGCGTCAGGTTGCGTTCCTTGACCAGCGTTTCAAAGCTTTCGCCCGCGTCGATGCGGGCCTTGGCGGCGGCGGCATCGGCATCGGTTGCAAAGCCCAGACGCGCGACAAGGCGCTTTTCCGGGATCAGGAATTCGGAAAGCCGCGACTGATAGGTTTCTTTCAGCTTGGCTTCATCCACCGGCATGTCTTTTGCCAGATATTCCGGCAGCAGCGAGACGTAGGAAATCCGTTTTGCCTCGGGGCGGGTGAAACTGTCGATATGGGCAGTGTAATAGGCCTGCAGGTCGGCATCGCTTAGCACCGCAAGCGGCGTGGTCAGGCTTTTTTCGGTCAGCGGCAGCATGGAAAATCCGCGCTGTTCGCCGGCCCAAGCTGCGACGGTGTCGGTCACGGCGGCGGGGGCGGCAATGCCGCCCGTGATCGCGGTTTGCAGCAATTGCCGCGCGGTATCGGCGCGCAGACCGGCTTCGAAGGTGGCTTCGGTCAGGTTGTTTTGTTGCAGAACTTGCCGATAGGCTTCGCGATCAAAGTTGCCCGACACGCCCTGAAAGCTGGCGATGGCCGAGAGTTTGGCGGCGACGGTGGCATCGCCAACCGAAAGGCCGATACGGTCGGCTTCGTTATCAAGGGCGGCGCGGTTCAGCACCTGTTGCAGCACCTGCCGGTCGATGCCCATCGCTTGCGCCATGGCAAAGTTCATCGGCTGACCTGCCTGTTGCGACAGCGCGTTCATCTGCTGACGCAGGGCGCGGGCGTAATCATTCACGTCGATCTTGCGATCACCCACCGACCCAATCGAGGTGACGCCGCCGCCAAAGTTGGTGACGCCAAAGCCGCCCAAGCCGCCGACGATCATCGCCAGCATCACCCAAGCCATCACCGAGGCTCCGCGGCGTTTTTTCTTCGGGGCGTCGTCTTCGGTATGCGGTGCCTTGGCCATGGGATTTCCTAAGGTCAAAAGGTGTCAACAGGTTTGCCCGCCTGTCTAAGCGGAAGGCAGGCGGGGGGCAAGAGTTGGGCGTCAGATGCGGAAAGCTGCCAAACGCCGAAAAGTTTCGGCAATGCCAGCCGCATCGACGTTGGCAAAAGCAATGCGGATCTGGCGTTTGCCATCGGCAGAGCCTTCGGGTTGGAACATGGTGCCCGGCAGCATCAACAGGCCCGCATCCGCGACCAAACGCTTGCAAAGCGCATCTGACGCAAGGTCGAACGGATGTTCGACATAAGCAAAATAGGCACCGCAGCCCAAAAGCTTCCAATCGGGCAGGGCGCCAAAGCCGCCCACCATCGCCGCACGGCGCGCAAGGATTTCGGCGCGTTCGCCCGCCACCCATTGCGCAAGGTTCTGCATGCCCCAAAGCGCGCCAATCTGGCCCAGCTGGCTGGGGCAGATCGCGACGGTGTCCAGAAACTTTTCGACTTCAAAAAGCCGTGACGCCGATGCGGTGATCGCGCCGACACGGTGGCCGGTCAGCCGGTAGGCTTTTGAAAACGAATAAAGCTGGATCAGCGTGTCGGACCAGTCAGGGTCGGTGAACAGATCATGCGGGCGGCCAGAACGGCTGTCGAAATCGCGGTAGGTTTCGTCGACGATCAGCGCAAGGCCACGGGCGCGGCACAGATCGCGGAAGGCGGCCAAGGTTTCGGCCGGATATTCGGCACCACCGGGGTTGTTGGGCGACACCAGCACGATGGCACGGGTGCGATCGGTGATCAGGGCCGCAGCGGCACCCGCGTCGGGCACAAGGCCCGCGCCTGCGGGCAGCGGCACGGTTTTGACGCCTTGCATATCCAACCACATTTTATGGTTGAAATACCAAGGGGTTGGCAGAATAACTTCATCCCCGGCCCCTGCCAGCGTGGACATCACGGCGCAAAACGCCTGATTGCAGCCTTGGGTGATTGCGGTCTGGCTTTCCAGCACGGTGCCGCCATAGGCCGCCGACCATTGCGTGGCGATTTCGGCGCGCAGCGCGGGCAGGCCCAAAACGGGGCCGTAAAGATGCGCATCGGGGTTGTTCAGCGCGGCATCGGCCAGCGCCTGACGCAAGCCAAGCGGCGGGCTGTCGACCGGGGCAGCTTGGCTGATGTTGATCAGCGGGCGTTCGGGCGGAAAGGTGACGCCCTGCAACCAGCGGCGGGCTTCCATCACCGGCGGCGGGAAGGTGGCGGCCATGGCGGGGTTCAGCGGATGGGTCATGGGCGGTCGTCTCCTTGCGCGGCGGCGTGAAGCCACTTTTATGGCTGATAGCCTTTGAAGGGTAGAAAACCCGAAGCGGCGCGCCATCGCAAGGGCGCGCCTGCGTCTTTGAAAGCGGGCTTTTGGTCAGGCCGCAGGCAACGCGTGCAGCCGCTTTGCCATCAGCGCCTTATATTCCTGCCAGATCAGCCCGATCATGATCAGATCGAAAATTGCCAACAGCAGCAGGAACGGCGACCCTTGGTGAACGAATTCAAAGAGTTGGTAGATAACAAAGCCCGACAGAACCACCATTGCCGCCGGATAGGCCCACAAGATGCGCGCCCACAGCATCACCACCATCGCCAGTTTCAGCCCGCCATGCAGCAGCAGATACCAGCCATAGAAGTTCTGGATATGGGCTGGAAACTGCTCCATCGCGCGCTGGGTCCACGCCGCCAGCGAATCCGTCGGGTCTTCGGCGATTTCGAAATGCGTCAGCCAATAGATCAGCCGGGCGATCAGGGCGTTTGGCGTTACCAAAAGCCCAAATCCCGACAGGGTTTCGGCCAAGGTCAGCACGCCCTTGATCGCCAGACTGGCCTCGAAAAGCCAATGCAGCAACTTGGCGGGCGTTGGCCGGGCTAACGGTTTCATTTCATGCCTTAAGGTTTAATCGCGTCCGCGGAAGGGTTGGACATATTGTAGTGCCATATCCCACGGGAAGAATATCCATGTGTCTTGTGACACTTCCGTGATGTAGCTGTCGACCTGCGGCTTGCCCGACGGTTTGGCATAGACGGTGGCAAAATGCGCGTTCGGATAAAGCTTGCGCACGACTTCAAGGGTTTTGCCAGAATCAACCAGATCATCGACGATCAGGATCCCGGTGCCATCGCCCATCAGATCGGCCTGCGGTGCCTTGATGACCTGCGGGTCCGATTGGGTCTGATGGTTGTAGCTTTTGATCGAGATGGTGTCGACACGGCGAATATCAAGCTCGCGCGCGACTATGGCGGCAGGCACGAGGCCGCCGCGGGTGATGCCGACCACGGCTTTCCACACGCCATCGCCGGGGGCTTTGCCATCCAGCCGCCACGCCAGCGCGCGGGCATCGCGGTGCATCTGGTCCCAGCTGACATGGAAGCCTTTTTCATGCGGCAAACGATCGGTCATGGCGGGCTCCTTCAGGTGGCGATGATTTTTACGCCCAACACCGCCAACATGCCGCCAAAGCAGCGGTCAATCAGCGGTTTCAGGCCAAGGTAAGTGCGGCGGGTGCGATCAAGCGAGAAGATTCGCGCCACCAGCGTATTCCAGATTGCTTCGTTCAGGAACACGACAAGCATCAGCGCCGCAATCACCCAAGCCGGGGTGTTTGGCGGCACGGTTCCGATGAACAGCGATGAAAACATCACCGCCGCCTTCGGGTTCGAATATTGGGTCAAAAGCCCCAGCCGAAACGCCGAGGCGATAGAGCGCGGCAGCTTTCCAGCCTCGCCCAGGTTCAGCGGAACCGACGCGTCGCGCCACATATGCCACGCCATATAAAGCAGATAGGCGGCACCAACCAGTTTGATGGTGGTCAGCAGGAACGGCGCATAGTGAAACAGCATCGACAGGCCGAAAATCGCGGCCAGCGCCCAAGTCACTGCGCCCGCAGCAATGCCGCAGGCCAATGCAGCACCCGTGCGAAAGCCTTCCGTCACGCCGGTGCGCGCCGCCATCAGCACGGCGGGGCCGGGGCTGATGGCAACAAACAGATGTAGCACCGCAACGGTCAGGAAGGCGGCAAATGTCACTCTTTGCGGCCCGTCACAACGTCGATATCGGGCGCATCGACCGCCTTCATGCCGACAACATGGTAGCCCGCATCAACATGCAGGTTTTCACCGGTGGTGCCCGACCCAAGGTCAGACAGCAGGTAGAGCGAGGCTTTGCCGACCTCTTCTTGCGTGACGTTGCGGCGCAGCGGCGAATTCAGTTCGTTCCACTTCATGATATAGCGGAAATCGCCGATGCCCGAAGCAGCCAGCGTCTTGATCGGGCCGGCAGAAATTGCGTTGACGCGGATACCGTCTTTGCCAAGGTCTTCGGCAAGATATTTCACCGAAGCTTCCAGCCCTGCCTTTGCGACGCCCATCACGTTATAATGCGGCATCACTTTTTCGGCACCATAGTAGGTCAGGGTCAGCAACGAACCGCCATCGGGCATCATCGCCGCCGCACGACGGCAGACAGAGGTGAACGAAAAGACAGAAATATCCATCGTCATCAAGAAGTTGGCGCGGCTGGTGTCAACATAGCGGCCGCGCAATTCGTTCTTGTCGGAAAAGCCGATGGCGTGGACCAGAAAGTCGATCTTGCCCCACAGCTTTTGCAAATGCGCAAACAAGGCATCAATCGAGTCTTCGTTCGACACGTCACATTCGATGAACTCGTTCATGCCGATTGATGCCGCCAGCGGCTCGACCCGTTTTTTCAGTGCTTCGCCTTGATAGGAAAATGCAATCTCTGCGCCTTGGGCGGCAAGTGCTTGTGCAATGCCCCATGCGATAGATTTGTCATTCGCCAGCCCCATGATGAGGCCGCGTTTTCCTGCCATAAGTTCGCCTGACACGACTCCGGTTGACATTCGGTCTTCCCCGTCCACCCTGTTTCCTGAAAAAGCTGTGTAGGCGAAAGGTCGCGTTGCATCAAGGGCGCGGGTTTTGTCAGGGAAGGACCAAGATGGATAGGACGGGCATTTTTGCGGGCGATGATCCCTTTGTGATCGCGCAACGCTGGCTGACGGAAGCCGAGGCGACAGAGATCAATGATCCGAACGCGATTGCGCTTGCGACGGTGGATGGCGATGGTCTGCCGAATGTGCGGATGGTGCTGCTGAAGGACATCGAGCCGGATGCCTTCGTGTTTTACACCAACTACGGATCGAAAAAGGGCCAAGAGCTTTCTGCGTCGGGCAAGGCGGCTTTTGTGTTGCATTGGAAGTCGTTGCGCCGTCAGGTGCGGGTGCGCGGCCTTGTCAGTCGCGAAGAGGGGTCAGCTGCCGACGCCTATTATGCCAGCCGCAGCCTGAAATCCCGGCTGGGTGCCTGGGCCAGCCAACAGTCGCAACCGCTGTCTTCGCGCACCGCCCTGATGGCCGAAGTTGCCAAAATAACCGCCACACATGGCCCAAATCCGAAGCGTCCGCCATTTTGGGGCGGTTTTCGCATTGTCCCTTTAGAGATGGAATTTTGGGCGGACGGAAGCTTTAGGTTGCATGATCGCTTTCGCTGGTCGCGACAAGCTGTTGAAAGTAAATGGGAAGTTAGCCGGCTAAACCCGTGAATTTCACGAAGCGTGAAAAAATCTTGTACATAAGTACAAAAGAAATGCCCTTGCAACTGCCTAAGGTTTGGCCACATGTCATGCTCTTAGGGGCTCTATCTGGGGAAACGGTCCTTCTATGACTGAAGATGATTTGGACGTGCAGACACTGCACGGCCGTGTAAAGTGGTTCGATCCAGCCAAGGGCTTTGGCTTCATAGTCTCCGATGAGCATTCGGGGGATATTCTGCTGCATGCAAACGTGCTGCGGAACTATGGTCAAAGCTCTGTTGCTGATGGGGCAGAGATCACGGTAAATGTGCAGAAGACCGCACGCGGTGTGCAGGCTGTCGAGGTTCTGAAAATTGAACCGCCGGTCGGTGTTGCATTCCCGCTTGGGGAAGATACGGCGCAAACGACGCCCGAAGAAATTGCCAACCTTCCGTTGGAACCGGCGCGGGTGAAGTGGTTTGACAAGGGTAAGGGCTTTGGCTTTGCCAATGTGTTTGGCCGCGTTGAAGATGTGTTCGTACATGTTGAGGTGCTGCGGCACTCCGGCTTTGCCGATCTGGCAGCGGGGGAAGCGGTTTGCCTGCGTATTGTCGAAGGCAAGCGCGGTCGTATGGCAGTGCAGGTGTTGTCATGGGAAGCGTCGGTTCGCGGTTAACCGCGATTGCCTTTGCGGGCATGACACTTTGCGCGGGTGGCGCGGCCTTTGCTGGTTGCGCCCCCGGAACGATAGAATTGCGTGGCGCGGCCGGGGTGCAGCGGTTTTCCGTTGAAATCGCCGATAGCGAGGCCGAACGCGAACAAGGCCTGATGAATCGTCAGAAAATGCCAAGCTCGGCCGGGATGCTGTTTGTGTATCCCGCGCCGAAACATCCGTATTTCTGGATGAAAAACACGCTGATCCCGCTGGATATGATTTTTGTCGACCCTTCAGGGCGGGTGACAAGGGTGCATTCCAACGCCATTCCGCTGGACGAAACGCCGATTGATGGCGGGGCGGGGGTGATGTTTGTGTTGGAAATCAACGGCGGGCTGGCGAAACGGCTGGGGATTGCCGAAGGCGACGCGCTGCGCAGCCCATTGGTGGACCAAGCCGATGCAGTTTGGCGCTGTTTAAGCGAATAGCGGCTTTTCAATCCCGCAAAATGCGGTTAGGGAACGCCATGTCGGGGCGTAGCGCAGTCTGGTAGCGCGACGGTTTTGGGTACCGTAGGCCGGGGGTTCGAATCCTCTCGCCCCGACCACTACTTAGCTGCTCGCTAACCTATCCGGTTTGCACCACAGTTTGCAGTTTCGTTCTCGCTTCAGCCTCTTTCAGCTTTGCAGCAAGGCCGTCTGTCATCTCTGGTGACAGTGCAACGTAGCGTTCAATCACTTCTGCTGCGTGCTTGATGGACCAGCCCATGTGCGTTGCGATTTCGCGCAGCTCGGCACCTGCTTGGAATAGGCGAGTCGCTGCGGTGCCGCGTGCATCGTACAGGCGCAATTCAGATCGCAGGTGCAGCTTATCGCGCCAGGCGCTGACGGCATCGCCCAGATAGTTTTCATGCGTATAGGGCTGCCCAGCCCTGTTTGTAATGATAGTCGACTGTGCGGTCGGTAGGTTGTCGATCAGTTCTGCCATGCGCGTGGTCACCGGGATTGAGGCAACGCGGCGTTTGGCCTTGCCTTTTGATGTCCAGACAACAATTCGCCTGCCGGTTGGCGTTGGGTGGATATGTTCGCGGCTTAGTTTGACGAGGTCACCTGGGCGCAGGCCAGTTTCTGTGGCGGCAATCAGGATTCTGGCGATATGGGGCGGTGCGCCCTTTTCAAAGGATTCAATTTCCGCCGGCATCCAGAATACTTCAGAGCGGTTGGCCTTATAGGTCGACTTTATGCCCATCAGCCGGTGTTGGAGCAGCATACCTCGATCGAGCGCCCAGCCCACAATCCGCTGCAAGTGCCGCACCCGATCATCCCCAACCTTACCGCCGATTCCGTCGCGCCAGTCCAGCACTTGTTTACGGATACGTGGATCATCAAATGCGCGGATCGGGGCGCTGCCAAACTTCATGTCGATGCCCGACTTGGTATGATTGACGGATATCTGCATGTCGGATTGAGTTCGCGGCGCAAGGCGGGCAAATTCTTGGCTGCCCAAGAAGGCTAGAACAATTTCGCGGAACTTGCCTTTTGCAGCTTGGCCCTTGGGCGTGGCTTCGGCCAGCGCTGCGACATACTCAGCGGATCCGAGCCCGATCGCGCTGTCGCTGCGCCAAAAGCACGGCGATCCTTTGCCGCGCCATGCATAGTGCATTTCAATAATGCTGCCGGTGGCCAGCCGCTTGCGGACTTTATTGATGCCCTTGAGGTTAACTGTCGTCACGATCGAACCATGCCTCCACTTCGGTAGCCGTCTTCGCGCTCTGGATAGCTTCAGGCAGAATGCGGATCGTGCCGGATTGCGTCACGATTTCCACGACTGCCCGCGGGTCAGTGCTGCGTGCCGCCGAAACGACAGCCGCGATCTGCTTACCAGTAAATGTTGCTCTGCGGCCCATATCAGTTCTCACTCTCTTGCGCGGTCATGGCGCCGCCTCGGATTTTTCTTTTACTAGCGCCGCAGCCTTCCGTGGCCGCACAAGGCTTTCCATGCCTTCCAGTGTGCGCACGGCGGTCAGGTAGAGACGCACACCGTTGAAGACCTGCTTCGCCAGAGCGGCACGAGCGAGACCGTCGGCCGGGCTGATTTTATGATCGCGCAAATCCTGAAGGTCGCTCGCGAGACCGTCGATGATGGCGCGTAGACCCAGAGAATCAGCAACGGGGCTGGCGGCGTAATCACGAGGGGGCATGGTTCAAGGTCCATTTGTGTTGCTGGCTGATGGCCGTCCAGTGGATGGCCGATGCCAAGGCATTGATCTGTCGGGTGAGGCGGTCATCCATCTGGGCTGGCAGGCCGCTACCGCCGCCCCAATCGCGCTCGCAACTGTAGCAAATCGGACTAACTGCCATGCGGTTCGGGTTCTGCCACTTCGATGGTGATCGCTTGCCGCAAATGGCGCAGTCAAATGGTGCGGCGCCTGGTGGATAGATGGTCATACTAGCACCGCCTTTGGATAATCTGATGCCCGTTCAAGCCGTTTCCGGCATGGCGCAATCCAGCCAAATTCAGTTGGGCCTAGGTGCCGGTGCTCCCAGACAATCCAGCAATAGGCTGTCGCACTGCTGCCTTTGGCTGATAGCTTGCCTTTGTGCATCACCACTCGCTCGGTGAATTGCATCACGGCTTTGGGCCGGTGTTTGGTGAACAGGTTCTTGTATCGGCCAACGCCTTCCAGAAAGGCAGTCCGCACGATCACCGCCACCCCGAAGTGGCTGGTTTCCAGCGCGCGCTCGATGAACTGTTCGGCCAACCGGAAGGGCGGGTTTGTGATCGTCCAGTCAACAGGCGATGGGGCGGGGCCGAATAGGTAATCCTGCACGGGGTAGCCTGCGCCGTAGTCGAAGATGTCAGAGCGCAGCACGAAGTCGAAGTATTCTTCCAACGGCCTGACCATATGGCCACGATTGGCGGCCGGTTCGCGGCATGTCTGGTTTTGGATCAGGTAGCGGCTGTGCAGATCCTCGCACAGCGCGCGGGTTGCCCACGGCGGCGTGGGGAAATCGTCCAGGCTTGTATGCGGCTCGGAGCGCTGCTGCATCACGGCAGATGAGCGGTTCTGTGTCATCACTCACCCCCGAAAATAACATAGGCGATGCCGCCCCAGATACATGCGCAGATGAAACAGGCGGGTGCGACCCACCAACCGGATGGCCAGCGGTTCATGCTGCACCGCCTTTCGCAGCGGCGATGGCGACGCGTAGCTTAGCGTTCTCCTTACGAAGATTGATTATTTCCTCAATGAATCCTGCAACTGGGCCGCAGCAGGCATCACTCGGGCCATGACGCAATGCCTTCTCGTAGTAGTCGCGCAACCACGGCTGGTCTTTTGCGATTAACTTTCTCGCCCGCCTGACAGGCTCCATGAATTTTTCAATGTCGTCGCTCATGCAGCACCGCCTTTCGCAGCGGCGATGGCAGCGCGAGCAACATCAGCCCCCGATCCGGCCCAAACGAACAAATCGCTGCTGTCAGCCGCTCGCAGGTAAATTTCGGCTTGTGTGGTAAATGAGGTGAGCAGGTTTTTTGCTATGACAAGGTCACACCATGCCGCAGCCTCGGTGTAGATGCCGCAGCACCGCAGCGCAGTCCTGTAGCCTGGGTGCATCAGCGTGGCGCCGTGGTTCGTCACAAGTCCTTTGATGATATTTCGAGCATCAGAATGATCGCGCATCCGGTCATCGATGTATTCGAGGGCAGCCATCAGGGCTCTGGTGGTTTTTGCGGTTGCGCTCATGCGTCACCCCCGATCTGGTCGATGTTGCCGCGCTGGACGGTAAAGCTGATTGCCACCACCCACGGGTTTGCGTCCCATGCGTCTGGACCGTGCAGGCTGTTCCACAGGTCACGATACATTCGCACAAGCTGGCGGTTATCGGCCTCAACACCTTGGTCGAAAAACGGATACTCGCCAGTGATCCATCGCTTGAAGTGGCAACCTTCGGCAACCGCATCGTCTGCGCTGATTTCCTGCAACTGCTGCACCCGCACATCTGTGACGGTCAGCGTCAAGCGACTGGCCCAGCGTGGCATGTGGATGGATGGACGCCAACCTAGCCCCGCCGAATCGCCCGGATGGTCTGCCCGATAATTCACTGAGGTACCGTCAATGTGCGCGGCCTCCCGCACATATAGGCGGTCACCGCGCCTATAGGATGGGGCTGAAAATGTATCGCCATGCGGTTTCAACACCCGCCGCGTCTGCGTTTTCCGTCCGTCCAGCAGCGCGCGGATCATTGGGGCTGAAAAGATGATGGGGCGGTCAGTCACGATCCAACCTTCTCATCTGTGCCGTCCCATACAAACTGCCCATCTTCGCCCACAGGGAAGTGCGTGCCGCAGCCAGCGCAGAACGTACCAGAATAGAAGAACGGATCGCGGGCGTAGGTTTCGGCCAATGCCTGACCCATCGTCGTCACGACGCCGCATGTCAGGTGGCGATAGCTGCGCCGCACGGGCCGCACAAACCCTTTGGCGCGTTCTTCTGCGGAAAGGACAACATAGCCTTTTTGCATCCCGGTGTTCGCGTCAATCTCGCGGTGATTAGGGGTGACGGGTGATCCGTCTGAGAGCGTGGTTTTCGGCATCATGCGCGCCCCTTTGTGTTTGATAGGCTTTCGATCAGCGCCTTGGCGTATTTGTGCATCACGGGGTTTTCGACCGCGACCCGGCCAATCGGGGCATTCCAGACGGCTGAAAACAGCGCCGCGCCTTCGATCAGTTCTGCCTGCATTTCGTCGGCGGTTTTTCCGGGTGGTGGCGTCGTCAGCCAGCGCACCCCGGAATTGCACAGGCGGGTGCAGGGCGGGTGGGCGACAAACAGCAAATCCCAACCCCAGAGCATTACATCGCGCACATCGCCGATGATGTGGCGGTTGCTGCCATCGGCGGCGGGGATCAGATCGCAGGACCATGCGTCATGCCCAAGCGCCGCAAAGGCGCGGCGCACCATGCCGGACTCCTCGCAGCCGATCAGGACGCGGAGCGGGGCGGTCATCCTACGCACTCCCCGTCATTGGCTTGGCAAAGCGCGCCCTCGGTGGACAGCGCCCAATCGCCCTGTCGCGCCATAAACTCCCGCATTTCCTTGCGACTATAGCGTTTTGAAAACCATGCATTATCTGCCGGTCGGCCCTTGCTGCCTTCCATGGCCGAAACCCGAGCCTCGGCAGCTTCCCACCATGCTGCGCGCTCGGGAAAATCGCGCGTAAATGCTGCGACACTTGCCTCTGATTTCAAGAAGCATCCATCGCAGTTACCAAGCCAGCAGTTTCCTTTGACGTTGGTCAAGCGCAAATCAAAAGGCTGGCGGTCCCAGAACTCGGTGACATGGTGACGCCCTACGCCAGCATCGGCCAAAGGTGTCCAGACGGTCCAGCGGTCCTTTGGCTTAGGCTTGTTCAGGCGATGCGGTTCATCGGCACGGATACCGACACAGTTTGTCCAGTGCTTCCACCCGATGTGCATCAGGTAGCGTTTTGCAGTCCTGATCTTCATTTCAGTCGTGCAAAAGCGCGACTGCTGATTTGGCAGGTATTGCTTGCGGTTGATCAACTGATCGAACGGTTCGCCGTTCCGGCTGGCGCTATTATGGCTGACCTGTTCCCACAAGGGTTTCGCGGCGCGATATTCGAGCCAGACAATGCCGACACCCCAGCGCGATCCAACCTCTGCAACAAAATCCAGCGTCTCTGGCATTTCGCGTCCGGTGTTCTGGAATGTCACCTCGACACGATCCGGCAGACCGCCATTGGCCTCCAAAATCTGATGCAGCATGTAGGCGCTAGTCCGGCCGCCGCTGAACGCGATCTGCACGTTGCCCTCAGGGAGCAGGTATGGCGATAGATTTCTGACCATCACGAAGGCTCCCCAACCGCCACCATTTGCCACGCCTGACCGGTGGCAAGGATGCAGGCCAAATCGGTTGGTGTCACCGCAACCATGGTCCACGTCCCGCGCGGGCTGACATAGACCTCAATCACGGTGCCGCGATCTTCCAGAGAGGTGACAACCTGCCGTTCGGCATAGCGCGTATCTAGCGCCGCGATCAGATCGGAGCGCGGGATGCAGGTCGGGCCAGCGTTTGCCGTGGTGGCGGTGAGGCAGGCGAGTAGGGCGAGGCGCAGCATCAGATATCCTTTCTGGCTCTTGGGATGCCAGCCCGTGTGGGGCTGGACACCGAGGGGTCAGCGAGACGCAGGCAGGTCATCAGCCTTGCGGATAGAAACGGTGGCCGGTGATGATCTGTGCCTCTGGGTCAGTGGCATCGCAGATGCTATAGGTTTCGTCTTCGTTCTGCCGCAGGTGGTAGGTCTGGACGCGTGGAGGCCAAGAGCATTCGATCATAATGTCTTCGGCTTCATAGCCGGTTGCGTCCACGATCACGTCGAGATCGATCAGGTCTGCGACTGCGGTGGGATCGGCCTCACCCCAGACAAAAGCTGCCCATGGCACGCCGTCTTCGTCGGTGAACACAATCAGATCATTCTGGGTTGGCTTGGTCATCGTTCTCTCCTGTCTCTTGGGATGCCAGCCCGCATGGGGCTGGACACCGAAGGGTCAGGCCTCGGACTGGCCGAGGAATAGGGGCAGGGCGGTTTCGGCGGATGCGTGAGCGGTTGCTTCGGTGAATGCGTGATCCATCGCGTGTTTGGGATCGTGCAGGGTCAGTATGAATTTCACCGTCGGGCCGGATTTGCGATATTGGAAGCGCACCGGCAGGCGATATGCGGGGCCGTTTTCGAAGACCGGAATGGCGATCAGGAACAGTTTCGGGACGCGGATCGGCTGGCCGTTGCCGTCGATGTGTTCCGATTTCACCTGAATGGTGGCCTCGCCCGTGGTCGAATTATGGGCCACGGTGTAATCGGCGGTCTCGTTCACGGTGAAGGATTTCGCCATGCCGAGCAGCTGGTTTGCGGTGCCAAAGCTGCCATCGAGGCGGCGGGCAATGTCGATCAGGCGCAGATCGGCGTCGGAGGCTTCGGCCCCTGCAATGCCGGGGGAGGTCAGCGACAGCGGCGGGTCGATCACATCGAGGATGAAATCTTCGAGGAACATGCCCATTTCGGGGCCGCTGACGGCTTGGCCGGATTGCTTGGCCCAAGCCTTCCACTGACGCGACAGCGGGAAAGCGTATGTGGCGCGGTGGTGGCCGTGGCGGGCAGTGGGGTCGCCCATGTCGGTGATCTGCGCGGGGCCAGTGAGGTGATAATCCGCGATGCAGGTCAACTTGGGCGCGTCGCCGCTGTTGCTGGCGTAGAGGGCGGAGTTCTCCCCTTTGAAGCGGTTGGCCCATGCGATCAGGCTGGCCAGATCCTGCATGCTGGCGGTGCCTTTGCGCTGGAACGGTTTCAGCAGGGACTGGGCAGCGCGCAGCTTTTCGGTGAAATCCTGCACCTGCTGACCTGCTGGTACGGCCAACAGCAGCGGGGTGTCGAGCGCGCGGCTCAGGTGGTTGGGCGCAAGAATATCGACTGCGCCTGCCTGTTCCATGATCTTGGCGACGGTCTGGGCGATGTTCTCTGCGCCCTCGGGGGTGTCGTATTGGCTCAAGGTATTTCCTTTCGGGGTATCAGGCGCGGATCGGCTGCGCGGCTGGGGTTACGTCGCGGATGCCCGGCAGGCTGGGCTGGCGCGGGTTTTGTGGGGTGAGCATGCCCTCGGCGGTGGTCCATAGGGCGGCGCTGGCCTTCGGCTTTTTCGGGGCCTTGATCTTGGCCTCGGCCGTCACGATCAGCGAAAGCTGGCGGTCCAGCGTGTAATCCACGGTGATGGTGAAGCCGCCCTTGACCTTGCCGCCCTGGTCCATCTGGGCTTGGTGCATGTCGAGAATGAGCTGTTTGTGATCGTCCATGAACTGGGCGAGGAATTCGCCGGAGTCGGGCATGGCGAGGATTTGGTCTGCGGTTCGCAGCTCGAACGGCGGGTCAGCGGCCATCAGGTTTCCTTTCGGGGGTTGGGGTGGGGTCAGCCGCGCGCGCGAAGTGCGGCGTCGGCGAGGAAAGCGGGCATCGCGTCTGCGGTGGTCAGGGCCATTCCGATCAGGGCGCCGATGGTCAGCAGCAAAGCAATGAGAGCGGCGGCGTTCAGCGCCGAGATGAGAACGGCTTTGCGGTGCAACTGTTCGCGGCGGCGGTGCAGTTCGAAGAAGGCGTTATGGTCGGGATGGTCCATGGTGCGGCCTTTCAGGTTGCGAGGTGTAAGGGTGCGGGGGCAGAGGGAACCGACCTAAGCGGGCACGGCGACGGGGATGCCGGCGATCCATGCGGTCAAGGCGCTGGCTTCGGCTTCGCTGGTGACCTCGATCACCAGTGCGGTGCCGCGATAGGATTTGGCGTGGCCCAGATCTCCGAACCAATCGGTGACCTCGATGGCGCGCGGTTTGGTTGCCTCGATCGGAAGTTGCAGCGGGAAGCCCATCAATTCAGCCCGCCACGGATGGCGCGCAAAACGGGCACGGCGGCTTTGCGGCGACGTTTGGTTTGGGTGGGCACCTGACCCGAGGCCGACATCAGGATTAGCCGCGCCAGATGCATCAGCGTCGGACGGTCGGCATACTCCTTTGGGTTCGCACAGACGGATACGGCGTCAGACAGGACGCGCGGCGCGGTAAGGGCGAGTGACATGGGAGGACCTCCATCGGGTTGCGATGGAGGTGATGTTTAGCTGTTAGCTAAATTGTTGCAAGGAAAAAAGTTACCTATTAGCGAAATATTCGCCTAACTACGATCGCAGACGGCAGAATCGATGAAGTTTGATCGCTAAAAATCACATCAGCCACCAGCTCAGCGACATTACGGATTTGGAGTTGTCCCGGACCCTTTGCAGGCAGAGAAAGTTGCCTTCGGATCGAGCTCGCATATGCGAAGTTTGATCTTCGCATTTTCTCTGCGAAGACGATTTAGTTCAAGATTAGATGCCTCGGCAGCCATCTGGTCTGAGAGTCTTGCAGTAGCCTCATCAGCCGCTTTCTTGTAATCGATTATCTTTTGATTTGCTTCAGATAGCTGGAATTCAAGGGTCTCGATGCGAACGCTTGTGGCCAAAGCGCTGATCGCTTCCGGAGAAGATTCGATGGCCATGCTGATAAATTCTTTGACAATATTTTTCGCATCCACGCAGTTTGCCGTTTTGACGATGCCGTCGCGCAAGCTCATGAAATTCGATTGGTCAATCACGGCATAACCGTCATTGAACTCCACAACGTAAGTGTCGCCACGTACCTGCGCGGGAACCCAGCTGGGCAAGTAGAAATAACCGTAGTTTGGAACTTCGACAATCATTTGCACGAACGATGGTCCAGCTTGAGAACTGCAGTAACTGACTAGCGTTGAGCCGTTGAACGAAATCAATGCGTCAGAAAGGCTCTCAGTAGCCTGAGATTGGGTCGATAGCAGGCAAAGTAAGGCTGTCGTTGCCAGGGTGAATTGCGGATGTATCATCGATAGTCCTTTCAATATGCAGCCGCCATGCGCTGCCATATCTAGCGCCAGCCTACGCATCATAGTGTCGCGGCATACCTTAGGGTCAACCCTTAGCGGTTGTTGTTCATTGTTTGTTCATGTTAATGTTGGGTGGCGCAAACGGAGGGAAGCATGGCGGATGAGACACTCGCGCGCGTTTTTAGCGAACTTACGCCGGAAGGTCGCGCGGCTGTGATCAGCTATGCGATCGAGCTTGCTCAGATTGCAAAAGCGCTTCGGCAAACGCAGCAACGCGCGCTCGATCATCTGAATCGAGTTGAGACACAATAGAACTGATTAGCTCAATATCAGCGGGTCGATCACCACCAATTAACGTATCTGGGGATACGCCGAGTGCGCTCGATATTCTCAAGAGTAGGTGGTTGTTCAGATTCTTCTTCCCTCGCTCAACCTCTGAAAGGTGAGGGGTAGACACGCCTATCATCGCCGCCAGTTCCGCGATCGTGAGGCGCTTCGCTTTCCGAAGGCTACGAATATTGATGTTTAACGGCATGCGATCTCCATATTGCATGGCGGCGCTCTGGCAAATTTGCTAATGGCGAAAAAATATCTTGCGAGTGATTTAGCTGTTAGCTAAATGTGGGGCATGCAAACACTCGCAGATTATCTTAAGGGCAAAAAGAAGGCTGAATTTGCTCGGCAGCTTGGTATCAGCTCGTCGCAACTCAGCCAGTATTTGTCAGGCTACCGACGCCCTCGGTTTGAGCAAATGCTTAAGATAGCCATCGCGTCCGGTGGCGCTGTTCCAATCGAGTCGTGGGCACCGACACGGAATGCTTTCGTCACCTCAGCCGAGGACGCCGCGTGATGCCGGGTTTGCACATCTCCTGTCAGATTTCATCTGGCCTGCACCCTGCGCAGGATCTGACCGCGCAGCAAGAAAACCCGGTTTCGCGGGTTGGGGGAGGATGCCATGTCCCTTTCTCCAAGGAGGATGCGGCGTGATGGCAAAGCAAACTCTATCCCACCAGTTTCAACCGGCCAATTGGCGCAGCACGTCACCTGTGTGTGCGTGCTGTGGCTGCGTCTGCCTGTCGTTCAACTTGGCGGATGGCAGTGTCGTGCGTTTGAAGTTGCCCCATGCCGAGATGGTGCATGTTCTGGAAACCTACGCCGAATTTCAGGCAAATCCGCCACGCCGTGCGCGTTGTCAGCGATGCAGTGACCTGTCTGATAATTCCTCGGGAAGCCCGATTGCGGATGTGTCGATCGCCGCGCCTGCCGCGTTATTGAGCAAATCATCAAGCGCGGAGGCTGGCGAATGATAGCTGCCCAAAGGCTCATCATCCAGCCACGGCCACCAGCGGCCATCCGTGTGCTGTCTGATGCTGCACAGCCCGTGGGCCGTGCGGAATGTGAATGCGGGCATTTTGCGAAATCCGTCGTCATCGGGTGTTGTGGAGACCCTGATGGTGGCGGGCAGGCTGGGGTTTTCCAACCCCAGCCTGTGCTGGCTTATGGGGAGTTCAGCCATGTATGACCAGGTGACGCGTGGCCTGTTCGATGCGCTGGTGCGCCGCGCCGGTGGTGTCGAGGCCGTTGCGGCTGTTCTGGAGGCACGCTGGGGTGTCGGCTCCAAGGGGACGGTTTCGAAGATGTGCTCCGGTCATGCCGGGGTGACCTATGAGGCCATCGTCGCGGTTGAGGATTTTGTTGGCGCGCGTCCGATCACCAGCCGGATGATCGAGCGGCAGGCCGAAGGGCGCAGCAGCCCAGCTTGCCTGCGCGAGCTGGCGGCGCAATCGGCGATGTTGACCGGTGTCGCGCATGCTTCGCTGATCCGGGCGTTTTCCGATCACGGCGATGGCGGTGCGGCCCTGACGCGCGGTGAGGCGGCAGAAATCAAGGCGAAGATGCTTGAGGTGCGCGAATTGGCCGGCCGCATCATTGCCGAGGCAGAGCGGGCAGGGGGTGCGGTGTGATGCCTAACCATTCCGATTTCCCGCGCATGACGACCAGGTGCGAAGTGCGGGACAGGGAGTTGTCGCGCTTTGGCGATTGGGTTGGCCATGACGGTTGCGGCGTGCCGGTGCATCTTATCGGGCGCAGCGTGATGCTAGCCGGGCCGGGCGTGTCGGAACTCCATCAATGCGTGTCTCCGGTGATCGAGGTGACTGATGCCTATGCCGCATCCGAAGCCGCCGTGGTGTGGACGTGGGGCAACGGGAAAGGTGTCGGATGTGTCGAATGCTATCGCGTCGTTCGTCGTGACGCGCTGACGTTTGACCCCGAAACCCTGCATGAGCTGGATATGGCGCGCGGGTGGCGTCCTCAGGCAGCGCTTTTGATCGGACTGGATGGGGAACAGGTATGGTGACCTCAGTCCTGATCGCTGTTGCCAAACAGGTCGTCGAAAAAGTCTTCGATGTAGTCGTCCATGCCAATTTGCCTCGGGTCGTGCTTGGCGGCTTCGAGCGACATGCCGCCTCCAAGGCGTGGGCGGCGGTCTGCGGGCGTTTTCCCGGTGCCTTTGAAGGCAAGAGGGAAGCGCCCCAACATGGCGGCAACCACCCATCGCGCATAGCCTTCGTCCTGAAGCAGGCGTGCAGCCTGGCGTTCCTCCGTGGTGATCGGACCGTGTGCCAGCTCTATGTTATTGATCAATACCCCCGCCACGCGGCGTCGGTTCGGGTCAGCAGCCATGTTTTTCTCCGATCACATGGTTGTGTCAGGAGCGGTTTGGAGCCGCGCACTGACGGTTGGGACGGGTGTTCTGAGGCATCCGTCCCGCATCATTCTGACACAAGATTTGTGTCCCGCAATAGAATGCCAAAATTCTTCAACTACATTTTGCGTCGCGCGCGTGAGCTTTGCAGCATAAGCCACTATATCTGCGAAGCAAAACCACTTGCCCACATTGGCGGTATTGCTGGGTGGCGCATTGCGAATCAGACTGCCTGCCACGATTTTCCTCCCTGTTGCGCGGCCAACTCGCCCATGTCTGCGATGGCGGATGGGGGCCTTTACTCAGGGCGTGGGGTTGCGTCCTTCCCCCATGGAGCAGCATACTGGGGGGCCGTGCTGGCCCGGTTGAGTGGCCCCCATTCACCCTTGTTGGCGCTGCGGTCGGTGATCGCTGCCCGCATTTGTTGTCTGCCTGCCGGTTCCCCGCCTTTGCCAGGAGGGATCGCATGACAGATCTGCCAACACCGGATTGGTCGGAGTTGCTGCGTTTGGGCCGCAATGGTGAGGTGCCGTGCTTGCATCTGGGCCAGTCGGCGGCGTCGGTGGCGAAATCCTTTGGCGGCAAGCAGCCGGTTTATCTGGCGACACCGTATAGCCGCGAAGCTGTCGATGTGTTGGGCTGCTGGAGCTATGAGGCGTCCAATCAGGCAAAACGTCGCGCCGCTCGGGCTTGCGCCGATCTGCTCAATCACGGCGTGACGGCGATTTCGCCGGTCGTGTTGGCCGTGGCGATGATCAATGCCACTGGCACCTTTGATGTGACGCGCCGTGGAAGCTTGCAATTTGGTCCGCGCCTCGATCCGCTGGATGGCGGGATCTGGCACGACTGGTGCCAGCCCTTGCTGAGCATGTGCGGGGCGGTTGCAGTGCCAGACGTGCCCGGCTGGCAAGACTCCAACGGCATCTATGCCGAGGTCGCGCAGGCGCTGACCCGTAATATTCCAGTTTACATCTATGGGGGTGCAGCATGACCAACCCAGTCCACAGGTTGACGGCGGTGCCGCCGGGTGAACATCGCCCGGGCCGAGACCAGGACAATGCCACGCGTCTGGAACTGGCCGAGGCGTGGAATGAGGTTTTGCGCGCCGTCTGCGGGTGCAGCCTTGTCGCGCATCTGCGGCAGCGGGCTTGCGCCTTTTTTACATGGGGCAAGGAGGGGTGCGCTTTGCCTCTGCTGGTTCATCCTACCGTGGGGGGCGGGATGGCCCGCAACATGTGCCCCCCTGTATCCTTCCTGTTGGACCTGTGCGGGGCGGCTGATAAGCAACTCCGCGCTTTTTTCGGAGGGTCCGCTGATGCTTGATGTCGTCACCGCTCCAAGTTTCGAAGAGTGCCACGCTGCAGGTATGACCTGCGCCGAGGCAACGGCAGCGCGGGGATTGCGCAGCCAATCATCAGCGCGGGCATGGGAACATCACACGGGCAAATCCTTTGCACGCGACATGCGGCGCTGGAAAATGGCGCAGGCCGAAGAACCCTTGCCAGAGTTTGATTTTGACGAACCAGAGGCCAGGGATTGCCGCGCGTTATGGGCGGCGGTGTTGTTTGAAATGTGGCGGGTGGTGTTTCAGCCGCACTTTGATACCGCAGTTGGGGAGCGGCAACAGTCCATCGCGTGGTTTCGCAGCCGTGACATGCACATGGTTTGCGCGCTGGCGGGGCTGGATGGTGAAGCGGTGCGTGACCGTTTCAACGCAGCCCTTGCAAAGTTTCGGGGGCAGCAATGATCGAAGCTGCCCCGCGCCTGCCCAAACTGGTCGAGGCAAAGGCGCTGCCGGAGTATCCGATACCGCGCGACGAGCGATTGCAGGAACTTGCCTTTATCAAATGGGTGCCGTCGCGCTGGCTGAATTCGTCCGGCCACGCCAAGTGCACCTATGAGGTGCAGGGCATGGCGCGCGCGCTGTTTGACATTTCCACCGCACAAAGTCCGATCGGCAGCCTGCCCGATGATGATGAAGAATTGGCGTTCCTGTTGCGGGTGCCGCTGGTGCATTTTGCCAGCCTGCGCGCGCTGGGGGATCGCGGGCCGCTGCGCAATTGGCGGCGCTGCACGTCGGATGGCGAAATCCGGCTGATGCACCGCGTTGTCACCGAAAGTCTGCAAGACGTGCTGGCGCGGCGCGAAACGCGGCAGATGTCGCGTGAGGCGCAGGCAGAGGCCAAGCGGTTTGAGCGGTTGGCCAAGGGGTTGATTGCGGCAGGGATGCGGCAAGAGGTGACACAGGACGCGGTGCTGCTGGCCCGCATGGATGAGTGGTTGGTCAACAACCATCGCGGCAATCGCACCGTGCCTGCCTATCTGCGCGCTATAGAAGCTGCTGCGAAAGCGGGCTGGATCTAGCCCGTCCATTCTGTCGCAATTCTGTCCAAACGACAGAATGGACAGTCTCACGACAGATTTGCGACGGAAAAGACAGTCCTGCGTAGAGAAGAAGAAGAAAAGAAGAAGACCTTAGAATGACAAACACCGAGACAAAACCAGCGCAGCACCTGTGGATAAGTTGAATTGCTGAGAAAGGGGAATGGCTATGACAGAAGAAAGCAAATCTGAAACGGCGACCCAAGGTGAAGCCGTGGACAGTGGCAGGGGGCTGGTTCGCAAGGTGCTGATAGAACCGCTGTGCAATGCTGGCCTGAAACGGGGCAAGGGGCAGTCGGAGCGCGCGTTGGCTGAAAGCCTTGAGCATCTTATTGGGCAGCTCGATCACATGAGCGCCGAGAACTTGCGCACGCTCGCGGATGTGGTGATGGATCATGCCGCCGCGCCGGGGGTGGGGTTTGGCATCTGGCCGGCCGAGGTGTTGATCGTGGGATGGGCAAAAGGCATGCAGCCACGGCCCTTCCGTTTGCACCGTATCGTCACGTCCTGGTTGGCCTCCGTCGAGGGACCGGTTGCCGATGCTGGCGGCTATCTGGTGCAGTTGTTTCGCTTCCTTCGGCGCCATTGCCGCCCACCGACGGCCTATGATCTGACGTCGATCAAGCAGCAGGCTGCCGAGGACAATCGGCGACTGTCGATGATTGCGGATCGCACGGCGCGGGGGGCGGCCAGTCAGGATGATCAGGCATGGCATGCGGCGTACCTCGCCGATGAACAGCAAGCTCGGGCCTATGTTGATCAAGGCCGCAGTGGGCGCCAAGGTATTGAACAGGGTAAGGCAGACGCCGCATGACAAAAGAATTTGACCGTCCGCCTTACTCGACGATCTTTGACACCCGCGCCGGGGCAGAGCGGCGCACGGCGGAGGCCGGTCGCATTTCGTCGGTCAAGCGCATGGGGGCGGTACCCGTTGTCTGTGGCGATGCAATTCCCGAGGCCCCGGCACGCGGGCCGGTGCGGGTGCTGGATTATCTTGCCAGCTATCCCAAAGGAGAAAGCGAAACTGAACTGAAGCCGGCTGGGTATGCTGGCCGTAAGACATTAAAGCGGCTGGACGTGTTTGACCTCATGGCGGCGCAATCAGCGCGAAAAGGGAATGTCTTGGCGCTGACCGAAAGTCAGATCGGCATGGCGCGCGCTTATCGTACCTTGACCGAGGATCTGCTGTCGGGCGCAGTTCGGTGCTCCAGCGTGGAGGCAATGCGATCTGGCGGCGGCGGCACGCGGGAAGGATTCACAGACCATCGGCTGGATATGTCACGCCGTCTCGACTTGCTGCATGCGCGTATTGGTGGCGGTTGTGGGCTGGCAATCCGCCGCATTCGCCCCAGCAAACGCGGTGAAGCGTCGCGGCGAAATATTGCGGACCGGGTGTTGGTCGATGCCGTTTGCTTGCTGGATCAGGACATGACGACTGTATTGCGGCTGCATGGCTGGGGTCCCGTAGGGGGCAGCGTGAAGGGCGATCACATTAAAGCCGCGATAACCGTGCTCGCCGCCGCGCTGGAAAGGATGATCGGCCCCGCTCGGCGGTCGACTATCGTGGGTGCGCATTATGGAGACCAACCCGTCAGCATGTTCATCGGTAGGGAAAAAGGGCAATGAGTGTGGAAACCATTTGCCTGCCCTTCGATCCAAAGCATAGCCTCGCTGTGCTGTTGTCCAAGGGAATCGATATGAAGCGCAATAATGATCTGCTGCGCAGTTTGCTCTTTAAGATCGAGGCAGAGACTGATCCGATCTTCTTGCACGGACTGACATCTGAATCGAGTGCGCAAGATCGTGTTGAATATTATCACCTGAGACTTTTGGCCGATGCCGGTTTTGTTGAGGAGACCGGTAGCTATGGCGGCGTCTTTAGGATGACCCATCAAGGCCATGACTTCTTGGATGCGGTGCGTTCAGACACAAGGTGGGATAAGACAAAAGAGGCGGCAGCGAATGTTACTGGTGCAGGTATTGGCATATTGCGCGATATCGCTGTTGGATATGTGCGTCAGGAATTAGTGAAGTTGGGTTTACCGCTCGGCTAGCTGGCTTCATAAATCCACTTGACAGCTTAAGTCGTCCGGCCGCATAACTCTTGCCATGATCTACAGTCACGCCCGAGGGTAACACCCTGCGGGCGTTTTGCATTTCCGGAGGGGGCAGCATGTTCAAGTTGGACGTGATGAACCTGCCGGAGGTTCGCGCCGAGATCATGCGACTTGCCTCGAACCATGTGCCAAATGCAACCTGTCGCGCGCTAAACGACACGGCCTATGACGCACTGGATGAGGTGAAGAAGGAAATGCTGTCGGTCTTTGACCGGCCCACGCGCTTTACGCTGAACGCTCTTTATGTCTGGCGGGCCACCGTCCAGAACCCGGTCGCGACGATTGAAGAAAAGAACATGGTTGTGGGTAAGCACTATCTGAAGGTGCAGCAAGCGGGTGGTGTTCGGCCAAGCACTGGACTGGAAGGGTTACTGCGGTCCAAGGTGGGAAACTCTTCCTATATCGCTGCCGTTGCGCCTGCCTATGGTGCCAAGCTGGATGCCAATGGCAACTGGTCCGCTGCTGAACGCAATCAGGCGCTGTCAGGCATCAAGGCGCAGAGGGATGAGCGGACAAACACAACCAATAGGTCGCGCAAGTTATCGCGCAACAAAAGCCGCGCCGTCTACTTCGTGCCACAAGAAGGGTCGCGGCTTGGGCCTGGTATCTATCGCCGCAACGGCAAGGCTGCTCCGGTTAAAATCCTGAACTTCCTGGATGCGCGGCCAAAGTATGAGAAGCGCATAGACTACCGCGATGTCGTAGAGCGCACGGCTAAGGCGGTCTATGAAGCACATTTCGAAAAACGCCTGAACCTGCTGCTGAAGTAGCCTGCCCCCAACGTCGGGTCCTTCCCCGAACACCGCCCCACGCGGCTAATTCGCACCCTGACACATTTCGGGCTGTGAAGTTTGATTTGGGTGGCGGATGGGGTTGGTGTTGTTGATTTGAAAGGGAAAAAGAATGACTACCACCATCACTCTCGCGGATGGGGGGCTGCTGGATGTTGGGCGCTGGCCGCTGCCTGCCGGGGTGGAGGATGGTGTTGTCAACCGTTCGCAACTCGCCCTAGCCTTCGGCGTTTCGGAAAACACCATTACTAAGTGGCTGACCCAAGGTCTGCCGGTGCTGACTGCCGGTCAGAACGGTGTGGCCTATGAATTCAAACTGTCGCATTGCTGGGCTTGGAAACAGTCCCGCGATGACAAGGCTCGTGCCGAAAAGGCGCGTGGTGATCAGCTCGCGGTGCAAGCCGCCCTGGCCTTTCGGAACCTTGACGATGACCAGGCTGCCGATGAGGGGGATCTGACCGCCGACGAATTGCGGAAATGGTCGGAGGCCGAGTATCACCGCAACCGTGTGGCGGAACAGCGCGGCAGTTTGCTGCGCGCAGATCGGGCGCAGGCGCTGATGGAAGATGTGCTGGTGGCGTTCAACACCGCCGTCACGACCCTGCCTGATTTCGCGGAAATGGAATTCGGACTGACGGCCGCACAGGTGCAGAAACTGCAACTGCGCTGCGATGACATCCTGAAAACCGCGCGGGATGAGATCGAGCGGGCACTGTCCATGACAGCGCAGGTGGTGCCGCTTCGGGGCTTGGGCGATCAGGCGGAACTGGCGCTGTAAATGGTGGTGATGATGGACCGCCCGGCGGGTCGGATGCATGGCATTCCGGCGCTACCGCCGTTTGTGACGCCGGAAGAATTGATGCGGGACGCGCTGCCGCTGCTTGATCCGCCCAGCCGGATCTCGGTGACGGATGCGGCCGAGCGGTTCATGCGGGTGCCGCTACGCGGGGCGTGGCAACCGTTCGATCGGATGGTTGCGCCCTACACGGTTGAACCTGGGGACGTGACACAATCGCGGCGATTCAACAGTGTGTGTTTTGTCGGCCCGTCGCAGAGCGGCAAAAGCCAGATGTTACTGACCGTCGCAATGCACGCGATCACCTGCGCGCCTGATCCGGTGCAGGTGATTCATATGACCAAGACCGACGCGGATGCGTGGGTTGAAGAAAAGCTGGACCCGATCATCTACAATAGCCCGGCTATTCTGGCGCGGTTGGGCAAAGGCCGCGACGACAGCACGTTCAGCCGGAAACGGTTCAAGGGGATGCGGCTGACAGTGGGATATCCGGTGCCAAACCAGCTTTCGAGCCGGTCGCAGCGGATGGTATTGCTGACGGATTATGACCACATGCCGCAACGGCTTGGCCCCAAGGACAGCCCCGAAGGGACGCCCTACGGCATGTCATTGCAGCGAGTGAAATCCTTCATGTCGCGCGGCACGGTCTTGCTGGAAAGCACGCCAGCCTTTCCGGTGGCGGATCCGGCTTGGCGGTTTGACCAGGGCGCACCGCACGCGTTCCCGCCGGTGTCGCAGGGAATCGGGCTGATCTACAACAGCGGCACGCGGGGCCGGTGGTATTGGGAATGCCCCGATTGTGCCGAGCATTTCGAGCCGCGCTTTGATTGTCTGCACTATGACGCCACGCTCGATCCCGGCGAGGCGGCAGAGGGTGCGGAAATGGAATGCCCGCATTGCCATTCGCTGATCGGGCATCGGCACAAGGTTGGGCTGAACCGGGCGGCGCTGATGGGGCGCGGGGGCTGGCTGCATGAGAGTAACCGGGTCGATGAAAATGGCCGGCGCATCCTGTGCCGGATTGACGATGCGGATATTCGCAACACCTCGGTTGCCAGCTATGCGCTGAACGGGGCGGCTGCCGCGTTTGCCAATTGGACTGATCTGGTGGCGCGCTATGAAGCGGCGCGGCGGCAGGCCGAAGAAACCGGCGACGATATCGAGTTGAGCCGGGTCTATTACACAGAAATCGGGGTGCCGTATCTGCGCGCCGATCTCAACGCCGATGGCGAAACTACAGTGCAGATGCTGCGCGACAATCTGCGCGAACTACCGCAACGGACAGCCCCGACTTGGGCGCGGTTCGTGACGGTCAGCGTGGACGTGAACGGATCGTGGTTTGCGGTCGGGGTCACGGCCTGGGGATTGGGTGGTGAGCGGGCGCTGATTGACCGTTATGATATCCGGCAGCCGCCTGCGGATGCGCCGCGCGCAAAGGATAGTGAGGGTCGATTCCGGGCGATTGACCCGGCCCGCTACTATGAAGATTCGGCAGTGCTGAAAGGGCTGCCGGATGTTGTCTATCCGGTGGCGGGTGAGGATTGGGGGCTGCGACCCGTCGCTGTCGTACTGGATTTCAACGGGCCGCCGGGCTGGTCGGACAATGCCGAGCGGTTCTGGCGCGCACAGCGTCGTGCCGGCAAGGGCGCGGGGTGGTTTCTGTCGATGGGGCGGGGTGGTTTCAACCAGTCCAGCCGCGTCTGGTATGAGGCCCCCGAGCGTGGATCGAAGGGCAAGAAGGCCCGTGCGATTAAACTGCTGACCATGGCGGTGGACCGGCTGAAAGATTCTGTGATGGCCTCGTTGGGCCGAAGCGACGGCGGTGCAGGGGCAATGCATCTGGCGCGCTGGATTGAAGAGGATCGGCTGGCCGAGTTGCTGGCCGAACGTCGCGGTGAGAAGGGCTATGAAAAACGCCCCGGTGCCGCGCGCAACGAAACGCTTGACCTGTGTGTGCAGGCGCAGGCTGTGGCGGAACACCTGGGCATGAACCGGATCAACATCGAAGCCCCGCCAAATTGGGCGCGCAACGATGTCCGGAACAGTCACGCCGTCAGCCTCGATGCGGAAAAGGGCAGGCTGGAACAAGCGCCACCCGTGGACGCGCCCGCAAAGGCCAAGGCTGCGCCGCCCCCGCGTCCATCGGGGGCTTGGATCGAACAGAGGGATGATTGGATATGAGCTACACCCAGACCGATCTGGATACCCTGAATAGCGCGATTGCGCGCGGTGCCAGCAAGGTCCGCATGGGTGATGAAGAGGTCACATTCCGATCGCTGGACGAGATGTTCCGTATCCGCGCGCAGATTGAGCGTGATCTGGGCACCGTGCGCCTGACTCACGTCAACCCATATTTCGACAAGGGCATCTGACGCCATGAACATGTTGGACAAGGCCCTGCGTGCCATCGCGCCGGGGATGGCGGTCGCACGCGAACGCAACCGTCGGATTCTCGATATCCTGCAATCCAGCCGCTATGATGCGGCCACCGCTGGCAATCGCGGAAAGTCGTTTCGCAGCCCGGCCACCGATGCCAATGCCGCCGCGCTGTCTCGGGCCAAGCTGGCCTTCATCAGCCGGGATATGATCCGTAACACGCCGTTTGCAGGGCGCGCCATGCAGGTCATTTCGAACAACGTGGTCGGCGATGGGATCATTCCCAAGATCGTCGGCGGCGGCGAAAAACAACGCGCCGCCATGTTTGCCGCTATCGAGGCACATTTCGACACCTCGGCGATTGATGCCGACGGGCGCACCACGCTTTACGGGCTACAGCGTCTGGCGATGCTGACGGTAGTGGAATCGGGCGAAGTGCTGATCCGCCGCCGCCGCCGTGATCCAGCGGAAGGTTTTGCCTTGCCGTTCCAGATCCAGATTTTGGAGCCGGATCATCTGGACGTGACGCGTGACGGTATCCAGCAGGGTGGTAATGAGGTCCGCGATGGTATCGAGTATGATCTGATCGGGCGGCGTGTTGCCTATTGGCTGTTCCCCGTGCATCCCGGCGCTGGTGGCTGGTCGCGCAAACGGCTGGTATCGCGCAGGGTTCCGGCCTCCGAGATCTTGCATATCTTCCGGCAGGATCGCCCTGGGCAAATGCGCGGCGTGCCGTGGTTCGCCCCGGTCGCAATGAAGATGCAGGATATCGCCGATCACGATGATGCCCAACTGATGCGGCAGAAAATCGCGGCCTGTTTCGCGGCATTCGTGAAATCGAGTGAACCGGATGGCGCTGCTGGCAATGAGGTGATGGCGAGCCTTGCCACCTCGATCATTCCGGGTCGCATCCAGCGGTTGGCTGCCGGGGATGAGGTGCAGTTCGGCAATCCGCCGCATGTGCAGGGATATGACGAATTCACGGCTTGGGGCCATCGTGCTGTCGCGGCGGGTCTGGGGATTACCTACGAATCCTACACAGGCGATCTGAGCCGGGTGAATTTCACGTCCTACAAAGCGGGCCGGATCGAAATGAACCGCAATGTGTCGGCGTGGCAATGGCACATGATGGTGCCGAACCTGCTGCAACCGATCGGCCAATGGGCTGTCGAGGGCTGGCGCATGATGAACTCAGGCCAACGCACCGACATGCGTCTTGATTGGGTGCCGCCCGTACCGCCATTGATCGACCCGAACCGCGAACTGCCTGCAATGGTAGCCAAGGTGCGCGCGGGCTTTGACAGCAAACAGGGCATCATCCGTGAACTGGGCAAAGACCCGGAGCGGGTGACGCTGGAGATCATCGCGGACATGGCTGAGGCCGATGCCGCAGCCCCGCAACTGGTGTTCGATACCGATGCGCGCCGCGTGTCTGGCTCGGGCGTCACCAATGCCCGCCCGGTAGGAATGACCTATCCCGAAGATGGAGCAACCCAATAATGGCAAACGAAATCAATCTTTCCGGCTCTGTCGGCGCGACCTGGTGGGGCGAGGAATATTTCACGGCCCAATCGGTGCGCGAGCAGCTTGCCAACCTGTCTGGCCCCGTCACGGTCAAGCTGAACTCGGGCGGCGGTGTCGCCACCGAGGGCGCTGCGATCTACAACGCCCTAGTCGATTACCCGGGTGAGGTAACGGTCGAAGTGGTCGCCGTTGCGGCCAGCGCCGCCTCGCTGATCGCCATGGCTGGTGACAGGATCGTGATGCGGCTGGGGGCGTGGATGCTGATCCATGATCCAGCGCAACCGTGGACCGAAGGCCGTGGCACCGAAGAGGATCATGTCAAGCTGGCGGCGCAACTTGCCGTCACCAGCAATGTTTATGCCGAGGTCTATGCCAAGCGCAGCGGCATGAGCATCGAGGCCGTGCGCGACATTATGCGCGCCGAAACCATTCTGGATGGCGCTGCGGCGGTCGAACTTGGCTTCGCCGATGAGCGTGACGGCGCGGGCGAGGCGGTGATGGCCGCGCGCTTTGATTACCGGATTTACCAACATGCGCCCGCCGCCCTGCGGATGGCGTCTGAAACGCTGGGCAACCTGCCTGGCAAAACGGCTGTGATGGCCATGATCGCGGGCGCGCCCCGCCCCAAACTGGAGAATAATACGATGACAGACTCCACCAAGGTGGCGGCGCAAACCGCTGCGACCGGCGTTGTGCCTGCGGCCAATGAGCCGCAGACCCCCGCTATTGACCCGACAGTGCCAACGGCCTCGGCGAACTTGACCATCGCTGAGCGCAATCGCAGCGCGCGCATCCTGAACATGGTGGCTTTGGCGGGTCTGCCCGCATCGGATGCTACTCCGTTCATCGAAAACGGCACCTCGGCAGAGGATGCTGCAACGCAGATCATGAAAACCTGGGCGAAAGGTGGCGACGTGAATACGCAAATTGTGGGTGCGCCTGTGGCGCGCGTGGGTATGGAAGCCCGCGAAAAATTCCAGAAGGGGGCAGAGCTGGCCCTGATGGCAAAGGTCGGTATCAAGGGCGGCGAGCGCAACGAGTTTTCGTCGCTGTCGCTGTCCGAAATGGCCCGCGCTACCTTGGAGCATGCCGGGGATCGGTCTGGCTTCAACGACAAGCGCGAGATGATTGGGCGCGCGCTGACCATGGCTGGCACGCATACCACCTCGGATTTTGCCAACATTCTGTCGAATGTGTTGTCGAAATCGGCGCTGGTCGGCTGGGAAGAGGCCGAAGAAACGTTCGAGCTGTGGACCCGCAAGGGTGTGCTGACCGATTTCAAGGCCAGCAAGCGCGTGGGTGCCGGTCTGGCCCCGTCGCTGCGGCAGGTGCCGGAGGGTGCTGACTACAAATACATCACCGTCGGCGACCGTGGCGAAACCATCACCCTGGCAACCTATGGCGAATTGCTGCGGATCAGCCGTCAGGCGATCATCAATGATGACCTGTCGATCCTCGGCACAATGCCGCGCAAGATGGGCCGTGCTGCCAAGCGCACCATCGGCAGCCTGGTCTACGCCATCCTGACTGGTAACCCCGCCATGTCTGATGGCGTGGCCCTGTTCCACGCCGATCACACCAACCTTGGCACGGGTGGCGCGCCCAGCATCACTACGCTGTCTGAGGCCAAAAAGCTGATGCGGACCCAGAAAGAGGCTGCGGGTGGCCCGGCCCTGAACATCACCCCGAAATACATGATCGTGCCTGCTTCGCTCGAGGTGGCTTCGGCGCAACTGCTGAACTCTGCCGTCGATCCGACCGCGAACAAGGGTCACGCCGCGAACCCGGTTGCTGGCATGGCGGAGTTGATCGTGGATGGCCGTCTGGATGCGGCTTCGGCTACCGCTTGGTATCTGGCGGCGGACCCGAATGCGTTTGACACCATCGAGGTGGCTTATCTCGACGGCAACGACGCGCCGTTCATCGAGCAGCAGGATATGTGGACGGCGGATGGTGTGGAGATGAAAGTCCGCATCGATGCCGCGGCTGCCGCGCTCGATTTCCGCACCCTGCTGAAAAACGCCGGGGCCTAAACGGCCTGACCTGATGCTGTGAAGGCGCGGGTGACCCCGCCCTTTACATTCACCCTTTCCCCCTGACGTGGAGATCCTCATGAAAACCTATGTGCAATCCGGCGACACTGTCGCCATGACCGCGCCCTATGCCGTCCTGTCGGGCGGCGGTGCCCAAGTCGGTTCGCTGTTTGGTGTCGCTCAGGCTGATGCGGCCAATGGTGCAACCGTGCAACTGCTGACCCGTGGCGTTGTCACCATCGCCAAGACCTCGGCTCTGGCGATCGCCGCTGGCGCAAAACTTTACTGGGACAACGCCAATAAGGTTGTCACGACCACGGCCGGCGCCAACCTGCTGGTTGGCGTCGCGCTGGAAGCCGCGGCTAACCCCAGCGCCACGGTGGTGGCTTTGCTGACCGGCGCGTTCACGGTCTGACGCGCCATCATGGCCAGCGTGTTTGATGGGCTGTCGGGGGTGATCAACGCCACTTTCGGCAGCCTGATCCCATGGACACAGGACGGTGGTGCCACCAGCTATGTCCAGTCTGTGTTTCGGGAAAGCCCGATTTCAGTTGCCACCGAGGACGGTCATTCGGTGCTGATAACCGCGCCCACATGGCGGGTGCAACGCCCTGCGGCCGATGAGGTTCAAACAGGTGATACGATTGAGCCTGTCTTTGGCCGCAGTTTCACCATTCTGAACAAGATCGGCAGCGGTTCGCCTGCGGCGGACGCCTTCGTGATCTTCGAACTTGAGGAAGTCGTGGTATGAGCCTGCACCGCACCACATTGCGGGATGCAGCCCGTGTCGCCCTCAAGGCCAATGCACGCTTTGCGTCGTTTAAGGTCCGCAAGGCTTGGGCGCAGAACACGGACACCGATGGGTTGCCGCTGCTATCAGTGGCTACCCCGCGCGAGGTATCTGAGTCCGTGTCGCGCGATGACGTTAAGCGCCACGTCGAGGTTATTGTCATCATACAGCGCAAAGGCGGCGACGCGCTGGAGGATATTGCGGATCTGGACGCCGAGGCTGCCGAGACCGCCGTGCTGACGGCTCTAGGGCCGTTGGTGATCGACGTGCAGATTTCCCAATCGGATTTTCGACTGTCCGGTGATGGGGCGTCACGCATTTCGACGCTCGACTTGAGATTTACCGCGTTGGTGATGACGGATCGGGAAACCTGATCTGTCACCACCGCGCGCCTGTCTGGTTGCCAGACGAACTGCAAATCAACTCTGATCTGAGGAGAAATCACCATGGCTAAAGCTGCGGGGCGCTTGGCGCTGCTGTCTAAAAACTCTGTCGCTCTGGCAGGGGTTAAGGTCGTGACCATCAAATGGGCGGCCGAAAGCATTGATGTGACCGATCGGGATTCGTCCGGGATCATCGAGCTGCTTGGCACCGTCAAAACGCAGCAAGTTACCATTGACGTGGAGGGGGTCTATAAAGATCCCACTTTGCGTGACATTGCGTTCGATCCTGCCGTATCGAAGTTGCTGACGGATCTGACCTTCAAGTTTTCTGATGCGTTGACCGCCAAGGATACTATCACCGGCAATTTCTTTTTCAGCTCATATGAAGAGGGCAACCCGTCTGATGATGCCACAACTTTTTCGGCGTCGTTCACCTCCTCAGGCGCATGGGTCCTTGGCTGATGGCTGACATCATCATCAAATTTCGCGGTAAAGAGTATATTATCCCAGAGGATCGCGCTTTTCCTCTGGGAGAGCGGATCGAGGATATCGCGCTGCTCGGCGAGGTTATCGCCTGGTCAAAACGGCCGCATTATCATCGCATGTCACGCTGTCTCGGTGAAATGCTCCGCTTCGCAGGTGCAGAGATTACGGACCGAGAGGTCTACGGTGAGGTCATGACCTCACTTCTTGGTGGTGGTGCGGACGGTTTTGTGACCGATGCGCTGTTTGGGTTGGTGACCGTACTTATGGATGGGGCCCCACAATCCACGGGAAGTAGCGGGGGAAAGCCGCACGCTTCGTAAAAACTGCGTTTCAGATTGCCACCACCAGATTGCAGATTGCGCCCTCTGAATTCTGGCGGATGGTGCCTCGCCACTTTTGGTGGCTGATCGAAACACTGCAAGCGGAGCGCCCGGGCGCACATATCACCGACGAAGAGCGGGCCGAATTGTTGGCCATGCTCGATGACGCAAACCATGGGGCGGTCTGATGGCAATGAAACCTATTGTGATCGCGATTTCGGCCGATGTCGGGCAGATGACCTCTGGTATCGCCAAGGGAAGTGATTCCCTCGCTAAAATGGAGCGTGACGGCAAAAAGCTGCGCGCCGAGTTGGACCAGATTGGTGCGGCAGGTGTCGCCATGCAGCGCAAAATCGCGTCGGTGACCGGGATCGGCGATAAGGTCGCCCAGTCGGCTCGTGCTTCGGCGCAGGCCTTCGTAGCCTTTGACGCGGCAATAGAGCGGATCGATACGATGCGTGCCGGGTTCGATCCGCTCTTCGCCGCATCAAAGCGCTATGAGCAAGCGGTGCAAGATCTGGATGCTGCGATGGAAATGGGCGTGCTGACCTCAAAACAGCATGCCGACATGCTTGAGCAGGTTGGCAACGCTTACCTGGGTGCCGCCGATGATCTGACGATGATGCATAGAGGCATGGGTCTGTTCGGGTCGATGTCTGACCAGACTCGCAACAAAATCCAGCAAGTTGGCTTTCAAGTGCAGGATTTTGCGGTGCAGGTGGGGTCTGGCACTTCAGCAACGCAAGCCTTTGCCCAGCAGTTTCCACAATTGGCCGGCGCGTTTGGGCCTGTAGGAATAGCCGTTGGCACGCTTGCGGCGGTTGGGTTGCCACTTTTGACAATGGCCTTTGGAAATGCCGGCAACGCCTCGGAGGCGCTCGACGAGCGCATGAGCGCGTTGCAGAGCAGCGTTCAGGCGATGAACGAGGTGGCCAAGTCCTATTCAGCGCAGGGCTTGCAGCAGATGCTCGACAAGTACGGGAAGATCGACGGCACCATTCTTGCCCTGACCGAGCGCCAGCGGAAATTAGCGGTGGACCAGGCCAATTCCGAGGCCGCGGCGTCGGTGCAGGCGCTGGCTGACAAATGGGACGTTCTGAACATCAATCTCAAAGCGGTCGGTCCGGCGGGAGTCACGGCCCAAACTGCCATTAACGGCATTGCGAGAGAATTGGGTGTGGCGCATTCCGAAGCGGGAGTGCTTGTGCGTCACTTGCAGAACGCGGCCAATGCAACATCGTTCGCCGAGAAGGCGAAGGAATTGGGTATCGTGGCGGATGTGCTGCAAAAGAGCAGCCTGAAATCCGATGACCTGACCAAGAGTGTGATCGATTCTGCCGACGCAATGCTGCAACTGGCCCATTCGGTGCCGGAGGCCAACTGGCTCAATGCGGCGATTTCTGGTGCAGAGACGCTGTGGCAAAAACTGCATGACGCCGTTGTTGAAAAGGCCAGGCTGGCATCAGCGGATAGCACCGACGTCGCGCACAATTCGACAGGTTTCGGGCCGGACTCCGCGGCCCGTCATGCCCCGCCGGGCCGTCCCATGGATCTGGGCGTGCCAGACCCCAAAACTGGCGCTGGCTCTAATGGCGGTGCAAACTCAACCAGCACCGAATTGGACAATCTGCGTCAATCTTTGATGACACAGGAAGAAGTGCAGCTTGCGAGCTATACTAGTCAACAAGAGTTGCTGCAAACCGCCCTGCAACAGAAGCTAGTCACACTGCAAGAGTATCAGGCGCTTATGGAAGATGCGCAGCGTCAACACCAAGCGACCATGTCTGAAATCGATGTTTGGCGCTATGGCGACGGACAGCAAAAAGCGGCGGCATTTTTCGGGGTAATGGCCGACACGTTTCAATCCGGCAACGAAAAAATGCAGCGCATGGCGCGAGTGTTTGGCGCGGCCGAGGCCCTGATCAATGCCTGGCGTGGCTATGCCCAAGTCATTGGCGACCCGACCATCCCATTCATGGTGAAGTTTAGGGCGGCAGCAAGTGTGCTTGCAGCGGGCATGGGTGCGGTGAATGCCATTAAAGGCGGTGGCGGTGGGTCCTCGTCCAGCCACGCAAGCTCGTCACGGACCGCTGCGGCCACGACGGCGTCACCCGCCGCAGCAAGACCGGCCAACGTCAATATCAGTTGGTTTGGCGGCATGACGGCGGAAAGCATGGGATCGCTCACGAACAAGCTGAATGCCGAGTTCAAGCAAGGGTATCGGCTCAATCTGGCGATGGGTGCAGCATGATCGTCGTCGAAGCAGGCTTCACCGGCCTCGTCTATCCCCTGAAAAATCCCCGTATCTGTGGCTTTCCCCTGTCTGGCACCGTCACCGGCTCAAGCGAGACGGCGGGGTTTGGCGCAGCGCTGGCGGCGAACCAGATGACCTATCAGTTCTGGCGACCGATAGCGCTCCCTGCGACATGGGAAATCGCCTTTGCGAGCGCCCAAGCCGTCAGCTATTTCGGCATCGCGGCGCACAATCTCGGCTCGAAGGGTTGCACGGTCAATTTCCAGACCTGGAACGGCACGGCTTGGGTGACCCATGCCAGCCATACGCCCGCCAATGACAGCGCGATCTTGTTTCTGTGCGCGCGCAAGACGGTGACCAAGGCGCGGATTCAGGTCACCGGGGTCAATGTTCCGGATATCGCCGTGATCCAATTCGGCGATGCGACCGAGTTCCCGCAGAAGGCCGCCTATGTCGGGCGGCAGGATTACGAGCAGCTGGTCAAGTCGGAATACCGGGTGACCCAGAGCGACGGTGGCCATGTGATGGGTCGCTATTACGACCGCAAGTCGCTCAGCTTGTCACTGGTGGTGGAAAGCCTCTCAGAGACCTGGAAATCCGCAACCCTCGATCCACTGATCACACATCTGAAGACCTATGCCGCCTTTGTGGCCGACCGGCCCGGTGTCTTTGCCGCCTCGGTGGCCTTCGGACAAACCGTCGGCGACGTCGTGCCAGCGCGCGATGCGCCAAATGACCAGATCAGCATTGCCGTGAAGATGGATTTTGTCTGCCATGCCGCTTGAAGCTGTCACCATCGTCGAGTTGAGCCAGCCGCGCTGCTCTCTGCGCTTCGGGATCGGGGCCTGCACGGCCACCGGCACGCCCAAATGTTACAACACCCGGACAACCTGTCGGGCGCGTGCGGCCTATGATGGGCTCGGCTCGATCCGCTGGCGCTTCGTCAAGGACAAGCCGGGAAACTGGCCGGTCGGGGATTTCAGCGCGGCGAATGCCCCCGCGACCAATGCCATTCCTGTGCCGGGCCTTGATGTCACGGTCGCTGCGGGCAGCCTCAACGCCTCGGGCGTACTCGACGGCAAGAGCCCGGCCGGTGTCCGGTCGCGGGTCACCGTGACCATGGGCGACATTCCCTGGAACGACGCATTCGGCGACTTCTACCTTGCCGACCGGGTGAGCCTGCCGCAGCGGAACTTCTGGGCCTGCTGGGCTGCACGCAACATGTTCTTCGGCGGCATGTATCTGACGGTCTATGACGGCTATGTGGGCGACACCTTGGCCGCGATGCGTCAGCGCGTCTTTGCGGTCGACAATGTCTCTGGCCCAGACGGCGATGGCAAGGTGACGATCACTGGTATGGATCCTCTGATGCTTGCCACGCAGCGTAAGTCCAAGTTCCCCGAGGATATGGATGTGCGGCTGACAACGGCCATTACGGCCGCGCAGACCACTATCCGGGTGACGGCGACGGAGCCCGACAAGTTGACCAAGATCTATGGCAACCTTTCAGGGATCTACCACCTCAAGATCGGCAGCGAGGTCTTGTCATATACCGGCACCACTCTGATCGACACCGGCGTCTATGACTTGACCGGCTGCGTCCGCTCCGTCCTTGGTACGGCTGCTGCCGCCGACATCGACACGCGCTGCCAGCGGGTCGGACGCTATGAGGATATGCCCACTTGGGATATCGGTTTCGACCTGCTGACCGTCCACACGCCGATGCCGGCCACCTATGCCGACCATGTGACTTGGGCGGATGAAGGCGATACCTATTTGCCAACGCTGCGCTCCACGGCGTGGGTACTGGAGCCGACGCTGGTCGATGACCTCATGGGCGAGCTGTGCCAGCAGGGGCAATTCTATTTCTGGTGGGACGAATATGCACAGAAGGTGCTGATGCAGGCGGTTCGCCCGCCGCGCGGCACGGTCACGGTGTTGGAAAGCAGCGGCAACATCGTCGCCGGGTCGGCGCAGCTCGCGCGCGACCCTGACAGCCTGGTCACGCGGGTCTTCGTCTATTACGGGCAGATCGATCCGTTCAAATCCTCGACTGAGGCCGCGAATTACAGT
>Ga0228702_1000159_pt1 | contig 57498 bp, 56 predicted proteins | sample McNCre217_Aug_MG_2_FD_178018 | JGI IMG/M metagenome (GOLD analysis project Ga0228702, IMG submission 178018) | Freshwater microbial communities from McNutts Creek, Athens, Georgia, United States - 20-17_Aug_MG | ecosystem: Environmental > Aquatic > Freshwater > Creek | place: USA: Georgia... | reverse complement strand
CGCACTGCGACGGCGCCAGCTTCCTTCTCTTTGTCGCCTACGACCAAGATGTAGGGAAGCTTTTGCATTGAATGCTCGCGTATTTTATACGTGATTTTCTCGTTGCGGAGGTCTAAATCGACCCTAAGCCCTTGATTTCGAAGCGTTTTTGCAACTTCTTGGCAATATTCGGCCTGGGAATCGGTGATATTGAGCACCGAAACTTGGGTTGGCGCCAGCCAAGTGGGCAAGGCACCCGCGTGCTGTTCGATCAAAATTCCGATGAAACGCTCCATGCTGCCCACGATGGCGCGGTGCAAGATGACCGGGCGTTGGCGTGAGCCATCTTCCGCGGTGTACTCCGCATCCAAGCGCTCAGACAGGTTGAAGTCAACCTGAATCGTGCCGCACTGCCACTCACGGCCAATCGCGTCTTTGAGGGTGTATTCAATCTTGGGGCCGTAGAAAGCGCCATCGCCTTCCGAGATGACGTACTCACAACCTGCAGCGGTCAAACTGTCCATCAAGGCCTTCTCGGCTTTGTCCCACAAGTCGTCCGAGCCAATGCGGGCTTCCGGGCGTGTCGAGACTTTGTACAAGATGTTGGTGAAGCCAAAATCTTCGTACACCTTCTTGAGCACCTTAGTGAAGGTGTCGCACTCAGGCAAGATTTGATCTTCGGTACAGAAAATGTGGCCATCGTCTTGGGTAAAACCGCGTACACGCATGATGCCGTGCAAACCACCCGAAGGCTCATTGCGGTGGCATTGGCCAAACTCGCCATAGCGCAGTGGCAGGTCGCGGTAGCTCTTGATGCCTTGTTTGAAGATCAAGATGTGGCCAGGACAGTTCATCGGTTTCAAAGCGTAGTCACGCTTTTCAGACTCGGTGGTGAACATGTTGTCGCGGTACTTGTCCCAGTGACCAGTTTTTTCCCACAAAGACTTGTCAATGATCTGCGGGCCTTTGACTTCGAGATAACCATTGTCACGGTAGACCTGGCGCATGTACTGCTCGATGGTTTGCCACACGCTCCAACCCTTGGGGTGCCAGAACACCAAACCAGGGGCGTGCTCGTCGATGTGGAACAAATCAAGTTCGCGGCCCAGCTTGCGATGGTCGCGCTTCTCAGCTTCCTCCAGACGCTTGAGGTACATCTGCAAATCGTCTTTGCTGGCCCAAGCGGTGCCGTAAATGCGTTGCAGCATTTCGTTTTTGCTGTCGCCGCGCCAGTAGGCACCGGCCACTTTCATCAGCTTGAAATGCTTGAGCTTGCCGGTGCTGGGCACGTGTGGACCACGGCACAAATCTTCGAAATTACCTTCGCGATACAAGCTCACATCTTCATTACTAGGAATGCTGGCAATGATTTCGGCTTTGTAGTGTTCGCCCAAACCCTTGAAATAAGCCACAGCCTCGTCGCGCGGCAACACACGACGCACCACGGCCTCGTCTTTGTTGGCCAACTCGGTCATACGCTTTTCAATGGCGGCCAAGTCTTCAGGCGTGAAGCCACGCGTGAACGAAAAGTCGTAAAAGAAACCGTCGTCAATGACGGGGCCAATGGTGACTTGCGCCTCGGGGAACAGTTCTTTCACCGCATAGGCCAACAAGTGGGCGGTAGAGTGACGAATCACCTCCAAGCCATCAGCATCCTTGGCTGTGATGATGGCCAAGCTCGCATTGCTGCTCATCGTGAAGCTGGTGTCTACCACCTTGCCATCGACCTTGCCTGCCAAAGCCGCCTTGGCCAAGCCAGCGCCAATCGACGCAGCCACTTCGGCCACCGTCACGGGGCCTGGAAATTCACGTTGCGAACCGTCGGGAAGAGTAATCTGAACCATGTGTCTTCAATGAAAAAAGCGCGGCATAGGCCGCGCTTGGAATGAGTATCTAAACGCTAGAGGCGGATTTTACGCCGCCTCAGCGTTTCACTCAGAAGTCGATCAGTGGAACTGCTCTTCTTCCGTAGAACCTGTGAGGGCTTTCACAGAGGATGTTCCGCCTTGGATCACAGTGGTCACGTCGTCGAAGTAGCCTGCGCCCACTTCTTGTTGATGTGACACGAAGGTGTAACCCTTGTCGCGTGCTGCGAACTCAGGCTCTTGAACCATGTTGACGTAGTGCTTCATACCTTCGCCGTTGGCGTATGCATTGGCGAACTGGAAGGTGTTGTACCAGTTGATGTGAATACCAGCCAAGGTGATGAACTGGTACTTGTAGCCCAATGCCGACAAGTCTTCTTGGAACGAAGCGATTTGGCTGTCGTTGAGGTTCTTCTTCCAGTTGAAAGAAGGTGAGCAGTTGTAAGACAACAGCTTGCCTGGGCATGCAGAGTGCACAGCTTGTGCGAATTCACGAGCGAAGCCAATGTCTGGCACACCTGTTTCGCACCACACCAAGTCAGCATAGGGAGCGTAAGCCACACCACGGCTGATGGCTTGTTCCAAACCATTTTTGACGCGGTAAAAACCTTCTTGTGTGCGCTCGCCAGTCAAGAAAGGCTTGTCGTTGGCATCGTGATCAGAAGTGATCAAGTTAGCGGCTTCAGCATCAGTACGGGCCAACACGATGGTGGATGTACCCATGACGTCAGCTGCGAAACGTGCAGAGATCAATTTCTCGCAAGCTTCTTGTGTGGGCACCAACACTTTGCCGCCCATGTGACCGCACTTTTTCACAGCAGCCAATTGGTCTTCGAAGTGAACGCCAGCAGCGCCAGCGGAGATCATGTTCTTCATCAATTCGAAAGCGTTCAACACGCCGCCGAAACCGGCTTCAGCGTCAGCCACGATGGGCAAGAAGTAGTCGATGAATTCTTTGTCGCCTGGGTTGACGCCACGGCCCCATTGAATTTCGTCAGCACGCTTGAAGGTGTTGTTGATGCGGCGAACCATGGTGGGCACCGAGTCATACGCGTAGAGCGATTGGTCTGGGTACATGGTCTCTGACGTGTTGCCGTCAGCGGCGACTTGCCAGCCTGACAAGTACACAGCTTCCAAACCAGCTTTGGCTTGCTGCATGGCTTGACCGGCAGAGATGGCGCCGAATGCGTTGACGTAGCCTTTCTTAGCTCCGCCATTCACTTTTTCCCAAAGCTTTTCAGCACCGCGCTTAGCGAGTGTGTGCTCGATAGGCATGCTGCCGCGCAAACGCACAACGTCAGCAGCAGAGTAACCACGCTTCACGCCTTTCCAGCGTGGGTTCGTTGCCCAGTCTTTTTCGAGGGCGGCAATTTGTTGTTCGCGGCTGAGTTGTTCATTCAGTGATTGAGGCATGGTTCACTCCAGTTAAGTGGTTGTCGATGGGTCAACTATAAGTCTTCTATAAGACTCAACATGTGTCTTTTGTCTTATATAAGAATTTATTTTTATCAAATAAAAACAACACGTTACAAAGACCATTCCGAGATGCAAAATTCAATTTCTCATATCAAGAAAAAATATTGCAGTGCAGCAATCCATTTTTTCATAATTTGAAACGAGTTTTCAAAAACTAAACAGCTGAAGCGACATATCAACACATGTGGATGCAACGCATCAACTCAGTGCGTGAAAAAGTACATTTGAAAAAAACAACATTTACCTATGAAAAAAAGCGTTTTCACTTGGAAAGCGCTTTGTTCTCAATTAGCATCCGCATTGCTCTAGAGCGATATCTCTACGGGCTTGAAAACAAACACTTCTAGAAGGAAATCAACCATGGCAACTGCAAAGAAAGCTCCGGCTAAAAAAGTAGCAGCAAAGAAAGCTGCTCCCGCAAAAAAAGTAGCCGCTAAAAAAGCAGCTCCTGCAAAGAAAGTAGCAGCTAAAAAGCCAGCTGCCAAAAAAGCAGCCCCAGCGAAGAAAGCAGCTCCTGCTAAAAAACCAGCAGCTAAAAAAGTAGCTGCAAAAAAAGCCGCTCCAGCTAAAAAGCCAGCAGCTAAGAAAGTTGTTGCGAAAAAGGCCCCAGCTAAAAAAGTAGTTGCCAAAAAAGCACCTGCTAAGAAAAAGGCTCCTGCTAAAAAACGCACACCTAACGCTGCGTTCATGAAAGCCCTCACACCTAGCGCCGCTTTGGCTGCTGTGATCGGCAACGCTGCCGTGCCACGCACTGAAGTCGTGAGTAAGATGTGGACTTACATCAAGAAGCATGGTCTGCAAGACAAAGTCAACAAGCGCAACATCAACGCCGATGACAAGCTCAAGCAAGTATTTGGCAAAGCCCAAGTCACCATGTTTGAATTGGCTAGCTTGATCGGCAAACACCTGAAGTAATTCAGTTTCTACCTCAATAAAAAAAGGGACCTCACGGTCCCTTTTTTATTGCACGTGCACGCAAGCTCACACATGCACAGTTCTGCGCCCAACACCCAAAGCCACCAGCACGCTGAGCAGCAACACCAGCGCAGCACCAAGCAAGGTCGCACCATACCAGCCATGGTCCATGAACACACCAAAGATGAGCGGCGAAATGGCAAAGCCTGTGTCTAAGCCCGAATACACCATGCCATACACACGACCTGTCGCACCTTTAGGCGTGGCTTTCTTGATCATCATGTCTCGCGAAGGGCCACCAACGCCGATAGCCAAACCAGTGGCCGCCAAGATGCCCATGGTGAGCTCGGCACCAAACAAACCGCTGCCACATAAGGCCATAAACAATGCGCCAACAGCCATGCAACTCGCCACGACTTTGTCGCTCTGACGTGGCCAACGCGCAGCCACAAAACCCCCGACAAACATACCCGCCGCCGCGCACAACATGTAGGCAGTGAGCGTGAACGTCGCCGCTTCAAAGGTGACCTGATGCAACGCTTGCAAGATCGACACGGCAAAGCTTTGCACCACTGCTAAGGTCATGGTTGAGAGCAAGAAGAAACTGAAGCACCACCAAACCACTGGAATTTTCAAAAATGCCAAAGTACTGCCCGCATCTGTTGCTTGCTTGTGACTCACCACATCCGCGTGCAACAACTCACGCTGCCACAAAAGCAAGGCAAAAATGGCGACAAACAGCAATGCGGCCCCCAGGTAAGCAACACGCCAATCAAACGCCACACTCAAACTCACCATGAATACAGGCGCCAGCGCCCAGCCTAGGTTGCCCGTGAGGCCATGCGCACTGAAGGCGTAGCCCAAGCGAGGGGCAGACACTTTTTGATTGAGGATGGTGAAGTCCACGGGATGAAACGAACAATTGCCAAACCCCAGCAATGCGGCCCCCAACATCAACCCCACATAGCTGTTAGCCACTGAAACGACCATGCAACCTGCAGCCAACAGCAACAAAGCCACAAACAATACAGGACGTGCGCCAAAACGATCGACTACAAAGCCCGCCGAGGCTTGCCCCAAGCCGGAGACAACAAAGAACACCGTCATCAAAAAGCCCAACTCCGAATAGCTCAAACCAAAGATGCTCATGAACACAGGAAACATGAGAGGCAACAACAGGTGTGAAAAATGCGAACTGGCGTGTGCAATACCCACCAAGCCAATGACGGCAGCATCATCGCGCCAAGGGTTGGAAGCGGGGTTCAAAGTAGTCATAAAAAAGCGCAGCAAAAAGAATGCAAGCATCCTAACTGCTGCGCTTGTCTAGCGCAGTCGACTGAGGGACAAGCCCGATCATCTACCGAGAGTCAAACCTCGGCTTTGGTGAACGCAAACTCGCCGGGCGCACGCACGGGGTCGACATTGACCGCAATCGTATCTTTGGGCAAGAACTTCCCCTCCAATAACAACTTGGACAATGGGTTTTCGATGCGCTGTTGAATGGCGCGCTTCAAAGGACGCGCACCAAACACAGGGTCAAAGCCCACCTTTGCCAATTCAGCCAAAGCCGCAGGCGACACATCCAAGGCCAAGTCCATCTTGGTCAAACGGCCTGCCAAAATCTTGAGCTGAATGCCCGCAATGCTGGCAATGTGCTCGGCATCCAAAGCGTGGAACACCACGGTCTCGTCAATGCGGTTCAAGAACTCAGGACGGAAATGCGATTTGAGCTCATCCCACACCGCATCTTTGATGTCTTGCGCGTCTTGCCCCACCATGCTTTGAATGATGGGTGAGCCAATGTTGGACGTCATCACGATGACGGTGTTTTTAAAGTCCACCGTGCGGCCTTGACCATCGGTCAAACGACCATCGTCGAGCACTTGCAGCAAGATGTTGAACACATCGGGATGCGCCTTCTCCACCTCATCGAGCAACAACACGCTGTAGGGGTTGCGACGCACGGCTTCGGTCAAGTAACCACCTTCGTCATAGCCCACATAACCGGGAGGCGCACCCACCAAACGGCTGACCGAGTGTTTCTCCATGAACTCGCTCATGTCGATGCGAATCATATGGTCTTCGCTGTCAAACAAGAAACCCGCTAAGGCCTTGCACAACTCTGTTTTACCCACGCCGGTTGGGCCGAGGAACAAGAACGAACCTGTGGGGCGATTGGGGTCACCTAGGCCCGCACGCGAACGGCGAATAGCGTTGGCCACTGCCGTGATGGCCTCTTCTTGGCCCACCACGCGGTCATGCAACTTGTCTTCCATTTGCAAGAGCTTGTCGCGCTCGCCTTGCATCAGTTTGGACACAGGAATGCCTGTGGCACGCGCCACCACTTCGGCAATTTCTTCGGCGCCCACTTGCGTGCGCAGCAAACGATTACCGCCTGCGGCATTGGCTTTGCCGCTCTCGCGGGCATTGGCCTCTTTCATGCGCTTTTCAAGCTCGGGCAACTTGCCGTATTGCAGCTCGGCCACTTTGTTGAAATCTCCCTTGCGGGTGAGTTCTTCAATTTGATGGCGCAGACGGTCAATCTCTTCTTTGATTTGCGCACCACCGTGAGCTGAAGACTTTTCAGCCTTCCAAATCTCGTCCAGGTCTGCGTACTCTTTGCCAATCTTTTCAATCTCTTCTTCGAGCAACTCCATGCGCTTTTGCGAAGCTTCGTCTTTCTCTTTGCGCACGGCTTCGCGCTCAATCTTGAGCTGAATCAGGCGACGGTCGAGCTTGTCCATCACCTCGGGCTTGGAGTCGATTTCAATTTTGATTTTGGCGGCAGCCTCGTCAATCAAATCAATCGCTTTGTCAGGCAAGAAACGGTCAGTGATGTAGCGGTGGCTCAACTCAGCCGCAGCCACGATGGCGGGATCGGTGATCTCCACACCATGGTGGACTTCGTACTTTTCTTGCAAGCCACGCAAAATCGCAATCGTGGCTTCGACCGTAGGTTCGCCCACGATGATCTTTTGAAAACGACGCTCTAAGGCCGCATCTTTTTCGATGTACTTGCGGTACTCGTCCAAGGTGGTCGCGCCCACGCAATGCAGCTCGCCACGCGCCAAGGCGGGCTTGAGCATGTTGCCCGCATCCATCGCGCCATCGGCCTTGCCAGCGCCCACCATGGTGTGCAACTCGTCAATGAACACAATGGTTTGGCCTTCGTCTTGGGCCAACTCTTTGAGCACGCTTTTCAAACGCTCTTCAAACTCGCCACGGTATTTCGCACCGGCCAACAAAGCGGCCATGTCGAGCGACAACACACGTTTGCCTTTGAGCGAATCGGGAACCTCGCCTGCCACGATACGTTGAGCCAAGCCTTCCACAATCGCGGTCTTGCCCACACCTGGCTCACCGATGAGCACAGGGTTGTTTTTGCTGCGACGCTGCAACACTTGAATGGCGCGGCGAATTTCATCGTCACGGCCAATCACAGGGTCGAGCTTGCCGAGGCGTGCACGCTCGGTCAAATCCATGCAGTATTTTTTCAGCGACTCGCGTTGGCCTTCGCTCTCGGCGTTGTCCACTTTTTGACCACCGCGCACAGCCGTGACCGCCGCCTCTAAAGACTTGCGGCTCAAACCGTTTTGGGTGGCGAGTTTGCCCCAGTTGCCCTTGTTGTCGCACATGGCGAGCAAGAACAACTCACTGGCCACAAATTGGTCGCCACGCTTGATGGCTTCTTTTTCGGCAGCTTGAATCAAGGACACAGTGTCGCGCCCCACTTGCACCTGGTCTTGACCTTCGACTTTGGGCAAGCGGTTCATGACGTCTTCTGCGGAAGACAACAGGCCGGACACATTGGCGCCGGCGCGTTGCAACAGTGATTTAGGGCCATCATCTTGGCGCAGCATGGCGACCAGCACGTGGGAAGGTTCGATGTAGGCGTGATCGCCACCGAGCGCGAGCGACTGTGCGTCGCCCAAGGCTTCTTGGAACTTGGTGGTGAGTTTTTCAATACGCATGGAAACTCCGAGAAATTGGTTGAATTAGCCCTTAACTAAGGCTGCCTCATGCTATTTCAAGGGTAATCGAACGCAACGAGGTTGACGTGGGTCAAGGCCGAGCTGCATTCGCCACGCCGCAAGCCCATTTGCGCCCAGAAAGCGCCGCTTGGTCAGCGTGGCGCTGATGACGCGATGGTGTTGCTTGCTTCAATGCCCCAGCGCGCCAAAGCTTGGTCATCGCTCACACGGGCATCGACCCAGCGTGCGCCTTCGGGCGTGACTTCTTTTTTCCAAAACGGCGCTTGGGTTTTGAGGTAGTCCATCAAAAACTCGCAAGCCTTGAAGCTCTCGCCGCGGTGAGCCGACGTCACGGCCACGAAGACGATTTGGTCTTCGGGATGCAGCAAGCCCACGCGGTGAATCACGCGGACGGCAAAAATATCAAAGCGCTTCTTAGCCTCGTCCATCATGGCGGAGATGGACTTCTCAGTCATGCCTGGGTAGTGCTCCAGCTCCATGCTGGCCACAGAGCTTCCGTCATTACGCTCGCGCACCGTGCCTAGGAACGAACACACCGCCCCCACCCGCGCATCCCCCGCACGCAAGGCGGCGAGCTCTTGGCTCACATCAAAGTCTTGGGTTTGGATGCTGACGGTGAAGGACATGGCGCACCTCTGGATTTAGCCGCCGGTGACCGGCGGAAAGAAAGCCACTTCGCAACCTTCGCGCAATGCGGCGGATGCATCACACAGGTCCTGGTTCAAGGCCATGCGCACAGCGCGGCCATGGGCCAGCACTTCGGCATAAGCGCCACCGCGTGCAATCAGCTCATCGCGCAAGACGGCCAGCGTGACCGCTTGTGTGCTCACGCTTTCGCCGCCCTGCCCGATGGCTTCGCGAATGGACGCAAAGTACTTGAGATTGACCTTCATGCCAGCCACTCCGTAAAGGAAATAAAGCGAACGGTATCGCCTTTTGAAATCGTTTGCCCAGCAGGGTTATCCACCACGCCATCGCCCCACACCGCGGAGGTGAGCACGCCAGAACTTTGGTTAGGGAACAAATCCAATCCACCTTGCGCGTTGCGCTTAACGCGCAAAAACTCACGGCGCTTGTCAGCACGGAGCCAATCGAAATGAGCTGTCATTTCTGTGCGTGCAATATCGGTCTTCGTCACACCTTGCAAGGCCAACACAAAAGGACGCACCAGCAACAAGAAAGTGACAAAGCTGGACACGGGGTTGCCGGGCAAGCCCATGAAGTGGCACACATCACCATCCGCGCCACGGTTCACCTTGCCGTACGCAAAGGGCTTGCCGGGCTTGATGGCGAGTTGCCACAGGTTCAACTCACCCAAGCTTTCCACCGCGGGTTTGATGTGGTCTTCTTCGCCCACCGACACGCCGCCGCTGGTGAGAATCAAATCATGGTTCTGCGCAGCATCGCGCAGCGCAGCGATGGTGGCATCGCGTTTGTCGGGCACGATGCCCAGGTCGGTCACTTCGCAACCCAAGCGCTGCAACATGGCGCGCAAGAAAAATCGGTTGGAGTTGTAAATCGCCCCAGCAGGCATGGCTTCAGGCGCCACATCACCCGGCATGACCAACTCGTCGCCAGTCGAGAACAAAGCCACGCGCGGACGCGCAGACACTTTCAGCTGAGCCAGCCCAACGCTGGCAGCTAAACCTAATTCAGCAGGCGTCAAGCGTGTGCCTTGGGTGAGCACCGTGGCGCCGCGCGTGACATCTTCACCCGAGCGGCGAATCCACTGCCCTACAGGCACAGCCTTGTTCACTTGAACTTGTTCGCCCGCTAAAGCTTCGCAGTCTTCTTGCATCACCACGGCATCTGCGCCGGGTGGAATGGGGGCGCCGGTGAAGATGCGTGCGGCTTCGCCTGCATGCAGTTGCGTGCCGTGTGTGCCCGCCGGAATGCGCTGCGTCACACGCAGCAACGCACCTGCTTGCGCGCAATCTGCGGCGCGCACGGCATAGCCGTCCATCGAACTGTTGTCTTGCGGTGGCACTTGCAACGCCGAGACAACGTCTTGTGCCAGCACACGGCCATCGGCCTCAAAGGTAGACACCGTTTGCAAAGCGCTCAATGCGTGGGCTTGCGCCAACAATTGCGGTAACGCGTCATCGAGTGAAAGCAAAGCAGGACGGGTCATAGCAAAGGTGGGTTGTATTCGAAACGGTCTTCATGGGCCACCAACCAGTCGGTGATGGCGTAGGGGTCGTTCAAGTCGAGCACGGGGCGTTGCGTGGCCTCTGGCAGATCTTGAGGGGAATCAGTGGCGATAGCCACCACAAATTCATCCTCGGGGTAGCGCACGGGCTGCTCAGAAGCTTTGCGCCACACTTCGACCTTGAGCAAATCGCTTTTCTTAAAGCCTTCAACCAAGACCCAATCCACGCCGTCGTACACCTCGGCCAACAGGTGGTGCACAGAGAGCTGCGCAGGCTGCTCAAACTGGCGTTGCAACACCAAGCGTTGGTTGGATGCCACTAGCACCTCAAACGCGCCCGCTTCGCGGTGACGCCAGCTGTCTTTTCCGGGCTTGTCGATGTCGAAGTTGTGATGCGCATGTTTGACCACCGACACGCGAAGCCCACGCATACGCATGCAGCCAATCAGCTGCTCCACCAACGTGGTTTTTCCTGAGCCGGAGTAACCAGCAAAGGCAACGACCTTCATGCGTGGTCGCAGTGCTTGGCGATGTAGCCCTTGATTTGAGCCACATCAGCCTTCATCACATGCACACGCTTTGGCAAGGCTTCGATGCCTTCAAACTTGGCTGGGCGATTGGGCTCTTGACCCAAGGCTTCCACGATAGTGGCGGCAAATTTGATGGGTAAAGCAGTTTCCAAAACAATCATGGGCACACCGGCCTTGATGTGCTCACGAGCCACTTTCACGCCATCGGCCGTGTGGGTGTCAATCATCTGACCGAAGCGCTGGTGCACGTCTTGGATGGTGGCCAAACGGTTGGCGTGTGTGCTTTTGCCACTGGCAAAACCATAACGCGTGGCAGCTTCTGCGAAGTGCGGGTTGCCACTCAGGTCGAACTTGCCGTTCTTGGAAATTTGCGCGCCAAACAAGTCTTTGGTCAAAGCGGCATCGCGACCGAGCAGGTCGAACACAAAGCGTTCAAAGTTGCTGGCCTTGGAAATGTCCATCGACGGGCTAGATGTTTCGTGCGTGTCGGCACTGCCGCGCACGCGGTACACGCCGGTACGGAAGAACTCGTCCAGCACATCGTTTTCGTTGGTGGCGGCCACCAAGGTGTCCACAGGCAATCCCATCATGCGGGCCACATGGCCGGCACAGACGTTGCCAAAGTTGCCACTGGGCACAGTGAAGCTCACCTTTTGGCTGTTGGCCGTGGTCGCTTGGAAATAGCCTGCGAAGTAGTACACCACCTGCGCCAACAAACGCGCCCAATTGATGGAGTTGACCGTGCCAATTTTGTATTTGGTTTTGAAGTCCAAATCGTTAGACACGGCTTTGACCAAATCTTGGCAATCGTCAAACACGCCTTCGATGGCGATGTTGTGGATGTTCTCATCCATCAGGCTGAACATTTGCGCTTGCTGGAAGGGGCTCATGCGGCCGTGTGGGCTGGTCATGAACACGCGAACACCTTTTTTGCCACGCATGGCGTATTCGGCAGCACTACCGGTGTCGCCACTGGTGGCGCCAAAAATATTCAGCTCTTCGCCACGGCGTGCCAACTCGTATTCAAACAAGTTGCCCAGCAGTTGCATGGCCATGTCTTTGAACGCGAGCGTGGGGCCGTTGGACAAAGCTTCCACCAACAAGCCGTCTTCCAACGTACGCACTGGAACGATGGCCTCAGTACCGTACACCTCTTTGGTGTAGGTCTTGGCGCACAAGGCTTTCAGGTCAGCCGCAGGAATGTCGTCGATGTAGAGCGACAGCACTTCAAACGCCAAGGCTGCGTAGCCTTGGGTGTTGAATGTGTGGCGCAAACGCGTGAGCGCTGCATCGTCCACCTGTGGGTAGTGCTCAGGCAAATACAAACCGCCATCGGGGGCCAAGCCCTCGAGGAGGATTTCACAAAAACGCTTGCGCTCGGCATGGCCGCGCGTGGACAAATACAGCATCAGTTCAACTCTTCTTTGCGGATGCGGGTGATAGGGGCCAACACGGTGCTGAGTTGTTGCATCTCAGCGATGGCTTGGTTCATCTTGGCTTCCACGCAATCGTGGGTCAAGATGATGAGGTCGGTGTGGCTCTCGCCCTCACCGGCTTCGCGCTGCAACACAGCATCAATGCTGATGTCGGCGTTGGCCAAAATGCCTGTGACCTTGGCGAGCACGCCCGCTTGATCAGCCACGCGCAAGCGCAGGTAGTAGCTGGTCACCACTTGAGCCATTGGCAGAATAGGCAAGTTGCTCATCGCGTCGGGCTGGAAGGCCAAATGCGGCACGCGGTTCAAGGGGTCTGCGGTGTGCAAACGTGTGATGTCGACCAAGTCGGCAATCACAGCGCTGGCAGTGGGTTCGCTGCCCGCACCTTTGCCGTAATACAGCGTGGTGCCCACAGCATCGGCGTGCACCATGACGGCGTTCATCGCGCCTTCAACATTGGCGATCAAACGTTTGGCAGGCACCAAGCAGGGATGCACGCGGAGTTCAATGCCTGCGGCAGTGCGCTTGGAAATACCCAAGAGCTTGATGCGGTAGCCGAGTTGTTCGGCGTACTTGATGTCTTGTGATTCGAGCTTGGTGATGCCTTCGACATAGGCCTTGTCAAACTGCACGGGCACGCCAAACGCGATGGCTGACATGAGCGTGGCTTTGTGCGCGGCGTCCACACCTTCGATGTCGAAAGTAGGGTCAGCTTCTGCATAGCCCAAGGCTTGTGCTTGCTTGAGCACGTCACCAAAGGTCAAGCCTTTGTCGCGCATCTCAGACAAGATGAAGTTGGTCGTGCCGTTGATGATGCCAGCCAGCCACTGAATGCGGTTGGCCGTCAGGCCTTCGCGCAAGGCTTTGATGATCGGGATACCACCGGCCACGGCGGCTTCAAACGCCACCATCACGCCCTTTTTGTGGGCGGCTGCAAAAATTTCTGTACCGTGCACAGCCAGCAAAGCCTTGTTGGCCGTGACCACATGTTTGCCCGCCTCGATGGCTTCGAGCACGAGTTGTTTGGCAATGCCGTAGCCGCCAATCAGCTCAACCACGATGTCGATGTCGGGGTTGGCAATGATCTTGCGCGCATCGTCCACCACTTGCACATTCGCACCCACGATGCTTTGAGCACGCGCCACATCGAGGTCAGCCACCATGGTGACTTCAATGCCGCGACCCGCGCGACGTTGGATTTCTTCTTGGTTACGTTTGAGCACTTCAAAAGTGCCGCTGCCCACAGTGCCAATGCCGAACAGGCCTACTTGAATCGGTTTCATGCTTTTTTATTTCGGTAGTTTTCTAAGAATTTTGCGATGCGTGAGATGGCCTCACGCAAGTCGTCTTCGTGGGGTAAGAACACGATACGGAAGTGGTCCGTCGTCTTCCAATTAAAGCCCGTGCCCTGCACCAACATGACCTTGGTTTCTTGGAGCAACTCCAAGAAAAACTGCTGGTCATCTTTGATGGGGTACACCTTGGGGTCCAAGCGCGGGAACATGTACAGCGCGGCTTGCGGCTTCACACAGGTCACACCAGGAATGGCGGTGATGAGCTCATACGCCAAATCACGTTGCTTGCGCAAGCGTCCACCCTCGCCCACCAAATCGTTGATGCTTTGGTAGCCGCCCAAGGCTGTTTGAATCGCCCATTGGCCTGGCACGTTGGCACACAGGCGCATGTTCGAGAGCATGTTGAGGCCCTCGATGTAATCGGCGGCAGGCTTTTTGTCGCCAGACACCACCAACCAACCCGCGCGGTAGCCGCATGAGCGATAGCTCTTGGACAACGAGTTGAAAGTGAGCGTCAACACGTCTTCGCTCAAACTGGCGATGGGCGTGTGTTTGACGCCGTCGTACAACACTTTGTCATACACCTCATCCGCAAAAATGATCAAGCCATGCTTGCGTGCGAGCTCAACGATTTGCAACAGTAATTCGTCTGAGTACAAAGCACCGGTGGGGTTATTGGGGTTGATGACCACAATGCCCTTGGTGTTCTTGGTGATCTTGGAGCGAATGTCGTCGATGTCGGGCATCCAACCATTCGCTTCGTCACACAAATAATGCACAGGCGTACCGCCAGACAAGCTGACCGCCGCTGTCCACAACGGATAGTCAGGCGCAGGCAGCAACAACTCATCGCCGTTGTTGAGCAAGCCATTGGTGGCCATGACGATGAGCTCGCTCGCGCCGTTGCCGAGATAAATGTCATCCAGCGTGACGCCTTTGATGCCCTGCTTTTGCGTCTCGTGCATCACCGCTTTGCGGGCGCCAAAAATGCCTTTGCTGTCCGAGTAACCCGCCGAGGTGGGCAGGTTGCGGATCATGTCTTGTTGAATTTCTTCAGGCGCATCAAAACCAAACACGGCCAAGTTGCCGATGTTGAGTTTGATGATCTTGTGGCCTTCCTCCTCCATTTGACGCGCTCGGTCCATGATGGGACCGCGAATGTCATAACAGACGTTGGACAGCTTGTTGGATTTTTGGATCTTCTTCAAAGTCCCTCCGAGGGCTCTTTTACGGGGTGAAACCTATAATTTGACCACAGATCTCAAGGCATTTATGAAATTACAACCCGATCGCATCGAGACCCAGTCCGTCACGGCCTATGGCCCAGGATGGGTGGCTATCCAAGGCGAAAAAATTCAGCACAGCGTACTGATCACCTCAGAGGGCATGCGCTTGGATTGGCATTGCCAAAGTTTTGACGATTTGGGCCCGCAGCACTTCGCTCAACTGGCCGAGCTAGACGTTGAGTTGGTCATTTTTGGCAGCGGTGAACGTTTACGCTTCCCCAAGCCTGAATGGCAAGTCGGTTTGATGCAGCGACGTGTCGGCCTTGAAACGATGGACACACAGGCCGCTTGCCGCACTTACAACATCTTGGCAGGTGAAGGTCGCAAAGTGGCCGCTGCACTCTTGATTGAGCCTGCTCCCGCAAGTAAGAATTAAGAACGCGCATCACCTTGCCGCACCCATGCATTCCGAAGACAGGGTTTCTAAGTTAAAATAACGGGTTGCCGGAAGGGGGCTGTCTCGACAGTCGCCTCCTTCATCCGGCTGTCTGAACTGTCACACCTGATTGAGCGCTATGGCAATTGTTGTCAACAAACCCCTCCCCGAATTTGAAGCCAATGCAACAGGTGGCATCAAGGTTAGCAACACCTCTCACAACGGCCAAATGATGGTCTTGTACTTCTACCCCAAGGACAACACACCTGGCTGCACCACAGAAGCCATGCAGTTCCGCGACAAGTACAAAGACTTTGTCAAAGCCGGCGCTTTGGTATTTGGCGTGTCACGCGACAACATGAAGTCACACGACGAATTCAAAACCAAACTCGAACTGCCCTTCGAGCTGATTGCTGACACAGAAGAAAAAATGTGCCACATGTTTGGCGTCGTGAAGAACAAAATCATGTACGGCAAAAAAGTCAAGGGAATTGAGCGCAGCACTTTCCTGGTCGGCGCAGATGGCTTGCTGAAAGAAGAGTGGCGCGGCCTCAAAGTGCCAGGCCATGTGGATGAAGTGCTCAAGGCGGTCAAAGCCCTGAAGAAAGCCACGGCAGCTGCAACTGCCTAAAGCCTTACAAAAAGTGTCACGGCGCTCGGTTATAGTGGTTCCATGACATTGACAGAAGCGAACACGTTTCCAACAAAAAGCCGCCTTGGCCTCCAGGCGGCTTTTTCGCTTTTTAAGTCAGTGTTGATGGTTTTTTGCGTTTCAACTCTTTAAGTTTCATCTATGCCACTGCCTCCCGCCCCTGCCAAACGTGCCGCTTTGTTGAACACCGAGGGCTTAGATGCCGCTCACGCAAAGTCGCGTAGCACACGCAAATCAACGCCACGTCGAGAGCCACGTGAAGCACAAGAGCCAGCGACCGTCAAAGTGTCCCCAGCTGCCGCGCCCACAGCCCGCAAATCTGAGCCCATGCCTACCTACAAAGGCGAACGCAAAGCAGCACCAGCACGTGCAGCCGCTCCCAAAAAGAAGCACACAGGCCCCACCAAGTTGTTTGTGCTTGACACCAATGTGTTGATGCATGACCCCATGTGCTTGTTCCGCTTCGAAGAGCACGATGTGTTCTTACCCATGATCGTGCTCGAAGAGCTCGATGGTCACAAAAAAGGCATGACCGAAGTGGCACGCAATGCGCGCCAAACCAGTCGCTCACTGGATGCTTTGGTGGCATCCCACAATGCGGACATCATCACGGGCATCAAGCTGGATGGCACAGGCCACATCGAAGTCGGCGGGCGTTTATTTTTCCAAACAGAACCGCTGGACTTCACCCTACCCTCCAGCCTGCCACAAGGCAAAGCCGACAACCAAATTCTGGGGGTGGTCGAAGCCCTGCGCGTCAAACACGCACCACGTGAAGTGGTGTTGGTTTCCAAAGACATCAACATGCGTGTCAAGGCGCGTGCGCTGGGCTTGGCAGCCGAGGACTACCAAAACGACAAAACGCTCGAAGACGGCGACCTTCTTTATTCAGGTGCTATAGCGCTACCCGAAGACTTCTGGCTCAAACACGCCCAAGAGGTCGAAAGCTGGCAAAGTGGCAGCCACACCTATTACCGCTTGAGCGGTCCTTTGGTGCCCGATCTGCATATCAACCAGTTTGTGTATTACGAGTCTGCCGGTGAACCCACCTTGTATGCGCGCGTGACCGAAATCCGCGGTAACACCGTGGTGTTGAAAACACTCAAAGACTTCACCCATCTCAAAAATGCGGTGTGGGGCGTGACCACACGCAACCGCGAACAAAACTTCGCAATGAACTTGCTGACTGACCCTGAAATTGACTTTGTCACCCTCACCGGCACAGCCGGCACAGGCAAAACTTTGATGGCCTTGGCTGCCGGCCTCACACAAGTACTAGACGACCGCCGCTACACCGAAATCATCATGACCCGCGCCACGGTGAGCGTGGGTGATGACATCGGCTTCTTGCCCGGCACTGAAGAAGAAAAAATGGGCCCGTGGATGGGTGCCCTGGACGACAACCTCGAAGTGTTGGCTAAAACCGAAACCAGCGCAGGTGAATGGGGCCGTGCAGCCACCAACGATTTGATTCGTAGTCGCATCAAGATCAAGAGCCTAAACTTCATGCGCGGACGCACCTTCTTGAACAAGTACCTCATCATCGATGAAGCGCAAAATTTGACGCCCAAGCAAATGAAAACGCTCATCACACGCGCGGGCCCTGGCACCAAGATCATCTGCATGGGTAACTTGGCGCAGATCGACACGCCTTACCTCACTGAAGGTTCATCGGGCTTGACGTATGCGGTGGATCGCTTCAAGGGTTGGCCACATGGCGGCCATATCACCTTGGCGCGTGGCGAGCGTTCACGACTGGCTGACTTTGCCAGCGAAGTGCTCTAGATCTCAAGCAGCGCTTAAGCCTTAGCGGTTGCTTTAGTAATCACCACCGCTGCTGTAGCCACTGGCCAAGCTCTCGAACTTGGTGAGTGGCTTCAAGAAGGCCAACTTGACGGTCCCGGTGGGGCCGTTACGCTGCTTGCCGATGATGACTTCGGCCACACCTGGCTCTTTCGACTCTTTGTTGTAGTAGTCGTCGCGGTAGATGAACATGATCACGTCCGCGTCTTGCTCAATGGCTCCGGATTCGCGCAAGTCACTCATCATGGGGCGTTTGTCGGTGCGTTGCTCTACGCTTCGGTTGAGCTGAGACAGGGCAATCACGGGGCATTGCAGCTCTTTGGCGAGCATTTTCAAACCGCGAGAAATTTCACCAATCTCTGTCGCACGGTTGTCACCACCGCTGCTGCTAGAGCCGCTCATGAGCTGCAAATAGTCAACCACGATGAGGCCAAGTTTGCCGCACTGACGCGACAAGCGGCGCGCGTTGGCACGCAACTCACTCGGTGTCAAACCTGGTGTTTCATCGATGTGCAACGACACATTACGCAACTTCTCAATGGCTTCTGTCAAACGTGGCCATTCGTCATCGCTCAACTTGCCCGTACGCAAATGGCCTTGGTCCACACGACCAATCGAACCCACGATACGAACCGCCAATTGAGATGCGCCCATTTCCATGGAGAACACAGCCACAGGCAGACCTTCGTTCAAAGCCACGTGTTCGGCAATGTTGATGGCCAATGCAGTTTTACCCATAGACGGACGCGCCGCCAAGACGATCAAGTCCCCCGGCTGCAAGCCTGACGTCATACGGTCAAAGTCAATGAAGCCTGTGGGCACACCCGTGATGTCGTTTTGGTTGTCCGCCATCTCTTGCACGCGGTCCAACAAATCCACCACCAACTGAGGCATGGCTTGAAAGCCCTGCTTCATGCGCGAGCCTTCTTCACCAATATTGAAGATTTTTTGCTCAGCTTCGTCCAAGATTTGGGCCACTGCCCTGCCCTGCGTGTTAAAGGCGTTGGTGGCAATCTCGTCGCTGGCCGTCACCAACTTGCGCAGAATCGAGCGCTCACGCACGATCTCGGCATAACGGCGAATATTGCTTGCGCTCGGCACGTACTGCGCCAAAGCATTGAGGTAGCCCAAGCCGCCGATTTCTTCGGCTTTACCCAAGGTTTGCAGGTGCTCGTACACCGTGATGACGTCTGCAGGACGGCTGGTGTTCACCAGCGCGCCAATGGCGGCATAGACCTGCTTGTGTTCGTAGCGGTAGAAGTCACCATCAACCAACAAATCGCCCACGCGGTCCCATGCGCCGTTGTCCAACAACAAGCCGCCCAACACGCTGGACTCGGCCTCGATGGAGTGCGGAGGAATGCGCAGTTGTGCAATTTGCTGGTCGTGGGAGAAGCTTTCGTCGAAGCTGGGCGATGCGGCAGACATAGTGATCCTGTAAAACACACATCCTAAGCCCAGAGGCGTGAAACGCTTGGGATAACTCTGTGGATAAGAGGTGGGTTAGCTGGGGAAATGCAAAGAACAAATAAAAAAGCCGCTCCGAAGAGCGGCTTTTGAGGTGTGGAAAAACTTAAGCAGTCTCGCCTTGCACGTTGACAGTGATTTCAACAATCACGTCAGTGTGCAATGCCACGCCCACAGCGCTTTCGCTGACTGTTTTGATTGGGCCGTGAGGCATACGAATTTGAGCTTTAGCCACTGGGAAACCTTCTTTCGTCAACGCTTCAGCGATGTCGTGGTTGGTCACAGAGCCGAACAAACGACCGTCCACACCCGCTTTTTGGCTGAGCTTGATGACTTTGCCAGTCAATTTCTCGCCTTGGGCTTGTGCAGCAGCCAATTTCTCAGCAGCAGCTTTTTCGAGTTCAGCGCGGCGAACTTCGAATTCTTTGATCGCGGTTTCAGTGGCGCGACGTGCACGGCCTGATGGGATCAAAAAGTTACGGGCGTAACCATCTTTCACACGGACGATTTCGCCGAGGTTGCCGAGGTTCACGACCTTGTCGAGCAGAATAATTTGCATGGTCGGTCTCCTTAGATCTTGTGCTGGTCGCTGTATGGCACCAAAGCCAAGAAGCGTGCGCGCTTGATGGCAGTGTTCAGCTGACGTTGGTAAATAGCGCGAGTGCCTGTGAGGCGTGCGGGAATGATCTTGCCGTTTTCGGCAATGAAGTCACGCAATGTGTCGACGTCTTTGTAGTCGATTTCTTCAACGCCAGTGACGGTGAAGCGGCAGAAGCGCTTGCGCTTGAAAAGCAATGATTGCGTGTTGCGCTTTGGGCGCTTGTCTTTGTTGAATTTCTTGAATGTGGCCATGATCTGGGCCTCCTATGAAATTTGCTGAAAATCTTGAATGTGAAAAACGACGTTTTTGCTGTTACGAGGTGAGGCTAAAAAGCCGCTGAACTGCCAAAAGCTACCGAGGGGAAGTTGAGCGATACGCTCAGCCAAAGATCCCAAGGCGACTGTTTTGACGGTTGCTTTGACTTGTCGCTTTTGCCCTGCTTCTTGAATGTCAGACTCGTGTTCGAGACTTAAATCAATGGCGGGTAAACCGGCTGGGGTGTATCGCAGGGCCGAGGCCTCCACAACACAAGCATTCAAAACAACGTGGTTCAAACCTTGTAAAGAGTCAGCAATTAGCCCGCGAACTCAGCTTGCTGGTTCTTGCGAGCTTCTTCGCGCTCAACTGTCTTCATCATGATAGAAGGCGCAGTGTCAGCCTTCTTACGCAAGACAGTCATGTGACGCAACACAGCATCGTTGAACTTGAACGCGTGTTCGAGTTCAGACATCACAGCTTGGCTAGCTTCGATGTTCAAGCAAATGTAGTGAGCTTTGGCAAGCTTGTTGATCATGTAGGCCAACTGGCGGCGACCCCAGTCTTCCGTACGATGAATAGCACCACCACCTGCGGTGATCATGCCTTTGTAACGCTCCAGCATGGCTGGAACTTGTTCGCTTTGATCCGGATGGATCAACAAAATGATTTCGTAATGACGCATGGACACTCCTTGTGGATATGAAGCTGCCTGCGGCGTCTGACGCTGGCAGCAAGGGAAAAGCCTACGATTATAGTCATTTTTTAAGTGTTTCGGGCAACTTGCTACCCAGATAGCCAAACAACAAGCCCACCGGCACACCGAAAACGCCGGCACAAACGGGATCTAGCCCCAACCACACGGTGTCAGATGCATGCAGATGCAGGCGCATTTGCACCCAAGGGTGATTGACAGCAATGTAGTAAGAGCTCACCACCAAGCCAGACACCATGGCCAACAAGGCACCTACCCGATTCATGCCGCGCCAATAAATACCCAACAGCAACACAGGGAAAAACGTGGAGGCAGCCAAAGAAAACGCGCAAGTCACCCAAAACAAAATGCTCACAGGGCGATTGGTGGCAAACCATGCAGCCAGCAAAGCCACCACCATCAGCAATATTTTGGACAGCATCACACGGCGCAACGGCGGCGCATTGGGCTCTGCCGTTTGGAAATACAAGTCTTGCGCCAAAGCATTTGAGATGGTCAGCAACAAACCATCCGCCGTAGACAGTGCAGCGGCCAAAGCCCCAGCGGCCAACAACCCTGTGAAGACAGATGAAATATGCGTGATCTCTGGCACACCCAACACCAAGTAATCGTTGAACAAACGAATGTCTGCAAACTGCACGATGCCATCTTGGTTGTGATCCTGAATACTCAGCAGCGCCAGTTTGCGCAACTTCAAACGATCAGCCCAATCTGGCAACTGGTCTAAGTGCGACCCCACCAATTCCGTCAACACAAAGGATTTCAGCAACACCGCCAGTGACGACGCACACAGATAGACCACCACAATGATGCCCAAGGCCCACACCACCGAGCGTTCAGCCTCGGCCGGTGTAGGTGTGGTGTAAGACCGCACCAAAATATGAGGCAACGCCGCTGTGCCCAACATCAAGCAAAAGACGAGCCCCAGACTGTTGAACCACCCTGGGTTCCAACCATTGAGCAAAGGCACCTGAAAACCCACGGGGCGATAAATGGCTTCAGCTAGCACCTCACGCTCAGCCTGCCAAGCGCCCACCAAACGGTCCACCGAGGTCTCGCGCCATGCGGGGTTGGCTTCTAATTTTTGAATTTCGCGCAGCGATGCGCCTTCGGCTTTGGCCCTCGCCACTTGTCGCGCCACAGCTTGGCGTTCAACCTCGCGGGCATACACGGGCTCGGCAATCTTCACATCCAAATTGCTCATACGCAGGCTGATGACATCACGCGTGGTCAACTCCGCAGGGTCTGTTTCAATTTGCTTGGCACGCTCTTGAATTTGCGGCAACGACTGTGCAGCCGCAATCGTGACAAAGGGGTGGCCTTGCGTCTTAAAAGACACCGCCATACCCAACACGACCATCGACACCACGATGACCACGCACTGCACCCCCTGCGTCCATGTGACAGCGCGCATGCCGCCCAGAAACGAACACAACAACACGCCACCGAGCGCCAAAAAAACCCCCAGCTCAAAGGTCAAGCCAGACAGCATAGAAGCCACGAGACCAATGCCATAAATTTGCGCCACCAAGTAAACACTGGAGCACAAAATAGCACCCCACGCGGCCAGCCAACGCACCGCCGCACTGTCAAAGCGACGGCCTAAAAAATCAGGAATGGTGATGGATTGCGACAGGTTGAGCTTGGCGGCAAATAAAAAACCCAGCAAACAAAAACCACCCGTCCAACCCAGCAAATAGGCCAAACCGCCTGGGTGCTGGCCATCGCCCACAAAACCATCCGACAGCAAGAGGCCCGTGAGTCCAATGAAGGAGGCTGCAGACAACCAATCGGCAGCTGTCGCCATGCCATTCATGGGCGCACTGATGCTGCGCCCTGCTACAAAATATTCTTCAGGAATCGCGGTGCGACAAAACATGCCAATCACCGCGTAGCCAATGATGGACACCACCAAGAAAAAGCCGTTCACCACACCTTTAGGTACACCGACGAAGTCAGCGAACAAGAGCAAAAGTGTTAGCAGTACCAACCCAGCAAAGCTGAGCAGCAACAACCGCCAAGGCCAGGATTTAAGACGCATCATCTGTCGAATGCGGGTTTTGCGTGCCCCACCATGCGAGCAGCAAATAGAGAACGGGGACCGCTTGGGCCACCCACAAAAAATGCAGCAGGGTCATGTCGGGCAAGAGCCAAGCCAAACCCAAAGACCCCACAGTCAAAGCCACCAGCCCTGCCACACCCAACAACGCCCGCCTCGGCAAAACCGTGACTTCGATCGTTGATGGCTGCGGCGCCTCTGACTCAGAGGCTGTAGAGGGCTGCGGCATCAGAGCAGTATTACTTGGCCAATGATTTCCAAGTGTCAATCACGCTGTCTGGGTTGAGCGAGATCGAGTTGATGCCCTCGTCGGCCAACCAGTGCGCAAAGTCGGGATGATCGCTGGGACCTTGGCCGCAGATACCCACGTATTTGCCTTGCGCCAAACATGCAGCGATGGCTTTGCTGAGCAAAGCTTTCACAGCAGGGTCGCGCTCGTCAAAGTCAGCAGCCAACAACTCCAGACCAGAGTCACGGTCAAGGCCCAAGGTGAGTTGGGTCAAGTCGTTGGAACCAATGGAGAAACCGTCAAAGAACTTCAAGAAGTCGTCGGCAAGGATGGCGTTGCTCGGCACTTCACACATCATGATGACCTTGAGGTCGTTCTCACCGCGCTTCAAACCGTGCTCGGCCAACAAATTGGTCACACGCTCGGCTTGACCCAAGGTACGCACGAAAGGCACCATGACTTGCACGTTGGTGAGGCCCATGTCTTCGCGCACGCGACGCATGGCTTCACACTCCATCGCAAAAGCTTCGCCGAAGTCTTCGCTGATGTAGCGTGCTGCACCGCGGAATCCCAACATTGGGTTTTCTTCCTCTGGCTCGTAGCGGCTGCCACCAATGAGTTTGCGGTATTCGTTGGACTTAAAGTCCGACATACGCACGATGACTGGCTTTGGATAGAACGCCGCAGCGATGGTCGCAATGCCTTCGGCCACTTTGTCCACGTAGAACGCGCGAGGTGAAGCATGGCCACGGGCCACAGATTCCACCGCCTTCTTCAAATCAGCATCGACATTGGGGTAGTCAAGAATAGCCTTGGGATGCACGCCAATGTTGTTGTTGATGATGAACTCCAAGCGAGCCAAGCCCACGCCGTCGTTGGGCAATTGCGCGAAGTCAAAGGCCAACTGTGGGTTACCCACGTTCATCATGATCTTGGTTTTGATCTTGGGCATCTCGCCGCGTTGCACTTCGGTCACTTCGGTCTCTAACAAACCGTCATAGATCAAACCGGTATCGCCTTCCGAGCAACTCACGGTCACAAGCGTGCCGTCTTTCAAGCGCTCGGTCGCGTCACCGCAACCCACCACCGCAGGAATGCCCAACTCACGCGCAATGATGGCAGCGTGACAGGTACGGCCACCACGGTTGGTCACGATGGCGCTGGCACGCTTCATCACGGGTTCCCAGTTGGGGTCAGTCATGTCGGTCACCAACACATCACCGGGTTGGACCTTGTCCATCTCGCTGATGTTGTGCACCAAGCGCACAGGGCCGGTACCAATCTTTTGGCCAATCGCGCGGCCTTCAGCCAACACAGTGCTGTGGCCTTTGAGTTTGTAGCGCAGCTCGGCTTGGCCTTTGGCTTGGCTCTTCACGGTCTCAGGACGTGCCTGCAAGATGTAGAGCTGGCCGTCTGTGCCATCTTTGCCCCATTCGATGTCCATAGGACGGCCGTAATGGGCCTCAATCACCATGGCGTAGTGGGCCAATTGCTCCACATCGGCGTCGGTCAATGAGTAGCGGTTGCGCAGCTCAGTAGGCACATCCACGGTCTTGACCAATTTGCCTGTGGCTTTTTTCTCTTCAGCAGTGGAGAACACCATTTCAATGAGCTTAGAGCCCAAGTTGCGGCGAATCACAGCGCGTTTGCCAGCCTTCAAGGTAGGTTTGTGCACATAGAACTCGTCGGGGTTCACAGCGCCCTGCACCACGGTCTCGCCGAGGCCATAGCTGGAGGTGATGAACACCACGTCTTCAAAACCAGACTCGGTGTCGATGGTGAACATGACACCCGCTGCGCCTGTGTCAGAGCGCACCATGCGCTGCACGCCAGCAGACAAAGCCACATCGGCGTGGGCAAAGCCCTTGTGCACGCGGTAGCTGATGGCACGGTCGTTGTACAACGAAGCAAACACTTCTTTCATCTTGTGCAGCACCTCGTCGATGCCGTGCACGTTCAAGAAGGTTTCTTGTTGACCTGCAAACGATGCATCAGGCAAGTCTTCAGCCGTGGCGGATGAACGCACGGCGAATGTCGCGGCGGCATTGCCTTCAGACAAAGTAGCAAAAGCTTCCGCGATGGCTTTTTGCAAGTCAGCGGGGAAAGGCTGAGCTTCCACCATGGCGCGAATTTCGGCACCCGCTTCAGCCAAGGCACGCACGTCTTCGGTGTCGAGCGCGTCCAAACGGGCATTGATTTTGTCGACCAAGCCGTCGTAAGCCAAAAACTCACGGAAAGCGTGGGCCGTGGTGGCAAAGCCGGTGGGCACGCGAACGCCTGTGGGCAATTGCGAAATCATTTCACCGAGGCTGGCGTTTTTGCCGCCAACGGATTCGACGTCCGTCATTCGAAGTTTTTCGAAGGGAACCACCAAGGCGGTAGGGCTGAAAAGTGCAGTCATAGACAAGCTCCAAAAGTTAAAACGGGTGCGGCCATGCAGCGCGGCGACTTTTTAGTTTTTTGAATGGGTCGATCAGTCTGCGTGGCGAAATTCGGATAATGCAGCATTGTAGGTGGCCGATATGGCGCCTCGCCCGCCAAAACCTGTCTTTTTGGCTTTACCCACATTGAAAGTTTTTCATGCCCAATCCCACCGTTTTCTTTGTGTCTGATGGCACCGGCATCACCGCAGAAACCTTTGGCAACGCCATCTTGGCCCAGTTCGAGGTGAAATTCCGCCACATCCGAATTCCGTTTGTGGATTCAGTGGACAAAGCTCACCAAGCCGTGCGTCAAATTCTTCACACAGGCGAGCTTGAAGGGCGCAAACCCATCGTGTTCACCACCTTGGTGAACATGGAGGTGCTGAACGTGATTTTGGATGGCTGCAAGGGCAAAACCATGCTGATGGACATGTTTGGCACCTTTGTGAACCCACTCGAGCAAGAGTTGGGCATCAAGTCCAACCACCGTGTGGGCCGCTTTTCAGACGCCAGCAAAAGCAAGGAATACCGCGATCGCATCGAAGCCATTAACTTCAGCTTGGCACATGACGACGGCCAGCTCAACCGCGATTTGGAGTTATCTGACGTGATCTTGGTGGGCGTGAGTCGCAGCGGCAAAACCCCCACCAGTCTGTACTTGGCCATGCAGCATGGCCTCAAAGCCTCGAACTACCCGCTGATTCCCGAAGACTTCGAGCGCCGCCAACTTCCCCCAGCACTTGCACCGCACAAAAAGAAAATTTTTGGCCTGACGATTCAGCCCGAGCGCCTGAGCGAAATTCGCAACGAGCGCCGCCCCGACTCCAAATATGCCAGCTTGGCCAACTGCCGCCACGAAGTGGCCGAGGCAGAGGCCATGATGCGCCGTGCAGGCATTCGCTGGTTGTCCACCACCCACAAGAGCATTGAAGAAATTGCCACCACCATCCTGCAGGAAATCAGCCCTGAGCGTTTGATTTACTAAATACAAACGCCCACAAAAAAGCCCCGCAGCCATCCAAGCTGCGGGGCTTTTTTAAACTCTGAGATTTACAGACCGATCGCCGCGATACCGGCCTTGGCGATTTGCGCATCTTCGTTCGACTTGACACCGCTCACGCCCACCGCGCCAATGCATTGGCCGTCCTTGATGATTGGCACACCACCTTCGAGCATGCCTTTGATCTCAGGCGCGCTCAAGAAAGACGTACGGCCACCGTTGATGACATCTTCGTAAATCTTGCTTTCGCGACGACCCAATGCAGCAGTGTGTGCCTTGGCAGGGGCAATGTGTGAAGAAATCGGGGCTGCGCCATCCAAACGCTGCAGATTCAACAAATGGCCGCCGTCATCCACGATGGCAATGGTCACAGGCCAGTTGTTTTTCAAAGCTTCCGCTTCAGCGGCGGCGGCAATGGCTTTGACATCTGCGGATTCGAGGAAATGTTTGGTTTTCATGAGAAACAAGTTTGAAAAGTAAGAAAACCCCAAGCATACCGACTCTAAGCACACCACTACCCCACACAAACACAAAAGAAACCTCAATAAAAGTAAGCGATAGGCCTGCCCTACTTGAAACCTCTAGAATGCGCCTCATCTGAAACATCAGGTTTTATCTGGAGAGCTACACATGAATGAACACATTCAAAACGCTGACTACTATGTCTTGCCGACAGCTGAACGCAACCGCGTGGTGCGCAACACCTATTGGTTGCTCGCCATCAGCATGTTGCCCACCGTGTTGGGCGCATGGATTGGCGTGACCACGGGCATCAGCTACGCCATCTCTGGCGTGATGGGCATGATTTTGATGGTGGCAGGTGCCTTCGGTTTCATCTACGCCATCGAGCGCACCAAAGAAAGCGCCACCGGCGTGTACGTGTTGCTGGGCTTCACCTTCTTCATGGGTCTCATGCTCTCGCGCATGATTGCCATGGTGTTGGGTTTCAAAAACGGCGCTGATTTGGTGATGACTGCTTTTGCAGGCACCGCAGGCGTGTTCTTTGTGATGGCCAGCTTGGCCACCGTCATCAAGCGTGACTTGTCTGGCATGGGCAAATGGCTCATGGTGGGTGCTGTGGTCTTGATGGTCGGCAGCATCATCAACGTGTTCGTCGGTTCATCCGCAGGCATGATGGTGATTTCCATGTTGTCCATGGCCATCTTCAGCGCGTTTATGTTGTACGACTTGAAGCAAGTGATGGACGGCGGTGAAACCAACTACATCAGCGCCACGCTGACCTTGTACTTGGATGTCATCAACGTGTTCCAAAGTTTGCTGTCATTGCTCGGCATCTTCGGTGGCGAACGCGAATAAGCGTTTGAAGCGTCAATAAAAAAGGGACCTCACGGTCCCTTTTTTACACCTGTAGATTTTTAAGCGCTGCGGTTTAGACCAAATCAAACACGGCCATGCTTTCGACGTGGGCCGTGTGCGGGAACATGTTCACCGCACCCGCAAACGACATGCGATAGCCAGCTGCATTGACCAGCACACCTGCGTCACGCGCCAAGGTGGATGGGTTACAGCTCACATACACAATGCGCCTCGGTGGTGTCCAGCCAAGACGCAGCTCTGGCTGCTGATGCATCTCGGCCAAGGCCTGCACCAGAGAAAACGCACCTTCACGCGGGGGGTCTACCAACCACTTATCAGCCGCGCCATCTTGGCGCAGCAACTCGGGCGTCATTTCAAACAGGTTACGCGCCACAAAACTGGTCGGCGCCAAAGGCTTGTCGCGGTTGGCCTGATTGAACACATAGTTCTCGCCAGAGCGCGCCACCAAAGCCTCGCTGCCCTCAATGCCCAACACCTCGCGTGCGAGCGTGGCCAAAGGCAGCGTGAAGTTACCCAAGCCGCAGAACCAGTCAATCACGCGCTCGGTCGACTGCACATCCAACAAACGCAAAGCACGCGTCACCAGCACACGGTTGATGTGCGGATTGACTTGCGTGAAGTCGGTGGGCTTGAACGGCATGGTGATGCCAAATTCAGGCAAGGCATAAGACAGCGGCTCGCCCAAGGCACCGTCCATCAAACACACAGTGTCTGGGCCTTTGGATTGCAACCACCATTGAACGTTGTGCTTCGCGGCAAAAGCTCGCAAAGCATCCATGTCATGGGCACTCAAAGGCTCCATGTGGCGCAGCACCATCGCGGTCACGTGGTCGCCAGAGGCCAGTTCGATTTGCGGCAAGGTCTCGCGTGCCTCCATGCCCGCGATGAGTTTGCGCAAAGGCAAGAGCATCGCATCCACATGGGGCGGCAAGATGGGGCACTGGCGCATGTCAGCCACATAGCGGCTCTTACGTTCGTGAAAACCCACCAGTACTTCGCCCTTTTTCACCACATAGCGCACCGACAAACGGGCGCGGTAGCGGTAGCCCCATGCAGGGCCTTGGATGGGTCGCAAAATGGTTTCCGCCTTGACCTTGCCCAAATGCCAGAGGTTGTCTTCTAAGGCGCGCTGCTTGACCGCGATTTGTGCAGAAGCATCCAAGTGCTGCATCTTGCAGCCGCCGCACGCGCCGGCGTGCAAGCCAAAGTGGGGACAGCCAGGCGTGACGCGCTGCGACGACTCGTGCAGCACTTCAAGCAAGGAGGCTTTTTCCCAGTTGTCTTTTTTGCGATGCACGTTGGCGCGCACCACCTCAAAGGGCAAAGCCCCGTCGACGAATACCACTTTGCCATCGGCTCGGTGGCCCACGCCTTGCGCCTCCATGTCCATCGATTCGATGGTCAGCGAGTTATCAGGCCATTGCTTTTCTGTTGCCACGTCTTTCATCGCTTCAGTCATCAGTTGGCCGATAGGTATTTAGCAGGGTCAACCGGCTTGCCTTGACGGCGAATTTCAAAATGCAACTTCACTTGATCGGCATCGCTGTTGCCCATCTCCGCAATCTTTTGACCGCGTTTGATGACTTGGTCTTCCTTCACCAACAAGGTTTGGTTGTGTGCGTAAGCCGTCAAATACGTGTTGTTGTGTTTCAAGATGATGAGGTTGCCATATCCGCGCAGGCCGGCACCGGCGTAGACCACGCGGCCATCGGCAGCCGCCAAGACAGCGTCACCCGCTTTGCCGCCAATGTCTAGGCCTTTGTTTTTGGACTCGTCAAAACCAGAAATCAAGTTGCCGCGTGCAGGCCATTGAAAGCTGATGGCCTCTTCAGCCGCCGAGGGTGCAGCAGGAGCCACAGCAGGCGTGACAGGCGCAGAGGCCACAGGCGCAGTTGCCGTTGAGGGTGTAGCAGGTCTCGCAGCAACCGCATCAGGCGCTGGCGGTGCTACACGCAACACTTGACCTGTTTCGATCAAGTTGGGGTTATCTAACTTGTTCCAACGGATGATGTCGCGCCAGCTTTGGCCGTTGTCCATGCCAATGCGAATCAACGTGTCGCCGGGCTTGACGGTGTAGTAGCCAGGTTTGCCGGCGTTTTCAGCACCAGGCATCACACGCGCAGAACTGCGATTGCCCCCCATCGAGTGGTCATCCACTGGAGCGAGGCGGCCTTTGTTAGAGCAACCCGACAGCGCTAAGGCTGCCACGAGGGCAGCAAGACCCCACATTCCGGCACGAAACATTCTGATTTCCCTGTAATCAAGCAATGCCTGATTTTAGAGGTACAAAGTTCACGGCTTCGAGCAGCGTGTGTTGCAAACCTAGCGGCGTTTTGTCAATCACCACCAAGGCTTGTTGGCCGGTGCTGGTGTGCGTAGGGGCAACCAAGCGCCCGCCCATGGCGAGTTGATCCACCCACGCCTGTGGCACGTTCTCACCACCAGCGGCAGAGATGATGGCACTGTAGGGAGCCCCTTGCGCATAGCCCAACATACCATCGCCAAAAATCAGATGCACATTGGGCAAACGCATGGGTCGCAAGTTGTCACGGGCTTTGTCGTGCAAACCGCGCAGACGTTCAATGCTGTACACCTCACGCGCCACGCAAGCCAGCACTGCTGCTTGGTAGCCGCAGCCCGTGCCAATTTCCAACACACGGCCCAGGGACTCGCCCTGCAAGCCGGGCGCTTCACGCAACAGCGCAATCATGCGTGCCACCACATTGGGCTTAGAGATGGTTTGACCCAGACCAATGGGCAAGCTGGTGTCTTCGTACGCTTGGTTGACCAAGGCACTGTCCACAAAACGATGACGCTCCACACGGCCCATGGCTTGCAAAACCACGGCATCATCAATGCCCTGCTCTGCCAGCTTTTGCACCATGCGTGCGCGAATGGCCGATGAGTCCAGTCCCACACCCGTAGGACTGACCATGCTCACAGGTTTAGCACGTGCAGGGGTATGCGGCATGACCACGCGCGTCGCACCCAGCAAGGTTTTGGGAGCCGCCCGAGGCTGACTCGAATCTAAACGCGCAGGAAAACTTGGGCGCTGCTTCATGCCTGCGCTCCGCTCAAACGCTTGGACCACTCAGGCAAGCTGACATGCTCAGTCAAATCCACATGCAAAGGCGTGACTGACATATGGCCTTCAAACGTGGCATGAAAGTCCGTGCCATCACTGTCGTCTTTGGCCGCACCTGCGCTGCCAATCCAATACATGGTTTCACCGCGTGGGCTGGTTTGTGTGATGACACGTTCTGCCGAATGGCGGCGGCCCAAGCGGGTGACGCGCAAGGGTTTGATTTGGTCAACGGGTTGATTGGGAATATTCACATTGAGCAACCAAGGTGCACCCGCCACTTGGGGCTGGGTCATCAACTGCTGCACCAGCTCGCGCGCTTTGACAGCGGCCACATCGATGTGGCCCCAGCCTTTCTCGACTTGCGAGAAGGCGATGGCCGGAATGCCAAACAAATAGCCTTCCATGGCAGCGCCAACCGTGCCAGAGTAAACCGTGTCGTCCCCCATGTTGGCGCCGTTGTTGATGCCAGACACCACGAGATCGGGTTTGTAGTCGAGCAAGCCTGTGAGCGCGATGTGCACGCAATCCGCAGGGGTGCCGTTCACGTAACGAAAGCCATTGCTCGCTTGACTCACATACAGCGGCGAGTGCAAGGTGAGTGCGTTGGACTTGGCGCTGTTGTTGTGCTCGGGAGCGACCACTTCGACGCGGCCCAAATCTTTGAGCGCTTCGTACAGGGCCACGATGCCCGGGGCTTGAAAGCCATCGTCGTTGGAAATCAGGATATTCATGATGCCTTAGGGTTGCACGCAAATTGTAGGTTCGGCCAGCATCAGACTTGGTGCATCAAGGGCTGGTACGAAACACACCGTAAGCCAGCATCAACAACGTCCCCGTCAGCAGGGCTGGCACCAAACGCCGTTGCGGGCTAGACACCATCACAGCCAAGCTGAGCGCACAAATGAGCACACGCAGCAACACCGGCACCGTGGCCAGCAAACCCAGCGGCATCAAAATCATGCGCACGGTCAGCGCCGCCACCATGGCATAGGTCACCGCAGAGAGCCAGCGAAACACCTCGCTGTCTTGGTGAATATGCCCCGACAACTTCACGCCAGCGGCACGGCAAACATAGGTGCCAATGCAAGCAGCACTGAGCGCCAACCAAACGCCCCACCCTTGCATCTCGGCGTTCATGGTTGCACCTCCACAGGCCGTGGGCGCAACCATCGGCGGTCAATCACATAGGCCAAAGTACCGGCCACCAAGCCCGTCAACAGCAAGCTGCTGTCGGCATCGAACACATAAAAAGCGGGACCCAAGATACAACCTAGACCAATGGCAATGCGATTGATCCAAGGCTTCACATCCGTGAACGTGAGCAAGAAAAATAAGGGGTTGATAAAGACCAAGCCCAAGGTGACAGCCGCCGGTACCCAGCCCGCCACGAAATAGCCCAACACCGTTCCCATCGGTGAAATCAGCCAACATGGCAAAGCCAAACCGATGAAGTAATTCAAGCGGTGCTGTGGGGACATGCGGGGAAATTCACGCATCGAGACGGCCCATGCGGTCATGGCCAACATGTGCACCCACACATACAAAAGCGGGTTACGGTCGCGTCGATGGAGTTGGGGGAAAAGTGTCACCACCATGGTGACAAAGCGGGTCGAGGTCAGCGTCACGGCAAAGCCAATCGCTAACAAGGATGAGCCAGAGATGAACATCTCCAGCATCACCACTTGACCAGGTAGCGCAAACATCAGCAAGCTGGTGAGGCCGGTCATCCATGCATCGAAACCATGGGAGCGGCCCATTGCACCGAAACCGACCATGCCCGCAAACAGAACCAAAACGGGAGCGCCTAGGGCATCGCGGATGCCCTGCCAAAAGGCTTCGCGCCGATTGGCGAACCGAATCATTTCTGGTTCATATTGCCTTTGAACCTACCGCCGCGTTGAATTTCCAACTCGTGGTATTCCAAAGTACCAGACACTTTGCCTGTGCTGTGAATCAACAAATGTTCTTTGCACACGATGTCTTCATTGAGTTCACCATGCACATCAATTTCACGTGCACGCACAGTGCCTGTGACTTGACCTTTGGTACCAATCAACAAATCATCCGCGATCAATTCGCCCATGACATTGCCATTGATTACAGCTTTGCCAGGTGCAGCAATTGAACCTTTGAAAGTGACGCCTTCACCGATGACGAGGTTGTTGTTGGTTGGGTTGATATCAGCCATGCTCAGCTCCTTTGAAGCGCCCATCATACCTAAGCAAATTCAAGCAAAGCCACGCCAGCAAGATGCTCGCGACACCCAAGCCCAAAGCTGTCACCACTTGCGACGCATTCAGCGGTGCCAAATTAAGCGGCCCAGCCAGCCACGGCACATACACACCCAACAACACCAAAGCCATGGCCCCAGCCATGACCCACAGGGCCACCACGTTGCGTGCGCGGTTCACAAAAATCAACATGGCATTGGCAGCCACCAAGGTGACGAGCACCATCGCCCGCTGCACTTCCGCAGAGAATGTCAACGACAGCCCATAAGCGGCCCCTGTCGCCGCCAGCACGCACCCCCCTTGAAAAAAGGACGCGAGCATCTGTAGGAATCCAAAAATAGGTGCCAAGGTGTCACGCGGCGGGCGCTGCATCACATCCGATTCGGCCGGTTCATTCTCAAACGCGATGGAACACGAAGGATCCACCACCAACTCCAGCAATGCGACATGCAAGGGCATCAACAACGGTGGCAGCGCAAACATCATGGGAATCAAGGCCAAACCTGCGATGGGAATGTGAATGGCAAAGATATACGCCATCGACTTTTGCAGATTGCCAAAAATGCGGCGCCCCAAACGTATGCCTTTGACAATGGACGCAAAGTTGTCGTCCACCAAGACCAGCGAGGAGGCTTCTCGTGCCACATCGGTGCCACGCGCGCCCATGGCAATACCCACATGAGCCGCCCGCAGTGCAGGCGCGTCATTCACACCATCCCCCGTCATGGCCACCACTTCGCCATTGCGTTTGAGGGCTTGCACGATGCGCAGTTTTTGGTGCGGTGAAATGCGTGCACACACGCTCACAGAGCGAATGTGCGCGCTCAAAGCATCGTCTGCCATTGCATCAATCACATCGCCCGTCAAGGTGCCGCCCTCATGCAAGCCAGCTTGGTTGGCAATCACACGCGCTGTTTGCGGGTAGTCCCCCGTGATCATGATGACTTGAATGCTGGCCGAGTGGCAATCCGTAATGGCTTGGGGAATTTCAGCGCGCAGGGGATCATTCAAGCCAATCAAGCCCAACCACTCAAACTCAAAGTCATGCGCGGTGCTGGGCCAAGCGTCACCGACAAACCGCCCTTGCGCGACCGCCAACACACGCAAGCCGTCAGAAGCCATCGCATGCACCACCTCACCCCATTGGGCTTGCAGTTCGGGCGCGAGATGACACAAGCTCATCACGGCCTCTGGCGCGCCTTTGGTCGACACAATGTGCGCGGCGTCTTCGCTGACGCGCCACACATGCGACATGGCACGCAAAGCAGGGCTCAAGGCATAGGTGTGCACCAAATCCCAATCTGGATGCAGATGGCCCGTGTCATTCAGCCAGGTTTGCCCCAAGGCATGGAATGCAATTTCCATGGGATCAAATGGCTCAGGCGCACTCGCCAAGATGGCGTGCTCCACCAAACCGTGAAAATCTTCTGGCAGAGATTCGCCATCCACATGGAACACGCGCGGGGCCGATGCTGCCCCCACCGCCAAAGCCGCCACCTTCATGCGGTTTTCAGTCAAAGTGCCCGTCTTGTCGGTGCACAACACGGTGGTGGCCCCCAAGGTTTCAATCGCATTGATGTGTCGCGTCAACACCCCCTCTTGCGCCAGACGGTGCGCACCCAAGGCCGGAAAAATAGCCAGCACCACGGGGTACTCCTCGGGCAAGATGGCCATCGCCAAAACAATGCCAGACAACAGCGCAGGCAGCCATGCCCCATCGCGCAACCCCAAGGTGAGCACCATCGCCACACACAAGAAAAAAGTGATCCACGCCAGCACTTTCACCAGCTGCGCGGTTTGTTTTTGCAAGGGCGTCAAGCCCGGTTCAATTTGGTTCAAAGACGCCCCAATGCGCCCCATCTGACTGCGCATGCCTGTGGCGGTGACACGCACCACGCCTTGACCGCGAATCACAAAAGTGCCACCGAACACCGCAGACAACTCATCGCCTCCAGGTTGCTGACTGTGCGCCAAGGCTTCATCGAACTCAGCCCCCAGCTTGGTCACGGCCAGGGACTCTCCGGTCAACAAAGACTCATCCACTTGCAATTGGTCAGCGTGCAGCACCCATGCATCGGCGGCAATGCGATCTCCCTCGGCGATGTACAACACATCGCCCACCACCACCTCACGCGAAGGCACGCTGATGCGCTGGCCATCACGCATCACTTGCGCAAAAGGTTGGCTCAATTGCCGCAGCGCATCTATGGCAGCCTCTGACTTACCTTCTTGATAGAAGGTCAAGCCCAACACCGCCAACACAAAAATGAACAGGGTGACGCCTTCGGTCAAATCACCCAACACCAAATACAGCGAAGCCGCCAACACCAGCAACGCAAACATCGGCTCACGCAACATGGTCAACAAGCGGCCCCAGACACTGCGCCGCTCTGCGGCGTCGAGTGCATTCATCCCATCATGCGCAAGGTGTTGAGCTGCTTGTTCAGAGGTCAGGCCAGTGAGAGAAGACGTCATGGTGAAATTCAAAGAGCGTGCGTTGTCGCATGATGAGTCATTTTGGCGCGATTCATTTGTCGCTATGATTTATTAGATAGCCAACCATCACGCCTCACCCATCATATTTGTCCCTATGCCCCGCATTCAATTAGGCGCCTCGCTGTCTGAAAAGTTAGCCCAAGCCTTGGAAACAAGCATCCGTGATGGCAAGCTCAAAACCGGCGAAAAGCTGCCCACCGAAAACGCCTTGGTGGAAAAGCATGGCATCAGCAGAACCGTGGTGCGTGAAGCCTTTTCTCGACTCAAAACACTGGGGCTGATTGAAACGCGACAAGGCTCAGGGGCATTTGTCAAATCACTTCCAGCACCAGACACTGGCAAGCTCAAACTCATTCCCGACGGGTCAGTCGATGCGGTGTTGAAAGTGGTCGAGGTCCGACGTGCATTGGAAGCTGAATCAGCAGCCTTGGCTGCCGAGCGCAGAACTGCTAAATCATTGCAAAAAATCAAACAAGCCATGCGCGCACTTGACAAAGCGGTGGCCAGCGGCGGCGATGGGGTAAGTGAGGATGTGGCGTTTCACGCCGCCATTGCCCAAGCGGCCAGCAACCCCTTCCTCTTGGACACCCTGTCCTACCTCAATCAGTTTCTAGAAAACGCCACGCGTGTCACACGGGCCAACGAAGCCACTCGCGCCGAGTTGGAAGACGAGGTGCGTGACGAACACCAAGCCATCGTGCAGGCCATCGAAGCTGGGGACGTCAAAGCTGCTCGACAAGCTGGCACAAAGCACATGCTCAACGCGGCCAAACGCATTCGCAATGCTGACCCCGTGTTCTGGACCTCCCAAGGTCGCGCACTGGCCAATCGCCTGCGACAACCCAAAATCTAAACCTGCATCGCGGGTTACCCCCTATGCAAACCGCCTGATTCGTTCAAGATAATTTGTCATACAACCTGACAGCATGAGAGTGCGTTGGGTTGTTGCTCTTAACAATCAGGAGACACGATGTCAAAGACTTTTCAAAGTAAGAAGTGGGTGGCGGCCTTCATCGCCACTGCCGCATTCGCAGCATTCCCCACACAAGCACAAACCGTTTTAAAAATTGGCCACGTATTGGCCAAAGGTTCTCACTACGACATTGGCGCCAATGTGTTTTGTGACACCTTGGACAAAAATACCCAGGGTCGCTACAAGTGCCAGGTCTACCCCGCCAGCGCCTTGGGCGGTGAACGCGAACAAGTTGAAGCCGTGCAAATTGGCACCCAAGACTTGGTCATCACCTCCACCGGCCCTGTAGGTAACTTTGTGCCTGAAATGAAGATCGTGGACATTCCTTTCTTGTTCCGTGACTACGACCACGCACGCAAGGTGTTGGACGGCAAGATCGGCCAAGACATGTTGGCCAAGTTCCCCAACCACGGCTTGGTGGCTTTGGCTTGGAGCGAAAACGGCTTCCGTCACATGACCAACAACAAACGTGCCATCGTCAGCGCGGCTGACGCCAGCGGTTTGAAGATGCGCACCATGGAAAACAAAGTACACATGGAAGGCTACCGCTCCTTCGGCATTCAACCTACACCCATGGCATTCCCAGAAGTGTTCGGCGCTTTACAGCAAGGCGTTGTGGATGGTCAAGAAAACCCCATCCCTGTGATCTTGGCCTCCAAGTTCTCACAAGTGCAAAAATACTTGTCACTCACGGGCCACGTGTACTCGCCTGGTCTCATCATCACGTCACCACGCATCATGAACAAGCTCAGCGAGGCTGACAAAAAGGCGTTCTATGACGCAGCAGCCAAGAGTGTGGCGGCCACGCGCAAGAAGGTGAATGACGACGAAGCCAACGGCATCGCCCAGCTCGAGCGCGAAGGCATGCAAGTGGTGAAGAAAGTTAACAGTGCGAGCTTCAACGACGCACTCAAGGGCCCTTACGCCAACTACGCCAAAGAATTTGGCGCAGACAAGATTGCAGCCATCCAAGCTGTGAAGTAATCGGTATTTCTTCACCTTTCAGCAAGCCAGCCACGCTGGCTTGCTGAGCATGGAACACCCCATGAAATCTTTCGAAAAATATTTAATGGTTGCCAACCGAGGCGTGTTGATCGCTTTGCTGGCTGCCATGGCCCTCATCATTTTCTCTAACGTGGTCTTGCGCTACGCCACCAACCAATCCATCGAATGGGCCGAAGAAGTTGCCCGTTACATGATGGTGTGGCTCACCTTCGTGGGTGCCGGCCCCGTGCTGCGCTACGGCGGCCACATTGCCGTCGAGAACCTACAAGACAGCCTGCCCATCGCTTGGGCGCGTGCGCTGCGTGTCGTGATTGCACTGATGCTCACCGGCTTTTTCATCTTCATCATTTGGTATGGCGTGATCTATGTGGATCGCGTGCAGTACCAGATGACCCCCACCACACAAGTGTCCATGTCCTGGGTCTACGCGGCCATGCCCGTCGGCGGCGTTTTGCTGCTTGCACACTGGTTGATCATTGTTCGCGACTACGTGCTCACCCGCACCTTCGCATCCGATTCACATTTCGACGCTAACGCCAGCGCATCCCTATGAGCCTCAGCCTAATTCTTCTCATCAGCTGCTGCGTCTATCTGGCCATGGGCCTGCCAGTGGCGTTTGCATTGGGGTTTTCAACACTGACCGCGTTGGTGTTGGGTGCCGACTTTCCATTGTTCGTGTTGCTCAAGCAAACCTACGAAGGGGTGGACAGCTTTCCATTGATGGCGGTGCCCTTTTTCATCTTGGCAGCAGAGCTGATGAGTGGCGGTTCACTCACCGAGGTGCTGCTCAAATTTGCCGCTCAGTTTGTGGGTCACAAACGCGGCGGCTTGGGCTACACCAACGTGGCATCGCTCACGTTCTTCTCGGGCATCTCTGGCTCTGCATTGGCCGATGCGGCAGGCCCCGGCTCCATGATGATTCGCATGATGGACAAAGCCGGCTACGACCGCTCGTACGCCGCCGCCCTCACCGCCGCCACAGCCATCGTGGGCCCCATCATTCCGCCCTCCATCATCATGATCATCTATGCGCTGCAAGATGACCGCGTCTCGGTGGGCGCCCTGTTCGTTGCAGGTTTCATCCCAGGCATTTTGATTGCAGGGGGCATGGCCGCAGTCAACTGGTACATCTCTAAACAGCGCAACTACAAAGGCGTTCCTGGCAACGAGACCTTCGCCGAAAAAATGCTGGTCACCTGGAAAGCCATTCCAGCTTTGCTGTTGCCCGTGATCATTTTGGGTGGCATGCGTGCGGGCTGGTTCACGCCCACCGAAGCCTCGGTGGTGGCAGTGTTCTACGCCTTGGTATGTGGAAAATGGATTTACCGCACCTTGGAATGGAAAGCTGTGCCAGACATCTTGTCTCGCTCAGCCCTCATGACCGCATCGGTGCTCATCATCATTGGTACCTCCAATGCCTTTGCTTGGATTTTGACCATCGATGGTTTGCCCATCAAACTGGCAGAGTGGATGGGCGCACAAGACATGTCGGCCTTCACGTTCTTGATCGCCGTGAACATCTTCTTGTTGATTTTTGGCATCTTCATCGAACCCTTGCCAGGTGTGATGGTGTTGGTTCCGATCTTGGCACCTGTGGCGGCCAAGCTGGGCATTGACCCAATTCACTTTGCCATGGTGGTCATCTTCAATTTGACGCTCGGCATGATCACACCGCCTGTGGGTGGCCTGCTGTTTGTGACCTCGAACGTGGCCAAGGTTCCGCTGGATGCACTCACGCGAGAACTCAAACCCTTCTTGATCGCACACGCCATCATCTTGGCGATGCTGACCTTCATCCCTGCTTTGAGCACTTGGGCGCCACACGCCTTCGGCTTTCAATAAACACTGAGCGTAGTTATGACAAGCAACAACTCCACAGCCCTCTCCATCGGCGTGATTGGCCTCGGCGCCATGGGCAAAGGCATGGCCAGCTCGCTGCGCCGTGCCGGCCACCACGTCAGCGTGTGCGATGTGCGCTACGAAGCAGCAGAAGCTTTCGCACAAGAAGGTGGCAGCGCGTACAAAACACCTGCAGAACTGGCACAAGCCACAGACATCATCGTCAGCGTGGTCGTCAACGCCGAACAAACCGAACAAGTTTTGTTTGGCACCCACGGCGCGGCTGCGCACATGAAAGCGGGTAGCCTGTTCATCATGTGCTCTACCGTGGACCCCAACTGGTCTGTGGCTTTAGAAAAACGTTTGAACGACATGGGCCTGTTGTATTTGGACGCACCCATTTCAGGCGGTGCCGCCAAAGCGGCCTCGGGCCAAATGACCATGATGACCTCTGGAAGCGCTGCGGCCTATGCCAAAGCCGGCAATGCCTTAGAGAGCATGGCCGCCAACGTTTACAAACTGGGCGATGGCGCAGGCTATGGCAGCAAAGTCAAAATCATCAACCAGTTGCTGGCCGGTGTGCACATTGCCGCAGCGGCTGAAGCAATGGCACTGGGCTTGCGCGAAGGCGTGGCCGCCGATGCGTTGTACGAAGTCATCACCAACAGCGCAGGCAACAGCTGGATGTTTGAAAACCGCATGGCCCACGTGCTCAAAGGCGACTACACACCCCTGTCTGCCGTGGACATTTTTGTGAAAGATTTGGGGCTGGTGCTCGACACCGCACGTGCCACCAAATTCCCGCTGCCCTTGTCGGCCACGGCCCATCAAATGTTCATGCAAGCATCCACCGCTGGACACGGCCGTGAAGACGATTCGGCCGTCATCAAAATTTTCCCTGGCATTGAATTGCCAAGCGCTCACTAAAAGCAAGGGTCAACGTATGCGCATCCTCATCACAGGCGGCAGTGGTTTTCTTGGCGCCAGCCTCGCTCGCGAGTTGCTACAACAGCCCACCATTCACCTCGAAGGCAAGGGCTCAGGTCCGATCACGGAGCTGGTGCTGACCGACCTCGTCGCCCCCCCTGCGGACTTGCAGCAAGACACACGCGTGCGCGCCGTGGTGGGAGACTTGAGCGATCTGTTGCACACCCAAACCCTCACGCTCAGCGGTATCGATGCCGTGGTGCATTTGGCTGCGGCGGTCAGTGGCGAATGCGAAGCCAATTTGGATTTGGGTTTGCAAAGCAATTTGCAAACCTCGTTGAACTTGCTGCAAGCCGCACGTCACCAAGCCAAGCAACCCGTGTTTGTGTTTGCAAGCTCGGTCGCCGTGTTTGGTGCGCCAGCGGGACAACACCTGCCCCCCAGCATTTCAGACACGCACCAGCCCACACCACAAAGCAGCTATGGCATTCAAAAATTCATGGTGGAACAACTGGTGGCTGACTTCTCACGCAAAGGTCTGATCCACGGCCGTAACGTGCGTTTGATGACAGTGTCGGTGCGCCCTGGCAAACCCAACGGCGCTGCATCCAGTTTTTTGAGCGGCATGTTTCGCGAACCCTTGGCAGGCCAACCGTGCACCGTGCCCGTGCCAGCAGACACCCGCGTGGCACTCGCCTCCACCGACAAGACACTGCAAGGTTTACTGTGCGCCCTCACCACGCCAACCGCGCAATGGGGTGCGCCCACGGCCGTCAACCTGCCCGCGCTCACCACTACCGTGGGAGACATGGCCCAAGCTTTGAAAGAGGTCGCGGGGGACTCCGTAGCGGCGTTGCTCGATTGGCAAGTGGACGCCAAAGTACAAGCCATCGTCAGCGGCTGGCCTAGCCAGTTCGACAACGACCGTGCCAAAAGCCTAGGGTTGGTGGCAGACACCTCGGTCAAAAGCCTCATTCAATCGTATGCCGCGCGCCACCCACAAGCCATCACTTGTGCGCTGACGTTTTAAACACACACACATGACTCAAGCTTTGAAAAAACCTTTGCTGGGCTGCATCGCCGACGACTTCACGGGTGCCACCGACCTTGCCAACAATTTGGTCCGCGCAGGCATGCGCACCGTGCAAACCATTGGCGTCCCCACAGATCATCAAGCGATAGACGCCGACGCCATCGTGGTCGCGCTCAAGTCACGCACCATTCCCGCCCAAGACGCCATCGCACAATCGCTGCAAGCCTATGCGTGGTTGAAAGCGCAAGGCGTGGAACAGATTTATTTCAAATACTGCTCCACCTTTGACTCCACCCCCGAAGGCAACATTGGCCCCGTCACCGAAGCGCTGATGGATGCCATTCACGGTGCAGGCCAAGGCTTCACCATCGTCTGCCCCGCCTTCCCTGAAAACAACCGCACGATTTTCAAAGGTCATTTGTTTGTAGGCGATGTGCTGCTGTCCGACAGCGGCATGCGCAACCATCCCTTGACCCCCATGACCGACGCCAACTTGGTGCGCGTCATGCAGTCGCAAACCCAACGCAAAGTGGGTTTGGTAGAGCAATCCTGCGTCGCCGCAGGTGCTGACGCGATTCGCGCACGCTTCAAAGCGTTGCAGGCCGAAGGCGTTGGTGTGGCCGTGGTCGACGCCATCAGCAACCAAGACCTCATGTACATGGGCCAAGCCTTGGCGGATCTACCACTCGTCACCGCAGGCTCAGGCGTGGCCATTGGTTTGCCGCAAAACTGGAAAGCCCGTGGCATGTTGGCAGCCAACGCCAAGGCCGATACCCTGACCGCGGCAAACGGTCACCAAGCCGTGGTGTCGGGCAGTTGTTCCGTCGCCACCAATGCACAAGTGCTGCACTGGCGCCAAGCGGGCAAGCCCGCATTCGCGATTGATCCCTTGGCTGTGGCCTCTGGCACTGATGTCGTGGCACAAGCCGTGAGCTGGGCGACACCGCTTCTCAAAGGGGGCCCCGTGCTGATTTACGCCACGGCAGAGCCCGAGGCCGTCAAAGCCATCCAGAACAAACTCGGTGTTGCTCAGGCAGGTGAACTGGTAGAACACACCCTCTCCAACATCGCCAAAGGCTTGGTGCAAGCCGGTGTGCGCCAACTTGTGGTCGCAGGCGGTGAGACGTCGGGTGCCGTGGTGCAAGCCCTGGATGTCGAACGCATGGTCATTGGCCCACAAATCGACCCTGGCGTGCCATGGACCTGCGTAACCTCCAAGGTGTGCCATGGCGATACAGTGCATGTGACATTGAAATCAGGCAACTTTGGCACAACTGACTTTTTTGAAAAAGCGTTCGCCCTGCTGAAATAACACACATGCAACACCAAGAAGTTCGTGAAGAAATTTGCCGCGTCGGCGTATCGCTGTATGCACGTGGCTATGTACATGCCAGCGCTGGCAACATCAGCGTCAAGCTGGATGACGGTAGTTTTTTAATCACCCCCACCGATGCCTGTCTGGGCAATTTGGTGGCGAGTGAACTGGCTCATGTCAGTGCAGATGGCGTGCAACTTTGCGGTGCACGCGCTTCTAAAACACTGGTCTTGCATCGCAGCATTTACGAAGCAACACCACAAGCGCGATGCGTGATTCACACCCATGCCACGCACTTGGTCAGCCTCACCCTACAAGGTGTGTGGCGCAACTCAGACATCGTGCCGCCCATCACGCCGTATTACGTGATGAAAGTGGGACACATTCCCTTGGTGGCCTACCAACGCCCAGGCGCACCTGGCGTAGCCACGGAGGTCTCGAAACTCATCCACCACAGCACCACGCAAGCAACCCCTATTCGCGGCGTGATGCTCGATCGCCTGGGTCCTGTGGTGTGGCACCAAAGCCCTGCCGAAGCCTGCGCAGTTCTGGAAGAACTCGAAGAAACGGCCAAGCTCTGGCTCATGTCCGACCGCCAAGCCAGTGCCTTGAGTGACGCTCAAATCAACGAACTCAAAGAGACCTTTGGCGCTCTTTGGTAACCCCTTCTTTTCAAACACACCTCTATGCCACGTTTTGCCGCCAACCTCAGCATGCTCTACAACGAGCATGAGTTTTTAGACCGCTTTGCCGCTGCTGCCAAAGATGGCTTCAAAGCTGTCGAATACTTGTTTCCCTATGCGTTTGACGCTCAAGAACTCAAACAACGCTTGAACGACAACGGCTTGCAGCAAGTGCTGTTCAACGCACCGCCCGGTGACTGGGATGCCGGCGAACGCGGCTTGGCTTGCTTGCCCGGACGCGAGAGCGAGTTTCAATCCGGTTTTCTCAAAGCCTTGGCCTATGCGGACACATTGAATTGCCCACGCATCCACGTCATGGCGGGTTTAAAGCCCCAAGGTGCGGATGTGGTCACACTGGAAAAAACCTATATCCAAAACATTGCATGGGCCGCCACTGAAGCAAAGAAGTCTGGCCGCGATGTGTTGATTGAACCCATCAACACCCGTGACATTCCCGGCTTCTTTTTGAACTACCAGAACCAAGCTCACCGCATCGTTGAACACATCGGCGCCTCCAACGTCAAAGTGCAGATGGACCTATACCACTGCCAAATCATGGAAGGTGACTTGGCCACCAAGATTCGCCAGTACCTGCCCACGGGTCGCGTGGGTCACTTTCAAATTGCGGGCGTGCCCATGCGCCACGAGCCCGATTTGGGCGAACTCAACCACCCTTACCTGTTTGACGTGATTGACGAAGTCTCTGCCGCCTGCGGCTGGGACGGCTGGATTGGTTGTGAATATCGCCCTGCTCGTGGTGCTGTGGCCAATGGCACGCACGATGGTTTGACTTGGTTCCATCAACAGGGATAAGACATGAAAACCATTGGCATGATCGGCATTGGCATGATGGGTCATGGCATTGCCAGCAACTTAGTCAAACATGGCCATTCGCTCTCAGTGTTGGCACATGCGGGTAACCAACCCATCGACGACTTGGTACAACAAGGCGTCAAAACCTTCACCACACCTAAAGACTTAGCCGCGCATTCGGATGTTGTGATCTTGTGCGTCACAGGCACACCGCAAGTCGAAGCCGTGCTGATGGGAGAGGAAGGTGTGCTCAATGGCCTGCGCCCCAACACCCTCGTGATCGACTGCTCCACCGCCATGCCCGCTTCAACCGAAAAAATTGCACGAGCCGTGGTGGCGCAAGGTGGTTTGTTTGTCGATGCGCCGATGACGCGCACCCCCAAAGAAGCAGCAGAAGGTCGGCTGAATTTATTGGTGGGGGCAGATGCCGCAGTATTTGAAACCTGCCAACCCATCTTGGCGTGCTTTGCCGAAAACATCGTGCATGTGGGACCTGTGGGTGCGGGACATCGGATGAAGTTGCTGCACAACTATGTGTCGCTGGGCTCCGTGGCCTTGTTAGCCGAAGCTGCCGCCTGCGCACAAGTAGGCGGGGTGAATGCCCAGACCTTTGTCGACGTGCTTGCCATGGGCGGAGGATGGGGCGCTGCGCTAGAACGCATGAAGCCCTTCATCTTGAACCAAGACAACACCGGCCTGCGCTTCACTGTCTCAAACGCGCTCAAAGATTTGAGCTACTACAACGAGATGACCGAGCACATGCAAGCAGACCATACCGTGGCATCGGCCATTCAAACCAGCTTGCAAGCAGCCTGCGATCAGGGCAACGGCCCACGCCTGATGCCTGAACTGGTCGCCGTGATGGCGCAACGTCACCTCGACTAACTTCCCAACCCCTGTCTAGTAAACTCAAAGAGAGATGTATGAATAAATTTTTAACGGTCTGTCTTTCGGTGAGTTTTTCCTTACTCAGCGCCATGGCCTCTGCACAAACCTTCCCCAATCAAAAAACAGAGGTGTGGGTTGCCAAAGATTTCCGTTTTCATACGGGCGAGGTGATTCCCTCTTTGAACATCGGCTACACCACGCTGGGCAACCCTGCGGGTGAGCCGGTGGTGATTCTTCACGGCACCACAGGCACAGGTTTGGGCATGCTCAACAGCGCTTTTGGTGGTGAACTGTTCGGTCCAGGTCAGCCGCTGGATGCGGCCAAATACTTCATTGTGTTGCCGGACTCGATTGGCACAGGAAAATCCAGCAAGCCCTCTGACGGCATGCGCGCTAAATTTCCTCGCTACAACTACGACGACATGGTGTCCGCACAGCATCGCCTGCTGACGGAAGGCTTGAACCTCAAGCATGTCCGCATGGTGTTGGGTAACTCGATGGGCGGCATGCAAACTTGGTTGTGGGGCATTCAACACCCAGGTTTCTCAGACATCTTGGTGCCGATGGCGGCCATGCCCTCCGAAATGTCAGGACGCAATTGGATGATGCGCCGACTCATCATTGATGCCATTCGCAACGACCCCGAATGGATGAATGGCAACTACACCAAGCAGCCTAAAAGCCTTCAGTTCGCATCTGTGTTCTATGCCATTGGCACCAATGGTGGCAATCAAAGCTTGCAACGCCAAGCGCCCACACGAGAGAAAGCAGATCAGTTGTTGAATCAACGGCTCAATGCGCCCTTCTCGGGTGATGCCAATGACCATCTCTACCAGTGGGATGCCTCACGCGACTACAACCCCTTGAACCAGATCGACAAGATCAAAGCCACGATGCTGGCCATCAACTCGGCCGATGACGAGCGCAACCCACCCGAACTCAATGTCATGGGCAACGCCCTAGCCAAAATTCCTAACGCGCGCTTGTTGCTCATCCCCGCCAGCGACCAAACAGCTGGCCATGGCACGACAGGACAAGCGAAATGGTGGAAAAACGATGTGGGCGCTTTGTTGCAAACAGCCCCGCGTCTGCCGTAACGCCCTGCTCAACAAGGCTGCTTGAGGCGCTCAGCCCCAGCCTTGGCCATGGCTTCAAAGCTGCTCTTCAAGCGGTTTTTGATGAAGTACTCAATCACCGCTTTAGGAAACACCGAATCTGGCTCTGATTCGGTGCGGTACTTGAACAGCGTGCCACCGCCCTCTGGCTCTAAGCGCCATCCGCCTTTGTAAGACTTGGCTTCGCCACTGATTTGCACAAAGTCTGTCCCTTGACTAGGCAACTCCGTGAACTCCAACACCATGCGCATCTTGATGGGGAAAAACAAAATGCGCTCTTCCAACACGCGCTCCACACGGGCCTTGCGCGCATCCACACGGGTAGTGGTGGAAGCCACCACACCAGGAATGCGGGTCGCCGCGTCGTAGTCGGTGATGTAGCGGTATGACTGGCACAAGTTCAAAGGCAAATAAAAACTGGCTTGGGTTTGAAAGACATTGCCTTGCTGCGTCACATCGACTTTGAGGTTGTAGTCCTCTGCCGCCACAGAGACGGCACACGCACACACCAGCCCCCATGCACACCACCACTTTTTCATCGCATGTCCCTCAGTTGCTAAAAGCATAGTCACTGTCGATTACCGCCATCTTGGCGGTTTCTTTCAATGGCTGAATTCTCTGCGATGTATGTTCGTTAATCCACTTTGATGCCGCGTTCTTTGACCAATTTTTGCCAGCGGCGACTTTCGGTTTCAACAAATTTGGCGAATTCAGTGGGCGAGCTCCCTACAGGTATGACCCCCGCCTCAGACAAACGTTCGCGTGTTTTCGATTCGACCATGACGTTTTGAACTTCCTTGGCAAACCGCTGAACCACCTCCGTGGGCGTACCTTTGGGCAAAAACATGCCGTTCCATTCAAGTACTTCGTAGTCGGGAAGACCGCTTTCACTGAGCGTTGGAATGCTTGGAAGATTTTTTAAACGTTGACGAGAGCTGACCCCGAGCGCTCTTAATTTGCCACTGGTCACGTGTTGGAGCGTGGACGCTGCATTCCCAAAGTACAGATCAACCGATCCGGCCATCACATCCGTCAACGCAGGCGCACCTCCTTTGTAAGGCACGTGCAGCAAGTCCACATGCGCTTCATCCGCCATCAACTCAGCCGCCAGATGTGATGCGGTGGCAGCCCCCGCAGATGCAAAGCTAAGTTTGTTAGGCGACTTTCGTGCGGCCGCTAACAATTCATTCAGTGATTTGTAGGGGGACTGCGGTGACACCACCAAGATCTGAGGCGCCGTCACAATCAATGAGACAGGAATGAAATCCTTGACTGGATCGTACGCAAGCTTGCGCAATGCAGGGTTCACCACATACGCCGAAGCGTCATACAAAGCGGTATAACCATCGGGCGTTGATTTGGCAACAGTGTCTGCACCGATGACGCCACCTGCCCCCGGTTTGTTGTCGATCACCACCGGCTGCCCTAGCAACTCACTCAAACGTTGCGCCACCACACGCGCCGCATTATCAGCACCACCGCCTGCCGCGTATGGAACCACCAAACGCAATGAACGCTCAGGCCATGCAGCCCATGAAGTCAGCGGAAAAAGAGAAGCCCCCAATGCCAGCATTTGGCGACGCGAAAGTGTTGGTGTGTTTTTCATAAAAGTCTCCTCATGGGTTTCATACAAGGTCAAAGCCGTAAAGCTTGGCAGGATTGCGGACCAAGACACGCTCAAACATGTCAGAGCCACCTACCCAGTGATACAAAAGATCGAGAAGCTCACCGTCATCAGGCAGATGGTGTGCCTCGGTGGTGTGTGGCCAATCACTGCCCCAGACCAATCGATCGGGTGCGAGGTCAACCCAGGCGCTCGCGATGTCATCCAAGTCTGCATAGCCCTGTCTATAAGGCAATTTCGTATTCAGATAGGCGCCCGAAAGCTTGATCCAAGCACGTCCTCTTTGCAGCAACTCACGGATCACAGCAAACGCTGGGTGCTGAACACCCAGTGGCACAGGCAGACGTGCCAAGTGGTCAAACACCAGTGTCACGGGCAGCTTCAACAGTGTCTTTGCGTGCTCTGAAATTTGGTCAGCAGTCCAATGCAGCTGCAAATGCCACCCCATCGCATGCACTTTGTGTGCAAGTGGTTCCAGCATTTCAAACCCTACAGTGGCGTGATGTGCGGTGTAGAGACTCATGCGCACACCGCGTATGCCTCCACGGTCCAATTGCGCCAACTCACGATCTGTAACATTTGGATGCACGACCCCAATCCCTCTGGCGTTCGCCAAACCTAAACGCGAAATCGCATCTAAGGTGACACGATGGTCGGTGCCGTAGGGGCGCGGCTGAACCACCACGGCACGCTGAGTTCCCAGCAAACCTTGCACCTGTTGGTATTGCTCGACAGTGGCGTCGGCATAAACAGCGGTTCGTCCATCCAAAGCTGAATTCAAGATGTGTATGTGCGAATCACAAGACAGCTCTGGCACTTTGTATGTGGGCCGCATGGCAGAGACGGCGTGCAGCATAGGAAGATCGACCATCACTTCAAAATGCTGGACTCAGCTTAGCTTGACGAAGCTGATCCGCCTCATGTCGCAAGGCGTCACCATGCTGATCCAAAACGGGTGCGGCAAATGGTGTTGGTCCTTTTGATCGACTAAAAGTAACTGCACGCGTAAAACCACGGTACGTGCCGACCACGGGATGCTCGTAGAGATGAACCATGTCTTCAGACTGAACCTGCGGAAAATCAAACATGTCTTCGACATCACGCGCTGCGGCGCAAGGGACTTCTTCACCAAACAAAGCCTCCCATTCCAACGCGGACCTTGCCGCCAGTGCCGCGTGCAAACGCGGAACGATTTCTTCATGGTGCTGTGCACGTTTTCGAACCGTGTCATAGCGCTCACACAGCAATGCGTCTAACCCCGTCTTCTGACAAAGAGATTGCCAAAAATGTGGCGTATTGGCGGATATGTAGAGATAGCCCTCGCGAGTTGGGTGAATTCCAGTAATGCCACCCGATCGCATGTCACGACCCACTTCACGCGGCTCACTCTCGGCCCAAACCATCCTGGCTGATTGCATGGCCAAGGCCGAACGTAACAATGAAACGCCAACATACTGCCCTAGGCCGCTTTTTTCACGCTCATAAAGTGCCGAGGCCACCCCACTCGCGACCATGGCTGAGGCATAGTAATCAACGACAGAACCGTACAAAATCTCAGGCGGCCCGCCAGTTGCGCCTTGTAATGTGCACATGCCCGTCATAGTTTGCAAAACTTGGTCGTAGCCGGCTTTGTCTTTCAAGGGGCCGTGATCACCAAACCCCGTGACTGAACAATAAATGAGTCGGGGATTGAGCCTTTGCAATTGCTCGTATGCAATGCCAAGACGCGCTGGAACGCTTGGACGAAAGTTGTGAACTAAGACATCCGCACTTCCAACCAATGCCAAAAGGCGCTGCAAGTCTTCCTCTTGTTTGAGGTCAAGTACAACCCCTCGCTTACTGCGGTTCACACCTAAAAATGCACGACTCTCACTTGCCAAGGTCGATGGGTATTTGCGCAAGTTGTCACCCACTGGAGGTTCAATCTTGATGACTTCTGCACCTTGATCTGCGAGCAAGGAGCAACCATATGGGCCCGCAATGTAGGCACTCAGGTCTAAGACGCGCACACCAGCCAGTGGGCCACTATGCGTTGGGTGAGGAGAAGAATGAATAGACATGATGAGTTGTTCTTTTAATCGGCAACGATGTTTTGTTGATGTGCTAATTTTTTCCAACGATCCACGTCGCGTGCAATCACAGCCCCAAATTGAGCGGGAGTCACAGCTTTGGCCTCTGCGCCTTCTGTAAGGAACTGACTTTTTATTTCAGATTTCGAGAGCGCTTGATTGACAGCCGCATTGAGCTTGTTGACCACGATTGAAGGCGTACCTGCAGGCGCAAGTAACCCCCACCATAAAGAATACTCATAGCCTTGAACGGCTGTAGACATTGGCAGCAAATCAGGGGCAATCGGACTGGCTTTGAGACTGGTAATGCCCACTGCACGCACACGTCCCGCACGAACCATGGGCAACAAGCTGGGGCCGCTGGCCATCATCACTTGAACTTGACCTGAAATCAAATCGGTCACTGCTGGACTAATGCCACGGTAGGGAATGTGTGTGATGAACAGATTGCCTGCTTGAGCTTTGAGCAACTCGGTACCAAACTGATTCACACTGCCTGTGCCCGAGGTGGCGTAATTGAATTTACCTGGCTGGCTTCGTATCGCTTTGATGAGCTCACTCGGATTTTTCGAAGGGAAGGAATTGTTCACAGCAACAATGAACGGGCCTTCGGCAAACATCGCAACAGGCGCAAGATCCTTCACCGGATCGAATGGCATTTTGGGCTGAATCGCCGCATTTGTGGTCATGCTGGAAGAGACTGCGACCAAGGTATACCCATCCGGATTGGCACGGGTAACGGCTGCTGTGCCTGTGGTGCCACTTGCACCCGGTCGGTTATCCACAATCACAGCTTGCTTCAGTTGATCACCTATTTCCTTCGCGATGGTGCGAGCAAACACATCGTTAGAGCCACCTGGTGGGTAAGGCACCACGATGGTGATAGGTTTAGAAGGAAAGTTGTCTTGCGCGCTTGCCGTGCCGACAACCGCACACAAAGCAGCGACCCCTGCCACGAAGATGCTTGTTTGACGAATCAAGATTTGAGCGTTGTGCATGCGATAGGCTTTCAGTAAAAAAGTAGAACTCAGTGCGACACCAGCAGGTTGAGTCGCTTGGCAATCGCCACGATGTTTCGAGCTCTCAACACAAAAGGTAAATCGATCATTTGCCCATCAAGCAAAAAGGCCCCATGCCCCGCAACATCGTATGCCTCTACCGCCTCGACCACCTTCATGGCGTGACTAATTTCGGCATCGGTGGGACGAAAAGCCTGATTCGCTAATGTGATTTGACTGGGGTGTATGCAGGTTTTTCCAGACAAACCGAGACGGCGTGCCATGTTGGCTTCAGCCAAGTACCCCTCGACATCACGGACATTGGCAAACGCGCCGTCAAAGGCGTCGATGCCAGCCTCCCCTGCCGCCATGCGCACGGAAAAAAGCACCTGCTGCACTGCTGAAACTTCTCGACGATCCATCCCCAAGGGTTCAAACAAATCGCCCAATCCCACTTGCAATCCCATCACACGGGGATCGGCTTTGGCTAAGGTGACGGCTTCACGCAAAGCCTTGGGCGTTTCAATATTCAACAAAATGCGGATGGGTTTCGTCACACCATTGGCTTTCTCCGCCTGAGCAATGGCATGCACAGCTTCACGTACAGCCTCCGCACTTTGTGGCTTAGGGATATTCAGAATATCTAAACCTGGTTGCACCACCGCAGCGACGTCCTGCGCAAAGTGTGCTGTGTCCATCGCGTTGACACGCACGATGATCCATTTCTCAGTGGCGGGCCTGTCGGATTGCTGCAACCAATCGCTCACAGCGCCACGTGCTTGTGCTTTGCGGGCTTCGACCACAGCATCTTCCAAATCGATGGAAATCGCATCAGCTTCGCTGCTCAATGCTTTGGTGAAAAGTTCAGGGCGTGAACCGGGTACAAATAGTTTGCTTCTCATGTCGGCCAGTGTCTGGCAAAGACGATCCGAAATAAAGCCTCTTGAAGAGGTTTTAAAAGATAGAAAATCTATCTAATTAGCTACCATTAGCAAATGGAAACATCTTTTCTAAACTCCTTCGTATTGGTGGCAGAAACCGGCTCTATGGCTGAAGCGGCACGCCGTCAGGGAATCACACCTGCCGCAGTCGCACAACAAGTGCGCGCCTTGGAGCGTGAATTGAATGCAACACTGGTTGCCCGTGCAGGCAGGACAGTGACCCCCACCCCAGCAGGGCACCGACTCTTAGAACGGGCGCGTGAATTGCTCAACGAAATCGGTGCTTTGCAAACATTGGTTCGCGAAGACCTTGTCACCGGGGAGTTACGTCTAGGCGCAATCAATTCAGCCCTTCACACCATGTTGCCCAAAATTTTGGGGAAGTTTGCACGGGCACATCCTGATGTGACAGTTTTCATTCGATCAGGTTTGTCACAGGAATTGGTGGAAGCGGTTCGCCAAGATCAAATCGATGCTGCGATTTGTCTTCACCCTGAATTTGCATTACCAAAGTCCATGGCTTGGACGCAATTGCGCCAAGAGCCCCTCGTCGTGCTTGTGCCAGCCGCGCTCGCGAAAAAGAATCCCATCGAACTTTTAAAACACGAGCCCTTTATCCGTTATGACCGCGCACTGGGCGGGGGCAAGCAAGCGGATCGCTACCTTCGTCAACACCACATTTCACCCAAAGAGCGCTTTGAGTTGAGCTCTTTGCTGGCCATCGCAATGATGGTGCATGAGGGGTTGGGCGTGTCATTGGTGCCCGACATTGAGTCGCCATTGACCGCCAATTTAAAAATCACGCGGATACCGCTGAAGGATCTCATTGAGCCTCGAAGTTTCGGCGTTCTATGGCGACGTGGCGCGTCTCGATCACGGTTGGTGACAGCTTTTTTAGATCACGCCATCTGATTCACCTCGGCATGTATGCACATGCGTAAAGCCACCCAGCCACTCACTTGAAAAAAGCAAAAATGCACCCCATGTAGCAAAGCGTACATGGCCGCTTTAGCCATGGCCCAAGCATCTTCATTCCTTCACGATCTTTAGAAACTACGCATGACGACACCTCAGCTTTTCCAACCCACACGCATCGGCGACATCGACGTGGCCAACCGCATCGTCATGGCTCCACTCACACGCAGCCGCGCAGATGACGCAGACATCCCCGGCAGCGCCATGAATGTGGACTATTACCGCCAGCGCAGTGGTGCGGGCCTCATCATCAGTGAAGGCACACAAGTCTCACCCGTGGGCAAAGGCTACATGGCTACTCCCGGCATTTACTCAGACGCACAAGTCGAAGGTTGGAAGCCCGTCACCCAAGCCGTGCACGAGGCGGGCTCCAAAATCATCGCGCAAATTTGGCATGTGGGCCGTATCACGCACCCAGACCTGACCGGTGGCGCGCAGCCTGTGGCCCCTTCGGCAATTCAGCCCAAAGTGGTGGCCTACACGCCCAACGGCAAAGTCGATGTGCCCGTGCCACACGCATTAACCACTGCCGAAGTAAAAGACGTGGTGCAGCAATTCCGCCAAGCAGCTGCCAACGCCATTCGCGCTGGTTTTGATGGTGTGGAGATTCACGGCGCCAACGGTTATTTGGTGGACCAGTTCATCCGTGACGGCGCCAACCAACGCACAGACGCATACGGTGGGTCGATTGAAAACCGCTGCCGCTTTGCACTGGAAGTGGTGGATGCCTGCGTGGCCGAAATCGGTGCGGGCCGTGTCGGCATACGTTTGTCTCCCCTCACCCCCTTCAACGACTTGGCCGACAGCAACCCACAAGCCGTGTTTGGCTATTTGGTGGAACAACTCAACCAACGTGGCATCGCATTCATTCACTTCATCGAAGGTGCTACGGGTGGCCCACGTGACCTGCCAGGCTTTGACTACGCATGGGCACGCCAAGCCTTCAAAGGCACCTACATCGCCAACAACGGCTACGACCGCCAAATGGCCATCGATGCGATTGAATCCGGCAAAGCCGACGCCATCGCCTTTGGCCGCTTGTTCATCTCCAACCCTGACTTGGTTGAGCGTTTGAAATTGAATGCTGCGTTGAATGAACCCAACCCCAGCACCTTCTACACCCCTGGCCCCGTCGGCTACACCGACTACCCCACGCTCTAAAGAAAGACCCGCCATGAAATACCTTCACACCATGGTGCGCGTCACCGATCTAGAGGCCTCCTTGCGTTTTTACCGCGACGCACTGGGCCTCACCGTGCTGCGCACCAACGAATACCCACAAGGTCGCTTCACCTTGGTTTACCTCGCCGCCCCTGGCGATGAAGACGCGCAAGTGGAGCTCACCTACAACTGGGACCCTGAGGCCTACACCGGAGGTCGTAACTTCGGTCACTTGGCTTATGCCGTGGACAACATTTACGCCACGTGCGAAAAGCTGCAAGCACATGGGGTGACGATTCTTCGCCCGCCCCGCGATGGCCGCATGGCATTTGTGCGTTCGCCCGATGGCATCTCGATTGAATTGCTGCAACACGGTGAAGCCTTGACGCCCCAAGCCCCGTGGGTGGATATGCCCAACGTGGGCTCTTGGTAAGTCAAGCTGCTCACGCGTCCTCACTGAATGGAGTCAGCTAGAGAACTGGCTCTAAAGAGCGCTCTGTGTCTTGGTTTTTAAACAAAGCACCGATACGATTCTCATGTTGAATTTATTTTTTAAAGGAATGAACATGCAAAACCAAGTCAAACCACAAGTAGAAGCCTCATTGAATGCAGCTTTCGAATTGGCCAATCTGTCTTTCTCGCAAGTTGAACGCCTCACCGAACTCAGCTTTGAGCAAGCCAAAGTCAATGCCGAATTGGCCCAAGAGCAATTGGCTTCTGTGCTGGAAGTCAAAGACCCAGCCGCCGCACTTGCGCTGTTGAAGTCTCAATTGGAAACTTCTGCCAAAAGCTTGGCTGGTTTTGCCACCACCGCTTTCGAGTTGACACAAGCGTTCCAAGCTGAGTCGGCCGCTTTTGCTGAAGGTCACTTCGACCACGCCCACGCTGCGGCCAACCAAGCCATCCACGACAACCTGAAGAAAGCCCCACAAGGCTCTGAAGCTGCCGTGAATGCAGTGAAAGCCGCTGTGGATGCTGGCAACAAGGCATTGGCCGAAGCACGCAAGAACGCCAGGAAAACAGCTGAATTGGCACAAGAGGGTTTGGCCAAATTGAAAGAGCATGCACCTAAGGCGGCCGCTAAAGCGCCTGTCCGTCGCAAGACTCGTTAATCAGACTTCGCGTTCATAAAAAAGGGTTTGCAAGAAATTGCAAACCCTTTTTTTGAACTGGCCCAGTCCTTGCAAGTCAGTAGAGGTATCGCCACATCTACCTCGCATGAAAAGCAAGTTCCCTCACTCCAAGTCACCCACCGCGCTGAAAATCGTGGTGGTCGCGCCTGACTTGGATATTCAAGACACCAGCGATGAACACGCGGTGTCACAGGCTGAGCGCTCTAGAGCCTTGCGCATTGGCCTCTTAGAGAGTGGTTTCAACCTGATTGCCACCTTACCCGCCGATGTGTTCCTGGCCGATCGCATCCATCAGCTACAGCCCGACCTCATCATCGTGGATGCCGAGTCCGAAGCGCGTGATGCCTTAGAGCACGTGGTGTTCGCCACCCGCGACGAGCGCCGCCCCATCGTGCTGTTCACCGACGACAACGACACCACCCATGTGCGCGACGCCGTGGCGGTGGGCGTGTCGGCTTACATCGTCGATGGGTTATCGAGCACACGCATCCGCCCCATCCTTGATGTGGCCATGGCCCGTTTTGAATATGAAGAGCGCTTGCGCGACGAACGCGACGATGCGCGCCATGCACTGCAAGAGCGCACCGTGGTCGACCGCGCCAAAGCCCTGCTGATGGAGCGCCAAGGCCTGAGTGAGAAGGACGCCTTCACCAAGCTGCGCAAAGTGGCCATGGACAAGGGCCTGAAGCTGGGCGAGGTGGCGCAACGCACGCTCGACATGGCAGACCTGCTGTCCTAGTTTGGTGCGCCTTCTTGGTGCGCTTTGATACAAACGCCCCGCCATGGGGCGTTTTTTCATGCGGGAGAACCCTGAACAGCTGGCACAGCTATTGCAAACAGTACACGGCAAGAACCAATGACGGTTCAAGGACAAAGGCGTCCCCACCCATGCACCCGAGGTGCGTGTGGTGAGGACGCCTTTGTCGTTTCTGCCCCAGTTTTTTATCAAGGAGTGATGTCATGACCGATCTTTTGGAGACCCCCATGAGCCGCCGCAATGTTTTGCAAGCCGCTACTGCAGGCGCCCTCACCATCGCCCCCGCTTTGCGTGCCGCGGTGTACGCCCAAGGTTCAGACAAGCCTGAAAAAGAAGAAGTGCGCATTGGCTTCATTCCCCTCACCGATTGCGCAAGCGTGGTAATGGCGTCGGTGCTGGGCATCGACAAAAAATACGGCGTCAAGATCATCCCCACCAAAGAGTCAAGCTGGGCCGGTGTGCGCGACAAATTGGTCAACGGCGAACTCGACTTTGCCCACGCTTTGTACGGCCTGATTTATGGCGTGCACATGGGCACAGCCGGGCCGAAGAAAGACATGGCCGTGTTGATGAACTTGAACCAAAACGGCCAAGCCATCACGCTGTCCAAAAAGCTCGCCGACAAAGGTGCAGTGGATGCAGCCAGCCTTGCCAAGCTGATGGCCACCGACAAACGCGAATACACCTTTGCACAAACCTTCCCCACCGGCACACACGCCATGTGGCTGTATTACTGGTTGGCTAGCGTGGGCGTGAACCCACTCAAAGACGCCAAGGTCATCACCGTGCCGCCCCCTCAAATGGTGGCCAACATGCGCGTGGGCAACATGGACGGCTACTGCGTGGGCGAGCCTTGGGGCCACCGCGCGATTGCCGATGGCATTGGCATCACCGCAGCCACCACGCAAGACATCTGGCGTGACCACCCCGAAAAAGTGCTGGGCACCACAGGCGACTTCGTCAAGAAATACCCCAACACTGCACGCGCTGTGACCGCCGCGATTTTGGAAGCGGGCAAGTGGATTGACGCAGGCTTGCAAAACAAAATGAAGATGGCCGAAACCATCGCCGACAAAGCCTATGTGAACACCAGCGTGGACGTGATCAACCAACGCATTTTGGGCCGCTACCAAAACGGTTTGGGCAAGACGTGGGACGACCCCAACCACATGAAGTTCTTCAACGACGGCACGGCCAACTTCCCTTACCTGTCTGACGGCATGTGGTTCCTCACACAGCACAAGCGCTGGGGTTTGCTCAAAGACCACCCTGACTATTTGAAGGTGGCCAAAGAGATCAACCAAATCGACATCTTCAAACAAGCCGCTGCGGCCAGCAAAACACCGGTGCCCAAAGACGTGATGCGCACCAGCAAATTGATGGACGGCGTGGTGTGGGACGGCAAAGACCCGAAGAAGTACGCCGACAGCTTCAAAGTTCACGCGTAAAGCACGGACGAACTCTCTCGCACAAGGACACATCTCATGTATTTCAAACACCTGTTGTCACGCGTGGTGCCGCCCTTCATGGGCTTGGCACTGCTGGTGGGCATTTGGTCGCTGGTGTCTGTCACCAGCACCAACAATTTCCCCAACC
>Ga0228702_1000156_pt1 | contig 58507 bp, 54 predicted proteins | sample McNCre217_Aug_MG_2_FD_178018 | JGI IMG/M metagenome (GOLD analysis project Ga0228702, IMG submission 178018) | Freshwater microbial communities from McNutts Creek, Athens, Georgia, United States - 20-17_Aug_MG | ecosystem: Environmental > Aquatic > Freshwater > Creek | place: USA: Georgia... | reverse complement strand
AGCGGTCGTAGGTATGCCCTGGACATTTGGCAGGGTCCCGAGTTCAACTACTGTCACGTCTTTGCCACCCGCGAATTCTCGGGCCCATACGGCGACACACTTGCCATCGCAATCGAACCGGTCACCGGGCCCGCCAACAACTTCAATAGCGGAACCGATTTGATCTGGTTATCCCCAGAAGTCGAATGGAAGGGCTCGTGGGGCGTGCGCATTTTAAACTTGGGTTCATGAACATTTCCGTATCTTCGGCTCGATTCTGGGCAAGGCTTCTGGCGCCTTTCTTCCTTTGCCTGGCCATCGCTGTGCCTGCGCTTTCGGCGCAGCTTGGTTTTTGGCAGCCAGAGCCCGTTCCGGGTGCCTTGGTTTCGGGTGTAGCCATTGTTGCAGCAGCCTTCATGCTGGGATGGGTGGGCGAGGCCGCCGAACTAGATTTAGCCGGTGGCCTGGCGGTTGGTTTGCTGGCAATCGTCACCATATTGCCCGAGTACGTGGTGAGCATTTACTTTGCTTTTGCTGCGGGCAGCGATCCAACTCTCACCGAATACGCCTCGGCAAATGTAACCGGAGCAAACCGTCTGCTGCTGGGGTTCGGTTGGCCGGTAGTGGCTTTGATCGGCTATCTTGCGCTTCGAGGTGCCAACCGCAAACGGGCAAAGTCTGATGCTTCCATCGACGACTATGCCAAGGCAGATTTTGGCATCTCGCTCGATTCAGAGGCGAGGACAGACCTCGGCTTTTTGCTGATTGCATCCATGGTTGCAATCATCATTCCAGCCACCGGCAGCCTGCACCTTTTGGTGGGCGTGGTGCTGGTAATGATCTTTGTGGCCTACCTCTGGCGTCAGTCGCATGCCCAACGCGATGAGCCCGAATTGGAAGGCACGGCGGCCCTGGTGGGCGCACTGCCAAAATGGGGGCGCAGGGTTTTCATCGCTGCAGTGTTCTTACTTTCAGCAGGCATCATCCTGGCCTGCGCCGAGCCATTTGCCCACAACCTCATTGCTGCGGGTCAGGCCCTTGGCGTCAATCAATACCTCTTGGTGCAGTGGTTGGCTCCGTTGGCGTCGGAGGCCCCAGAGTTTAGCCTTGCCCTATTGTTTGCAGCTAAGCGCAAGCCCGAGCTGGGACTGGCCATTCTCATCAGCAGCAAGGTCAATCAGTGGACTGCACTGGCTGGTTCGCTTCCAATCGCCTACGTGGTTGGCGGCGGCTCGGCAGCCATCCCCATGGACGGCCGTCAGTCCGAGGAATTCCTGCTGACCACCGCCCAAACTCTGATGGGTATCGCGCTTATCCTTGGTCTCAGGCTGGGGTTGCGCGGCGCGATTGCTCTGCTAGGGCTATTTCTGGTTTCATTTGTCATCCCAGACGAAGGGGTGCGCCTCTGGATGGCGGTTGCCTACTTTGCCATTGCCTTCATCGTTTTTTGGCGCCAACGTGCGCTACTTCGGCAAACGTTCGCGGCCCCATTTCGGCTGCCTAAAAAGCTGGTCTAGGGCTTCGTCAATATCCCAAGCCGGCTTGCTGCCTCTCGCAGTTCTTCGCGCGCCGATGGGTGGGCGGCCTGCTCGATAAGGGCGCTAGCCTGCTGCTGCAGACTGTGCCCGAAACAATCCGCCACTCCGTTTTCGGTCACAACATAGCTGTGCTGGAAGCTGGTGACATTCTCGGTGAGCCTTGGCACAATGCTGGACTTATTCGCTTTGGGGTGCCAGCTGGGAAGCGCCATGAAACTGGCGCCACCGCGCGCGTGAAGCGCGCCAACTATGAAGTCGGTGCTGCCACCGAAGCCACTGTAAATCTGGCCATTCACGTGGCTGGCATTGGCTTGGTCGAACAGGTCTACCTGTAATGCAGCATTGATGCTGGTCATCTTGGCCTGGCGTGCTATCTGGCCGGGATCATTGGTCTTCTCGGTGCGGAGCATGCGAACTGAACGATTGAGATTGAGCCACTGATAGAGCTCTTCGCTGCCAAAAATGAATGAGGCAGTGATGGGGATGTCCTCATCGAGCGCGCCGCGCCGATGCAACTCTAGGACACCATCGGAGAACATCTCAGTCCAGATCCGAAGTTTCTTGCGGTCAACCAGCGTGTTCAAGACGCTGTCTGGAATCGCCCCGATTCCCAGCTGCAGCGTGGAGCCATCGCTGATCATCGCAGCAATGCGGTCACCGATGTTGCGAGTCACCTCGGTGAATTGAGTAGTTGGCTTGGTGGGAAGCGGCTCATCCACCTCCAGTAGGTAGTCGATTTCGTGCTCATAGAGTTGGGCATCGCCGTAGGTGTAGGGCATTTGAGGATTCGACTGGGCAATCACCAGCCCGCCGCGCTCCTTTGCGGCTTCGATGGCGGCGGGAAGGATGTTGACCTCGGTTCCCAGGCTCACCGTGTCGTGCCTGCGTTCACTGGTGTGAAGCAGTACCACATCGGGCACATAGTGGTCACGAAACAGCACCGGCACCAGACTGAGGCGGCTGGGAATGTAGACCAGGCGCGGATGCCTGCGCATTCCAGGGCCCACGAACGACGATTCGTAGGTGATTCCCTCGCGATCGGGGATGCCGTTTTGAGCGTTCAGCATGTGCAGCTTGAACTCCGGAACGCTGGCATCTAAAACGCTCAGCAGGGCGCTGGGTGAGGCGAAATTGCCGGAGGCCACAACTCTTGGGTTATGGGGAAGAGCGCTAAGAATCTTGGCGAGCTGCTCACGGTTTACGACCTTCATGGTTTCAACCTAGTTTGCACTCCTAGGTAACAAAAGCAAGGCGCACCTAAGTGTCTGCTTGAATAGATAAATGTTTGATGAATCTGGCCTGATGCGGCCGCTTTCCCAGCTTCGCGATCGCCACTCCAGCAAGTGGCGCCGGTACCCTGCCGATGTGATTCCAATGCACGTGGCAGAAATGGACTACGAGATCGCCCCCAGCATCAAGGCGTTGCTGATCGACTTCATCCAACGCAGCGACATAGGCTATCTCGGGCCAATCCCTGAGGTGGGGGAGGCGCTCGCGGGTTTCGCCAATCGACACTGGAATTGGCAGCCAGATCCAAAGCAAATTCGCATCGCCACCGATGTGGGTGTGGGTACTGTGGAAATCCTTCGAGCCCTGGCCCAGCCAGGCGATTCCGTGGTGATCAATTCCCCGGTTTACTCGTCGTTTTATGGCTGGGTAAAAGAAGCCAAGTGCCAGTTGGTTGATGTGCCGATGGTGCCAGATTCCGAGACCTGGCGTTTGGACGTAGCTGGCATCGCCGCGGCTTTCGAGGCCGGTGCCAAGTTCCTGTTGCTTTGCTCTCCCCAAAACCCGATGGGCCGGGTGCACGCCCGCGAAGAGTTGGCGGCCATAGCCGAGCTTGCCCTCCAGCATGGAGTCACGGTTATCAGCGATGAAATTCATGCTCCGCTCACCTACGCAGATCAAAAGTTTGTGCCCTGGTTGGCGGTTTCGGATGCCGCTCGCGAGGTTGGTGTAGTGGTTACTGCGGCCAGCAAGTCGTTCAACCTGGCAGGCCTGAAGGCAAGTGTGATTGTCACTCAGAGCGAGACCATGTCCGCCAAAACTGCTGGCGTTGAACCCGCAATCCACTGGCGCTCGGGAATCCTAGGCGGCTTTGCAATGGCAGAGGCCTACAGTGGCTGCGACGAATGGCTTCACACCGCGGTTGAGGCAAACCAAAGCAACCGTGATCTACTCACCAAACTGGTTTCCGAGCAGCTGCCAACCATTCCATACTGGGTGCCGCAGGGCGGCTACCTGGCTTGGCTAGACCTGAGCTCGCTCAATTTGGGCACCAACCCGGCGGCGCGAATCTTGGCTGAGCATAAAATCGCTCTCGTCCCAGGTTCAGAACACGGTCCAAGTTACGACCAGTTTGTTCGCATCAACTTTGCCTGCAGCCCAGATTCAATCCAGGCTGCGGTAGCGGCAATCGCCAGTTATCGCTAACCCAGAGCCTTTCGAAGATCGGCAATCAGGTCGGCTTTGTTTTCTAGGCCAATACTCATGCGAATGAGGTTTGCGGTCACGCCCATCTTGGCCTGAATTTCGGGGCCCAGACGCTTGTGCGTTGTGCTGGCCGGGTGGGTGGCAAGAGTCTTGCTATCGCCCAGGTTATTGCTGATGTCGATAACGGTGAGTCCGTTCATCAGTTTGAAGGCGGCTTCCTTGCCACCGACAACCTTGAACGACACTGTGCTGCCACCTCCAGCCATCTGCTTGACTGCAACGTCGTAGTTCTTGTTGCCGGGAAGGAATGGGTAGGAAACGCTTTCCACCTTTGGGTGGGTGCTGAGGAATTCGGCCACGGCAAGCGCATTCTCGTTCATCCGCTCAACTCGCATCTGCATGGTTTCGAGGCTCTTCAGCAGCACCCAGGCGTTGAATGCGCTCATGTTTTGCCCGGTGTGGCGGGTGAACGGCAGAACTGTGTTCTTGATGTAATCGCGGGTACCCAGGATGGCTCCGCCCAAGACGCGTCCCTGGCCATCGATGTGCTTGGTGGCCGAGTACATGACAACGTCGGCACCAAGTGCCAGCGGCTTCTGCATAACCGGCGAGGCCATTACGTTGTCCACAACAACGGTTGCGCCAACCTTGTGGGCGAGCTTGCTAACCATTGCAATGTCGACAATTTCCATCAGCGGGTTGCTGGGGCTTTCGATGAAGACGACCTTGGTCGGCTCGCTCAGAGCCTTGGCCCAGTGCGCCTCATCAGTGCCTTCCACCAGCACGGTGGTGATGCCCCACGAAGGCAAGATTTCGGTGAGGATCACATAGCAGGACGAAAACATCGAGGCGCTGGCCACAACGCGGTCGCCATTCTTGACCAGGCTGGCCACCGCAGAGAACATGGCGCTCATGCCGGTGCCGGTTGCAAAGCAAGCTTCGGCGCCTTCCAGCAGTGCCAGTCGGTTTTCAAACATGGCAACGGTTGGATTGCTGAAGCGCGAGTATAGGTGGTGAGCGGTCTCCTCCATGAAGGCGCTCTCGGCCTGCTCGGCGCTGTCATATGTGAACCCCGATGTCAGATACAGGGCCTCACCTGTCTCGCCAAAACCGCTTCGGGCTAGTCCGCCACGAATTGCGATGGTGTCTGGATGGAGCTCCCAGTCTGGCTGGGCGCCGTCAACAACGTCTTGGTAACCCCATGGGCGAGTTCTCTTGGTCATTCTTCAACCATATCAAAGCCTAGGCAGGACCCAAATCGGTAGCGCGGATGCCTGTGATGCTGGGCCAAGACCAGATGGCGGTCAGCCTTCTTTTTTGGCTCCATACGAGGCCGAGACTGCAAAAATATTAGGTTTGGCGTAGCCGAGAATTTCGAACTCTGCCGCAATGGCCCGCGAGATTTCGCTGATTCGCTCAATGGGGCACAGCGCAATGGCTGCTCCGCCGAAACCGCCACCGGTCATTCGGGCACCGATTGCTCCGTGGAGCATTGCAGTCTCAACCGCGCTGTCCAGCTCGTCGATGCTGATCTCGAAGTCATCGCGCATGCTCTCGTGCGAGGCATGCAGCAAGCCACCGATGCTTCTAGGGCCTTCGCTTTGGAGCAGCCGCACTGTTTCCAGGACTCGGTCGTTTTCGGTAATCACGTGCCGGACCCGACGGAAAGTCTCTTCGTCTAGTAGTTCCGCGGCGCGTTCCAGGTCGTGCGCAGAAGCCTCGCGCAGACTGGAGTAACCGAGTGCCGCCGCACCAGCCTCACAGGCTGCACGGCGACTGGCGTAGCCGCCATCGGCGTGACGATGTTCCACGCGGGTGTCGATCACGAGCAGCTCAAGGCCCTCCCGTGCAAAGCCCAGGTCGATGTTTTTGGTGGTCAAATCTCGGCAGTCCAAAAATACTGCGTGATCCAGCTCGCCCAACATCGAGGCGCTCTGATCCATGATCCCGGTGGGTGCGCCGACAATCTGGTTCTCGGCTAGTTGCCCGATTCGGGCAAGTTGTGAACGGTCGAGTTTGGTTTCCCAGAGCTCATTGAGTGCCACCGCAACCGAACATTCGATTGCTGCCGAAGAGGACAGCCCGGCCCCTACCGGCACATCAGACTCGATATAAAGATCAAAGCCGGTTTGCTGCATGCCAGCCTGCTGTTGCATGGCCCAGGCAACACCTAGTGGATAGGCGCTCCAACCCGAAACTGTATCGCTGGCTATCTCGGACACCGGGATTTCGACGGTTGTGGGTGCGAAGCTGGTGGCAACTCTGGCAATGCCATCGGGGCGCAAAGCCATTGCCGCGAAGGTGCGATGGTTGATGGCAAACGGCAGCACAAAGCCAAGGTTGTAGTCGGTGTGCTCACCGATGAGGTTCACGCGTCCGGGTGCACTCCAGACCCCGGCTGGGCGGTAGCCAAAGAGCCTTTCGAAACCGGCGGCAACGGTGTGCTTGGATGCTTCGGGTGCGATTGTCACAGGTCTGCCAATGCCTCTCGCAATAGTCCGGCGGTTGTCTCCGGGGGGAGGTCGGCTATGAAAGCACCCATAGCCGACTCGGAGCCTGCAAGGTACTTCAACTTGTCTGCAGCTCGTCGCGGCGAGGTGATTTGCAGCTGCAATCTAACGTCAGCCCCGGCAGCGACAAGGGGTACCTGGTGCCAAGCAGAAATGTAAGGCGTCGGGGTTTCGTAAAGGCGGTCAATGGCATTGAGGATTCGGTGGTAACTGTGCGCCAATTCGTCGCGCTCGTCATCGGTGAGTTCGACGAAGTTGCCCACTTGCCGATGCGGCAGCAGGTGCACCTCGATGGGCCAGCGAGCGGCAAATGGCACGTATGCGGTGAAGTGTTCACCACGCACCAGCACTCTTTCGCTGGCCTGCTCGAAGGCTAGTGTCTTGGCAAACAGGTCTGGGCCGAAGCGCTCGATGCTTTGCAGTAGACGCGTGGTGCGCGGGGTCACATACGGATAGGCGTAGATCTGCCCGTGCGGGTGATGCAAGGTCACGCCAATCTCTTGGCCTCGATTTTCAAATGGAAAAACCTGGCGGACGCCGGCGAGACGCTGAAGGTCGTCGGTTCGGTTGGTCCAGGCTTCGATAACGGTTCGCACTCGATTAACGCTCTGGCTGGCCAGCGAACCTTCGTGCTCTGGGCTGAAAACCACAACCTCGCAGCGGCCAATCGAATCTCGCACCGAGCCCAAATTTAGGTTTGGAACCACGGCATAGTTTTCGTCGTCCTCCAGCAGCAGAGCGGGTCCAAACGATGGCGACTTGTTTTCGAAAACCGCGACATCGAAGTGATCTGGAATTTCGGAGAGGTTGTCGGCTGTTGTCGGGCAGAGCGGGCACTGATGAGCGGGTGGCAGGAAGGCGCGATTTTGACGCGCGGCGGCAACCGAAACCCACTCGGCAGTCAGGCTATCGAGACGCATCTGCGCCACGGGTGGGCGGGGGAGAGGCTCGCGGCCATCAGCCCTGCGATGACTGCCAAGGGTTGACCCGGCATCGTTGAAATAGAAAAGCTCTCGGCCATCCGCAAGGTGGGCGGCAATCCGCTCGATGGAACTCAAGTGAACCTCATTCGTAATTGGATGACATGCCAATCTGCAAGCGCGAAACTAACCAAAACTTTACGGTACGTACCTGCATGCAAAGGCATAGGCTTTGGCTATGGGTAGCGTTGCAGAATTCGAAGGGGTCAGGGTTTCCCGAGGAAAAACCCTAGTGCTTCAGGATCTAAATCTAAGCCTGCAGGCGGGCCAAATCATTGGCCTGCTTGGTCCAAGTGGCGCGGGCAAGACCACGCTCATGAGGGCGCTGGTCGGAGTTCAGGCCGGCGTATCTGGGAAGCTCAGCGTTTTGGGCTCGACACCTGGTTCCTCCGCACTCGAGACCAGAGTGGCTTACGCCACCCAGGCTTCAAGCGTCTTTGATGACTTGACCGTTTTACAAAATCTGCGGTTTGCGAAGACAATGCTTGGAGCCCCAGCACCCAGGGTTGGCGAAGTAATTGCCGAGGTTGGACTTGAAGGTCTGGAGAATCGCCAAGTCGGTTCGCTTTCGGGCGGTCAGCGAAACCGCGTCTCTCTGGCAATTGCAATGTTGGGTTCACCCGAGTTATTGATTTTGGATGAACCTACCGTTGGGCTAGATCCAGTCTTGCGCTCCGAAATCTGGGCCATCTTTAGACGGCTGGCGGATAAGGGGCAAACGATCCTGGTTTCTAGCCATGTCATGGACGAGGCAGAGCGCTGCGACACTCTGATTTTTATGCGCGATGGACGAGTTATCGCCAACGACACACTTGCCAACATCCTCCTGCAGACCAACTCCACAACCGCTGAAAATGCATTCCTGGCGCTGGCGAAGGGGGTGTCAGCATGAACTCGTTTTTCGGGTCTTTAGGAAGAACCATTGCAATTTCAGGACGCGTGCTGTTGCAGATTCGAAGTGATCGTCGAACTGTAGCTCTAATGTTTTTGGTGCCTTCACTGCTGACCGGCTTGTTCGCGTGGATGCTCAACTCGAAGCAGCTATTCGACCACATTGGGCCCAGGCTGGTAGGCCTATTCCCATTCGTGGTTATGTTCCTCGCCGCTTCCATCACCACCCTTCGGGAACGTCGAAGTGGCACTCTGGAAAGATTCCTGACCACGCCCATGCGTCGCGATGAATTCATAATCGGTTATGCGCTCGCCTTTGGCCTAATGGCAATCTTGCAATCCGCAATCACCCAAACTTTTGCGGTATTGGTGTGCGGGCTCAAGGTCGACAACATCTGGCTGCTGCTATTGGCCGCCTGGGCCAATGCTATCTGCGGCATGGCGCTTGGGCTGCTTGCGTCGGCCTTCGCCCAAACTGAGTTTCAGGTAATTCAGTTCATGCCGGCCTTCATTTTCCCTCAGATTATTTTGGGCGGGCTATTTGTGCCACAGTCTCAGATGCCCGACGTGCTCAGCTCCATTTCGGACTGGCTGCCGCTTACTCACGCACTTCGTTCGATTACCCTAATTTCCGATGGAGCCGACAGCGGCACGATCATGACCGAGATTTGGATTGTTGCAGCTGTTTGCCTTGGTTCGCTCTTGCTTGGAGCCTTCACTCTCCGCAAGAGAACCGAATAGACGTTAAAAAGATTGGGCCGGTCAAAGCGACCGGCCCAATCAACACAACTTTTTAGAACTGAACTAAAGCCTTAATAGCGGTGCGGTCGGCCATCGCTTTGTAACCGGTGGCAATGTCATCGATGCCGACCGTCATGTCAAACATCTTGCCGGGATTGATGGTGCCATCCAGGATGTCAGGCATCAGTTCCTCGATGTAGTGACGTGCCGGAGCCACGCCACCGGTGACGGTGATGTTGCGCATGATGGTTCCAAAGTCCAGCGGGACATTCTGATACTGCGCAGCACCAACTCGACCAACTGATCCTCCGGCGCGACAGACGGCAATTGCCATGTCGATTGCGCTCTGGGTGCCGACTGCCTCAAGCACTCGGTGGGTGCCATCGCCATTGGTTAGATCCTTGATGCGGGCAATGCCCTCGGCATCGCGTTCGGTGACAATGTCGGTGGCGCCATATTCGCGACCCAGTGCGCTTCTAGCCTCGTGGCGGCTGACCAAGATGATGCGTTCAGCACCCTTCTTCTTGGCGCCGATTACGGCCGAAAGGCCAACCGCTCCATCGCCGATTACGGTCACGGTGTCGCCTGGGCGAACCCCGGCGGTGACTGCTGCGTGGTAGCCGGTGCAGAGCACATCGGAAAGCGTAAGCAGCGATGGAATGAGAGGCGAATCAGCTGCGACAGGCAGCTTAACCATGGTTCCATCTGCGTGCGGAATGCGTGCCGCCTCGGCCTGCAGCGCTGCGCCGCCATCGTGACCAAAGAATTCAATCGAGCGGCACGAAGTCTGAAGTCCCATCTGGCAAAAATCGCAGGTACCGCAGGAGGCAACAAATGGCACGACCACTAGGTCACCGGGCTTGAAGTTCTTGACATCGGCGCCAACCGCTTCAACCAAGCCTAGGGTCTCATGGCCCTTGGCAACGCGCTCGCGACCGGCAGGGAAGTTGTAGTAGTCCCACAGATCGCTGCCGCAGACGCAGGCAACAACGGTGCGAATGACTGCATCGGTTGGCTTCAGGATGGTTGGGTAGCTGACGTTTTCAACGCGGACATCGCCGCTGCCGTACATGTAGGTTGCCTTCATGTTTCTCCTAAGTTGTTGAGTGCCTAAAGACTAATCCCAAATCCGGCGGCAAACTCTCGGCGACGGCTGCAATTTTGGGACCGGCATATGCAGTGCATTGATCGCGCACTGGCAGGACGAACCTAATGTTTCCTACCTGTTCACCTGATGAATATGGCGATTCACCCTTCGGCTAGGTGAGTTATCTAGCCTGTGGGCATGAACACTAAGTCATTCAAGAAAACCATTGTCCCAATCGCATCTGTTCTCGCTACCGCAGCTGTAGCAGCGGGTGCTATTTTCACTTTCGCTCAGGGTGCTGACGCTGCGGTATCGCGCGCGGCTCTTCCAGCTGGCCTGATCAAGAACATCGTTGTGATCGACCTTGAGAACAGCCCATACGGCAAGAACTTCGGTGCCGGCTCGGTTGCCACCTACCTGAACACCACCCTGGCCGCTCAGGGTCAGGTTATCCCTAACTACTTTGCTACCAGCCACGTCAGCCAGGGAAACTACATCTCGCAGGTCTCCGGCCAGGCTCCAACCGCAGACCAGAACAGCGACTGCATCGATGCCTCGACTCTGGCCAGCACCAAGATCCTTGGTGCCTTCACCGACGTGACTCCTGCAACCCCAACCGATGGCGGTCAGGTAGTCGGCAACGGCTGTGTCTTCCCTGCTTCGGTGAAGACCATCGGAGACCAGCTGGATGCCGCCCAGAAGAAGCTTGGCCTCACCAGCACCTGGAAGATGTACGCCGAAGACATGGGTAACGACCCAGCCCGCGACTACGGAACCGTGGACCCAATGGGTGGAACCACCTGTGCGCACCCTCCAATCAACGGCCAGGACAACTCCAACTCGGCTTCGGCTACCGACCAGTACGCCACCCGCCACACCGGTTTCTTGTACTTCCACTCGGTTATCGACAACCAGAAGAACTGTGACGCCAAGGTTGTTCCACTGGGCACCGTAAGCACCGGAAAGTACGGCTACAAGGACATGTTCCAGGGTCACCTGGCTACCGACTTCGCCAGCATCAAGACCACCCCAGCGTTTTCGTTCATCGCTCCTAACCTTTGCAACGATGCACACGACGCAAAGTGCGTTGGTCCTGATGCCGAAAACAACGCTGGCGGAACCGGCCTAAGCGCTGGCGACACCTGGTTGAAGCACTGGATTCCTTTCATCATGAGCTCGCCTGCCTACAAGGCCGGTCAGATGCTGATCGTTCTAACCTTCGACGAGTCGGGTCCGACCAACGACTTCGCAGCTTTGCCAGGTCAGCCAGCAGGTCCAAACACCGGTGGTAACCCTGGACTCAGCCCGCTGCTGGTAAAGGTTCACTACCTGGCTGCCGCTACCGCCGCTGGTCAGTACCCTGGTGGTGGCCAGGTGGGTGCACTGCTGTTGAACAGCAAGTACATCAAGCCTGGAACCGTGAACAACACCGGTGCATACAACCACTTCTCGGCGCTGCGCAGCTACGAAGACCTGCTTGGCCTGACCACAGGTGGAACCGATGGTCTGGGTCACCTTGGCTATGCTGCACAGACCGGTTTGGTTCCGTTTGGCGCCGATGTGTTTGACAACTACAAGCCAAACAAGAAGTAGTAACTGGGTAGTAGCTAAACCCCCGTCGATTCAATTCGGCGGGGGTTTAGCCTTGCGCGGGTTACCGCTCACACCCGCGCCGTGGGTAGGGTTATTCCATGACGCAAAAGACCGCCAACATGTACGATGTGGCAAAACTTGCCGGGGTGTCCCATCAGACCGTTTCGCGCGTAATCAACGAGAGTGGAAATACCAAACCTGAGACTCGCGACAGGGTCCTTGCGGCCATTCAAGAGCTGGGTTATCGTCCAAGTATGGCTGCCAGAGCGCTTGCAACATCGAAGAGCCGAATGCTCGGTGTCTTGGTTTCCGATTCGGCCTTTTTTGGTCCGTCCAGCATGACTCACGCCATGGAAGTTGAGGCCCGCGCCGCTGGCTACTTCATGGTCGTTGTTGCGGTAGATGCCCAGGATGGCCAGGCCGTTTTGGATGCAATCGAACATCTAAAGCAACTTGGCGTGGATGGCATGATCATCATTGCTCCGCAGGACTCGATCCTAGAAACCTATCGACCGATGCTGCTGGGAATGCCGTTGATCACGATTGACGCAACCGAATCGGCAGATGCATCTTCTGTTTCGATCGACAATATTGCGGGAGCAAGGTTGGCTGTAGCGCATCTAGCCGAACTCGGGCACAGCAAGATTGCGCACGTTTCTGGGCCATTCACCTGGTACGAGGCGAAGGCTCGCGCCAGAGGATACGAGTTAGAGTTGGCCGCTCGTGGATTGCAGCGTTTGCCAGTCATCGAGGGTGATTGGAGTGCTCGCTCTGGTTTCGAGGCCGGTCTGCGGCTCATTGCCGACTTCCCTGAGGTTACGGCTGTCTTTGCCGCCAATGATCAAACCGCCCTGGGTTTGATAACTGCATTTGCCCGAAATGGCATTGCGGTTCCGCAGGCACTGAGCATCGTTGGTTTTGACAATCAGGACGAAACCGAGTTCTACAACCCGGCTCTCACTACGGTGGCACAAGATTTTGCCGGCTTGGGACAGCACGCCATGAAACTGCTTTTGAATGCCGTATCTGGTTCTACCCTCGCAGCACATGAGGATGTCCTGCCCAAACTGGTGGTTAGATCGTCAACTGCCGCGCCTAACAAATAGGTAACTTCTTGGAAATCGGCCTTTGGGTTTGCTTTCGGCCAAAATGTTAGCGATAACATTTCTATTGTGAATGCAGAATCTACACCCGCGATTTCCGACCATGACCGTTTTGTAATCGGTGTCGACTACGGCACTCTTTCTGGCCGCGCCCTGGTAGTTAGAGCCTCCGATGGTCTCGAAGTCGCTTCGGCTGTTCTGGACTATCCCCATGCAGTGATGGACACGACGCTTGCTACGACCGGTGCGGCTCTGCCCCCGGAGTGGGCTCTGCAAGACCCTGCCGATTACGTTGAGGTTCTCAAGGTGGCGGTTCCCGAAGCTGTTCGTCTGGCTGGTATCAACCCCAACCAAGTTGTTGGCATCGCAACCGACTTCACCGCTTGCACCATTTTGCCCGCCTTCTCCGATGGCAGCGCACTTAGCTCACATCCAGAGTTTGCGGCTCGCCCCCACGCCTACGCCAAACTCTGGAAGCATCATGCGGCTCAGCCTCAGGCAGACAGAATCAACGAACTTGCTCGCAACACTCAGCAGACATGGCTGGCGCGCTACGGTGGACAAATTTCATCCGAGTGGGAACTTGCCAAAGGCCTGCAATTGTTCGAGGAGGACCGCAACGTCTACGACGCGATGGACCATTTTGTGGAGGCCGCCGACTGGATTGTTTGGCAGCTCTGCGGTAACTACGTGCGTAACGCCTGCACTGCCGGATACAAGGGCAATCTCCAAGATGGCCAGTACCCACCAGAAAGCTACTTTGAAGCGCTGAGCCCTGGTTTCGGAAACTTTGCTGAGTCAAAACTCAAGCACACCATCGGCGAGCTAGGGCAGCGTGCCGGTGGCCTGACCGCGGCGGCAGCGCAGTGGACCGGGCTTCCTGAGGGCATTGCGGTTGCCGTTGGAAACGTGGACGCCCATGTGGCTGCGCCCGCAGCAAAGGCTACTGAGGCTGGCCAAATGGTTGCCATCATGGGAACTTCAACCTGTCACGTTATGAATGGTGACACCCTCGCCGAGGTTCCTGGAATGTGTGGCGTGGTTGATGGCGGAATAGTTTCTGGCCTGTATGGCTACGAGGCCGGTCAGTCGGGTGTCGGTGACATCTTCGCCTGGTACGTGAACAATCAGGTGCCTCAAAGGTGCTTCGATGCTGCGGCCGAGGCTGGCAAGAGTGTGCACCAGTACCTGACCGACCTTGCGGCTGAGGAGCCAATCGGTGGACACGGATTGGTGGGCCTCGACTGGCACAGTGGCAATCGTTCGGTTCTAGTGGATCACGAACTGAGTGGAACGGTGCTCGGTCTAACGCTGACCACTCGTCCCGAACAGGTCTACCGGGCACTGCTTGAGGCCACGGCCTTCGGCGCCAAGAAAATCGTCGACACCTTCAACGCTTCGGGGGTTCCGGTAAAGGAGTTCATCGTTGCCGGTGGTCTGCTCAAGAACCAGTTCCTAATGCAGCTTTACTCCGATGTCCTGGGGCTTCCGCTTTCAACCGTGGCGAGCGAGCAGGGTCCCGCTCTGGGTTCGGCCATTCACGCTGCCGTGGCCGCGGGGGAGTTCGAATCGGTGCGTGCCGCCGCCGAGGTAATGGGCAAGGTGAACCGCGCTGTTTACCAGCCCCGACCCGCTGCTACCGAAGCCTATGCCAGGCTTTACCGCGAATACGAATTGCTGCACGACTACTTTGGTCGCGGCGCAAACAATGTAATGAAGCGCCTGAAGGCGCTCAAGCGAGAGGTTTCGATCGGTGAATAGTTATCCCCAGCTGCGTCAGGAACTTTCAGATCTGCATCAGGCTCTGGTCACAAACAATCTGGTTATCTGGACCGGCGGAAATGTCTCGACCCGCATTCCTGGCGAAGACAGGTTTCTGATCAAGCCGAGTGGGGTGCTGTATTCGCAGCTTGGGCCGGCAGATATGATTTTGTGCGACCTGGACGGCAACGTCATCGAGGGTGAGCTTTCGCCATCAAGCGACACCGCCGCACACGCCTACGTCTACCGCAATATGCCCGAGGTGGGCGGTGTGGTCCACACCCACTCCAACTATGCCTCCGCCTGGGCTGCCGCGGCAAAGCCGATCCCTTGCATTCTGACTGCGATGGCCGATGAGTTTGGAGGCGACATTCCTCTGGGCCCGTTCGCAATAATCGGCGACGACAGCATCGGGCGCGGAATTGTCGAAACCCTGACCGGTCACCGTTCGCCCGCGGTACTAATGCAAAACCACGGAGTCTTCACCATCGGTGCAAGCGCAAAGGCTGCGGTCAAGGCCGCCGTGATGTGCGAGGACGTTGCCAAGAGCGCCTCAATCGCACTCCAACTAGGTCCAGAGGTGCGAATCCCGCAGGACAAAATCGACTCCCTATACAACCGCTATCAAAACGTTTACGGCCAGTAGGCCAGCAAAAAACAGCCTTCGCCGCAGACTGCGGCCCAAGTCATCGGAGATATGAATGCCAAAAAACAACGCACCTAAGGAAATCTGGTTCCTCACCGGCAGTCAGTCGCTTTACGGCGAAGAGACGCTGGCGCAGGTTGCGGCTCAGTCGCAGCAGGTGGCCTATGCAATCAAGGGCGGCCTCACCGCGCCGGTAAATCTGATTTGGAAGCCGGTAGTTAAGACCGCCGAGTCTATTCGCCGGGTGATGTTAGATGCCAGCGCCGATGACAACTGCATTGGTGTCATCACCTGGATGCACACCTTCTCGCCAGCCAAGATGTGGATTTCGGGCCTCGATGCGCTGCAGAAGCCACTGCTGCACCTGCACACCCAGGCCAACCAGGCGCTTCCCTGGGCCACCATCGACATGGACTTCATGAACCTCAACCAAGCCGCCCATGGCGACCGCGAATACGCTCACCTGGTGAGCCGCATGGCAATCGCCCGCAAGATCGTGGTGGGTGCTCCCGCGAGCAAAGAGGTTGCGGACCGAATCAGTGCCTGGAGCTGGGCCTGCATCGGTTGGAATACCTCACAGAACCTGAAGCTGGCGCGATTTGGCGACAACATGCGTTTCGTCGCTGTCACCGATGGCGACAAAGTTTCTGCCCAGATGCAGTTTGGCATGAGCATCGAAGCCTACGGCGTCAACACGTTGGTAGCGGCTGTCGCCGAAGTTAGCGATGGCGCGGCCGAAGAGCTCGCTGCTCTTTACGAGCGCGAATACGACGTGGTCCAAGAACTTCGTGTCGGAGGCGCTCGTCACGAGTCGCTGGTCTACGCGGCGAAGCAGGAGATCGCCTTGCGCAACCTGATGGAAGCCGGCGACTTCAACGGTTTCACCAGCGACTTTGAAGACCTGGGCGACCTTCGTCAGCTTCCCGGCCTGGCTGTCCAACGACTGATGGCCGATGGCTACGGCTTTGGTGGCGAGGGCGACTGGAAGACCTCCGCACTCGGTGCCATCCTCAAGTCGATGACCCCAGCCGGCGGTGGAACCTCGTTCATGGAGGACTACACCTACCACTTTGGACCTGGAACGGCCAAGGTTCTGGGAGCACACATGCTTGAGGTTTGCCCCACCATCACCGAGAGCAAGCCGAGAATTGAAATCCACCCGCTGGGCATCGGTGGCAAAGAGGACCCAGTGCGTATGGTGTTCACCGCTAAGCCGGCCGAGGGTCGCCAGGTTTGCCTGGTGGACATGGGCGACCGCTTCCGTATGATCCAGGCTGAGGTTCAGATTGTGGAACCAACCGAGGACCTGCCCAAGTTGCCGGTTGCGCGTGCCGTCTGGGAGCCAAAACCAAGCTTGGCCACCTCTGCTGAGGCCTGGATGCTTGCCGGTGGCAGCCACCACACGGTGCTTACCAACTCCGTCACAGCGGAGGCAATCGAGGACTTTGCTCGAATTGCTCGGGTTGAACTGGTTGTCATTGATGAAGACACCACGATTCGCGCATTCCGCAAGGAACTTCAGTGGAGTGCTGCCTACCACCGCTTGGCGGAGCGACTCTAGCGTTTAGCAGGAATTTTGGTCAACTTGGCGTTCGCTGGGTTGGCCAAAATAACGCTGAATGGCAGCTCGGCAGCGCCGACTATGACCGCCGCGGTTCCCAGTTGGCTTGCTTTAATCAACAGCCCATCCTGCGCAGACTTGAGGCTGCTCTGATGAGTCGAGTTGATCATGTGCTCACCGTCGAATCGGAACAGCGAACCCAAGAATCCGCCCAAGACAACGGATTGTGGATTGAAGATTGTGGCCAGAACACCAATCGCGCGACCCAGGTCTGATATCTGCTGCATCAGCGCCTTGTGAGCCTTGGGGTCTTTGTTCTTGATGATTTCAATTTCTAGTTCTTCATCGGTGGCGTTGTCGATCTTGAAGAGCTCAAGGAGGTCGTCGCGCTTCACCAGCGCTTCAAGGGTTCCCTCGAGCCCCGAGTAGTCTCGCTGCTTGCTGCTGGAGATCTGGATGTGACCAACTTCTCCGGCATAGCCCGTGGCTCCTCGCATTTGCCGACCGTTAACGACCACGCCACCACCAATGCCGCCGGATCCGGCGTGGATGTAGACCAGATTGTCGGTTCCGATGCCGGCACCGAAGATTCTTTCCGCTGTGCAGGCGGCGGTGGCATCGTTGTCTACCCAGGCGGGCAGGCCGGTTTGCTGCGTCAGCATTGCCGCCACCGGTTCCTCCACCCAGTTGAGGTGCGGGGCGTAGCGCACTACTCCCTCTGAGACTCGAATCTGGCCGGGAACCACTATTCCAACACCGGCTACCAAAGTTCCGGGCGCTAATTTGGCTCGGAGGTTGGCAATTAGCTTGGCGGCAACCTGAAGTGATTCGGCTGCGGTCGGCTGAAGTTTTGTGGGGTAGCGCAGGCGCTGTAAGACTTTTCCATCGAATGCCACCAGGCCTACGGTCGTGGCATCGATGTCTGGGTTCACCGAGAATGCGACCACGTTTTGGGACGGTGCAACCATCAGGCTAGGCCTGCCGACCCCGCCGCCGGTAATGGCCTCGGATTCCACGGCTAGTCCTAGCGAGACCAACTCGCCAACTAGGTCGGAGATGGTGGATCGGTTCAACCCGGTGATTGAAGTTAGGTGTGAGCGGGGTACTGCGCCCGACTCGTGCAGCAGGCGAAGCACCGTTGAAAGATTGTGCTGGCGCAGATTTTCGCGGTTTTGGCCCAGTGCGGCACGTTCTTGCTTAGTTGGGCTCATAACAATCTCCTAACAGCATCTTAATGGCCCCAAAAACAGAGCATGCCGCTTCAAAACTATGGGTTATTGTTGTTTAGAACAACAAATACCATCAATTTTAGGAAAAACTATGTCTTTGACTCCTACTCCTTCAGACAAGTTCACATTTGGTCTCTGGACCATCGGCTGGCGAGCCCAGGACCAGTTTGGTAGCGCAACTCGCGAACCGCTCGACACCGTCGAGGCAATCCATAAGCTGGCCGAAATTGGCGCTTATGGCATGACATTCCACGATGATGACCTATTTGCATTCGAAAGCACCGATGCCCAGCGTCAACAAGAGATTGACCGCACCAAGCAGGCGCTAGCCGACACCGGTCTCAAGATCCCAATGATCACCACCAACCTGTTCAGCCACCCAGTATTCAAGGACGGCGCCTTCACCAGCAACGATCGCGAGGTTCGACGTTTTGCGCTTCGCAAGGTGCTGCGCAACCTAGACCTGGCAGCCGAGATCGGTGCCAACACCTTCGTCATGTGGGGCGGCCGCGAGGGTGCCGAGTACGACCACGCCAAGGACATTCGTTCGGCGCTTGAGCGTTACCGCGAGGGCGTGAACCTGCTTAGTCAGTACGTTATTGACAAGGGCTACGACATTCGCTTCGCCATCGAGCCGAAGCCAAACGAGCCACGCGGCGACATTCTGCTGCCAACAGTTGGCCACGCCATGGCATTCATCAACACCCTCGAGCATCCCGAGATGGTTGGCCTGAACCCAGAGACCGGGCACGAGCAGATGGCTGGCCTCAATTTCACCTCAGGTATCGCTCAGGCCCTTGACCACGGCAAGCTTTTCCACATCGACCTAAATGGACAGCGCGGAATCAAGTTTGACCAGGACCTGGTGTTTGGCCACGGCGACTTGTTCAACGCCTTCAGCCTGGTGGATCTGCTTGAATTTGGTGGACCAAACGGTGGTCGCGCCTACGATGGCCCACGTCACTTCGACTACAAGCCAAGCCGCACCGAAGACTACACAGGTGTCTGGGAATCGGCAAAGGCCAACATGCGCACCTACCTGCTACTCAAGGAGCGTGCAGCCAAGTTCAACGCCGACCCAGAAGTGCAGCAGGCTTTGGCAGACGCACGTGTGAAGCAGTTGAGCCAGCCAACACTCAACCCCGGTGAGACATACCAGGATCTGCTGGCAGACAAGTCTGCGTACGAGAATTTTGACTCGGGCAGCTACTACAACGGCAAGGGCTTCAACTTTGTTCGACTGAACCAACTGGCTCTAGAGCACCTGATGGGCGCTCGCTAGAAACCGATAGATGGAGGCGTGTCGTTTAGTGCGACACGCCTTTATCTTTCAGTCGGTTTATTGGCTAACTAATCCACCTTCAGATAATCACAAAGCATTAGGAAAACAACATGCCACTAGTAGCCGGAATCGATTCCTCGACTCAGTCCTGCAAGGTAGTTATTAGAGATGCCGAAACTGGCGCTCTGCTACGCACCGGTCGGGCCTCTCACCCAAACGGAACCGAGGTAAACCCGGCGGCCTGGGTAGCAGCGCTGTCCGAGGCCATCGAGAAAGCTGGCGGTCTGGACGACGTGGCTGCACTCTCCATCGGAGGGCAGCAGCACGGCATGGTCTTGCTCGATTCGGAAGGGCGGGTTATCCGTGACGCGTTGCTCTGGAACGACACCCGCAGCGCCGAGCAGGCACAGTTGCTCATCGAGCATTTTGGTGCCGGTTATCTTGCCTCGCAAACCGGATCCATTCCGGTGGCTTCATTCACCAGCACCAAGGTGCTTTGGGTAGCCCAGAATGAGCCGGAGAATGCTGCGAAGATTGCGGCCATCTGCTTGCCACATGACTATCTGACCTGGCGTCTGGCGGGTTATGGTCCAGCGGGCGAGAGCCAGTATGGGCCAGATCTAACTGCCCTTGCCACCGATGTTTCTGACGCCAGTGGAACCGGTTATTTTTCAGCCCGACAGCGAAGCTACATCGCTCCAATCATCGAGTGGATTCTGGGTCGGATGCCGATTCTTCCACGCGTGGTTTCACCGGCTGAGGCGGCCTATCCGGCTGACCCAAACCGAGTTGGATTCAAGGGAATGCTCGGTGCTGGAGCTGGCGATAATGCCGCTGCCGGTTTCGGTGTTGGTGCGGTAAATGGAGATGTCGTGGTTTCCCTGGGAACCAGCGGCACAGTTTTTGCGGTTACCGATGTGGCGACCGCTGATGAGAGCGGAATCATCGCCGGCTTCGCTAGTGCATCGGGAAGTTACCTTCCGCTGGTTTGCACACTGAACGCAGCCAGAATTCTCGACAGCTTCTGCGGCTTGCTTGAGGTCGATCATGGTGAGCTTGGCGAGCTAGCTTTGCAGGCTGCACCGGGTTCGGATGGGGTGGTGCTGCTTCCTTACTTTGAGGGAGAGCGCACCCCAAACCTTCCCGATGCCAAGGCCTCGATTCATGGCCTAACGCTGCGCAACAACACCCGAGCAAACTTGGCCAGAGCGGCCATCGAAGGAATGCTCTGTGGCCTCGCCGATGGATTGGCGGCAATGACTGCCGAGGGGGTCAGGTGCAACCGTGTCATCTTGGTTGGTGGAGCAGCCGAGAACCCGGCGGTGCAGCAAATAGCGGCTCAGGTTTTCGGAGTAGAGATTTCTGTTCCGAAGACTGGCGAATACGTGGCAGACGGTGCAGCTCGTCAGGCAGCCTGGGTGGCTTTGGGCACCGAAACAAAATGGAATATCAGCACTCAGGCATCCGTTCCTGCTGACACCCAACCCGTAATTCTTCAGCAATATCACAGCGCTTTTGAATCGATTCATTTAGGCTAGGCGCCTCAGGGTAAGCGCTTACATAAAATCAAAACCCCTTTATTTATAAGGGCTTAAGGCGTGCGACTAGGGAAATTTGCAAATAAGTTGTTCAAAACAACAAAAAAAATGCTGTGACCAAATCGTTACTGACAAAATGCAGATTTTGTTCGACCGCCTCAAATCTCTGTGTAAGAGTGAACTCAGCCTTCTGCTTCCCAGTTTCCTTTTCGCTGGGTTGCAGATTGCCCAATCAAAGTAAGTTCAATGAGGAGAAACATGAAGAAAACTGCACTTATCGCTGCAGCTGCAGTGGCCTCGATGTCGGCAATGCTGCTGACTGGTACCACCGCTGCTCACGCTGCAAGCAACCGTGCCTGCATCATCCTTCCAGACGCTGACAGCGGTACCCGCTGGGAGTCGGGCGACCGCCCAGCTCTTAACTCGGCTCTGACTGCTGCTGGTTTCACCACCGACATTCAGAACGCTCAGAAGGACGCCAACAAGTACGCAACCATCGCCGATGCACAGCTTGCAAAGGGCTGTGGCGTAATGCTGCTCGTTGACTTCCAGGGCGCCGCTGTAACCGTTGCTCAGAAGGCTAAGGCTCAGGGCATTCCAGTTATCGCTTACGACCGCCCAATCGCTGGTGCAAGCTACTACGTATCGTTTGACAACACCGTTGTTGGCGCTATGGAAGGCCAGGCTGTTCTTGACGGTCTGAAGGCTGCCAAGAAGAACCCTAAGACCGCTTCGGTCGTATGGGGTTCGGGTGACCCAACCGACGGTAACGCTGCAATGTTCCTTGCTGGTGCAACCGCTGTTCTAAAGAAGGCTGGCGTAAAGGCTGCATTCACCATGAAGGGCACCTGGGATGGACCAACCGCTGGTACCGAGTTCGAGCAGGCTTTCACCGCTCTAAAGGGCAAGGTAGACGGCGTTCTGGCTCCTAACGACAACAACGCTGCTGCAATCATTGCAATCCTCGACAAGAACCACATGAAGGTTGCAATCGGTGGACAGGACGCTTCGGTTGCCGGTCTTCAGAACGTGCTTCTAGGCAAGCAGACTGCTACCGTATGGAAGCCATTCAAGGTTGAGGCTGCTGCTGCTGCAAAGCTTGCTATCCAGATCCTGAAGGGTCAGAAGCCAGTTGTAGCTAAGAAGCTATCGGACGGCACTCCATTCCTAGCTCTAACCCCATTCAACATCCACGCTGCTGATGTGAAGAAGGTTGTTGCCGGTGGCGACGCTACCGCTGCTGGTCTCTGCACCGCTGCCCTAAAGGCTGCCTGTGCAAAGTACGGCATCAAGTAACAAATAACTAGAGGAGCCCTGCGCCTACTCCAGCAGCAGGCGCAGGGCTTTCTCAATCCTTTGGTTTAATCCGAAGCAGATTTAAGGAGCAACAGGTGTCACAGCTACCTGCAATCGAACTCACCGGTGTGGTCAAAAGTTTTGGCCCGGTAGACGTTCTAAAGGGAATTGATTTCCAGGTTTACCCAGGTCGCGTTACCGCCCTGGTCGGAGACAACGGTGCGGGTAAGTCCACACTTATTAAGGGTCTTTCGGGAGTTCAGCCATACGACAATGGTGTCGTCAAGTTTTTCGGTGAGACCGTAGACATTCACAATCCTCGCCAGGCAAGTGCGCTGGGCATCGAGGTCGTTTATCAGGATCTCGCGCTCTGTGAGAACTTGGACATCGTACAGAACATGTTCCTGGGCCACGAAGAGTTGCTTACCGGAACTCTGCACGAATCTGAAATGGAACTGCAAGCCACCAAGGCGTTGCAGAGCCTGTCGGTGCGAACCGTAAAGTCGGTTCGCCAGAAGGTGTCTTCGCTTTCGGGTGGTCAGCGCCAGACCGTGGCAATTGCTCGCTCGGTGCTGCGCGAAGCCAAGGTCGTAATCCTCGACGAGCCAACCGCTGCTCTGGGTGTTGCCCAGACCGAGCAGGTTTTGAACCTGGTTCGTCGCCTGGCAGATTCCGGCGTGGCCGTGATCATGATCAGCCACAACCTGAGCGATGTATTCAAGGTTTGCGACGACATCGCAGTGCTTTACCTTGGCCGCATGGTTGCACAGCTGAAGACCAGCGAAACCACCAACACCGAGGTCATCTCGTACATCACCGGTCTGCACTCGCAGGACACCTCAGCTATCACCGTGGAAGGCGCATAATCATGTCGAACCAAGTAACTTCGCTGGCCAGCGGACATGAGGGTACCCTTCGCGACCAGTTCAGCCAGTACATCCAGCGCCTCAAGGGTGGCGAGATGGGCTCACTCCCAGCCATCGGTGCCACAATTGTTTTGGCAGTCATTTTTGGATTCTCTAGCCCGTTCTTCTTTACCAAGCTGAACTTCACCAACATGTTTGTGCAGGCGGCAGAGCTAACCATGCTCTCCAGTGCACTTGTGTTTGTAATTTTGCTTGCCGAAATCGACCTTTCAGCCGGTGTGACTGCCGGTGTCTCGATGGCAGTATTCATCGTCCTCATCAAGAGCTTTGCTTGGGCCTGGGTACCTGCGCTACTCGCAGCCTTCCTCACCGGTTTGCTCATCGGCTGGGTGATTGGCTTCATCGTTGCCAAGGTCGGTGTCCCGTCATTTGTGGTTACCCTGGCCTTCTTCCTGGGCTTCCAGGGTATGCAGCTGGTGCTGCTGGGTGAGGGTGGCGTTTACCGCATCGAGGTTCCAGAAATCCTAGCCATCATGAACAACAACCTTTCCGCTTGGGGTGGCTGGCTGATGATTGCAGTTTGCGCGGTCGTCATGCTCGCGCTCGGCTATTGGGACCGCGGTCGTCGCGCGCGCAGCGGTCTGGTAAACCGCCCAATCGCAATCCTTTACATCAAGGTTGCCGCGCTGCTGCTAATCGGTGGTTTTGCAGTTTGGTTCATGAACCTAGACCGCAGCCAGGGCGTCATACCAATCATGGGTGTTCCAATCGTGGTTCCATTCACCATCGCGATCCTATTCATCGGTTCGTTTGTGCTGGACCGCACCAAGTTTGGTCGTCACCTCTACGCCGTTGGCGGTAACCCTGAAGCCGCCCGTCGTGCCGGAATCAAGGTTGCTCGCATCCGCATCTACGCATTCATGATCTGTGCATTCTTGGCAGTAATCTCGGGTGTATTCCACTCCAGCCGCATCGGCAACGTCGACGGCTCTGCCGGACACACCATCGTGCTATCGGGTGTTGCAGCCGCAGTTGTTGGTGGCGTTAGCCTATTCGGTGGCCGTGGAAAGCTAGCTCACGCGGCAATCGGTGCATTGGTTATCACCATGATTGACAACGGTCTGGGTCTGCTACAGATGTCGGCCGGTGTTAACTTCTTGGTTGAGGGTGGCGTGCTTTTGTTCGCAGCTACCCTGGATGCACTTGCTCGCAAGCGCAGCGGCGGCCCTCTGGCTCGCTAAAGCTCAAAGCACACACAACTTAATAGATTCAACAAGGGCGATGGCCCTCGCAAGGCAAACAGAGGGAATAATGAAGTTCACTGACGGTTTCTGGATGCTGCGCGAGGGCTTTCGTGCTACCTGGGCTCAGGCTGCTTACTCGGCGCGGCAAACAGGCGGCGCTGGCAAGCCGGGGCTCAAAGTCTTGGCAACGCCCAACGTTGTCCGGCACCGCGGCCAGACCCTAAACACGGCCACCTTCGACATCGAGTTGGACTCACCTCTCGATGACGTCATTCGGGTGCGCGTAGCCCACCACAGGGGCGGTAAGCCTGCCCTGAAGTACCCGGTGACCGAGTCTCAGTCCGCAGCTTCGGTAGAGAGCAACGATACTTACTGGCAGTTAAACTCCGGCGCGCTTTCGGCAAGGGTGCACTCGGGTGAAAACTGGAACTTGGAGTTCATCGCCGATGGCAAGGTGATTGCTCACCAACGTCACCGTTCGCTAGCTTTCATCAACGGGCCAGACGGTAGCCACCACCTGTCGGCGCAGCTTTCGCTCGGAGTTGGCGAAAACGTCTATGGTCTCGGTGAACGTTTCACGTCATTCATCAAGAATGGCCAGAGCGTCGATATCTGGAATGCCGACGGCGGCACCAGCAGTGAACAGGCCTACAAGAACATCCCCTTTTACCTGACCAACGGCGGCTACGGCGTATTCGTAAACCACACCGGCAAGGTATCTTTTGAGGTTGCCAGTGAGGCGGTCGAGCGGGTCCAGTTTAGTGCGCAGACTCAGGACCTCGAGTACCTAATCATCTACGGGCCCACTCCGGCCGAGATTCTAAAGAAGTACACAGCGCTTACCGGACGTGCACCGCAGTTGCCGGAATGGTCGTTTGGCCTTTGGCTGTCGACCTCTTTCGTCACCAACTACGACGAGCAGACTGTGCAGAGTTTCATAAATGAAATGCGCGAGCGCGATATTCCGATGAGCGTCTTCCATTTTGATTGCTTCTGGATGCGTGAATACCAGTGGTGCGACTTCGAGTGGGACCCTCGGACATTCCCAGAACCAGCGGCCATGCTGGAACGCCTGAAGGCCACTGGGCTCAAGATTTCGCTCTGGATCAACCCCTACATTGGTCAGGCCTCTCCGCTTTTTGACGAAGCCAAGAATTTGGGGTATCTGATTCGCCGCAACGATGGGCCGGGTGGCACGGCCGGCAGCGTCTGGCAGTGGGACCTTTGGCAGGCCGGAAACGCCATCGTCGACTTCACCAACCCGGCGGCGCGCGAGTGGTTCCAATCTAAACTCCGCCCGCTGCTTGAAATGGGCGTGGACTGCTTCAAGACCGACTTCGGTGAGCGTATCCCGCTCGATGTGGTTTACCACGATGGCAGCGACCCCGAGCAGATGCACAATCTCTACACCCAGCTTTACAACCAGACAGTGTGGGATGTCCTGCGCGAGCAAAAGGGCGATGACGCAATTGTCTTCGCTCGCAGTGCCGCGGTTGGAGGCCAGACCATGCCGGTCCACTGGGGCGGCGACAACACCTCAAGCTTCGAGTCGATGGCCGAGAGCCTGCGTGGTGGCCTTAGCCTTGGCCTGAGCGGTTTTGGATACTGGAGTCACGACATCGGTGGCTTTGAAGGCAACCCCGACCCAGCTGTATTCAAACGCTGGGTGGCATTCGGCCTGCTCAGTTCGCACTCACGCCTGCACGGAAACGAATCGGTTCGGGTGCCCTGGGCGTTTGACGACGAGGCGGTGGCGGTAACCCGCAAGTTTGCCAAGCTCAAGCAAGAGCTCATGCCATACCTTAAAAAGGTGGCGGCAGAGGTTACCTCCACTGGTACCCCGATGATGCGGCCGATACTGTTGGAATTCCCCGAAGACCGTACCGCCTGGTTTGTTGACCAGCAGTATATGTTTGGACCAGACCTATTGGTTGCACCGGTATTTAGTGCCAGCGGCGAGGTTGAGTTTTACCTTCCGGCAGGGGAGTGGACCAACTACTTCACCGGAGCAAAGGTGCAGGGTGGTCGCTGGGTCACCGAGACTCACGGATTCGATTCGCTGCCGCTCTATGTGCGCGCTAACGCCCGATTCCTAGAGCGCTAGAACCGCAATCTCTTCGCTCTTGTCAAAGCCCAGCCTCCAGGAACGGGCGTATATTCTGGTGCCCGGTTCAAGGGTTAGCGGTTGGGTGTAAAGCTGCCATTTTCTTCCGTCATTTGGCATCGAGAAGCGTTCCACCATTGGTGACATGGGCGGCACGTCCACTTCGGGGCTCACCGTCGTCCAGCCGATAGATGAACCCGGAGTGTCGCACTCTAGCCGCACCGAGCCTGGTGTGACATGTGCAATCGGGGTTCCCGAGAGTTGGGACTTGCCCTCTGGGCGCCAGGTTGCAACCAGGTCGTCCTCGGCAATCAGGCCCATATCCCCGTAGCGCTCTTGCCAATCTGTAATGGCAGCCTTAAGACGCGACACTGTCGACTCGTATTGCGGCACGGCGGCCAAATTCACGGTCTCGTGTGGGTCGGCGATCATGTCGTAAAGCTCGTATTCGGTGCGCAGGTCTGGCGAAAGGATGCTGCGCTGGAGCGGTGTCAGGATGGTGCGGGGCACCCCGCTGGCCAGCTGATGTGATTCCTGCAGATACAGTTGCCGCATCTCGCGCCAGGTATCCAGGTGGTCGGCGTAGTCCAGATACTGCATCGATGACCGGTCGGGATGATAGTTGTGGATGAGCCGGAAGCGGGCGTCGCGGACTGTTCGGCAGGTATCCTCCTGCTCGTCCATGCGGTCTCGTCCGCCAAAGATGTATTCGTGCTGGGGTTCTACCAAATCTCCCGATGCCTCAAAGAGAAGGCTGCTCTGCATATGCTCTGGAATGGGAAGTCCGGCGGCGCGAAGCATGGTTGGTGCCAGGTCCATAACGTAGACCAGATCTTCGTTCTTGGTGTTTGGCTCGATCTTTCCGGGCCAGCGCACAATAAGTGGTTCGCGCAAACCAGACTCGGTCGCCCAGCGTTTACCTCGAGGCATTCCCAAGCCGTGCTCACTCCAGAACACGACGATGGTGTTCTCTGCCAGTCCGTCTTCTTCCAACTGGGCCAGGATCTGCCCAACCTCCCAGTCCATTTCTGTGATCAGGTCGTTGTAGCGAGCCCAGGCTTTTCGGAACACCTCGGTGTCTGGATAGTAAGGAGGTAGCGGAGCCTTGGCCGGGTCATGCCGATGTTCTGGCGCAACATGGCTGGTGCGCTCGAAAAACGCCTCATCGTCCAAATATATTTGCGACTCGTGAGTGATCATGCCTTGAAAAGCTGCGAAGAATGGCTGGTCTGGATCCTTGCGATTTCGCCAGTGAGCGGTGTCGCTGCAGTCATCGAAAGCTGTTGCGGGCGTTACAACCTGAAAATCGGTGAAGTAGTTATTGGTGGTGTAGTAACCGGCGGCTCTGAAATACTCCGGCAGCAGCTTTACCTCTGGCGGCGGTACGGCGTTGGCGCGCATGTGCATGGTGCCAATTGAGGTTGGGAAGCAGCCGGTGATGATGGCCGAGCGCGATGGCGCGCAAACCGGAGTGGTGGAATAGGCAAAGTTGTATTGAACGCCCTCGGACGCCAGTCGATCCAGGTTTGGGGTGTGGGCATATTCGGCCCCGGCAAACACACCTGCATACGAACCCAGATGTGGATTTATGTCGTGGGTGGTTAGCCACAGAACATTGGGTCGCTTTGCCGTCATGCCTAGCCCTTCAGCTCGGTGGCTATCCTGTCAATCGACTCTTGGACGATACTCGTTACTTTATCTTGGGGTTGACCCATCCACCCGTGTTCGGCGTCAGCAATCTCAATCAGCTCAACCTCTCGGCCGGCTGCAGTGAGTGCAGTCTGAAGTGCACGGGCCTGCTGGAAAGGAACCATGCTGTCTCCCGTGCCATGGAAAATGACGGTAGGCATGGTCGCGCCAGCCAGGTGCGTGATAGGCGACGCCAACTTACGCAACTCGGCGTCGGTGTGGCGATCGGCGCCAAGGTTGAAGTACTCGGGGGTGTAGCGAAAACCTTCTGGCATCGCCGCGTTGCTTCCGTCCATCGGGCGTTTGATTGTGTTGAGGTCAGTGGCGCCAAACCAGTTCAGCATCAACTTGACTTGAAGGGGGTTTTCGGCGCGAACCCCAAGGTCTCCGTTGAAGAAATCTTGGCCGCGAGTGTAGGCGGTGAGCATGGCAAGGTGGCTGCCGGCCGACTCGCCCCAGAGGGCAACCCTTTGGGGGTCCAGCCGAAGTTCCGCGGCGTATCTGGCCAAATAACGCAGTGCTGCATTGGCATCGTGAACTGCGGCGGGGAATTGGGCCTCGTAGCCCAGGCGGTACTCGATGCTGACGAAAGCAATTCCCTTGGCCAGGCTTTTGCCAATCATGTCGGCCTGTTCTAGCCACGGAGATACGCTGCGGCGATCTCCCATGCTGTAGCCGCCGCCGTGAATCCAGACCACAAACGGAAACGGTCCGTCACCAGCCGGAAGGTGGACGTCAAGCTGAAGCGCGCGATACCCGGGTACCAAAGCGAAATTGCCTTCGATTCGGCGATGGCCGTCGGCCATTAAGACTGCCGCATCGGGCGCCTTGAAGGTTGGGGGCAGAAACACTGGCTGCTCGGTCATGTTTCGATTCTGCCACAGCAGGCAGCGGCCATAATGGGACTAGAGCATTCGTTCGAAGGAATCGGTAATGGCTAAAAATCGCTACCCAAACTATGTCTATAGCAAGGGGACTGAACCTGATCCACGTTTCACGCTGGCAAACGAACGCACCTTTCTGGCCTGGATTCGAACCTCGCTCTCGCTGATTGCAACCGGGGTGGGCTTGGAGTATTTTGGTCTTCCCGCCTCCGACGTTCTGCGAGGAATCGCGGTTGCCATTTTCTTGCTGCTGGGTGTCTACTCCTCGGTTAGGGCGGCTCTGGGTTGGGCAAACACCGAAATTGCCCTGCGCGAAAATCGGGTACTGCCAGGCATGGGAATTGCATCATTGCTGGGGCTTGGAATCGCACTCGCGGCCGTGGTGGTCGTCATCGGAGTGTTTGTAAAGTGACAAGCCTTTCTGGCGGTCGCCAGCACCCCGAGGTGAAGCGGGATGACTTTGGGCTGCAGCCCGAGCGGGTTGAGCTGGCTTGGAGACGCACCTTTCTGGCGCTGACCGCCGGCATTTGCATAGGTGTTCGGGCCACCGATCACGAACTGGGTGTCTTCTCGGTCCTTTTAGGCGCGCTAGCCTTCGCGTTGATAGCCATTGGCGCGGGGCTGCATCGCAGACGGGCTAGACAGCAGCTTATTGGCTTTCACAGCCAGCACAAGTTGAGCCTCATCGATGGCCTGCCCATAGTGCTGGTTGGCCTAGCCGTGATTCTGATGGCGCTGGTTGCGGTGGTTTGGTTTGCGCTTCGGCTACTAGCCTGATTGGGCGGAATCGCCTTGAGGCTAGGAAGCAGCGGCCGCCAACTTGGTCCAGGTTTCAACCACGGTGTCAGGATTCAGCGAAATGCTTTCGATTCCTTGATCTACCAGCCACTTAGCTAGGTCAGGATGATCGCTGGGCCCCTGGCCGCAGATGCCAACGTACTTACCTCGCCTCAGACAGGCGGCAATTGCCATGCTCATTAGTTTGAGCACAGCGGGATTGCGCTCGTCGAACTCACCGGCCACAAGCTCGCTATCGCGATCGAGTCCTAGCGTCAGCTGGGTCAGGTCGTTCGAGCCTATTGAGAAGCCGTCGAAGTAGTCGAGGAATTCATCGGCGAGAATGGCGTTGCTGGGAATCTCGCACATCATGATTACCTGCAGCCCGTTCTCGCCGCGCACCAAGCCGTGACCCGCGAGCAGGTCGATCACCTGCTTGGCCTCATTAATGGTTCGGCAGAATGGAATCATTACCTTCAAGTTGGTTAGACCCATGCCGTCGCGAACCAGTTTGACAGCCTCGCACTCCATGGCAAATGCCTCGGCAAACTCGGGGCTCAGGTATCGCGAGGTGCCGCGAAAGCCAATCATCGGGTTTTCTTCGTCTGGCTCGTATTTGCTTCCGCCAATCAGGTTTGCGTACTCATTCGACTTGAAGTCGCTCAGTCGCACGATCACAGGTTCAGGTGCAAAGGCCGCCGTGATTATCGACATCCCCTCGGCTAGCCGAGAGACGTAAAACTCGCGAGGGCTTGGGTAGGCGGCAATTCGGTGTTTGATGGCAGCTTGTACTTCTGGTGTCTGTTCTTCCAAATTGAGCAGTGCGTTTGGGTGAACGCCAATTTGCTGGTTGATGATGAACTCCAGACGTGCCAGACCAACGCCAGAGTTTGGAATGTTGGCAAAGGCAAATGCCTGGTCGGGGGTTGCCACGTTCATGGTCAATTTAACCGGAATCTTTGGCATTGTTCCGGTGGCAAACTCTTCTCTGACGAACTCCAGCTTGCCCTGGTAGATGTTTCCGGTTTCGCCCTCGGCGCAGGATACGGTTACGTCGTTGCCGTCGGTCAGTGCCTTGGTGGCGTTACCGGTTCCAACCACAGCCGGAATGCCCAGCTCTCGGGCAATGATGGCCGCATGGCAGGTGCGTCCACCCCGATTGGTAACAATAGCGCTGGCCCGCTTCATGATCGGCTCCCAGTCTGGGTCGGTCATGTCTGCAACAAGCACATCACCGGTCTGAAAGTTGTGCATCTGGTCGATCGCAGTCAGCACTCGTACCGGGCCGGCACCGATCTTCTGGCCAATGGCTCTACCAGTGACCAAAACCTCACTGTGGGAATTTAGCGTGAACTTCTCGATTTGCCCGCCGGTTCTGCGGGAGTTGACCGTCTCTGGGCGGGCCTGCAGGATGTAAAGCTTGCCATCGATGCCATCCTTGCCCCACTCGATGTCCATCGGGCGGCCGTAGTGATCCTCAATCTTAAGTGCGTGTTGGGCCAGCTCGGTCACCTCGGCATCGGTGAGGCAGAAGCGCTCGCGGTCCGCCTCGGCAACCGGAACGAACTCGATGGTTTTTCCAACGGTGGAATCGGTGGTGTAGGTCATCTTGGTTGCCTTTGCGCCCAGGCCTCGCTTCAAGATGCCTAGCTTTCCAGCGCGCAGGCTTGGCTTGTAAACGTAGAACTCGTCTGGGTTTACGGCACCCTGCACTACGGCCTCGCCCAAACCGTAGGAGCCGGTGATGAAAATGGCATCTTTGAAGCCAGACTCGGTGTCGATGGTGAACATGACTCCGGACGCCGCCAGGTCGGAACGCACCATTTTTTGGATTCCCGCCGAAAGCGCCACATCGTGGTGTTCAAACTTGTTGTGCACCCGGTAGGCGATGGCTCGATCGTTGTAGAGCGAGGCAAAAACCAGTTTCACCGCGTGGAGGATGTTATCAATGCCCTTGACGTTCAGGTAGGTCTCTTGCTGGCCGGCGAAGGAGGCATCCGGCAGGTCCTCGGCTGTGGCACTGGATCGAACCGCCCAGGTCGAGTCTTCCTCGTGGCCGGCGGCTAGCTCGCTGAAAGAAGTCCGGATAGCGCCTTCCAGCTTTTCAGTGAGCGGAGTGTTCAGGATGCGCTCGCGAATGGACTTTCCAACTCTGGCCAGTTCTTGCACATCCTCGATATCAAGGGCATCAAGATCCTTGGCAATCTGGTCGGCCAGCCCGCTCTGGGCCAAAAACTCGCGGTAGGCATCGGCGGTGGTCGCGAAACCTCCAGGCACTCTTACCCCGGCCGAAGCCAGGCTAACAATCAGTTCTCCGAGCGAGGCGTTCTTGCCTCCCACCTGCTCGATGTCCTTGAGGGTCAGGTCGGTGAATTTGATGGTTTGAAGCGTCATTGCTTTTCCTTTGTGAGGTATTACTAGCTGCGGAGGTTTTTGACGTCCATGATCACCGATGCTATTTCCTCGATGGATTTTGCAGATGAGTCGATGAATGGAATTTGATTGGATTCGTAAAGCTTTTCGGTGGCGGCTATCTCGAAGCGGCACTGATCCAACGATGCGTACTTGGAGCTTTGACGGCGTTCGGTGCGCACCTGATGGAGCCGTTGTGGGGTGCTGGTGAGGCCGAAGGCCTTTGAGACCAGAGGCTTGATGGCTGACGAAAGGTGCTGCGATTCGAAGTCCTCGTCCACCAGTGGAAAGTTAGCCGCCTTGATTCCGTATTGGATGGCCAGATACATGCAGGTTGGCGTTTTGCCGCACCTTGATGGCGCTAGCAGGATCACGTCTGCGTCTGCCAGCGCTCTGAGGCTTTGACCATCGTCGTGCTCTATGGCGTATTCGATGGCAGCCATTCGTTTTAGGTAGCGGTCGGTGTCAGAAATACCGTGGGCAAGCCCCTGGATTGGCTGGTTAGCCTCTTCAAGTTCGGCCTCGATGGATTCGATGTTCTGTTGGAAAAGGTCCATGAACAGGCCATCCGCTTGGCTCAAAATAGCCCTAAGCTCGGGCTTGACCACCGTGGAGAAAACGAGCGGACGGCCATGTTGATTCTGGGCCGAATCTATTTTTCGAACGGCATCGAAGGCCCGATCCGGAGAGTTGATAAATGCCAGGGTGTGTTTTGTGAACTGGGTTTCGCCAAACTGGCTGAGCAGGGCGGCACCCAGAGCCTCGGCAGTTACGCCGGTGCCATCGGAGAGGAAAAATACCTCTCGAATTCGCTGCTGAGTCATAAATGCTCTCGCCTTTGGAAGCCATTGCTTGCTGCCAAGTCTAGGTGTTTGAGATTTCAGTTGCTAAACAAACTTTCACTGGCTGGAAGTGGGCCCTATCATTGGCAGCATGGTGGGAAAAGCAATCGATGAAAAATCGGTGACTGGCAGGGCGTTCGCTGTGCTCACCACATTTGATCCGGGCCACCGCCACCAGTCGCTAACCGCGATTGCAAAACGGGCGGGCCTGCCGCTCAGCACAACCCATCGCCTGGTGAACGAGCTGGTCTCGCTGGATGCGCTCAGTCGCTCCGCCGACGGTACCTATGAAATCGGTAGCAAAATTTGGCGCCTTGGCATCCTGGCCTCGCTCCATTCTGACCTGCGTGAGTTGGCGCTGCCGTATATGGAGGATGTCTACCAGCTGACTCACGGTGCGGTGCAGATCGGCGTGCTGGATGGGCTTCGGTGCCTCATTGTTGAACGCATTGCAGGCTCTCGCACCCTCTCGGTTCTTAGCAAACCGGGCGCGCGACTGCCGCTGTATGCCTCGGGTGTGGGCAAGGTGTTGCTGGCCTATGGGCCTAAGGATGTTCAGGAGGCTGTGCTGCAGTCGCTGGAGGCCTACACCGGCAAAACCATCACCGATGCCAAGGTTATGAACTCGCAGTTGGCTGCGATCAAGGAGAAGGGCTTCGCTTACTCCGAGGAAGAGCTTGCAATGGGCGCAACCTCGCTGGCAGTTCCGGTTTACGGATACGGCAACAGAGTTGTGGCGGCCTTGGGCATTGTTGCTCCGGCTCAAGACAGTGACCTAACCAGGTTCGTTCCAATACTGAAGGTTTCGGCGGCGGCACTCGGAAAAAAGCTCATTGCCAGCGGAACCTCCGACCTTGGCCAAAGGCTATAAAACCGTTATCAAAACGGCTTCCACTCAATGGAAGTTGGTTGGTTTTTCGATGGGCTCATAGTGTTGGCTTGCTGGTATGAAAACACAGGTTGCCATCATCGGTGCCGGTCCATCCGGCCTCATGCTAAACCGTTATCTAGCTCTGCACGGCATCGAGTCGATTGTCATCGAGGATCGCTCGCGTGAGTATGTAGAGTCGCGAATCCGAGCCGGCTTGCTGGAGGCTCAGACGGTCTCTCTCCTCGACGAGATTGGCGTGGGTGAGCGCCTGCATCGTGAAGGCTTGGAGCACGAGGGGATCTACCTGCAGATTCCGGGCGAGCGAAAGAACATCAACTTCAAAGAACTCATCGGCTACAGCGTTTGGGTTTACGGCCAGACCGAGGTTCAGAAGGACCTGGACCGAGCCTGCGATGCGGCCGGCCAAAAGATCTTTTACGAGGCCAAGGACGTGCAGTTGCACGACCTCGAATCAGAATCGCCTGCCGTAACCTTCACAGACTCGGAAGGCAACCCTCAGCGAATCGACGCCGCTGTAATCGCCGGCTGCGACGGCTTTTGGGGTCCCTCGCGCAAGGCCATTCCCGATGTCGAAGTTGGCAGTTTCGAGCGGGTATACCCATTCGCTTGGCTAGGTGTGATGGCCGATGTCGAGCCGTCCACCGATGAACTGATCTATGCCTGGCACCCGGATGGCTTTGCCATGCATTCGATGCGTTCTAATAGCGTTAGTCGTTTCTACCTGCAGGTAGACCCCAACGATGACATCAAAAACTGGTCGGACGAGCGAATCTGGGATGCACTCAGCACCAGAATGGCAGTCGAGGGCTGGACTCTGAAGCGCGGCCCGATCACCGAGAAGAGCATCCTGGCCATGCGGTCTTTCGTGGCGGGAAAGTTGCAACACGGCCGACTGTTCCTTGTTGGAGATGCTGGGCACATCGTTCCGCCAACGGGCGCCAAGGGTCTCAATGCCGCGGCCAACGATGTGCGATTCCTCGGTGAGGCGCTGGTCAGCTTCTTCAAAGACGGCGATGAATCGGGTCTGGCCGGCTACTCAGACCGCGCCAAGGAGACCATCTGGCGGGTTACACACTTCTCGTGGTGGATGACAACGATGCTGCACACTAGCGGTAATGAGTTCGATAATCAGCTGCAACTGTCGCAGCTAAAGCACCTTTTCAAGAACCAGGCTCTGCAGACCAACCTGGCGCAGAACTACGTAGGAATTCGTTAGGAAGTCATGGCAAGAGTGGTACGCGGCACTCCGCGCACGGATTTGGCAATCGTCGACGGCTTGGCCCAAATGGGTGCCGCCACTGTGCATGAGGCTCAGGGGCGAATTGGTCTGTTGGAACACCGGCTCAGCCCAATTTTTCCAGCCAAGATTGCCGGCAACGCGCTGACCTGCGAGGTTGCCCCGGGCGACAACTGGACCATCCACGTTGCCGTGGAACAGGCGCAGCCCGGAGATATCCTGGTGGTAACTCCCACTAGCCCATGCGACGATGGCTACCTGGGCGACCTGCTCGCCGAAAGCCTGATGGCACACGGGGTTCGTGGCCTCATCATCGATGCGGGGGTCCGCGATGTGGCAACCCTCACCGAGATGGGTTTCCCAGTTTGGTCCAAGTGCATTTCATCGCAGGGAACTGTAAAGGAGACCCCCGGAAATGTGCAGGTGCCCATCGTCATTGCCAATCAGCACATTCGCCCCGGAGACGTAATCGTGGCCGATGTCGATGGTGTCTGCGTGGTTCGGCGTGAGGACGCCGCCAAGGTGCTCGAGAAGGCTAGGGCCCGCGAGGCCAACGAAACCGCCAAGCGCGCTCGTTTGGCAGCCGGTGAACTTGGGCTAGACATCTACAACATGCGCGAGGCGCTCGCCGCCAAGGGTCTGGTGTACGAGGACTATCAGGAATGACAAACACCCAGGTTTCGGTTCCCTGTTCGGTGATGCGTGGTGGAACCTCAAAGGGACTCTACTTTTTAGCCACCGACCTACCGGCTGATAACGCAGCGCGGGACCGTTTCCTTCTGGCCGCCATGGGTTCGCCCGATGTGCGCGAGATCGATGGCATGGGTGGCGGTCACCCGCTAACTTCCAAGGTGGCCGTGGTCAGCAAATCCACTCGGGCGGGCATCGATGTCGACTACCTGTTTCTGCAGGTTTGGCCGGACCGCGCCGAGGTCAGCGACCAGCAGAACTGCGGAAATATTCTTGCCGGGGTCGGCCCGTTCGCCATTGAGCGAGGTCTGGTTGCAGCCAGCGGTGACCTCACCCCGGTTGCCATTTATATGGTCAACACCGATTCGAGGGCGACGGCATACGTCGAAACTCCGGCAGGTCGAGTCAACTATCAGGGCAGCGCTCGGATCGATGGTGTGCCCGGCACACATGCCCCCATCAACATCAACTTCGAGGATGTTGCCGGGTCAAGCTGCGGTTCGCTACTACCCACCGGCAACGTAGTTGATGTAGTCAATGGCGTTGAAGTCACCTGCATCGATAACGGAATGCCGGTGGTTTGCCTCAGGGCGGCAGACTTCGGCATCACCGGTTATGAGTCTCCAGCCGAGTTGGAGGCCAATGTCGAGCTTCGGGCCAAGGTGGAAGCCATTCGCATCGCAGTCGGCGAGCGCATGAACCTGGGCGATGTGACCAACAAGACAGTGCCCAAAATGTCGCTGCTTTCGCCGGCGGTCAACGGCGGGCTCATCAACACCCGCACCTTCATTCCAGTTCGCGCCCATGACGCCATCGGCGTGCTCGGTGCGGTTTCGGTGGCCACCGCCTGCATGATCGAGGGCAGCGTTGCTAACCAGGTGGCGGCCATCACCCAGATTCCAACCGAGCTCAACGTTGAGGTTGAACATCCCACCGGATTCTTTAACGTGCAAATGGAGATCGACGCTGGCGGCGATCAACTCAAAATCACAAAATCTGCGCTTTTACGCACCGCTCGAATGCTGATGTCGGGCGATATTTACGTTCCTCAAGAAGCCTGGAGCAACTAATGATCATCGATTGCCACGGTCACTACACCACGGTCCCCGAACCTCACAATCAGTGGCGTGTAGACCAGCTAGCCGCATTCAAAGCCGGCTTGCCGTCACCCGCATATCCGGAGATATCGGATGACTTGATTCGTGAGAGCATCGAGGGCAACCAGCTTAAGCTGATCAAGGAGCGCGGTTCTGACCTCACCATCTTTAGCCCGCGTGCCTCACACATGGGTCATCACGAGGGAGACCAGGCGGTAAGCCTGGAGTGGACCATCCACTGCAACAACATGATTAAGCGTGTTGTCGATATGTACCCCGAGACCTTTATCGGTGTCTGCCAGCTGCCGCAGTCGCCCGGCGCAGACCTCAGTGCGTCGATCAAGGAGCTGGAACGCTGTGTGACCGAACTTGGATTCATCGGCTGTAATCTGAACCCCGATCCTTCGGGCGGAATGTGGCAGACGGTGCCTCTCACCGACAGGTACTGGTATCCGCTGTACGAAAAGATGGTGGAACTGGATGTCCCGGCCATGATTCACGTGTCCGCCAGCTGCAACCAAAACTTCCACGCCACGGGTGCGCACTACATGAACGCCGACACCACCGCCTTCATGCAATTGATTCAGGGAGACCTCTTCAAAGACTTCCCGACTCTGCGCCTAATCATTCCGCACGGTGGTGGCGCGGTGCCTTACCACTGGGGTCGTTACCGCGGTCTGGCAGATATGCTCAAGCAGCCAAGCCTCGACGGCCACCTCATGAACAACGTATTCTTCGACACCTGTGTCTATCACCAGCCTGGAATCGACCTGCTGGTTGACGTCATCGAAAACAAGAACATCCTCTTCGGCTCCGAGATGATCGGTGCAGTTCGCGGAATCGACCCAACCACCGGGCAGTACTTTGACGACACCAAGCGCTACATCGATGCGGCCAAAATCTCAGATTCAGAGAAGGTCAGCATTTTTGAGGGCAACGCCCGTGCTGTATTCCCACGCCTTGATTCCAAGCTAAAGGAGCGTGCGCTGTGAGCCCAGCATTTGTGAAGGATGCCGACTGGCTCGACTGGCATCCAAACCCATCCAAGCCAAAGTTTGTGGTTCCCGCCGGAGCCGTGGACGCCCACTGTCACGTCTTTGGGCCCGGAGATGTTTTCCCATTTGCGCCGGAGCGTAAGTACACACCTTGCGATGCCAGTCGCGAGCAGCTATTTGCGCTGCGCGACTTCCTGGGATTCGAGAAAAACGTGGTGGTTCAGGCAACCTGCCACGGAGCCGATAACTCGGCACTCCTAGACGTGCTCGAACACTCCGATGGGCGCGCCCGCGGTGTCGTCACGGTCAAGTCTGACATCACCACCGAAGAGCTGGAGCGGATGCACGCTCTGGGTGTTCGCGGAGTTCGCTTCAACTATGTGAAACGCCTAGTCGATCCAAAACCGGACGACTACTACCGCGGCATAATTGAGAAAATCAAACCATTTGGCTGGCACGTGGTGCTCTACTTTGAGCCGGCCGACCTGCGCGAAAAGTGGGACTTCTTTACCTCGTTGGGTGTTCCGGTAGTGGTGGATCATATGGGGCGTCCGGATGTCACCAAACCGGTTGCAAACCCCGACTTCGAGCTGTTCCAAAGGTTCATGCGCGAGAACGATGTCTGGTGCAAGGTTTCGTGCCCGGACCGTCTAACAGTTTCAGGTTCTCCCGCCTACGCCGATGTGGTTCCCTTTGCCAAGGCCATCGTCGAGGAGTTCCCAGACCGAGTCCTCTGGGGCACCGACTGGCCACACCCAAACATGAAGAAGGAAATGCCAGATGACGGGATTCTGGTGGACTACGTTCCCAGCATCGCCGTCACCCAAGAATTGCAGGTAAAGCTGCTTGTGACCAACCCAAACATCCTCTACTGGAGCAAATGATGAAGCCCGATTTCGAACAGTTTGATGACATTCCTGGAACCACCATCTTCACAATCGAAAAAGCCCGCGAGGGTTTCTGGTTGAACCAGTTCTGCATGAGCCTGCGCAAGGAAGAAAATCGCAAGCGTTTCTTGGCTTCCGAGCGCGAGTACCTCGACGAGTGGAAAATGACCGAGGCGCAGAAGCAGGCGGTTTTAGACCGCGACTTCCAGAAGATGCTTGACCTGGGAGGCAACGTCTACTTCCTCTCCAAGATTTTTGCCTCTGAGGGTTTGTCTTACGTTCAGGCGGTCAGCACAATGACCGACATGAACGTGGAGCAGTATCAGCAGATGATGCTAAACGGTGGCCGAAACATCGAGGGTTGGCGTTCGAAGAAAGAAAGAGGCGAAGACTAATGGCTCGCATTACCGCCGGAGTTACCACCAGTCACGTGCCTGCAGTTGGCGCCGCCATTGACATGCAGCGCACCGAGGAACCCTACTGGAAGCCCATGTTTGCGGGCTACGAGTTCTCGAAGCAGTGGATGCGCGAGAACAATCCCGACGTCGCAATCATCATTTACAACGACCACGCCAGCTACTTTGGCATGGAGATTATGCCCACCTTCGCGCTGGGAATCGCCGACTCCTTTGCCATCTGCGACGAGGGCTATGGGCCGCGTCCCATCCCGGCTGTGGAAGGTGCGCCAGAGTTGGCAACCCACCTTGCCGCATCGCTAATCCTCGATGATTTCGACATGACGGTTCTCAACGTGCTGGATGTTGACCACGGCCTAACCGTGCCTATGTCCCTAATGTTTGGCACCCCCGATAAATGGCCTACCAAGATCATTCCGCTGCCGGTAAACGTGGTTATGTATCCGCAGCCATCTGGTGAGCGTTGCCTTTCGCTGGGCAAGGCAATCCGCAAGGCGGTTCAGCAGTTTGATGAAGACCTAAACGTTCAGATCTGGGGCACCGGCGGCATGAGTCACCAGATTCAGGGTGCTCGCGCCGGCCTGATTAATGAACCTTGGGACCGCAAGTTCATGGACGATTTGGTGAACGATCCCGAGAATCTCCAGTTCAAACCACACCTCGAATACATGGTCGAAGCCGGTTCGGAGGGTGTGGAGCTCATCATGTGGCTAATCATGCGTGGCGCGCTGGGCGCCGAGGTTGACGAGGTCTATCGTTTTTACCACGTGCCTGCTTCTAACACCGCCGTTGGCCACATGATCCTCACTCCGAAAGAAATCTAATGACCGTAAATATTGCAGTGGTTGGCCTCGGTGCCTTTGGGCAGAAGCACCTAGACGCCCTGGCCCTAATTCCAGACGCAAAAATCCAATATGTGGGCCACAGCAAGCAGGAGCTGGCCGACGAGGTTGCCGCAAAGTATGGCGCCAAGGCGGGATTTACCGACTACGCAGAGTTGCTTGCCCAGCCAGACCTCGATGGCGTTATCTTGGCAACCCCAACTCAGATGCACCTCGACCAGACACTGCAGGCGCTGAAAGCCGGCAAGCATGTGCAGGTTGAAATTCCGATGGCCGACAACTTGGCTGGGGTAAAGCAGATCGTCGAACTGCAGCAGCAAACCGGGCTGGTTGCAATGGCTGGGCACACGCGACGCTTCAACCCTTCGCACCAGTACCTACACAACAAAATCAAGGCCGGAGAACTGGCCATCCAGCAGATGGACGTGCAGACCTACTTCTTCCGTCGCACCAATATGAACGCGCTGGGCAAGCCGCGCTCCTGGACCGATCACCTGCTCTGGCACCATGCCGCCCACACGGTAGACCTGTTCCAGTACCAGACTGGCGAGCGCATTGTGAAGGCCAACGCGGTACAGGGGCCAAAGCACCCTCAACTTGGCATCGCAATGGACATGTCTATTCAGCTGCAGACCGAGACCGGCAAGATTTGCACCCTTTCGCTGTCTTTCAACAACGATGGGCCGCTGGGAACCTTCTTCCGCTACATCTGCGACAACGGCACCTTCATTGCTCGCTACGACGACCTGGTTACCGGCAAGGAAGAGCCGATCGACGTCTCGAAAGTTGCCGTTTCCATGAACGGAATTGAGCTTCAGGACCGAGAATTTGTGGCAGCCATTCAAGAGGGACGTCAGCCAAACGCCTCGGTTTCCTCGGTGCTGCCCTGCTATGAGGTGTTGCACCAGCTGGCAAGCCAGTTGGAGTACTAGTCGTCTATCTGGGCGAAAGGAACTTTCTTGCTGTGAACTATCAGCGTGAGGGTGGCCTCGATGCCGTGCACCATGGTGCTTTCGTAGCCTGATCCGCTAAGGATCTCGCTGATGTCTGCCATCTCTACCTGGCGTCGCTTGGCATTGCGCTGGGTGTCGGCTAGGTAACGCAAGGCGGTGCTGCTAGAACTCGAGTCAAACTCGTTTTTAAGTTCTTCGAGCGCCCAATCCTCGAGGCCCAGGGCCTTGGCGGCCCAAAGGTAGTCGATGGCCACAGCGGCCATGCCTTTGGTCAGCAGCGAACTCAGCAGCTCTCGAGCCGCAGCATCACCAGCTACGTCCGACACATAGGTCAGGTCTAAGCCAAAGCCCTCAAAGAGCTCTATAAACCTTTTGGCACCGGGGCCGGCAATGCTCATCGGCACTTTTTCGGCAAGGCCAGGTGCCGGCTTCATCAGTGCCACGTCAACGAAGCTGCCCTCGGGAACAAGCTGCGATAGTCGCTTCTTGAGCGAAGGGGTGCCTGAGTTGAGGTCGCAGTAGAGAGCACCTGGATTGAGGTGTGCGGCAAGCCGGGTAGCAAAGCCAATTGACGCGGTGGCCGAGTTGAGTGAGATTACGACATCTGCCTCTGCGACAGCAGCTTCGGCGCTCGCGGCCAACGGCACAGGGGAGTACTTGGGCTTGGCCGGGTCGTAGCCAATCACGTCGGCGCCCCGTTGCATTAGGCCGGCAGCAATTAGCAAACCCGCCTCACCCAAACCTATTACCGCAACTTTTAGCTTTTCGCTCATTTGTGTAATTCTGTCAGAGGTGGGCGGGTTACGCCGAGATGATTAGTCTTCGAAGATCGCCACCGCGCGAGTCCAGCCTGCAGATGCGCCTCGCACCTTGGTTGGGAAGCAGGCTACGGTAAATCCGGTAGCCGGAATGGCATCCAGATTGTGTAGCTTCTCAATCTGGCAGAACGCAGCCTCTGCTCCCGCCTTGTGACCCTCCCAGACCACTGAGGCATCGCCCGTCTCTTCGAAGTGACGGCGGTTGTCCTTTATCGGCAGGTCCCAACCCCAGGCATCAGTGCCAACCACGACAATGCCCTGATTGGTCAGGTGGAGGGTTGCCTCGCGGCCAAAGCCAATTCCGATGTCGATGTAGTCGGCGCTTCCGTAGGCTGCCGAAGCACAGGTGTGGAACATGACGATGTCGTAGGGCTTGAGGGTGTAGTTGATCTTTGCCAGGGCCTCATCGATGTCCGATGGCATTACCAGGTGTCCGGTTGGCAGGTGGCGCAGGTCTAGCTTCACACCCGGGCGGTAGAACCAATCCAGTGGCACCTCATCGATGGTGTAGGCCTTCTCGCCGTGGTTCATGGTTGGGTGATAGTGCCAGGGAGCGTCGATGTGGGTGCCGGCGTGGGTGGTGATGGTCACGGTCTCGGCGGCAAGGCCCTGGCCTTCGGGCAACTGCTCGGGAAGGATGCCAAACATGGCGTGCATCTCTTTTAGGCCAGCGGTGTGTGCCTTGTATTCGATCTTTGGCTTCAGGAATGGTGGGTCAACTGGGACTACATCGTCCAGGTGCATAGATAGGTCTACGAATCTCATAGGGAAAGTGTATGGGCGGGCTTTCGCAAAGAATCATCGGCATCTCGATACCCATAAACGAGAAAATGATAGTGAGTCGGCCGGGGCAACCAGGTCAGTCGCAAGGCTGGGGCGGTAACTTCTTCGCCTAGTATCAAAGCATGGGGCTTTGGGGAACTATCGGTAACTTTCTGACACGATTTTTGACTGCTTTTGCAATTTCTTGCCTCATTTTTATAGGACCGTTCCTTTACTTCAGTCTGCCGAGTCAGCTTGAATGGGCCAATGGCGCCATGGGAGTGACTGCAGTGTTGCTGAACCAACTTGACTCGTGGGCGCTTTGCGCTCTGGTTATTGCGGCGGTCATTCTGGCGGTGGCATATCCGCTAGAGCGCTGGGTCGTGGGCCGAATGAATTCTTTGCTCCGCATTGCTTTCACCTATGCCGGAGCAGTTTTCGCGGTCGCGATCATCCTTGCAATCGCGACCAGCCAAAGTATGGGCTGGATAGTGTTCTTATTCGGCGGGGTAGTGGGTGCCGCTGTGGCTTTTGTAGGCAGGCTGCTCTATCCACTATTTCAAAGGATCCCCAAGACCTCAATAGTTCTGGCTGCACTCTTCGCGGCGCTTGCCATTCTCGGCCCGGCTATTCCTCCACTCGTCCAAAACGCTGTGGTTAATCAGGGAATCTTCCCGCCAATTCTGCAGGGCGAAGTGGCTAGAGCCACCTGGTTTAACAGGCCCAACTCCGCAAGCGGCTCGGACATCTACGACCCCCACGTCCTGGTCCATCCAGGCAATAAATATGTGCTCTCCTACAGGTGTGGGCAGGTCGCAAAAAGTGTTTTCGAAGTGGACATTTCCCAAAACTATGGTCCGGTAAAGATCATCAAATTCGGTTGTAAAGACACGAATGTACACGGGGTTCCAGTCAAATTTGACCGAAGTTTTGACCCGATGGTGCTTATCAATCCAGGCCCATATGACTCGCACGACCCCGATGCCTATGCGATTCTGGCCCCTCACAGTGTGGGCAATCGTTAGCCGGCCCTAAAGTTCAATACTTCGACTATGCATAACGGGGTTGGTTAGGCTTAAGGCATGTCCGAATCCCTGCCTCCGTGCCCACAATGTTCCAGCCAATACAGCTACGAGATGGGCGAACTTCTGGTTTGCCCTGAGTGTGCGCATGAGTGGAACCCTGCAGACACCCAAGACGAGGGCTGGGGCGAGTCTGGCCCCAAGATTGTAAAAGACTTATCGGGCAACGAGTTGGCTGACGGCGACACCGTGACGATTGCCAAAGACCTCAAGGTCAAGGGTGCCAGCAACAGCATCAAGGTGGGCACCAAGGTTCGCAACATCCGCCTGGTTAATGGCGCCGATGGCCACGATATCGAAGCCAAGGTTGACGGCTTTGGCCAGATGATGCTCAAATCTTCGGTGGTCAAGAAGGTTCTCTAGCCAGCCCGATAGCGGTAAAGTTCGAGTGAGGGCCAAATAGGTTCTCGAAGAGGAAATCATGGCTCAAAAAGAACAGCAGTCCCAGAAGAACGTCAAAAAGGCGCCGGCAAAGAACCTAAAAGAAAAGCGCCTCGAGAAGCAGGCCAAGGCCGAAAGCAAGAAGCGCGCCGAATAGTTTTGCAATATCTTTAAATGAAAATGCACCCTCGCCGGGGTGCATTTTCATTTAAGCGCAGCGTCAACGGCTTAGAGAAAACAGCTTTCTCATTTGGTGAGAAAAACTGTCTGCTAGTGTGGCGCTTGAAGCCGCAAAGGAGCGGTGGAAAGTGAAGTGACGTATGCCAAAGACTCTCGAAGTTTCTGTGTCCTCGAGGTTGCTGAGCATCCTGGCTGCCTTTGAGGGTAGCGCCAGACCGCTGACCATTGCACAGATTTCTGCCAAGACTCAGATTCCGTTGAGCAGCACCTACCGGATGGTCGGGGACTTGGAAGAGTGGGGTGCTCTAGGTAAGAATTCGGACGGCAGCTATCAGGTAGGCGTACGAATCTGGGAGCTTGGGCAAATGGCCGGACTCAGCCAGCGCGAGCATGTTGTGCGCCCTTTTCTTCAAGACTTGTTTGATCTGGTCCATGAAAACGTCCACATGGCAATCCGCCAAGGTGCAAACGCCCTCTATGTGGATAAAATCTATGGTTCTCGGAAATTGCCTATGGTTTCAAGGGTTGGCTCCAAGCTTCCACTTCACGCCACGGCTGTTGGACGCGTACTTTTGGCCGCCGAGCCCGACTGGTTCGTCAAAGCCTATCTAGACAAGAAGTTGGTTGCGCCGACCGCCAAAACCACTCTGGAGCGCGAGTCGTTGGTGACTGAGCTGCGAATGGTGAAAAACCAGGGCTATGCGGTCACCGTAGAACAAATGCGTTTGGGCGCCTCATCGCTTGCGGTACCGCTTGTTGTGGCCGGCGAGACCATCGCATCGGTAGGAATAGTTTTGGAGTCTTCTAGGTCTCCGGAACTGTTACCCCTGCTTCCCTATTTAAAAGGCACGGTGGATCGAATTCAGACCGCACTAAGTCCAAATCAGAAGCGCCTCCCGAAGCTAAACCTGAGATAAGCGAATTTACTTAGAAACGGCAATGTTGAGGTTTGATAACGCCTGACCGTTTTCTTCTCATTCAGTGAGAATGAGGTTTCAAAAACAACCTTTCTTCCGAAAGTATTCGATTGCGTCAAAACTAAGGAGACAAAGATGTCAGATGCAGTTTGTCCAGCTGGCTATCACGGCTTTGAGCCGTTTGACATGAATAACCCGTTCCCAGCTTACGAGGAACTCCGCAAGGAACAGCCTGTGATGTTTGACGACCGTATTGGTTACTTCGTTGTGACTCGCTACGACGATGTGAAGTCGACTTTTGAAAACTGGGAGACCTTTTCCTCCGAAAATGCCCAGGCCCCGGTTCGGCCTGTCGGTGCTCCTGCTCGCAAGGTTATGAATGATGGTGGCTTCACCGCATACTCCGGCCTCAGCGCACGTATTCCGCCAGAACACACCCGAATTCGAACCGTTGCATCAAAGGCCTTCACGCCGCGTCGCTATCGCGTGCTGGAGCCATTGATCAGAGACAACGTCAATGTACTTATCGAAAATATGTTGGCCAAAGGCGATGCCGGGGGCGACTTGCTCGCGGACATCGCATATGACCTTCCAACCATCACAATCCTCACTCTTCTTGGCGTTCCAGTTTCTAAGATCCCAGAGGTTAAGGAATGGGCCACAAGTCGGGCTGTGATGACCTGGGCAGAACTGACAGATGAAGAGCAGATTCCACACGCACACAACATGGTTAAGTACTGGGACTATTGCCAGCATCTGGTTGCCAATGCCAAGGTGAATCCTGGCGACAACCTGGTTACTGACCTGGTTGAGCTTCAGGCCAACGGAGACGAAATCTCGGACCACGAGATTGCCAGTATTCTCTACAGCCTCCTGTTTGCAGGTCACGAGACCACCACTACCTTGATTTCTAACTCAATCCGAGTACTGCTTCAGCACCGTGTGGCTTATGAGGCGCTTGTGGCTGACCCAGAAAAAATTCCAGCCGCCATTGATGAAGTGCTTCGCTACTCACCAAGCATCGTGGCCTGGCGCCGCAAGGCTATAAAGGACGGCGTAATCGGCGGGGTGGAAATCCCTAAGGGCTCGAATATCCTCTTAGTCATGGGTTCGGCAAACCGCGACGAAAACGTCTTCGACCAACCAGATGCCTTTGATATCACACGCGAAAACTCGCGCAGCCACTTGGCCTTTGGCTACGGTATCCACTTCTGCTTGGGCAACATGTTGGCCAAGTTGCAGACCCGAGTAGCGCTTGAGGAGATCACCAAGAATGTGCCTACACTGCGCCTCAAACCAGACACTGAAATTAGCTTTGGAGAAAATCTCTCCTTCAGAGTCCCAACCGCCGTTCCAGTGGAGTGGAACTAGCCCTACCGGTTTCAAATCAGTAATAAGCCAAAGGAAAGCTACAAAGATGTACACATTTCCGTTCGATAGCGAAGAAACCCCGCTTCACGAGAAACTGGGTGGCAAGTGCACGAGCCTTGCCATCATGACCAAGGCTGGCGCTCCGGTCCCTCCTGGGTTTGCCGTGACCACCGACGCGTTTGACGCCGTGATGCGCCAGACGAACCTGCTGGCTGAAATAAAGGCACTAATTGGTGGATTGGATCACGACAACGTAACTGCAGTGGACAAAGTTTCGGAGATCATTCGCGGATTGATTATGGAGCTTGAAGTTCCGGAGTCGGTTCATCAAGAGACACACAGGGCATATGACGCACTCATGGATCAGTGCGGCGGCGAGGTGCCGGTAGCAGTTCGCTCTAGCGCAACTGCCGAAGACCTGCCCGATGCCTCATTTGCCGGCCAGCAGGATACCTATTTGTGGATCATAGGTCGAAGCAATGTAATGCAGAAGATTCGCGAATGCTGGGCCAGCCTATATACCTCGCGTGCTATTACCTATCGCCAGGCAAACAATATCGACGAAGATGGCCTGAGCATGGCGGTTGCCGTTCAAAAGATGGTCAACTCCCGCACCTCGGGTGTGGCAATGACGATTGATCCAAGCAATGGAGACCGCTCCAAGATCGTTATCGACTCCAGCTGGGGGTTGGGCGAAATGGTTGTATCAGGTGAAGTAACCCCAGACAATTTCTTGCTGGATAAGGTGATGCTGCACCCAATCAGGAGCATCATCAGCGATAAACACGAGGAACTGATTCCAGACGGCCAGGGTGGGATTGTTCGCCGCGAAGTCGACGAAGCCCGTCGAAACAGTTCATCGCTAAGCAACGACGAGCTTATTGCCGTTGCACGTTTGGCCAAGAGTGCAGAGAAGCACTATGGGTGCGTGCAAGACATCGAGTGGGCAATCGATGCAGATCTTCCAGAGGGTAAAAACGTGCTGCTGCTGCAGTCGCGCCCCGAAACCGTCTGGTCGCAAAAGCCAGTAGAGGTCAAGTACACCTCGATGGGTTCGGGTATTGAGGCGATTACAAATTCCCTTATGGCCCAGTTGGGTGACCGCATGGGAAAGACCGGCAGCTAAACACCACTGTTTCCATCGAAGTAAAAGCTACAACAGAACCACAATCAGCAGTATCTCAAAGAAGAGCATCTAAGAAAGTGAGCAGTAATTGTCCCTGAAGCGCAAGAGTTTCGACTCTCCATATGATCTGAAAGCCCCGGCCGGTGCCGAGGGTTGGCAGGAACTCTATCCTTACAATCTGGTATTCCGAGACAACCTTCGTGAGAAGGAAGACAAAAAGTTCTGGTTCTGCGACAGCCAGCACTGGCCAAACGTGTTCAAGCCATTTGAGACCATCGGTGTGGAATTTGCGGTTCGCTGTCTTGGCGCCTACAACACTCGCCACTACATTATTCCGCCAGCCAACGGCATTGAGTTCCGCATTCACAATGGTTTCTGCTACATGAGCCCAGTTGGTGTTGCGCCAGAGTTAATCCCAGACCGTGTCCCTCACTTTTTGCAGCGAGCCGGACACTACTTCCAGAACTGGGATAGCCTGCTAGAAAATTGGAAGAAGAAGGTTCACGCCACCATCGAAGAGATGGATGCGATCGAATTCCAGGCACTGCCCGAAATGGTGGATTGGTCTGTTGTTGAGTCCGGTGCCGGAATCGACCCAACGGCCAAGATGATGGCAGACTACGATCGCCTGATTCAGCTGGCCTACCAGAACTGGGAATACCACTTTGAGTTCCTTAACTTGGGCTATGTTGCCTACCTAGACTTCTTTGGTTTCTGCAAAGAGTCATTCCCCGGCATTCCAGACCTGGCAATCGCAAAGATGGTCATGGGTGTGGACTCGGTGCTCTTCCGTCCAGATGACGAACTGAAGAACTTGGCCATGATGGCTTCCAACCTTGGCCTGGGCGAAGTATTCGCGAACAACGTTGGCGCTGCCGCAGTTCTTGCCAAGTTGGCAGAGACCGAGAAGGGTCGGGAATGGACTATCGCTTGGAACAACGCACAGAACCCTTGGTTTAACTACACCTCTGGAAACGGATTCTACGGATCAGACGTCTACTGGCGCGACCACCTGGACCTGCCAATGGGCTACGTTCAGGATTACGTGGCACGCGCCGTAAAGGGTGAGCAACTTCACCGTCCAAAGGACGCGCTAATCGTTGAACGCGATCGCATTGCCGGAGAATATTCGGAGCTGCTTTCGGGTGAGGCATTGGCAACTTTCAACGGCAAGCTGGGGCTGGCTCGCACCGTGTACCCATACGTAGAGGATCACAACTTCTACATTGAGCACTGGACCATGGGTGTGTTCTGGCGCAAGGTCCGTCAGCTAAGCCGCATCCTGCACGGATACGGTTTCTGGAACCAGCCAGACGACATGCTGTACCTGACCCGCGATGAGGTTCGTCCGGTTCTGTTCGACCTCGCAACCGGCTGGGGAGTTGGCGCCGACTGCATCGCACCAAGTTACTGGCCAGAAGAGATCGAGCGTCGCCGCAAGATTGTAGATGCACTTGCCACCGCTCGTCCAGAGCCCGCATTCAACGAGCCTCCCGCCGAGATCAACGAACCATTCACCATCATGCTTTGGGGTATCACGACAGAGCAGGTTGCGCAGTGGCTTGGCAGCGATGATGACGATCCGAATGCCCTCAAGGGCATGGCAGCTTCGCCAGGTGTGGTCGAGGGCATCGCTCGCGTGATCACTGGTCCGGAGCAGCTTGACCAACTAAAGAGCGGCGAGATCCTCGTTGCTCCGGTCACCGCTCCATCTTGGGGTCCGGTATTTGGCAAGATCACGGCAACCGTCACCGACATCGGTGGAATGATGAGCCACGCGGCCATTGTTTGCCGCGAATACGGCCTGCCTGCCGTAACCGGAACTGGTTCGGCCTCCACAAAGATCAAGACCGGGATGAAGATTCGTGTAGACGGATCTAATGGCAAGGTTGAAATCCTCGGATAGCCCAAGGCTAGCTCCAGAAAGTAATGAAATGTCAGCATCCCGCGAAGTAGTCAACTACCTTGGTCGTGAAGTAACGGACAAGCTTCCAGAACGCGAAACCGTTCCTGGTTTGTTTGAACTTACTCCGCGGGATGCTGCCATTTGGGAACTGGCCAAAGAAAAACTGCGCACCAGGGACAACGATGCGCACTGTCTTTATGCCTACGGAATTGCCAAGGCCCTGCTCTCTCAAATCCCCAGTGCCCAGGAGAACATAGTCCTACCGGCAATTCTGATTCACGATATCGGTTGGTCTACGGTGGACGAACGCGAAAACCTTGAGGCAATCGCCCCGGACCGAGATGGCTCTCGCAACCATCTTGTGGTGCAGCACGAGAAAGAGGGCGCAAGGATTGCCCGCGCCATCCTCACAGAGGTTGAGCTACCCGCCGCAGATATCGATGAAATCTGCGATATTATCGACGGCCACGACACTCGTCTTACACCCATCAGCTTGAATGACTCGCTGGTAAAAGACGCAGATAAGATTTGGCGGGTGACTCCACATGGCCGACGCGTCGTAAACGACTGGTTCGGGCTCAATGATGAACAGAGCCTTCGTCTTTGTGCTTTCCGGAGCTACAACGAACTTTTCACCGATGCTGGCCGGACCATGAGCCGACTTCTGGTAAGTCTGGCCTGCATTGACCAGAGCCCTCAACTTTCGCAAACCTACAGGCCGAAGGACTAAACATGATCAAGGGATTTGGACTACAGGGCAAGGTCGTAATTATCACCGGAGCCGCCGGCGGACTCGGTCGCGAATTTGCCATTGGGTTTGCCGCCGAGGGAGCCAAAATTGTTGCCGCTGATGTGCAGGAAGTTGGCATTTTCGAAACTGTTGAGTTGGTTGAAGCCGCCGGTGGACAGGCGCTCGCTGTGAAGGTAGACGTGACCAGCCGCGAATCCACCGATGCTCTTGCCAGGGCGGCCATTGCGCGCTTTGGAGCAATCGACGTCCTTGTGAACAATGCGGCGATCTACGCGACTCTAAAGCGTGCCAAGTTCACGGACATTGATTCCGCCGAGTGGGATCGCGTTATGAACGTAAATGTCAAGGGTGCCTGGAATTGTTCGGCATCGGTTTATCCGCTCATGGCGCAGCCGGGCGGTCGGATCGTAAACATCGCATCCGCCACTGTGTTTAGTGGATCGCCAATGTGGATGCACTACGTTGCGTCGAAGGCTGCAGTAATCGGCATGACCCGCGTCATGGCCAGAGAAGTTGGCGCCACAGGCGTAACTGTAAACGCGATCGCGCCTGGTTTCACGCTCACAGATGCCAGTCTCTCGCTCATGGATGATGCCGAGACCTACGGAGTTGAACGTGGAGCACTCAAGCGCGCCAGCCAGCCGGAGGACATTGTTGGCACCGCGATTTTCTTGGCCTCGTCCAAGGCAGACTTCATTACCGGTCAAACCCTCGTGGTTGACGGCGGAAAACAGTTCATTTAGAGCTTCAAACCGAAAAAACACAGCACAGAAAGTAGCGCAAAATGCCACAGGTAACCTACATCCTTCCAGGCGGAACCGAGACCACTCTGGAAGCCCGCGACGGCGACTCCGTGATGGAGACCGCAGTTAAGAACGGCATCCGTGGCATTGTTGCAGAATGCGGCGGAGCCTGCTCTTGCGCAACCTGCCACGTGTTTGTCGCCGACGAGTTTGCAGATGTTGTGGGTGGACCCGGAGACCTGGAAGATGACATGCTGGATGGCGCTGCGTGTGATCGTCGTGAAACCTCCAGGCTCAGTTGCCAAATCAAGATGTGCGCGGACTTTGATGGTTTGCGCGTTGAGATTGCGCCAAAGCAGATCTAACCATGGCAAGCGCAAACATCGCCAAAATCCTTATCGTGGGTGCCGGTCAAGCCGGCATGCAGATTGCAGATAGTCTCCGTGAAAACGGCTACAGCGGCCAAATCACCATGGTCGGCGATGAAAATGCGCTTCCTTACCAGCGCCCGCCGCTTTCCAAGGCATACCTCTACGGCGATGCCGACGAGGAGAGTCTGCAGTTCAGGAACCACCGCTTCTACCAGGACAACAACATCGAGTTGATTCTTGGCGACGCCGTAGTGGACGTGGACATCAGCGCTACTGATGAGTCAAGCGTCGGTGGAGTTGCGACCACCGCTTCTGGCAAACGACTCGACTTCGACCGCATGGCTTTGGCGCCGGGTTCCACCCCTCGCAAGTTAGCCATTCCGGGTTCCGAACTCGATGGCGTGCTCTACATGCGCTCAATTGCGGACGCGCAAGCTCTAAAGGCTCGTTGGGAAAATGCCAAAAATGTCGTGGTTATTGGTGGTGGCTTTATTGGCCTTGAGGTTGCGGCCGTTGCAGCCAAGGCAAGAAAGAACGTAACCGTTTTGGAGGGCGCGGACCGCATGATGGCACGTGCCGTTTGCCCAATCACGAGCCAATACTTTAAGGACGCTCACGAACGTCGGGGCGCCAAGATCGTTCTGAACGCGCGAATTGCGAGTTTCGCTCCAAGCCCGAACAACAGTTCTGCGGTTGGTGCCGTGACAATGGAAGACGGCACAGATATTCCAGCCGACATTGTGATGGTAGGAATTGGTGTGGTTGCCCGCACCGAGGTTGCCAACCTGCTGGGGCTGGAGCTTGCCAATGGGGCAATTCTTGTAAACGAGTTTGCTCAGACCTCGAATCCCCTTGTGGTTGCCGCCGGTGACGCCGTGATGTTGCCAAACCCAACCGGTGCCGACGGACTCGTGCGTTTGGAATCGGTCCAAAATGCAGTCGACCAGGCCAAGGCCGCAGCCAAGACGCTGATGGGTTTGGAAGAGTCATATCGAGCTCTGCCTTGGTTCTGGAGTGACCAGGCGGATATCAAGTTGCAGATTGCTGGACTTTCCACCGGCTATGACCAGACCGTGGTCCGCGGTGAGCCAGACCATGATGCATTCAGCGTCTTGTATTACAAGAATGGTCGCTTACTGGCTATCGATGCAATCAACCAGGTTTCCGACTTCATGGCGGTAAGACGTTGCCTTACGGCCGGCCAAAACATTGATGCAGAAGCCGCGGCAGACTCTTCAGTTGCACTAAAGACTTTGATTACTGCCTAAAGAAGGAATGAAAATGGCATACACGCTAGAAACCGTCGACACCGTAGCCGGCGGCGCCAACCCCAGAGGACGTTGGACAAATCTGGATGCACTCTGGAAGGCAGTTGAAGAACCGTTGCGCTCACGCGGTAATGACATCCATACGCCACTATCTTTCATGTTTGCCGAGTTCCTGCTAGATGCACATCCAGAGGCGGATCCGTTGGTTACGCGAATCGCCATCTTGCTGCACGATACCGGCTGGTCGCGCTGCGATGAGAGCAAGATTTTTACCGAGGGCTTCCAGGGTGACTGGCGCAAGAGCGACATTCGTAAGTTACATGAAATAGAGGGTTGCAACATCGCCCGTGAGGTGCTTCCTGGGCTTGGTTACAGCGATGATGTGATCAAGCGAGTTACCGATATCATCGATGGCCACGACACTCGGATGGAGTCCTACAGCATTGAGGATTCCCTGATGCGCGACGCTGACAGGTTGTGGAGATTCACCCCCGCCGGCATAGCTCTGGCCAGCGGTTGGTTCAAGAAAACCCCCAGTCAATACCGTTTGCAGCTAGAGCAGAGCACCTATCCTGAACTGATCACCGAGGCCGCGCGCGCGCTGGCAAGCGCCGAACTTGAGCGTTCGATTCACCTGCTCAAACTAGACGTAATCTAGGAGTTCCGTGTCACTGCAGGCTTTTCACAACGACTTTTTTATTGGCGGCGATTGGGTTCGTGCCAACTCCAGTAAGCGAACTCAGATAATCAATCCGGCAACGGAAGAGGTCTGGGGCGAGGTGCCAGATGCTAATCAGGCAGACGTAGACGCGGCCGTTGCTGCGGCCAAGGCGGCCTTTGACTCAGGTGTTTGGAGCGCAATCGGCGCCGCTAGACGGGCCGAATACATTCTCAGGTTTGCAGATGAATTGGCGGCCAGGGCAGAGGCGATGGCAATAACCATAACCTCTGAAAATGGAACCCCGATTTCTGAGAGTGCGGCCGCTGCCGCTCACTCCGCAGGAATCTTGCGCTATTACGCTGGGCTGGCAGATTATGTTGATCAAGACGACAAGCGTGATTTCCCTGGTGCCCCCGGTAAGTACACCCAGGTGTTGCGTCAACCTCGCGGAGTCTGCGTTCTAATTGCTCCCTGGAACTTCCCACTGACTCTGGTTATGGTAAAGCTCGCGCCCGCGTTAATCGCCGGGTGTACCGTGGTTATAAAGCCGGCAACTGAAACTCCAGTTGACCTTCGGGTTCTGGTTGAGGCAGCCGTGGCTGCGGGAATTCCCGCAGGCGTGGTCAATCTGCTGACCGGTGGTCGGGAGGCTGGCGGTTTGTTAGTGCGTCACCCCCAAGTTTCCAAGGTCGCCTTCACCGGTTCGACAGAGGCCGGACGCATCATCGCGGGTCAGTGCGCCGCATTGCTTCGCCCAGTAACGCTTGAGCTTGGCGGGAAGTCGGCCAGCATCATTTTGCCGGATGCCGACATCGATGACTTCGCCAAAATCCTGAACCGAACCTGCCTGCGTAATACTGGTCAGACCTGCTACAACAGCACTCGAATCTTGGCGCCTCGCAGCATTTACAACGATGTGGTGGACGCGGTCTCGGCAACCGTTGCTGCCACACCGATTGGTGACCCATTCGACCCAACCACCGTCTACGGTCCGTCCGCCTCAAAGGCACAGAGAGACCGTGTCGCCGGGTACATCTCGCTTGGAATTGCCGAGGGAGCCAGAGTCGCGGTTGGTGGCGAGGGACTACCAGATGGCATCGATAGAGGCTTTTATGTGAAGCCAACTGTATTTGCCGACGTTGATAACTCCATGCGCATTGCCCAGGAAGAGATTTTTGGCCCGGTACTTGTTGTAATTCCGTTTGAAGACGAGGACGATGCAGTTCGCATCGCTAACGACTCGAGCTACGGCTTGGGCGGAAGTATATTTACGCGCGATGCCAATCACGGAGAAGCCATAGCTCGGCGCATCGATACTGGCTCGGTCGGAATCAACTTCTATGGCTCAAACCTTGCCGCGCCATTCGGTGGCTGGAAAGACAGCGGCCTTGGCATGGAATACGGCCCAGAGGCCATCTCTGCCTACGTGCGAATGAAGTCCATCCACCGCCAGGTATAGCGGTCGATGGGTTTTGACTCCAGAAATGGGTGCACTTTCATTTGGCTCGGGATAAATTCAAGTTCCAGAAACCAGCCAAACGCGTTGAGTTTTACTTGGAGAGTTAGGCTCGACACATGCAACCTATTGCCAAACCCGCTGTCTGGGCAGCCGCTATTGGTCCAGTGCAGTCGGCACTGGGGTGGCTGATTGCCGGTTCGATGTGGGAGGGCTACGATCCAGTTAGGCAGACGATCAGTGACTTGGCTGCTCCGGGGTCTCCGGTAAGCGCCATCATGTCCTCGTTCTTCATTCTTGGCGGAACGCTGACGCTCGTAGCCGCCATCTATGCCCGCACCTTCGCTCCGGCAGGTAGGGTGGCCTTGTTCCTTGCCGCGATCTGCACCTATGGTCTAACGATCTTTCCAACTCCGCTGGTTGGCTATTCAACGATGCACCGAATCTTTGCGATTGGTTCGTTCGTGCTATCGGCGGGTTGGCCGCTGCTAGCGATGCGCTTTCGCAAGGACGCGCCCTGGGTCATGCGCCCAATTCCAGCTATTTCCGCCACCGGATTGCAAGCTGCGCTTGCCGTCATTTTCCTAATCATCTGGACTGACCCGAGTTCTCCAAATGTTGGTGTCTGGGAGCGGGTGGTTGCATTGACTCAGACCTGCTACATCTCTGCAGTGATTCTCTACTGCTACTGGGTGCAGCGGAAGTCTGTAGTCAACCTGAATTAGAAATGCACCTCACCTGGGAGGTGCATCTCTTTGGTAGGCCCCGTGGGGATCGAACCTCCCTGGCTCGCTTTGCTCGCGCAGGGGCCCAACTCAAGTTCTCGCGCCTACGACAACCAAAAACAAAAACCCCACTCTTCGAGTGAGGTTTTCATTTTTGGTAGGCCCCGTGGGGATCGAACCCACGACCCACGGATTAAAAGTCCGTTGCTCTAACCTACTGAGCTAGAGGCCCATCGTTGCCCAGCTGGCAGGCAACCTCACCATTCTACCAACAGCGCAATCGCGGCGGTGGCTTCCTAGTGCGGGAACTGCTCGAGTGGAACATCGCGAACGCTCCCGCGGATTGGTGCCTCCACCACAACCATGGCCACCAGCATCAGCGCCCCACCGATAATGGTCTTGACCTGCAAAACCTCTTGGCCAACCGCCACGGCAATTGCGGCAGCGGCAATAACCTCGGTGGTCAGGTAGATTGCAACCCGCGAGGAATCCATGATTCCCTGTGCCCAGGTCTGCACAAAAAACGCCAGAGCGGTTGAAAATATGGCCGTGAACAAAATGGCAAACCAGCCATCGAAGCCTACCGGGGCGTGATAACCCTGCACCAGCGCCACCACCATGTTGATGATTCCCATTGTGCCAAGTTGAATGAGGGTCAGCGCATATGCATCCTGACCTGGGCTCCAGCGGGCCAGACCAACAATGTGCAGCGAGAAGAAAACGGCACAGGCGATTAGCCAAAGGTGGGGGAGCTCAAAACTGAGGCCGGTGATGCTGATGAATCCCAGACCAACCGTGGCAAATGCCACACCGATAATGACGCGGCGATCGATCTTCTTTTTGAGGAAGAGCCAGATGAAAAGAGGGGAGAGCACCACATAGAGTCCGGTGATGAAGCCCGCAATGGCCGCCGATGAAAGCTCCAGGCCAACGGTCTGGGTGTAGTAGGCGATGGCCAAGAGGACGCCCAAGAATATGCCCTGACCCGCAAACTTCTTGGAGACCTTTGCTAGCGCCTTTGGCTTGGCTGCCAACATGATCAGCGCAGCAATGCAAAAGCGGGTGCCCAGGAAGTCGAAGATTGGCTGCGCTTTGATTGCGTCCTTCATCAGCACAAACGCGGCGCCCCAAACTACGGCTACGCCAATCAGGGCAAGTGGGGCGAGGCGCTGAGCGCGGGTTTGTTGCATCAAAACAGCCTACTCGGCTAGAAACGGAGCGTATTCCTCAATCGCAACAATCTGGCGTTTGTGACCCTTTTTAGAGCAGGTTAGGTGAACCACCATAAGATGGCCCGGCTTCAACGCCCTGCCCTCGTGCAACCGAATCTCCTGACCGGCATCGCCGTACTCAGCCAGTGCATCGATGATCGTGGGCAGCGCTGGTCGGTGGCTGCAAAGCACCGATGAGTTGCCTTTCGCCACCATCTTGTGCACGACCTTTTTGGTCTGGGCTGGTCCGTTTGCGTTGCCGTGTTCGCTAAGTGGTAGCCGCTCGACCACCTTCAAGCCACGGCTAAGGGCGTAGGGCTCGATTGTTGTTAGGCAGCGCACCCATGGGCTGGTGACGAGGTGTTTCGCACCGAATGCACCGAGAACCGGGATAAGCCCCTTGGCCTGCTGGGCACCGACTGGAAGAAGCGGCCGCTTGCCATCTGGGCCGGTCCAATCGGAGCGGGGATTGGCCTTGGCGTGACGCAACAGGATGAACGGCTTGGTCTTTAGTTTGTTGGCCTTGTGATAGGCGACCACCACTTCTAGCATCACCTTGTCGGCGTCATAGCTGAGTTTGGTCGCAGCTTCGGCTGGTGTCATCCACAAGACCGCGGCAACCTCTTCGTGAGGCACAAACTTGCTCTTGGCCAAAGCCTTATCAGTTACGTGTGCAGCCCAGAAGTGAACCTCTTTTGGCTCGCCGCTTGGCAGCGTGTAGTGCTGAGCACCGAGGCCAATTCCAAGGCTTACTTTTAGGCCGGTCTCTTCCAAAACCTCGCGAGCAGCGGTCTGTGGCAAGACCTCGCCCGGATCAAGCTTTCCCTTGGCCCACCCAAAGTCGTCGTAGCGACCCCGGTGAACCATGGCAACGAGAAGTTCCCCCTTCACCTCACGCCAAAGTACACAACCAGCGGCGTAAATGGTCATTAGGGTCTGGCTCCTCGCTTAGCCAGGATGTCGGCCATCAGCTTGTCCTGGATATCAATCAAAAGGCTACCATCGGCGGCCTTGTTGTGCCTGGTCCAGCTTGAGTCGCTACCGAGGCGCCAAGATGCGACCGAATCCGACATCGCTATTTCAAATAGACCATTCAATTCCTTGATTTGATCTGGCTGGATGATGCGAACCAAGGCCTCGACACGGCGGTCCAGATTACGGTGCATCATGTCTGCAGAGCCAATGAAAACGGCAGGGTCGCCGCCCCCGGCGAAGCTGAAGATTCTGGAGTGCTCGAGGTAACGGCCCAATACCGAACGAACCTCGATGTTCTCACTGAGACCGGGAACTCCCGGTCGAAGCGAACACATTCCACGCACCAGCACTTCGACCTTCACACCAGCCTGGGAGGCGCGGTAAAGCGAATCGATGATCTGCTCATCAACCAGCGAGTTGATCTTGAAACTGATACGGGCGGGCTTACCGGCCTTGTGGTGCTCAATCTCACGGTCGATGCGCGAAGTTAGGCCCTCGCGGACACCGTTAGGTGACACCAAAAGTGCCTTGAAGGTGCTGTCCGGTGCGAAACCACTCAGGCGGTTGAAGAGCTTGGTTAGGTCTTCGCCCACGTGCTCGCGCGAAGTTAGCAGACCGTAGTCTTCGTAGAAACGGGCGGTCTTCGGGTTGTAGTTACCTGTACCAATGTGGCAGTAGCGTCGCAGGCTGTTGCCCTCCTGGCGGATAACCAGGCTCAACTTACAGTGAGTCTTGAGTCCAACAATTCCGTAAACCACGTGCACGCCAGCTTGCTCTAGCTTGCGAGCCCAGGCGATGTTGTTCTGCT
>Ga0228702_1000152_pt1 | contig 59496 bp, 60 predicted proteins | sample McNCre217_Aug_MG_2_FD_178018 | JGI IMG/M metagenome (GOLD analysis project Ga0228702, IMG submission 178018) | Freshwater microbial communities from McNutts Creek, Athens, Georgia, United States - 20-17_Aug_MG | ecosystem: Environmental > Aquatic > Freshwater > Creek | place: USA: Georgia... | reverse complement strand
ACCTGATGGCCTGTCCATTGCTGAAGCCTACCGAGTTGTTACAGAACAAGCTCACGCGCTTGTTGCTAGAAAATACCGCTTACTAAAAGAAGACATTCTTCCCAAATTAAACAAAGAAGGCATTGTTTTCCATTTGGCTGAAAGCTGGACGACAGCACAACGCAACTGGGCCAAAGATTTTTTTAATAGAGAATTAGTCCCCCTATTAACACCCATTGCTTTAGACCCTGCGCACCCATTTCCTAAAGTTATCAATAAGAGTTTGAACTTTTTTGTAACTTTAGATGGCGAAGATGCATTCGGTCGAACAGCCAGCTTAGCCGTTGTACAAGCTCCTAGATCATTACCTCGAGTTGTACCGATGCCAAGGCATTTAAGTAACGCTCCGAATGGGTTTGTCTTACTGTCGTCATTCATGCAGGCATTTGTTCCTGAGTTATTCCAGGGCATGACCGTCACAGGCTGTCACCAATTTAGAGTCACTAGAAACTCAGACCTATTTGTATCAGAAGATGACATCACTGATTTACGTGCTGCATTACAAGGCGAGCTACCAACCCGTCACTTAGGTGATGCAGTTCGTTTAGAAATTACAGCAGATATGCCAGATCACCTAAGAGAATATCTGTTAGATGTAGAAACTTTAGGCTCTGAAGATTGTTATCGCGTTGATGGGCCTGTTAACTTGGTGAGATTGGTACAAATACCAGACTTAGTTGATCGTCCTGACCTGAAGTTTAATAACCATATTCCTAAGAAGTCATTAAGCCTACCGGTTAACCAAAACATCTTTGATCATTTAAGTCAAACGGATGTTTTATTGCATCACCCCTATCAAAGCTTTGACCCAGTTCTTGATTTACTTAAAGCAGCAGCAAGAGACCCGAATGTTCTAGCCATCAAACAAACCGTTTACAGAACGGGTGACCAATCCTTGGTGATGGATGCGCTCATGGAAGCTGCTAAAAATGGTAAAGAGGTCACTGTCGTCGTAGAACTCTTAGCGCGCTTTGATGAACAAACTAATATCTCTTGGGCCGCCAAATTAGAAGAAGTAGGTGCTCATGTGGTTTACGGCGTTGTTGGCCATAAATGCCATGCCAAGATGTTGTTAATTGTCCGTCGCGAAACCATACCGGCCGAAGGTCGCCGTAAAGCTAAAACAGTATTAAAGCGCTACGCCCATTTAGGAACCGGTAACTATCACCCTAAGACAGCGAAGCTTTATAGCGACTTTGGCTTAATGACCTCTAACCCTGATATCTGTGAAGATATGCATCATGTCTTCATGCAGTTAACAGGCACTGGACGTCGAGTTGATTTGAAGCAGTTATGGCAATCCCCATTCACGATGCATGAGAGCTTAATAGCGCATATTCGCGCTGAGGCTAGAGAAGCGAAAGCTGGTCGCAAGGCAAGAATCATGGCCAAGATGAATGCCCTACTTGAACCAACGATCATTCAAGAACTCTATAAGGCCTCTCAAGCTGGCGTCAAAATTGACTTAATTATTCGTGGCGTTTGCGCTCTCAAACCGGGCGTTCTTGGTTTATCGGAAAACATTAAAGTTAGATCGATTATTGGACGTTTTTTAGAACATCACCGTATCTATTACTTCCACGCCGCTGGCGCAGAAACACTCTACCTATCATCTGCTGACTGGATGGATAGAAATCTATTTAGACGCGTAGAAGTAGCCTTCCCCGTTTTGGACAAAAAGTTAAAAGCCAGAGTGATTAAGGAAGGCTTGCAAATGCTTCTGAAAGATAATGCAACGGCCTGGCTCATGCATTCAGATGGCAGCTATCAACAAACAAAAACTAGAGCAAGCTCAACAGCTTACATTGGCCAAAAAGAATTGGTTAATTTGCTAGCATAGTAAGGGCTGAATTGATGACTGAGTCATAACTCAGCCATCAATTTATGATCACTCAGCTACTCGCTGCTTAGGAAAATGTAGGCAAAAGGTACTACCAACACCTACTTGAGAGCTAATTTTTAAATCACCCTGATGGCGATTGGCCACATGTTTAACAATCGCCAAACCTAAACCAGTGCCACCCGTATCTCTAGAGCGACTACGATCAACACGATAAAAACGCTCCGTTAATCGTGGTAAGTGCTCTTCTGAAATACCCGCTCCAGTATCTGTAACGGCTAACTCAACACCACCATCTTCTGAGTCACGCCAAACAACATGAACCTGCCCACCGCTAGGCGTATACCTAACAGCATTCGATACCAGGTTACTAAAAGCAGAATACAACTCGCTCTCATCCCCCAATAAATCTTTATCAGACATCTTCTCAATCAATATTTGATGCCGCCCTTGAGATAAGCCTTCAGCATCCAATTGCAAGCGTTGCATAATCTGACTCATGCCAATAGGCTGAGTGGATGGTGGCTCAGGGTTACCTTCTATCTTGGCCAAAGTTAATAGATCTTCAACCAAGGTCTTCATACGACCGGTTTGCACCTGCATCATCTGCAGGTAACGATCTCGATCATGCTTCTCAAGGTCAAACTCTTCAACCGTTTCCAAAAACCCAGATAAAACAGTTAATGGTGTTTTTAACTCATGCGAGACATTCGCCACAAAGTCTCGGCGCATCGCATCAGTTTTCTCAATTTGAGAAACATCCTGCGATAACACCAACTTTTGCTTATCACCATAAGGGAAAATTTGTACATCTAACGCATATTGCTCAAACTGACCCATATTAACTAAACGAATCGGGTTTCGGTAATTTTGACGAATAATGTATTGCACAAAAGCAGGTCGCCTGATGATGTGCGTAATACGCTGCATGGCATCCCTGCGTGCATTTAATCCAAAATGGGATTCAGCAATTGCATTACACCACTCCACCTGATCGTCCTCATTTAACATGATGACGCCATTAGGAGAGGCTTGGATGGCCTGAATAAATCGATTGTGTTGCTGCTCAACTTCTAATACCTGATCGCGCCAAGACTTCACGAGCTTGTGCAAACGATAATAAATTTCACCCCAAATACCCATCGCCACAGGAACTTCCCCGTAGTTAGGTGATAAAAGTAAATTGCTAAAACGGTCCGAATGCCAAAGTTGATGTAAAAGCAGGAGGGCTAAACAAATAGCAGCCGCAACCCAAACGTAAAGCGTGCCCCATATCTCGCCAGCCAACCATGACATGCAGGTTACTAAGAAAACTATGGTGAGAATACGTGCTTTGAAAGACAACATAGGGTGAATCTTAACAAGTCTTGACGACTATTGTCTCAATTACTTATCTTTACTAATCAAGATAGGCTAGGCGTTTTTGTCAGCCTGTAACCGCTACCACGAACAGTTTCAATGAAATTTTGGCAATCTGCAGGTGCCAAAGCAGCTCTCAAACGCTTGATATGGACATCTACCGTACGCTCTTCCACAAAGACGTGGTCACCCCACACTTTATCTAACAACTGACCTCGAGAATGCACTCGCTCTGGGTGCGTCATTAAAAAGTGAAGTAATCTGAACTCTGTTGGACCCAGATCAAGACTTAGCTCATTGGCACCATTAACTGATGTAACACGATGCGATACAGGATCTAGACGCAATTGATTAATCTGCACCACTTCATCAGCCAATTGCGGTGAGCGACGACGCAATACTGCGCGCACTCGTGCCACCAATTCTTTAGGAGAAAACGGTTTTGTCACATAGTCATCAGCACCTGCCTCAAGACCAGCAATCTTATCCATTTCCTCACTACGAGCCGTCAATAGAATGATAGGAATATCTTTTGTTCTCTCGTTCGAACGCAACTCTTTAGCAAATTGAATACCGGATTTACCTGGCAACATCCAATCTAAGATGACCAAATCAGGCAGCACTTCTTTCATTAATTGCAAAGCTTGTTCTGTCTGGAAGGCTCGAACAGGCAAGAACCCAGCATGACTTAAATTAACCGAAATTAATTCAGCGATGGATGGCTCATCTTCAACAATTAAAATACTGCTAGCCATATTAGCTATTAGCCTCTTGAGAAAGTTGATCGTGTGGCAAATGACGTACGTCTGTGCCCTTCACAATATAAATAACAAATTCAGCAATATTTTTAGCATGGTCACCGATACGTTCCACTGCTTTAGCAATGAATAACATATCTAGGGCCACAGAAATAGTTCTTGGATCTTCGGCCATATAACTAACCAACTTACGCACAAAAGCTCTGAACTCTTCATCAATTTGCTTATCTTCGTGCACCACTTCAGCAGCAGCCTTGGTATCAAGACGAGCAAATGAATCTAAACTGCGGCGCAATAAAGAAATAGCCATTTGGCCAGATAAGCGAATCTCAGCCGTATTAATACCGTGAGAGGCGCTATCTTCCATGATGTGCTTCGTTCTTCTAGCGATGCGGTCAGCCTCATCACCAGCGCGCTCTAAATTAGTAATCGCTTTAGATACCGCCATCACCAAGCGTAAATCTCTAGCTGTTGGCTGACGACGTGCAATCAGTTCTGTACAAGCAGAATCAATTGAAATCTCAAAATCATTCACTTCACGCTCACGCGCCATCACCTGATCAGCTAACTCAGGATCTAATTGTGCAAAAGCGCGCATCGCAATGGATACTTGTGACTCAACCAAGCCACCCATTTCAAGTAATTTTCCGCAAATGCTATTAAGGTCTGCGTCAAACTGGGAAGAAAGATGTTTATCTGGCATTTTTATAATCTCCTATATTCAATCGGTCTATTGATTAACCAAAACGACCGGTAATGTAGTCTTCTGTTTCTTTACGTTTTGGCTTAATGAATAACTCATCCGTCTTACCAAATTCAACCATCTCGCCCAAATACATATAAGCTGTGAAATCTGAAACACGCGCTGCTTGCTGCATATTATGGGTCACGATAGCAATCGTATAGTCTTTCTTGAGCTCATGCACCAATTCTTCTACTTTCGCAGTCGAAATAGGATCTAGAGCAGATGTTGGTTCATCCAACAACAAAATAGATGGCTTTACCGCTACACCCCTGGCAATACATAAACGCTGTTGCTGGCCACCTGACAAGGACAAACCACTTTGGTTCAGTTTGTCTTTTACTTCGCCCCATAGAGCCGCTTTAGTCAAAGACCACTCAACACGCTCGTCCATTTCGGCTCTAGACAATGATTCATACAACTTCACACCAAAGGCGATATTGTCATAAATCGACATAGGAAATGGTGTTGGCTTCTGAAAAATCATCCCTACTCTAGAACGCAATAAATTAAGGTCTTGCTTAGGATCTAGAATATTTTGGCCATAAAAATTAATCTCACCCTCAGCACGCTGACCAGGATATAAGTCATACATACGGTTCAAGGTGCGCAACAAGGTGGACTTGCCGCAACCAGAAGGTCCAATAAATGCTGTAACGTGTTTTTCAGCAATATCTAAATTAATATTTTTTAAACCCTGAAAAGACCCGTAATAGAAATTTAGATTCTTAATTTCTAAGGCATTTTTTAGCATAGTATTTTGATTAGTTTCAGTCATTATTTGTCCTTGAATTGTTTCTTGGTCAAAACCAATTCTCATGATTAGCCTTGCACCTTGCTTCTAAACACCACTCGAGTAATGATGTTTAATCCCAACACAACGAATGTAATTAATAGCGCACCGCCCCAAGCCAAATTCACCCAGTTCTCATAAGGGCTCATCGCGAATTGGAAAATAACCACCGGCAAATTAGCCATCGGTGTATTCATATTCATAGAGAAGAATTGATTGTTAAGGGCAGTAAATAACAAAGGCGCCGTCTCACCACTCACACGAGCTAAGGCCAATAAAATACCGGTCACCACACCACTTTGAGCGGCTTTTAAAGTCACACTAAAAGCAACTTTCCACTTGGGTGCACCTAGGGCATAGGCAGCCTCTCTTAAGCTACCAGGAACTAACTGCAACATGTTTTCAGTTGTTCTAACGACCACTGGAATCGCAATCAAGGCCAAAGCAACCGTACCCGCCCAACCTGAAAAGTGTCTTACTTGAGCGACCAAAATGGCGTAAACAAATAATCCGATAACAATCGATGGCGCTGACAACATGATGTCAGTGACAAATCTTGTTAATGCCGCAAATTTGCTACGTGCGCCATATTCTGACAAATAAATACCTGCCAACACTCCGATAGGTGTACTAATCAAAGTACAGCTAACTACGATCAACAAACTTCCCATAATCGCGTTGGCCAAACCACCACCCTCAGACCCTGGCGCTGGGGTGCTAGCAATAAACATCTGCAAATTAACGGATGAAAATCCCTTAACGAGCAATACACCCAAAATCCACAACAAAAAAACCATGCCTAAGGCCATCGCAAACATCGACAATGCCATACCAATAATATTGGTACGCTTACGAGCTCTATAAATAGATGCGTTCATATTTGATTGGACAATCATGTCTTCTTACCCTGACCGGCTTCCATACGAGCCAACATTAATTTAGCTAAAGCTAAAACGATAAAAGTAATAACGAATAGAGCTAAACCTAAAGCAAACAAAGATGAGAAATGCAAACCGGGTTCAGCCTCACCAAATTCATTAGCTAAAGTTGAAGCAATCGAGTTACCTGGTGCAAATAAAGAGGCTGATAATTTATGAGCATTACCAATCACAAATGTCACTGCCATCGTTTCACCTAAGGCACGACCAAGGCCCAACATGATGCCGCCAATCACACCTGTCTTGGTATATGGCAACACAATCTTATTAACCACTTCCCATGTTGTGCAACCAATGCCATAAGCAGATTCTTTCAAAACTGGTGGCACGATTTCAAACACATCACGCATCACCGATGCGATAAACGGCAAAATCATCATGGCCAAAATTAAACCGGCACACAAAATACCAATACCGTTAAATGCTCCCGCAAATAAATAATGCACACCTGGAATTTGGCCTAGCGTAGCTGCTAATGCAGGCTGAATATATTCCGCATAAAGAGGTGCAAAAATAAAAAGGCCGAACATACCGTAAATGATTGATGGCACAGCTGCCAACAATTCAACCGCCGTTCCTAGTGGACGGCGCAAAGGAATAGGGCAAGTCTCAGTTAAAAATACAGCCACACCAAAACTTAATGGCACAGCAATTAGAAGAGCTATCAGAGCCGTTACAACCGTACCAAAAATAGCGATTAATCCGCCGAACTGACCATTAATAATGTCCCATTCAACGGTGAAGAAAAATCCTGGGCCAAAGGCTTTCAAAGCAGGCCAAGCATTGATCACTAGAGAAATAATGATTCCCAACAATGTAATCAATACAGATAAAGCAAAAAATAGCGTTGTCTTATGGAATAAGAAATCCTGCATACGCTGAATTTTTAAAATCTTTTCAGCTTGTGGTGTCAACATATCTGAAGACTGGCTGGTATTCATATTAATCCTAGTTCTCATAGCGACAGCCCACCAGGTGGGCTGTCATCTATTTAAGAATGGTTACTTTGGTTACTTAATTACTTCGTTTTGATTTGTGACCAAACATTTTTACGAATGTAGTCTGTTGTAGCGTCAGGCATTGGTACGTAGTCCAATTCTGAAGCCATCTTCTTACCTTCTTTAAATGCATAATCAAAGAACTTCAATACTTCTGCTGAGTTAGCTTTGTTATCTGGGTTCTTGTACATCAAGATGAATGAAGCGCCAGTAATTGGCCATGACTTAGCACCAGGAGCATTGGTAATAAATGTACCCATACCTGGCACTTTTGACCAATCTGTACCAGCTGCCGCTGCTGCAAATGTGTCGTCTTCAGGAGCCACAAAATGACCGGCAGCGTTTTTCAAATTAACGTAAGTCATGTTGTTTTTCTTAGCGTAAGCATACTCAACATAACCAATCGCATTTTTAACGCGAGTTACGTTAGCTGCAACACCTTCATTACCTTTACCACCTACTGAAGACTCTGCAGGCCACTTAACAGCAGCGCCAGAACCAACTGTTTCTTTCCATTTTGGATTTACTTTAGCTAAGTAGTCAGTGAAGATAGCTGTTGTTCCAGAACCATCAGCACGGTGTACAACAGTGATTGGTGCATCAGGTAACTTAAGACCTGGGTTTAAGTCAGCTACTTTCTTGTCATTCCACTTAGTAATTGCGCCCATAAAAATCTGCGCTAATACATCACCAGTTAATTTAACTTGGCCAGGCTTAGCACCTTCCACGTTAATCACAGGAACTACACCACCGATAATTGCTGGGAATTGAACCATGCCATCAGCTTGTAGGTCGTCAAATTTAACTGGATTATCAGAAGCACCAAAATCAACTGTTTTAGCTTTGATTTGCTTGATACCACCAGAAGATCCAATGGATTGGTAATTAAGACCATTACCTGTTTTAGCTTTATAAGCCTCAGCCCACTTAGCATAAACTGGGTATGGGAATGTAGCGCCAGCGCCAGTCATGTCAGCAGCCATCGCTACTGTTGAAAGCGCCATCGCGCTAGCAACTAATGTCTTGGTAAAAAATGATTTCATTGATCGTTCCTCATTAAGCGTCGCAACACCGCGACAATGAGGAAGATACCGATGAATTATGAAAGTTTTGTGACAATCATAATTAACTCAAACGCTTTCACTTAAATATAAAAATATCATTTAAGATCAATAAGTTAAATAGTTATATATTTTATTTATTTCAAGGGCTAGTTGTCGTTATAACTAGTTTTATGACATAAAAGCATGCGCTTTAAAAACAATGGTTCAATGAATTTTTTATGACTTGCCTTATTTCTCTTGTAATTGCTAAGTGATTACCCGAAACTCGCTCTGACTTAAAGGAGCAAGCATGTACACATACGAAGACGCAGTTAAACAATTACAAGAATCTGGCTCAATTAGTCTGATGAATTTCAAAGAGCTCCCTTATGATGATTTAGAAGATCTTCTAGAAGAAATCAAAAAATGGTGTGTTTATGCCAACGGCAATAAAGAGAAACTAGAGAAGTCGAAGAAAAAAGATAAGAAGAAAGACAAGAAAAAGAAATAAGCCCTATCGCACGCCACCAGCTTAACTTTTAGCTGTTGCTATTAGCCTTATTGCTTACTTTCTCATCAAATCTCTCTCGATTGATGACAAATCGCTCGTGGCGTCCTCTAGAAATCACATCCACCCCGTCGTGGGCTTCCACTTTAAATGTGAGTTTCTTTCCTTCAACAGCCATTAACTCAACCGTCGCAGTTACTTCTAGACCAACAGGGGTTGCAGCCTCATGGCTAACATCAATGTGCGTGCCCAAAGTTTGCTCATGCGGCCAATCCAAATGCGGGTTAATAGCTTTGATGCAGGCCCACTCTAAAAAGCCAACCAAAAATCCCGTTGCAAAAACTGCAGGCATAGCAACAAACTCTTCTGACTCAGGATAGAGCGCAGGAACCGTTTTAGATTCAGGAATCGTAAATTTGTGGATATACCTAATACCCGGTTTCAGTGATTCTTTCATTCAATCCTCTTTTTAGAAACCGAAAATTAAGTCGGCTTGGAAATATTCGTACCTGTAATTAGGGCCATTAAATCCAGCACTCTCGGAATAACCAGCTTTAGCTCGTAAGAATACCTGGCGCGCTAACGGGCTAACCCCCTCAAACTCAACTAAACGAGTAGTTGTACGAGGATCATCTGAAATCTTTTGACGCCCTAATCCAATCAAGCCGGACAACTGCCAATCACTGACTTTCTTACGCATACCCAAGCCTAATAGCTGCTCTTGATAATTTTTAGGATTGAAGTAATTGCCAGTCAAATCATGGCTATCGTGGTACTGACGATGACGCAACTGAATATTTACCCCTTGCTCAGGAAATAAGTCGTAAATTAATTTCACACGCCCATGGGTTCTTTGGTTGTCATCTGTAAACTGCTGCTGCCCCACCATGCCAACAACCGTCCATCTTGGCACCAATCGATGCTCAAGACTAGCTCCATAAAAATTATAGGCAATACCCTGAGTTAATGAATTCTGCGTCTCAACGCGATCTCGTGTAAAAAACACTTCATAGTTAGTGCTTGGGTTAAGAACCGCAGAGTAATTTAAATCTGCAGTCAAAATATTGCCATCATGGATCTGATTAACACCCACATTCAGGTTATAACCAAGACCGTTCTGAGGATTGACATCTCGTTTGAGCACACTTAACTGAGAACCAATGGCTGACCAATTAGGTGCAGAGTAAAAATTTCTTGTAGCACTCACACCCCAATAATCTTGGCCACTTTGATAGACAGGCAAAAGACCAGCGCCCACTTTAACCACATCAAAACTATCACTATCATGTGAGGCAAATAAACTAGGAGCCATCAGACCCCAATCTTTTTTAGTTTCCTGCGACAGCCCAATAGATGACAATCCAGCACAAATGAAAGCTACAGCCCATGAGGATTTTTTTAATAAGCTCATTTTGTTCCCCACTCTTTTCTTAAACCCAATATTTCATAAACATAACCAATAACAGCCGCTGGTTGCAAAATCATTCCATAAGGTAATAAATAAATTAAAAATCCTAGAATGTTTTTTCTAACATGCAACCCCTGCTCTTCAAACATTTTTGTTTCTGTATTAAACATGATCCAATTCAAGAAAAAAGCGATTGGAAATAAACTCAAAGTCATCGGACCAACAATCCAGAAATATCCAAATAAAGCCAAAATAATTCCAGGCAAAAACACGAATGTAAAAGTCAAATCCATTAGAGGGAAGAACAAATCCCACCAAATGAAAAATGTTGATAAACGTGGTTTTACGAGAATCTCTGGATGGAACTTAAAGGCTTCAATCATGCCTCTAGCCCAACGTTGACGTTGACGAATCAAACCGCCCAAGCTGCTAGGAACGACTGTAAAAACCACCGCATCCTCGCAATAACCAATACGGTAGCCTTTTTCTAATAAAGCCCATGTTAAAACAATATCTTCACCGACCGTATCAGGCCAACCACCTACTTCAATCAACTTAGCTTTATCGTACAAAGAGAAGCAACCCTGCGCGACTAAAGTTCCCTGATTCAAAGATTGCACACGTTTAACCGTCGCAATGCCATGGAAATAATCCCACTCTTGTGACTGGGTTAACCAATTATCTCTAGAGTTACGAACCAACGTCGTTCCTGCCACAGCACATGTGCCAACTGGATCTGACTCGTAACGCTCAACAATCCTTGCCAAAGCATCTTTATATAAATACGAATCCGCATCAATGGTGATGACTTTGTCATACATCGCCCTTTTTAAACCCAAATTAAGTGCAGCTGCTTTACCTTGGTTTTTAGGTATGGGTAGTAAACGTAGATAAGGGATGGTTTTTTCTAACTCAGCAACAATCGAAACGGTCTGATCGGTTGAACCATCATCAATGACAATAATTTCAATTTTTCCAGCGTATTCTTGCTTGCAAACACTTTCGATGGTTTGGGCAACATAGGCCTCTTCATTGAAACAAGGAATAAGAATCGATAAGTCAGGATATTGATCTAGGTGTTTTCTTGGTGGTCGTTTATCCAATACCAAGCTAGAAAACATAAAGGCGTTCATAAAGCCAGGAACAATGGCAATAAATGCAATCAAGAAAAAAGCCACGCCTTTTCCTGTTACTTGGGATAAGTCATTGAACCAATATTGACTTGCCCAAATGGAGAAACTCGCCCAAATGACAGCAATAGCCAAAGAAAATAAAAATTTACTTCTCACTTTAAGATACATTCTCACCACCTAAAAATAATCTGCTTATGTCGCTTATGTCGCTCATGTTACTCATGCCACAGTTGCGTTTGATTTCGACCGGCTTGCTTCGCTTGATACATCGCTTCATCACTTCGTCCTACATACTCTTTCATTAACTGATGCAAGTTTCCACCGGAGACCAACTGAGGATAAAAAGTACTTATTCCAATACTAATCTGAATCTTTATCTCACACCCTACGGCCTTTGCACAAACATGCTTAGCAACATTCAATCTCAGCCGCTCAGCCACATCAAAAGCTCCTTCAGCATCGGTCTCGGGGAGCACCACCAAAAACTCTTCTCCGCCCACGCGCCCCATCACATCAATATCACGTAAATTGATGCGGCAAATATCTGTTAACCCCCGTAAAACCTGATCACCTACAGGATGTCCATAAGTATCATTAACATGTTTGAAGTGATCAATATCAATCATCAACAAAGATACAGGGTGTCCCGTTCTAAAACTTCTCTGAAACTCTTGCTCAATGCGTTCATGCACCTCTAAGCGAGAGGCAACGCCCGTCAAATAATCTGTTTTACTAATTTTTTCTAATTTTTCTCTTTGCTTCTCAGACAATTGAATAATATTTTTTATACCCAATGTTCCAACAAGCAAAAGAATCGAAACAATGCTAGATATCACGACATGCGGCGTATTAAATGCCCCAAATACACAACATTCAATTAGAGGATCTACTCTTTCAAACATCATCAATGACAATGCCAAAATTAAGCAAGCGTAAGCTAGCTTATAAGTACGAACCTTACTAAATAAGTAAAGTGCCAAAACAATTGAAGTAAATTGCATTACCAATGAAACAAGGTATAACGCAATGCCCCAGTGCCTCATATCGCCTGCCTACTCAAGAGTGCATCAATTGTTTTCGGATCTTTAAATAGTTCAATGGCCACCTCAACCACTTTAGGGTCCAACCCCTTACCTGCCATATCGTGAAGCTCTCTAAAAGTAACTTCCAAATCACGAGCGGGTCGATAAGGACGATGCGAGCCCATCGCTTCAATGGTATCGGCAACAGCCAAAATTCTGGCTTCTAAAAGAATGTCATCTCCCTTGATGCCCAAAGGATACCCGGTACCATCCATGCGTTCATGATGTTGACGAACTATATCGGCAATAGGCCACGAGAACGGTATATCTTTAAGTATTTGATAGCCAGAATTAACATGCTCCTGAACGAGTTTTCGCTCAAGTTCCGTCAAAATGGTTGGCTTAGTCAAAATTTCAGATGGAATCGCTATCTTGCCAATATCATGAACGAGACCTGCCATGTATAAGCCTTGCAAACGATCTTCATCTAATGCTAATTTTTTACCAATCAATGTTGCAATTTTGGCTACTCTTTTTTGATGACCCGCTGTATATGGATCACGCCATTCCATGGTTTTAGACATCGCCTCAATGGTCGCATTCAATGCTAGCAATAATTGATTCTGCGCTTTTTGTCTAAATTCAATTTCTTCCAATAATTTCTCTTGGTCATCCAATGCTTTTAAGCCATAACCAATTTCATTGGCCAAGTTTTCAAATAAATAAATCTCAGTCTCGCTAAAAGCATTAGGAATTTTGGAATAAACAGCCAAAGCGCCAATTAGTTTTCCCGCACTCTTAATTGGCACAGAAGCGATGCAACGGATCCCATAAGCTCTCGCACGTTCGCGCCATGGCTCGAATCTAGGGTCTATTTCACCGTCCTGGATAATCACAGGCACCCCTAATCTGATAGAACTACCAACAGGCCCTCTGCCAGACACTGTTTCTTCAGACCAACTAACGACAATACCTTCCGTATATGCTTTTGCTGAACCAGCAACACCTGCTACACGAACGGTCTTTAATGAATCTGACTCAGCCATTCCTACCCAAGCAATCACATAGGGTGCCTGAGTCACAATGGCCTCACAAACATCATTAATTAGATGCTCTGGGGTGTTGCTGTGAGAGAGCGCAATCGAAGCTTGAGCGTAGGCCAATATCGCCCAATTCTTCATTTCTTGGGTAGACAAACCCATTTCATTTTCTGGGGCAGGTTTAGTCGAATCACTGAATATCATCAGCTCAGTTTACGACTTCTCATTCATTTCTTGAATGTAAATATCAGAAAACTCAAGATCTTTTATGCTTGCTCAAGAATTTAAGCCCAGTCTACTGAATCTTTTAAATGTCAGTCGATAATAATATATCTTTATACATAATATAACTAAATATATTAATAGAGTTATCTGGGGGCATGGAATGCCCCCTACTAGATACCCATTATGTCGCTGGCTTAAATTTCAACCTTAGCGCCAAGCTCTACCACTCGATTAGTTGGAATTGAAAAGAAATCAGATGGCTTGGCTGCATTTTGATACATCCAGGCAAACAATTTCTCTCTCCAGATAGCCATGCCAGGAATCGCTGATGGAACAACCGTATCTCTTGCCAAGAAGAACGATGTCTCCATAGGCTCACAGTGAATGTCATATTGTGATGCCAATAAACTCATAATCTGATTAACGTCAGGTGTCTCTTTAAAGCCATACATGGCTCTTACTAAATAGATACCACCACCCATATCTTTTAGATTTAAACGATCACCATCTTCAACATAAGGCACATCCCAGACACTAATCTTTAAAAAGATCACACGTTGGTGAAGCACTTGATTATGTTTTAGGTTATGGAGCATCGCCACAGGCACGTAATCCACATGAGCTGTCAAGAACACAGCCGTGCCATTCACACGAATAGGCTCACTAACTAATAAAGATTGAATAAATGACTCGAGAGGAATACCACCCTCAACAGCCTTTTGACGCAATAGCTTTCTACCTTTATACCAAGTAATAAGTAATAAGAAGCATAGGCCACCCAACAATAGAGGGAACCAACCACCTTCAGCAATTTTTAATACGTTGGCACAAAAGAAGGCTATATCAACAAACAAAAATAAAGCGATGACTAATGCAACTAAGATCGAGTTCCACTTCCATACTTCACGCATCACTACGGCAGCCAATAGCGTTGTAATGACCATCGTCGTCGTCACAGCAATACCGTAGGCCGCCGCCAAGTTATTAGATTCTTTAAATGCAAAAACTACAGCAATCACCATAACCAATAACATCCAGTTGATCATGGGCATATAGACCTGCCCCACCTCTTTATCAGAGGTATAAGCAATCTTCATGCGAGGCACAAAACCTAACAAAATCGCTTGGCTCGTCATTGAATAAGCACCAGAAATTACAGCCTGCGAGGCAATCACAGTCGCCATCGTCGCCAAAATCACCAACATTAAGACATATGGCTCCGGCACCATTAAGAAAAATGGATTAGCAATCGCCTCAGGGTGAGCTAACAACATAGCACCCTGTCCAAAATAATTGATTAATAGGCATGGCATAGTTAAAAAGAACCATGCGTACTGAATTGGCTTAATACCAAAGTGCCCCATATCGGCATATAGAGCTTCAGCACCCGTCAATACCAAAAAGACCGCACCCAAAACAATAAAGGCCTGAAGTGAGTGGCTCATCAAAAAATTAATGGCATACATCGGATTGGCAGCAGCCAGAATAGTTGGGTTATCAACAATATTGTGAAGCCCCATGACCGCAAGTACTAAAAACCACGCAGCCATAATCGGCCCGAACAAAACGCCAACGAGAGCCGTGCCTTTTTTCTGAATCAAAAATAGACCGACAAGGATAATGACCGTCGCAGGAATGACATATTTGCTAAATTTCGGTGAGATGACCTCTAAGCCTTCCACAGCTGATAAAACAGAAATCGCGGGCGTAATCACCGCATCACCATAAAACATGCAGGCACCAAATACACCAAGCATCATGATCATCAATGCTCTTTTTGAATTAGCAGGAACAGTTCTTAATGCAAGTGCCATCAAAGCTAAGATGCCACCTTCACCATGGTTGTTAGCGCGCATCACAAACAACACATATTTCAGCGAAACAACGATTAGAAACGCCCAAAAAACCATGGAGATGATGCCAAACACAGCATCCGTTGAAAATGGAATCCCATGCTCTGGACTGAAACATTCTTTTAAGGCATATAAAGGGCTAGTGCCAATATCTCCAAAAACAACGCCAATCGCAGCCAACATCAATGCGGGCAAACTACCCTTGGTCTGATGACCACTTTTAATCTCAATCGGTCGAAGAAGCTTCGACTGTGAATATTCTGGATTGCTAAGTGCCATAAAAGATCATTTCTAATTAAGATGCGCTATCTTAATCCTTTACCTGCATCATCAATCTTATGGGAGCACTATTTTAGTGCCCCCATAAGGCCACCTTCTACTACCAATCACTACCATCAAAATGGTTACTGCCACCCATAACGCTTGGTGTAAAAATTCTTCATCGCTTGGGTTAAAAGAATATATCCAAACAATATAGCCGCCAAGGCTGAGAAATAAGTAATCGGTAAAGACACCATTTTGAAATAACTAGCCAAGGGACCCATCGGTAAAAATATACCGACAGCCATAATGAGCGCTGTCATCAGGAATAGCGCAATACCAGGCTGACTTTCAAAAAACGGTATTTTTCTCGTCCTAATCATGTGCACAACCAATGTTTGGGTCATCAAGCCTTCTACAAACCAACCTGACTGGAATAAGGTTTGATTATCAACCGTATTAGCAGCAAATACAAACCACATCACGCAATACGTTGTAATGTCGAAAATGGAGCTAACTGGCCCAAAAAACAACATGAAACGACCAATATCTGCTGGGTCCCATTTCTGTGGAAGGCGGACTAATTCAGGGTCCACATTGTCAAAAGGAATGGCAATTTGAGAAATGTCATATAAGAGGTTTTGAACCAATAGTTGCATAGGCAACATGGGTAAAAATGGAATGAAAGCACTAGCCACTAAAACAGAGAGCACATTGCCAAAATTTGAACTCGCCGTCATCTTGATGTACTTGAGCATATTGGCGAAAGTTTTTCGTCCCTCAATAACGCCTTCTTCTAAAACCATCAAGCTCTTTTCTAGCAAAATGATATCGGCTGCTTCTTTAGCGATATCCACGGCACTATCCACGGAAATGCCCACATCAGCCGTACGAAGAGCCGGCGCATCGTTAATACCGTCCCCCATAAACCCAACCACGTGCCCATTTGATTTAAGCGCTCGCACAATCCTATCTTTTTGAGCAGGCGTTAATTTTGCAAAGATGTGATGAGTCTCTACCGCAACCGACAATTCTTCAGGAGTCATGGATTCAACATCAGGACCTAAGATGATTTCTTTAACATCGAGCCCCACTTCTTTACAAATCTTTGCTGTAACCAACTCGTTATCACCGGTTAAGACCTTCACCGTCACACCATGGTCTAACAAAGCCTTTAAAGCTGGTTCAGTCGATTCTTTTGGAGGATCAAGAAATGCCACATATCCAATGAGTGTTAAATCTGATTCATCTGCCACACTATAGGAGTGTCTAGCTTGGTCAAACTCCCTAATAGCTACGGCAACAACTCTCAATCCATTTTGATTAAGCCCATTAGTCACAGACTTAACCTGCGCTAGAACCTCAGGCGTTAGAGGAACGTTTTCACCCTCAGACCTCACTGAGGTACAGATACTTAAAATTTCCTCAACGGCGCCTTTACAAATTAATGCATTTTCCTTGCCATGCTCAGACACAATCACAGACATGCGGCGTCGCTGGAAGTCAAAAGGAATCTCATCGACTTTATGGAAATTTTCCAAGGGATTTAATTCGGTCTGTAGCTCTGTATGTTCTAACACCGCCACATCTAAAAGATTTTTTAATCCTGTTTGATAAAAACTATTTAAGTAAGCGTATTCAAGAACATCCTCTGAATCTTCACCCCAAGCATCGGTGTGATTTGCCAAGAAAATTTTGTCCTGAGTTAAGGTACCTGTTTTATCAGTACACAAAACATCCATCGCGCCAAAGTTTTGAATGGCATCCAATCTTTTGACGATGACTTTTTTCTTAGATAGTGCAACCGCTCCTTTAGCTAGCGTAGAAGTCACAATCATCGGCAACATCTCAGGCGTTAGGCCAACAGCAATCGACATGGCAAATAGGAATGCCTCACTCCAATCGCCTTTGGTCACGCCATTAATCAAGAAGACAGTTGGTGTCATGAACACCATGAACCTAATTAGCAACCAAGTAACTTTATTAACACCTTTTTGAAACTGAGTTTGCTCTTGTCCAGTAACGGTTAAGCCTTTTGCTAAGGCGCCAAAATAAGTGTTATCACCTGTATTAATAATGATCGCTGTTGCAGTACCAGAGACCACATTGGTACCCATGAAAGCTAAATTTTCACAGTCCAAGGGGTTTTTAATAACACCCTCTTTTACCTTAGAAAATTTCTCTATAGGTAAAGACTCGCCAGTCATAGCTGCTTGGCTAACGAACAAATCTTTTTCCGACAAGATGCGGCAATCGGCAGGAATCATGTCACCAGCAGAGAGGAAAATAATATCTCCTGGCACTAATAACTTAATAGGTATTTCAAGTTTTTTCGTGCCTTTTTCATGCAACTGAATGCCGAAATGTTGGCGTGTTTCTTGCAAAATAGAGTCTGCTAATTCACGACGTAATACCGTAGCGGTATTACTCACCATCGCCTTTAGTGCATCAGCCGCCTTATTAGATTTACTCTCTTGCCAAAATCTAATCACTACAGAAAGAACAACCATGCTTCCAATAACAATGGTCGCTTTGGCATCTTCTGTTACATAAGAAATAATAGCTAGTAGGGTTAATAAAATATCAAACGGTGTTTTGTAGCAATTCCAAAGGTGTTGATACCAGGTAATGGGTTTCTCTTCATGAATTTCATTGAGGCCAGAATGCAACCTAATTTCCTCAACCTGGGCATCTGTTAATCCATGTTGATTCGAGCCTAATTGAGCAATTAACTCATCAGCCTGAGCATGGGCTGCTTTTTTTAAGGAGTCTGTGACAAATGGCGGAACATCTTTACTCACACCCTCGCGACTGAGGTGTTCAAACATTACCAAACGACGAAAATGTCGTCTCATCCCATGATTGCTAACAAAACGATTAAAAAACTCATGGAAGAATGGAATGCGCATAACGACTACCTCATTAGCAAATAGCTGACTTTTAAAACAATCTATTTCAACTTATAAAAAATATGAGAATGGCTAGGGTATTTTTAGGCTTTGCCATTTGATGTGGGATTATCCTGACTTTTCTTGCCTTTTCTTTACTTTTTTATGAAAAGCTCATAAAAATCTGAGCATAGCAAAAAGTGGGGATTCCAAACAAAAAGCCACTCCGAAGAGTGGCTTTGATGGTTTTCATTAACTCAATGAGTCATGAATACAGATGCCTTAAGTAGACATTTTGTCTTGCTTCTTATCCAAAATAGCCTCAGGTTCCTGAGAAGCATCCCAAGATGGATTGTCTAAGCGATCTTTTAATTGTTTCTTATCTAGCTCATTGGTCCAATTAGCAACCACAATCGTTGCTACACCATTACCAACCAAGTTAGTTAAAGCTCTTGCCTCAGACATAAAGCGATCAATACCTAAAATGAGCGCTAGGCCTGCTACAGGCACCGTACCAACAGCCGATAGTGTTGCCGCCAACACAATGAAGCCACTACCAGTCACACCTGCAGCCCCTTTGGAAGTTAACACTAAAACAGCCAATAAGGTGAGTTGCTGCACCAATGTCATGGGTGTATCAGTAGCCTGAGCCACAAATATTGCCGCCATGGTTAGATAAATATTTGTGCCGTCTAGGTTAAATGAATAGCCTGCTGGAATCACCAATCCAACACAGCTCTTTTTAGCACCCAAGTTCTCCATTTTCTCCATCATGCGTGGCAAAACAGATTCAGAAGAAGAAGTGCCTAAAACAATCAATAACTCTTCTTTGATGTAGCGAACAAATTTAAAAATACTAAATCCATTCAGCTTAGTAATGATGCCTAAAATAATAAAGATGAAAACTAAGCAGGTTAAATAGAAGGAACCCATTAGCTTGCCCAAAGAAGCCAAGGATCCAATACCGTATTTACCAATCGTAAAGGCAATCGCACCAAAGGCGCCGATTGGAGCAAACTTCATTACGATACCCACGATGTCGAATAACACATGTGACAAACGTTCAATGAAATCAAACACCAATGTGCCACGTCCGCCAAACTTATGTAAGGCAAAACCAAATAAAACCGCAAACAAAAGCACTTGAAGGATGTCGCCTTTAGCAAAGGCATCAACAACAGATGACGGAATAATATTCAACAAGAAATCAGTCGTGGTGACCATTTTCCCTGGGCCTGTATATGCCGCAATGCTTTTTGTATCGATTGCATTAACATCTATATGCATGCCTGAACCAGGCTCAATGAAATTAACAATCAGCAACCCAACAACAAGCGCAATCGTACTGACTAATTCAAAATACAAGAGAGCGATACCACCTGTTTTACCCACCTTTTTCATATCTTCCATACCAGCAATGCCGATAACAACCGTACAGAAAATAATCGGAGCAATAATCATTTTGATAGCTTTAATAAAACCATCACCAAATGGTTTCATATCAGCACCAAATTGCGGATAAAAATGACCGACTAATACACCAATTACAACAGCGATTAATACTTGGAAATAAAGTACCTTGTAAAAAGGTGGTTTCTTCTTGTGAAGAGCATGGGTGCTCATACCGTCTCCTTATGAAATTTATTATAAATTTGAGTATTACTAAGTTACGCACTCAAATATGTGCGTAAGATACACCAAATTAGCCCATCACTAACTGATTTATGTGTCATATTTGTTAAGTAATTAGCATTAAATACTTAAGACAAGTCAAATTTGAAAAAAACCCACCGAAGTGGGCTGAAATATGTGTTTGACGACATATGAGGAAGCTAGCCCTACTACTAGACTAACTGCAAATAATTATAGAAATTTACTAAATGTTAGAAATTAGTGAAAACCCCTTAAATTTTGTTCTAATTAGAACTATAATAGACGCTTGTATTTAAAAAGGAGCTGAAATGCCATACGCTATTGAAGTAAAAGCTGGACAAGAATATTGGTTGTGTACTTGCGGTAAAAGTGGCACAGGTTTATGCGATGGTTCACATAAAGTAACTGACAAAACACCAAGCCAATTTATTGCCAGCAAAGATGAAACCATTTATGTATGCGGCTGCACAAAAACAAACAACAGCCCATTCTGCGACGGATCACATAACGGTTAAATTAAACCGCTCAGTTCAACGGCTCAATTAAACCGTTATGGTTCGATTTGAACCGCTCAATAAAAAACCACCCAGATTGATACATGGGTGGTTTTTTATTACCTCATTCTAAGTATTTAAATAGATAAGAGGACTTATTCAACTTGTTTAGCTTGTTCGATTTATTCGACTTATTCGTTATCTCTCATATTGGCGCGCTTAACGATGGGACCTAAACGATTTTTCTCATCAGCAAGAAATTTTGTAAATGCGGCTCGATTACCAGGATAGGGCTCAATGCCTTGAGGGGTTAGACGATTTTGCACAGCGGGTGTCTGAAGCGCTTGGTTAATAGCTTGGTTTAATTTATCTAATACCGCCACAGGAGTTCCCTTAGGAGCAAAAACACCCGCCCAGTGGCCAATAAATATTTCAGGGTAACCCTGCTCTTTGGTGGTTGGTACATTAGGTAATGCGGTGATGCGCTTGTTCCAAGTTGAGGCAATCGCCTTAAGTTTCCCACCTTGAATTTGCGGAATAACAACCACGCTAGCTTCTGAAGTGATGTCCACCTGATTTGAAATCACAGCAACCATGCCCTCAGAACCACTTTTATAAGGAATGATTTCATAACGCCCACCTACTTTGATTTTCATCATTTCAGCCACAAAGTGAGGCGTACTTCCGGTTCCTGCCGTAGAAAAATTAATCCCTTTAGGATCTTTGGCTAGCTCAAAAATATCTTTAAGACTATTAATCTTTGAATTGGCAGAAGCCACAATGATGGATGGGCTGATAGCTAGCATGCCAACTGGAAGAAGATCCCCCTCTTTATAAGGCATCGATGATTTAATCATCAAGTTGGTGATGACACCACCCGCCCCCACAAAAAAGGTATAACCATCAGGTGCACTCTTTGCGACAAAATCAGCCCCCAAGACAGAACCTGCCCCTGGTTTATTTTCAACAATGACTGATTGGCCCAGCTGTTTAGCTACGCCCTCGGCAACTACGCGAGCGACTAAATCATTAGCCCCTCCAGGGCCAAAACCCACAACAAACTTAATGGGCCGACTAGGCCATGCTTGAGCAAAAGTTAATTGACTTAACAAACACAAAGTAATCAATACAAACTGATGAAAACGACGCATATGAAATCTCCACTGAAATTCATGACTTTGATGGCCTATTGTGCATGAATTTATTCTGAATAAATATCAAATCAGTTAAATGCACCAAAGTAGCATTAAATAATATTTTTTAGTGCCTTATTAAACAGTTTCATTTTGGCGCTCACCAATTTTGCATCGACTTTTTCTAATATGTAACTCATAAGCACCTTTTAATAAGCCCCCAACACTTGTGGCACACAACTTGCTATTAATACATTGAATTGATAGAAGTTAGGGGAATGCCATGCATAACAAGAGTTATTTTGATGAAATGCACCTAAGCGATGCTTCAGTGCGCCAAGTTTATGCAAGTTACCAAAACTGGTTAAAAACCATACCTGCTGAACAACTAGAGAGCAAGCGGCAGGAAGCTGAAATCTTGTTTAGACGAGTAGGTATTACTTTTAACGTTTATGGAGAAGATGATGGCGTTGAACGCCTCATTCCTTTTGATGTTATTCCTAGACTAGTTTCAGCGAAAGAATGGTCCACCCTTTCTAAAGGAGCCATACAACGCGTTCGAGCACTGAATATGTTTTTAGATGATATTTATCATCAGCAAGAAATTATTCGTGCAGGCATTGTTTCAGAAGAAATACTGAAACATTCACAATATCGCCCAGAAATGTTTAACGTAGATGTGCCTCAAGGTATCTATGCCCACATTGCGGGTATCGACATTGTGCGCACCAGCGAAGATCAGTTCTACGTACTTGAAGACAATCTACGCACACCTTCTGGCGTGTCGTACATGATCGAAGATCGAAAAATGATGATGCGCTTGTTTCCTGAACTATTCAGGAGATATTCCATCGCCCCCGTTGAGCATTATCCACAGGTATTAAAAAATAATTTACGAGCTGTTGCTCAGCCTGGCATTAAAGATCCAACTGTCGTGTTATTAACACCTGGAGCTTATAACAGCGCGTATTTTGAACATGCTTTCTTAGCCCAACAAATGGGGGTTGAACTAGTCGAAGGACAAGACCTGTTTGTCCGTCAGAACGCGGTATACATGAGGACAACTGAAGGCCCCAAACGAGTGGATGTGATCTACCGCAGAATTGATGATGAATTTATCGATCCATTAGCTTTCAATCCCGATAGCATGTTGGGTGTTCCCGGCTTATTTTCCGTCTATCGTAACGGTGGCGTGACTCTAGCTAATGCTGTGGGTACAGGCGTTGCTGATGACAAGTCTACTTATATTCGGGTACCTGACATGATTCGGTTCTATCTCAACGAAGAGCCTATTCTTTCAAATGTTCCAACCTATGAATTAAGTAAACCTGATGATTTGAAATATGTATTAGCTCATCTATCAGAACTGGTTGTGAAAGAGGTTCAAGGTTCAGGTGGATATGGCATGTTGGTAGGACCAACTGCAAGCAAAGCAGAACTAGATGCTTTTAAACATAGGATTTTGGCTAATCCTAGTAACTATATCGCCCAACCCACCCTATCTCTATCGACCTGCCCAACTCTTGTAGAGCAAGGCATTGCTCCACGCCACGTTGATTTACGTCCGTTTGTTTTATCTGGGGATAAAGTCAGTCTGGTACCCGGTGGTTTATGTCGTGTCGCCATGAAAGAAGGTTCATTGGTTGTGAACTCATCACAAGGAGGCGGCACTAAAGATACTTGGGTGCTTCAGGATAAAACTAGTGAACATAACTCCTTACCCACTCACCCTGAAACAGGAGTTGTCACATGCTAAGTCGCACCGCTAATCATTTGTACTGGATGTCTCGATATATTGAACGAGCGGAAAATATCGCCCGTATCTTAGATGTCACTGAAAATATGGCATTGGTTCCTAATGCTGCTATCAATGAAGCGGCCTTATGGTGGCCTGCTTTAGAAATTTCTGGAACTTCTGATACTTTCAATGAACGTTTCAAGGAGTACAACTCAAGCAATGTGATTCATTATCTAGCGATGGATCGCAGTAATCCATCCAGCATTTATTCAACGCTTTATAGCGCCAGAGAAAATGCTCGCGCCGTTCGAGTAGCGCTCACCTCAGAAACTTGGGAAAACATCAATGCACTATGGCTAGAGTTCAGCCAGTTCGACGCAGATGAGCTGGATATGAACCGTTTGCATGAGTTTTGTGATTGGGTGAAATCACGATCTCATTTATTTAGAGGCGTGAGTGCTGGCACCATGTTGCAAGATGATGCGTATCAATTTTTACGATTAGGTACCTTTATTGAGCGAGCGGATAACACAGCCAGAATTCTCGACGTGAAATATCACCTCTTACTTCCCAAAGAAGAGGAAGTAGGAGGAGGAGTCGATTATTACGAATGGAGTTCTATATTGCGGTCGGTGTCAGCTTTCCAAGCCTATCAAAAGATTTTTAATGACACGATTCAACCTTGGAATGTGGCAGAACTATTAGTGCTTCGCAAAGATATGCCCCGCTCTCTCCACGCATGTTTTTTTGAGATTTCTAGAATCTTAGATAGCGTGACTCGTGGTCGACATATGGAGTGCAAACGCATCGCCGGAGAAATCCATTCAAGCCTGATGTATGGCCGAATGGATCACATTTTCCAAAATGGTTTACATGAATTCTTAACAGAATTTATTAATCGCAATCATGAGTTAGGTGCTGAAATTCAAAACACTTATCTCAACGTTCATGCTGCGTAGATCAAAGACAACATGCAATTAACAATCAAACACACCACCAAGTACGAGTACGCACAACCGCTACTTTATAGCATCCAGCAGTTAAAGCTCACCCCACAAGATGGTTTTGGTCAGAAAGTAAAAAATTGGTCGATTCAGATGAATGGCCAGCCTCATCAACACATCGATGCTTACGGCAATGTCGTACATACCTTGGTCGTTGATAAGAACTTATCTGAAATCAATGTCACCGCTAAAGGTGAGGTTGAGACAGGTCTTGGCAGATCAGAATCACCAGAAAAACTCCCCCTGTCGATTTATCTTAGAAGCACTCATTTAACTCAGATAGATGCAGGTATTACTGACTTTGCCAAGTCTTTGGGAGATATTCATTCAATTGATGACATACAAAGCATGAGTGAAAAAATTGTTGAACGAGTCCCCTACACGAAGGGATCTACCAGCGTTTTCACAACAGCCTCTCAAGCATTAGAAACTGGTCATGGGGTTTGCCAAGATCATGCTCATATTTTTATTGCTTGCTGCAGAAGTCTCAACATCCCATCCAGATATGTCAGCGGGTATTTGTTTACCGAACGAGGCGATTTACTAGAGAGTCATGCATGGGCAGAATCTTGGCTAAATGGTATTGGCTGGGTCAGCGTTGACGTATCCAATCAATGTTTAGTCAATGGCACGCATGTACGCCTGGCCATGGGTTTAGATTACCGAGATGCCTGCCCTGTTAGCGGCATTCGCGTAGGTGGCGGTGATGAATCGATGAGTGTAGGTGTGGATGTTTCTCAAAACAAGCTGCCAGCCAAAAAACAAATACAACAAATTCAACAATAAAAAGAAAGTTTATTCATGACCTATTGCGTTGGCGTTTTATTAGACCAAGGATTAGTTTTAGCATCAGATACACGAACCAATGCGGGCGTTGATCAAGTTGCCATTTTTCCTAAAATGCACATTTTTGAGATTCCTGGTGAGCGCGTTATCACTCTCATGACCGCTGGAAACTTAGCTGTTACTCAATCAATTGTGAGACGTTTACGAGAAGCCATTGATAAAAATGAAGGTCCACATCTTAATAATGTTGATTCATTATTTGATGTCACTAGTTTAGTGGGAAGTGAAGTTCGATTTGCTTTTGAAAAAGATGCGGAACACCTCAAAAATCATCATGCAGATTTTCAGGTGAGCATCATCGTAGCAGGCCAAATTAAAGGTGAAAAACCACGTCTCTTTAGTATCTATAACGCTGGTAACTTTATTGAGACAAGCGCTGAGACCCCCTATTTTCAAATTGGCGAGATTAAATATGGGAAACCCATTATTGATCGAGTGATTAAGCATGATACGAGCTTGATGGATGCCGTGAAATGCATTCTCATCTCATTTGACTCGACTATTAGAAGCAATATATCGGTGGCAGCGCCCATTGATGTGATGATGTACAAAACCAACTCGTTTCAGACAAACCTAAAACAACGGGTCTTAGAAAGTGATCCGTATTACTCATCCATTCGTAATGGTTGGGCAGAAGGTCTAAAAACAGTATTTACAGAGTTACCCAACCCAGACTGGGGCAAATAAACACCCAAGCAACAATCACCAGCACCACTTTGGTGCGCCTTGGGTTTTTAGAGAAATAGGCTGTGCTAATGTAGTAGCACAGTTATTTTATTTTTAAGCTATGTTGAATTGGGGTTTACTTTTCGCTCGTCTGATTGGTGCCATAGGATCATGGATAGATGCTAGCAACCTCAGAAATCGTGTGTATGCGCTTAAAGATGAGAATGAAATTTTAAGAACCGCTTTAGACGATATTCAACGCATGGATCCCGAGGGTCGAGTCGGTTGGCACGCCAAAAGAACCCTCGATAGCTTAAATAACATCAGTGATTAAACATTCGATGTCGGGAAACCCGACATCGAACAGTTAATTGAAAATAAACGCAGACAGACTAGTTTCTAAAACTCGATCAGAAAACGCTTTAAATCCCTTGCCATTAGGCGCTGCGCCAGCGGCAACCATGAGTGGCAACAAATGCTCCTCCTGTTGCGGTGGATGGCATAACCTTGCTGAAGGTGCATTGTCCCAATTTAATAATTCTTGATAACGTTTCGCTGGTTCAGATTCAACAGCGGTCGTTAACCATGCGTCAAATTCATCAGATACAGGAGAAAAGCGAGGGTCACCATAACCACGCATATTATGAAAACTCATACCACTACCAATAATCAGCATGTCTTCATCCCTTAGCTTCTCTAAGGCACGGCCAATATCAAATTGTGACTTTGGATCCAGATTGTTATTGAGTGAAACTTGCACAACAGGAATGTCTGCATCTGGGAACATCAACATCATGGGTATAAACATGCCATGATCAAATCCTCTAACAGGATCTAATTTTGATGGGATACCTGCAAGATCTAATAGACCAACGATTTCTTGGGCAAGCGCAGGACTGCCTGGGGCTGGATATTTAAGTTGATAGGTGTGAGGAGGAAATCCGTAATAGTCGTAAATTAATGATGGGTTTTGACTACTCGTCACACTCACTTTGGACTCTAACCAATGAGCAGAAACCATCACAATACCTTTAGGCTTTCTAGGTAAAGTAGATGACAGGCCTTTTAAAAAATCCGCCATCTTGTTCCAAGCGTCAGGTGGATTCCAGTCCATAAAAAAACAAGGGCCGCCTCCATGAGGAATAAACCATGTTGGCATACAATCATTATTTAGAGACATTTACATACCTATTATTTAAAAACAATGAAATGATACTAAAAAGGTATTCACCATTAAGTTGGTAATAATTCAAAAAACTAAGCTCAAAGAAAAAACCACTCTTAAGAGTGGTTTTTTATCTCATGCTAGTCAGCTTGTTAGTTTGCTAGAAAGCAAACCAAGCATAAGCATAAGTTGTATTGTTATCTTTAGCAGATCTTCCAAATCCATCATAGTTGCTTGAAGCGCCTAGATATCTTGTGAAATAGTTATATTGCAACCCAACTCTAATATTCTGAGTAGGCATCCAAAATACTTCTGGTGTCCACATGATGCTATTTGGGGAGCCATTCATGCTGGAAGTAACTGTTACTGAACCGTTGCCATAACCTGAATCCGAAGTTCCTGTCACTCGGGTATAGGCCAAGCTAGCGCCGTATGTCTGTTGATACACATAACTAGCCTTCATTTTTAATGAATTTAATGTGACAGGCCCACTAAACCCAAGAGCTGTATAGTTATCACTGACACGCTCATGCGCATACCTGAAATGTGCTGTCCATGTATGAGGTTCAGCCAAATACTGATACTGCCCATCAATGCCGATATCACGATAATGTGTAGAGGCAGCTCCAAAGTCTGTAGTAGTAGCTGTGCCATCCAATGGGCGAAGTTTCATGTCCAAGCCAAACATGCCGACCATCATGCTGCTTGAATCCCAATCATTGCTATAAGCTAGACGTGCATAAGGAGCAACACCGCTAATATTCGCTAATACGCTTCCGTTTGAGTTGTTCATATGGCTACCCATACTCAAGACAGAAAATATATTTTTAGCGGTTTGATATCCAGTTAACTCAGCATAAATATGCTGATTAAAATATGCATAAGCCCCAACACCAGCAACATTACTAGTCAAACCACCTTCTATTAAGGTCGTAATAGGAACACCGCCACCAACGCCTAAGGGACTTTTTGCATAAGGATAGCCCCATGCAGGACTACTGTTCCAAACATCCTGAACTGTGGGATTATTGTGAAGTGTAACCCCCCAAATGACACCACCCTCTTTGGCTTGATCGGCATAACGCAAATCAAAATTATCAGACCCCAAACGTCCCACCCATTTGTTATTTACATCCTGATGGTCATAATTGGTATAAGTGAATTGAGAAAAAATACCTACGTTGTTCGTTACCTTTCCCGCCACAAATACACTACCGAAATCAGCCAATACTTTTGCATCTTTAGGAGAAATCGTAGCCCCACTCGAATCACTGTTTGTTCGAGTCTTGGTGTAATCAGCAACCATCATGATAGCGAAAGGATTAGTCTGCTCACCAATCGTATAACCAGTTAATTTAAATAAACGTCCAAACTGATTTAACTCGGGAAACTGTCCACCTGCGTGGCAAGCAGCGCAATTTTGACCAGTCTGACGAGCATAAGATGGCACTGCTTTGGCTAGATGGCTATAAAAGAACAAGCCCCCCACCACAAGAATTCCAGCTAAAAATGATAAGGAAGCTCGACGGTTCTTGTGAATGAATATGTTTCGTGGATGATGAGCAAACATGTTCAACCCCTTTATAAAAATACTGATGTTTGCAGATTAATCATTCCTAATAGTTCGGACTTGATATGCATCAAGTCATTTAGAAATATCTCCAAAAATCTATTTTTAAGGGGTTAATACAATCGGTAAATGTAAAGCTAGCTCAAGCCAACTATTTTTTTCTGGCAACAACCCAAGTAGATAACAAGACGATTGTCAAAAGGCTTAAGCAAACTAGCGACCAAACTGGTACAGACAATCCAAAGACAGGTGGCAGTGGTGCTGAACACAAGCCATCAGCCTGGAGTAACCAGTTTAATTTACGAACCATGCTCCATTGATTGATCCATATTTCTAATGGATCCCACCCACATGAAACAGTTGGGTGAAAAATGACCCACATGTGACGTAAAACCACGCTCAAGCCAAATAACGCTGATATCCCTGCAATCGCATGGAACCATGGTTTCCATGCTTTGGAAAAATAAGCCAATAGACAAGCGCTTGCTATACCCAAATAAGCTAAACGCTGAAGAATGCATAAAGGGCAAGGGGCATATAAAACACCATTCCAGCCCATATGTTGTATCCACAGGGCAAAACCAACTAAAGCCAAGCAAAAAGAAGCAATGATTAGGTAAATATTTTTAGACATGAAAGGATTGTATTGCTAAGCATTTATCCGAGTGAATATCGAGATTTCCATCATCAATTGGCAGTCATTAAATTTGCACTGCAGTATTGATCAATGACGATAAAAGTGAGTTAAAAGTGCTTTTTTTCAATTAAATTTGCAAAAAATTCGGGATTTCCCTTAGTAAATATCTGATCCAATTCAGCTTTCAGAAAGACTACTTCCCGACACTAGAGCCTGTTTCATTTGAAATAAAACAGGGAGAAACAATGTCTGACGCAATCATTGCCAGAATTAAGGCAAATCCGAAGTATCAGGAGTTAAAGCGTAAACGTAATGTGTTCGGTTGGTCATTATGCATACTCATGATGATCGTTTATTACGGTTACATCTCATTAATTGCATTCAATAAAGAGTTCTTGTCTTTACCTCTAGGCAGTGGCGTAACAACTATTGGTGTGCCAATTGGTATGGGTGTGATTATTTTCACCATCCTAATTACTGGAATTTATGTTGTTCGTGCCAATAAAGAATTTGACGCACTCACAACGCAAATTTTGAAAGAGGAAGCAAACAAATGAATTTAATTAAAAAATTACTTGGCTTAAGCGCCCTATTTGCTGTGGCGGGCGTAGCTTATGCTGCTGGCGGTGATGTTGGTCAAGTTGAAAAACAGGCCACCAACTGGGTAGCCATTGGCATGTTTGCGACTTTTGTTCTAGCAACTTTGTTTATTACAAAATGGGCCGCAGGCAGAACTAAATCTGCTGCAGACTTCTACACAGGCGGCGGCGGTATTACTGGCTTCCAAAACGGTCTAGCGATTGCTGGTGACTATATGTCAGCTGCGTCGTTCCTAGGTATTTCAGCGGCGGTAATGGCCAACGGTTATGACGGTCTAATTTACTCTATTGGTTTCTTAGTGGGCTGGCCAGTTATTACCTTCTTAATGGCTGAACGTCTTCGCAACCTTGGCAAATTTACTTTTGCTGACGTAGCAGGCTACCGCTTCAAACAAACTCCAATCCGCGCATTTGCTGCATCTGGCACATTAGTCGTAGTTGCTTTCTACCTAATTGCACAGATGGTGGGTGCTGGCCAATTAATTAAGTTGTTATTTGGCTTAGAGTATTGGATGGCGGTTGTGATTGTTGGCTGCTTAATGATGATTTATGTGTTGTTCGGCGGTATGACAGCAACTACTTGGGTTCAAATCATTAAAGCTTGCTTATTACTTGCTGGCGTTACATTCATGGCTTTCATGGTGATGGCTCAATTTGGTTTCAGCGCAGAAGCTTTGTTTGCTAAAGCCGTTGAAGTTAAAACAGCGATTGCTGCTAACGGCGGAAAAGATGCTGAAGAAGCCGCCAAGGTAGGCTCATCTTTAATGAAACCAGGTGGTTTCGTAAAAGACCCAATCTCTGCGATTTCATTTGGTATGGCATTGATGTTTGGTACAGCTGGTTTACCTCACATTTTGATGAGATTCTTCACAGTACCTGATGCAAAAGAAGCTCGTAAATCAGTTTTCTGGGCAACTACTTGGATTGGTTATTTCTATGTGTTAATTTTCATCATTGGTTTTGGTGCGATTACGCTAGTTCTAACAAACCCAGAATTTGCTGATACTGCAAAAGGTGTGATTCATGGTGGCGCAGGTACAGCTAACATGGCAGCCGTACTAGTTGCTAAGGCAGTTGGCGGTAACATCTTCTTCGGCTTTATTTCTGCCGTTGCGTTTGCGACCATCTTAGCGGTTGTAGCTGGTTTAACACTATCAGGTGCAACAGCTGTTTCACACGATTTGTATGCCACTGTATTTAAGCAAGGTAATGCTGATAGCGCTTCTGAATTGCGTGTTTCACGTATTACAACCTTGTCTTTAGGTGTGATCGCAGTGATTCTAGGTATCGTGTTTGAGAAACAAAATATTGCATTTATGGTTTCTCTTGCATTTGCGATTGCGGCATCAGCTAACTTCCCTGTGCTATTTATGTCTGTGCTTTGGAAAGATTGCACAACTAAGGGCGCAGTAATTGGCGGATTCTTAGGATTGATCTCATCAGTAGCGTTAACAGTTGTATCGCCATCTGTATGGGAAGCAGTTCTTGGCAACCCTAAAGGTTCTGCATGGTTCCCATATACTTCACCAGCCTTATTCTCAATGACTATTGGCTTCGTAAGTATCTGGTTGTTCTCTATGCTTGATCGTAGCAAACAAGCTCAAGCAGAAAGAGCCGCTTTTGAAACACAACAAGTTCGCTCTGAAACTGGTTTAGGTGCATCTGGAGCTTCAGGTCACTAATTCCTAACTAGCTAACGAAAAAGACCCCTTATAAAAGGGGTCTTTTTTTATGCGCTTGAAATGTATGAATCTTCTTGGATTGCTCTTTCCGCTCTATTTTTCCTGCTTTATTCTTTCAACAGTTGCTGAAGTTTAATGAATGCCATAGCAGTCATCACGGCGTCATTCATCGCATCATGAGCCTCTCGTAGAGGCAGATTCAAGTCAGCCATGATGGTTGAAAATCTCAAGTCAATATTGCCCCCACGCAAAGCTACCGGTAGCTGCCGATTCTTGTATTCGTAATACATCGATGAAACCTCAAACTTAGATTGGGGCAAGCCAAATCCGAGCATGCGCCAAATAGTTTTATTGAGCATTGCCAAATCAAATTCCAAGTAATAGCCCACTAAGGGACGGCTGCCAATAAATTCCATGAGAATTTTCATGGCCTCATCCTGATCAAGACCACCTGCAACATCACGTTCACGCAAACGGTGAATCTTAATACTTTGCTCAGAAACCAATTTACTTGGCTTGATTAACAATTCCAAACGCTCACTGAGCATGACTTTATTGCCAACGATCTTGACTGCGCCAATAGAAATGACTTCGTCATTTTGAACACTTAAACCTGTTGTTTCACAATCGATAGACACCCATTCATTCGGAGGGGGCGTGTCGAATAAGAATTGATAATGTGGGTTAGCCAGATGGAATCTTAGCCAGCCCAAACGAACGGATTCATATAAACGTCGTAAAGAGAATAATCTCATCAAGCTATGCCAAATCTAAACGAAAGTGCTGCCGCAAATAAGTTTTAAACCGTTTAACAACGCTGAGCGACTCTTTCAATAAATCTCGATCCAAACTGGTTAACTTTGACGTATCAATAAATCCAGAAACTTCTTTATTTAAATCTATTTCAGACAAACCAACTTTAAGCTTTAACCCCATCAAAAAGTAAAGGCTATCCATGACTTCAGAAGCGACCGACTCCGCCAATTGATTTAACTCTACTAATTTGGCCATTCTCTCAGCAGTAGATGTCACCAGAATCTTATTCTCTAAAGCAAGACTTCTCACCCCATGAACAATGGCAAAAATCCCAGCTTTTTTAAGATTAACCATGTTGGAGTTTTGATCTCCCATGCTCCACAACTTATTCCACCAGCCAGTTTGAGCGGAAATCAATTCAACAGCGGAGGCAAATCTCATGAGATGGAATTGGTTATCGCTAATATTTGCAAACAATTCATCTTTGATCTCTTTTAGTAACCGACCATCACCCGCTATGTCATGCGCATCCAGAAAAATAGCTAAATACATCAAACTATCGGTTGATGGCGTCATCAACCAACGCTTAACATTTGCTTTAAATTCAGAGACAGACATACACCACTCTGGGTTATTCACCATAATGCGTCCAGGGCACTCTGGGTAGCCAAAATCAGTTAAGGCTTCAGAAAACTTTCCAACACATTCTTTAACTAAAGCTTTATCTAGGAAGGAATCTTGAATAATTAAGCCGTTATCCTGATCTGTCTTTAATAGCTGCTCACCACGCCCTTCGCTACCCATCACAAATAGGCAACTGTTCTGCAATAGTTCCTCAGAGGCAATTAATGCCCATGTCCGCTCAAACAGTCTCGCATTTAGCTCTTGAACTAGTTTTGCTATGACAGAAACTTTTGTGCCGTTGCTATGCAAGATTTTGATTAATTGGGTGATTTCTAGGGCAGCTTCTTTTAGTTGCTCAACCGAATCAGCAGAAATAATTTTTTGAATAATTAGTGAAGAACTATTAGAAACATAACTGAGCAAGTCAATTTGCTCAAGAATGCCAACAACAAAGTCATCATTCATCACAACCACTCGGTTAACTTTGCGACGAAGCATGGCCACTAAGGCATCAGATAAGTGATCGCTAGAATTAACCGTCACCAAGTTATAGTTGGAGAAATCACCTATTTTTAATTCTGTGAGGGGCTTTTCTTCGAGAAGAGACCTGGTCAAACTGGTTGATGTAAAAATACCCAACCTAACTTGGGGCCCAGATTGATCACGAACTAAAACATTGTTAATTCTTTTGCTATTAAACAATTTAACAGCTGAGAAAATATGGTCTTCGGCATTTAAAAAGTATGGGGCTCTCAAAAAGGCTTGATCAACGCGCGCCATACTCAAAGAATTGATTTCATGACGGCTATGTCGATCAGCTAATGCATTTAACTTCTTAGATAAATCTGAAAATAATAACGATCCAAAATTGTCATTATTTGCAATTAACTCACTCACGGTCGCTTTAGCCAACTGATAAGCAATGACCTCTTCGACGGCTATAAATTGATCGCTAACGCGCCCTGTGATGAGCCCTCGACCATCAAAAGTATCCTCAGGGCCATAAATAGCCACATCCTCGCTGCCATCAACTTGACGAACATACCCTTTAATAATGATGTAGAGATGTGTCGGCTGATCGCCCACTCGGAGGATAGATTCACCTTCTCTAAAATACGCAATATCAACACTATTCCTAACTAACTCTTTTTCTTTTTCAGTTAGGCAATCAAATGGTGATGCAAGGAAATTGAAAGCATTTGGCATACTTTCATTCTATTCTAAAAATGATTAGGAAATGGATAAACCTAAGTCTATGAAGCCCAAAAAAAGCCCACCTAAGTGGGCTATCAATGTATGTTGGTAGACATACGAGGAGGCCAACTAACTAAATAGTTGGTATTGGTATTTTTCGATATTTAACCGGTACCGTCTATAGTAAATTAGTTCTATATGAAAATTAGCTACCCTTAGGTTAGGGCCGCTAGGCCGATGGGGCTACAAGTTTTTAGAAAATCATGGACAATTTAATAATGACAGCCTGGGCAATAGATACACAGCATATATGCAGCTACAACAATCCCACCAAATATCCAGTAATTATAATTTTTCATACCAGCCATGCTAGAGACTAATACTTCAACTGCCTATCGAACTTTAGTTTAATTAATTGGATCGACTCCTATTCAAAATTGAGACTCCCCATTTTTAAAAAAAATAACACCTATATTCTTTACGGCCTTCTCATGGCTAGCATTGGCGCTATTCTTTTTTCAGGGAAGGCTGTCATTATTAAATTAGCCTACTCTTATGGCACAGATGCAGCAACGCTACTCGCTTTAAGAATGCTCATGGCCCTACCTATTTTTTGGATTATCTATGGATGGCAATCTCGCAGAGTAACCATGAGCGCCCTATCAAGCCTAGATATAGGAAAAATTATTCTTCTGGGGTTTACAGGCTATTTTTTATCAAGCTATCTTGATTTTTTAGGTCTGCGATACATCTCTGTAGGTCTAGAGCGTATCGTTTTATATTTAACCCCAACATTGGTTCTTTTAATATCGCGATTTTTTCTCAATAAACCGATATCACAGCAGCAATGGTATGCCCTGATTATTGGCTATCTAGGTGTCATTATCGTTTTTATTGAGGATGCCAAATATTCTGGCCTCACGGCGTGGATCGGCATGATTTTAGTTTTTGGAGCGGCATTCACCTACGCTATTTATATGATTAGCTCAGGTGAAATGGTCAAAAGAGTGGGAAGTATCAGATTGGTTGTTTTTGCTAGCACCTCGTCAGCCATCCTAAGCCTCATCCAAATATTACTTAAAGATGCAGGCTCTATCTTTAATCAACCTTTAGAAATCTATTGGCTTAGCCTCATCAACGCGAGCCTATGCACTGTTTTACCCATGCTGCTGATTATGATTTCCATTAACAGGATTGGTTCACCGCTAGTGGCTCAAGCAGGCATATTGGGGCCCATCTCCACTATCTTTATGGGGTATATTTTTCTATCGGAGCCCATATCTAGCTGGCAATTTGGCGGTATGGCTCTTGTTATTCTTGCGATGTGGTTTTTGGTACGTAGTGGCAAACCTAGCCATACTGAGATTGAATAAAAAAGTTAATGCCTCAAAATAAACTGCCCCCTTTAAATAGACTTTTAGTATTCTTGTCCAAATGACAATTATTTCCACTGTCACCCGTTGAAAGATATGAAAAAATATCCTATTTTCTCTAAGTTAATTGGCGCCATCACATTGTGTATTTGCGCTAATTCAGCAAGCTACGCCAATGAGCTAACTTTCGTGGCTTTTGGCGATCAACCATATGGTCCAATTAGTACATTAGATACATTAATTCAAAAGATTAATGAGGATAAAGCTAGCGCCTTTTCAATCCATGTGGGTGACATCAAAGCTGGTAGCTCTCGCTGTGACACGGAATACTTTATTAAGATTAAAGATGCCTTTAACCGCGCTGAACAAGCATTGATTTATACACCTGGAGACAATGAGTGGACCGATTGTCACCGTGGCAATAATGGTGGCTATGTGCCTACTGAACGATTAAATGCCCTACGCGAGGTCTTCTTCAGTGACACCAATAGTCTAGGTAAAAACAAAATACCTCTAGAACTGCAAAGTCGCGTACAGCCTCCATACTCAAGCTATGTTGAGAATAGACGTTGGTCAAAGAATGGGGTTTTATTCATTACCATCAATCAACCTGGATCGAATAATAATCTTGATGCGAATGTTCCAGGAGCTATCGATGAATATAAGGCTCGCAATAAAGCAAACATCGCTTGGTTAAAGAACAGCTTTGAATCAGGCAAGCATAGCGAGGCGATTGTGATTGCCATGCAATCTGATACCAATATTGTGATCGATGAAGCTTATGGATTTGCTGACTTTCTAAAAACGGTCAGTTCACTATCTAAGAAGTTCAAACGCCCCATTCTTGTGATTCAAGGTGATACCCATGAGTATCTTGTGGATCAGGCATTACTCGATGAAAAAGATCGTCCTTTACCGAATGTATTAAGGCTAGTCGTTCCTGGGGCTAAAAAGATTGAGGGCATAGAAGTCTCGGTAGATACCAATCAGAAAGAGCTTTTGAAGGTGTTCACTTTCAAGAAGATATCAGGCAAATAATCTAGCTAAAGCCTAAAAAGAAGAAGCCACCCGAAGGTGGCTTTTTTATTGCTGACTCTATGCTTAGAAACCAGCGGTGTAAGTAGCCCCATCTAACTAGCTAGAAATTCATCAATCTGAAACAAGATACTGATAAAAAGCTCTGTTATTAGCCTACAAGAAAACAGGAACTTATATGTCATATCGATCAGTACCTCGCAGAACCGTCTTAAAAGTACTAGCTAGCTCTCCATTGATTCCATTAGCTGCCTCATTAGGCTCTAAATGCGTTTTCGCTAACAATCAAACTTCTCCTGTGAGTATTAGCTTTACCCATATGCCATCCCCAAGCTCCGTTGCTGAAAAAACTGCTGTATATACCCAGTCCAACATTGTTATCAAATATGCTGATGGCAAAACAAGCACTAAAGCCTTGTCATATCAAATGTTGTATAGCACGGGTGATCTCATGAAAACACCTAGCGGCAAGGATATTATTGCCGGTGGCTATTTCAACGTAGCCGGTGAACCTATCATGGATCGTTCAGGTGATAAACCTGAACAGTTTTACTCCGATTGCCCAGATGGAACCTCTCTCATCCAACTAAAGAATGCAAAGATTAAAGGCATGACCGGCAACCCTGTGTTTGTTGTAACTCAATTCGAGTACAAAACAGCCAGCAATGGGGGCGAAGATATGTATGCCAAACTCCCATCCCAAATTGCCATCGTTACCGCTGACCAAAATAAATCAACTGGCTTATTAACAGCCAAGCATTACTTCAATATCCCAACAAGCCATATTCATGGCATTTGGATTTCTTGTGCAGCAAGCCTTTCTCCTTGGAATACTCATTTATCCAGCGAAGAATATGAACCAGATGCTTGGCTCATTGATAACCATATCGATAGCAAATCTCTCACTCTTTTCAAAACATTTAGTAAAAATACCTTTGGGCAAGAAAATGCCGCAAGACCTTACTGGTACGGTCATGTTCCAGAGGTAACGGTTCATACAGATGGCACAGGTTCCATCAAAAAACACTACTGCCTTGGCCGCATCTCTAGAGAATTAACCCAGGTCATGCCTGATCAAAGAACGGTTTTAATGGGTGACGATGCGACTAGTGGCGGCATATTTATGTTCATTGCTGATAAAGCCCGTGATCTTTCTTCAGGAACACTCTATGTGGCAAAAATGGATCAAGTTAGCAGTGAACATGCTGGCAAGTTCGCAATTTCTTGGATTAAATTGGGTCACGCCACTAGTGCAGAAATCGAAGCATTCGCCAATCAATTGACTGCAAAAGATATCATGGCTGTCTCCATCACAGACCCTAATGATCATAGCTTTACGAAAATCAATTTTGGCAACATCGCCACTACTGGAAAAAACCCAGGCACAGGACAGCAATGGGTGAAGTTCAAACCTGGCATGAATCAAGCTGCTGCCTTCCTCGAAACAAGGCGCTATGCAGCTGCCATGGGAGCCACCATGGAGTTAACCAAATTTGAGGGTGTCACCTTAAACGCCAAAGATAAAAAGGCCTATTTTGCGATCTCAGACATCCGTGACACGATGACTAAAAATGGTTTTGCTAGTGACTCAATACAAATTGCGAAAAATAATGCAGGTGCTACTTATGAAGTGACCCTTGCAACTAATCATGTGATTGGTAGCGACTGGGTTCCAAGTGAAATGTTTGCCCCTCAAGCATTAATAGGTGAAACACTTGCGCAAGCAGATAGCGATGGCAATACATCAGTTATCGAGAAAATTTCCAATCCAGATAATTTGAAATACTCAGCTAGCATGAGAACTCTCTTTATTGGAGAAGACTCAGGTAAGCATCTGAATAACTATGTTTGGGCTTACAACGTCGATACCAAAGAGCTATCTAGGATCTTATCGGTTCCTGCAGGAGCAGAATGCGTTTGCCTACAGGCTGTGGATAATTTGAACGGCTTTAGCTACATCATGTCTGGATTCCAACATGCTGGCGATTGGAAGTTCAACGCTCATCAACATGAGTTAGATCAATCAATTAGATCGGCATGGGGTAATAGAAAGAAAGCTGCTATTGGCTATATTAGCGGCCTGCCTATTATTAAATAAACATAGAAATCAGGTCAACCCTTGGGTTGGCCTGATTCATTGGAATATCACCAAGCTTTTTTATCTGCGTAGAAAGACTTCAATTCTTTGTTTGATAAGTCTAAAACTCGCGCTTGTTCAGCCTTCAACCAACCTTGCGCAAAGAATACATTGCGGTCTTGCTCAATTAAAGTTTCAACCTTTTCTAGAGCCACACATATATCGTTATATTGCCCTAAAGCATCTGCCACTTTTTCCAGTTTTCTCAGAAATTCCTTGTAACGCCCACCGTGGCATAAGTCTTTAAAAAACTCTAAGGCATACCTTAAGCGCTTGAGTTTTTTACGCAAATTGTGGCGCTCTTCATCAATGACAGATAAAAACTGGCTAGCTGTTTTCTTAGTATCTTTATGAATCTTATCGAGCTCTTTTAAGATTAAAGGCTTCAGATATTTTTGATTCTCATGATTTTTTTCTGCTTGGACAATGATCCCCAAAACAGATACGAAGAACAGCTGCACTTCCTGAGATTGAATGGATGAATCAGGATGCGGCAAATCTGCCACACTGGCCAATTTCATCGGTGGCGCTTTAGCAGCTAATAAGGCCGGTAATAATTTTTCATCTAAAAAGTTAAGGTCTCGATATGCGCCTAATTGACCAAAAAACTGATCTAGAACACGAAGATCAGTTTCCGTAAAAAATATCTGGCGTAGCGCCATAAATTTCATGGCGGTTTTTAATCGACGCAGCCCTACCCTTAATTGATGTAAATGTTCGTCAAAGTTAACTAACCCAGTATTAATCTCACTGGCATTCACTAAGACTTGATTAACGCAAGAATGAAGCACCTGAGAAATGATTGCTGCATCATCAAAAGCATCTAATTTCAATGCCTTAGTTTTTAATGGCGGCGCATACTGAATGCCGGTGGCCAAATTAAAACCTCTTTGTGCCTTACTTCTGGTATCTAAATAGGCTTTATATTTTCTTATTAAGTTTTTAGCATGAGCTAAAACCGCGCTTTTATCTCCACTGACTAGCTCAATTTCAATTTCACACACTTCAGATTTCAACTCTGAACCATCACTGTGAAGCGCCTTAACGAATCCCACATCTAAGGCATACTCCAATTTAGCGCCCCTGGCATTCACTAAAGCGGCTCGTCTATAAATATCTGTTTCGTGCCTAACCTTTAGATCAGATGCATTCGATTTTTCTAGAAGCTTATGCAATACCTTTCCTGCATCATGGTGCTGATGGCGCTTCAAATCCCATGGCGGCAAACCTGATCCGGTGTGGCTGATAGGAACATTATGTTCTAGGCGCTCTAGGGCATGTCCTGTTGAAACTTTTAAGGTTTGTACCCAAGAGCGGCCCTCTTTCCTGATACGGCAAGCGATACCTGATCGAGCTAATAGAAAGTCATCAGTATCAATATAAGCTGCTTGGAGGCGTTGGCGTCGCAAACCGCCTTTAGATATTAAAAAATTCTCAATATCTTTTAATCGATCTCTAGGAAAAAGCAGCTTTATTTCAAATTCTTGGGTTTTTTCTGTCATAAACTACTTTATAGCAATCAATTATGACGGTATGTGACAGTTTTATGAAAATCGTCAGATTCTCATCAATATTTACTCAGATAAGAACTCGGACTCAGGTAGATCTAATAGATACCCGACCCTTTTTGCCACCCTGACCTTCCAGGCATATGAAAAGAAAGCCGTGATACCACCTTCCTCTATTTGCTGTATCTGCTGAGCCGACAAAGTTGCCAACGTAGCCAATTCTTCTACTGAGAATTTTTTATGAAGCCTAGCTTGCTTCAATTTATCACCATGGATGAATAGATTTGAGCCTAGCACGACCATGTTCATGACACCGTTTTAATGTCTTTCATCTGGGCAATCGCTTCATCACCCTTGTGTCGAATACAGACATATTGAACTCGGCAATCACAAGCATCCACCCTAAGAGATAAATAATCATGGTGTTCTAGCTCTAAGAGTTTGTTATACACAGCAATCGCCGTTTTAATACACGGGTTATCCAACACATCAAATAAATATGGCGGATTAGCAGCGCTTCTTTCTTTAATATCAACTAAAACACTTAAACCAAATTCATCCAATACGCTATCTTGATAGTCTATGACATAACCCATACATCACCTCTTCAATCAATCATCTTGTGGCTAATTTATAGATGATTTATGACCAAATCATGTTGAGATGATGGCTTGATGATGAAATCTAAATTTCATCATCAAGCAGATACATAAACAGAGTTGGCATGCTTAAAGTCAGATCTATTAACCATTCCTACATTCATGAAATTGGTTTCTAATTTTTTAGAACCACATCGCCCAATACCGTAGTAATCGAACCCCATCTCAGCCATTGATGTTGGATCATATAAATTTCTGCCATCAAAGATCACGGGTTCAATGAGGTGTCGTTTTAAATGCTCAAAATCTGGGCTCTTAAACGCCTTCCATTCAGTCACAATCACTAGAGCATGCGCCCCTTTGAGAGCTTCTTCACTGGTCTTGGTGTAACTAATTTGATTCAGATACTCAGGTGTATCAATTAAATCCAATTTAATAGCTCTGATAGCCTCTTCGGTTGCCACAGGATCAAAAGCTTGAATGGTGGCCCCTCTTAAAAGTAAATTTTTAATGATCGATCGGCTAGGCGCCTCTCTCATATCATCTGTATTGGGTTTAAAAGCCAATCCCCAAAGAGCAAACGTTTTACCCGTTAAATCTTTTCCATATTTGGAAATGATTTTCTTTACCAAAATTGATTTCTGAGCCTCATTAACTTCATTAACAGCCTTCAGTATCTGTAGATCATGTCCAACATCATGAGCCATAGAACTCAAGGCGGATACATCCTTAGGGAAACAGCTACCGCCATAACCTGTGCCAGCATATAAAAACCCATAACCAATTCTGCTATCGGCACCAATACCCATTCGGACCAACTCAATATCAGCACCTACTTGATCAGCAAAATTAGCAATTTCGTTCATAAATGAAATTCTGGTCGCCAACATCGCGTTGGCTGCATATTTAGTTAATTCTGAGCTTCTGGTATCCATGTAATAGGTACGCTCGTGATTCCTATTAAATGGGCTATAGAGTTTTCTCATTAACTCTCTAGCAGCAATTCCAGCTGCATCATCTCGAGTACCGACCACGATGCGATCAGGCCTCATGAAGTCTTCAATCGCTGCTCCTTCTTTTAAAAATTCAGGGTTAGATACAACCGAGAAGTTTTCAACAGGCAAATCTCTTTTAGCTAACTCAGCTGAAATAACCTGATGCACCTTATCGGCCGTACCCACAGGAACAGTTGATTTATTAACAATCACCTTGAATCGGTTCATGTACTGACCAATTTTTTCTGCTGCTGATAAGACATAACTCAGGTCAGCAGAACCATTCTCATCTGGGGGCGTGCCTACAGCGATAAATTGAATATCACCAAAGGCTGTTGCCTCTTTAACATCCGTACCAAATTTAAGGCGGCCTTCTTTTTTATTGAGGGTGATGAGCTCTTTGAGACCAGGCTCATAAATAGGCACCTCACCTTGATTCAGCAAATCGACCTTATCCTGATTAAGGTCTAAGCAATAGACATAATTCCCAAGGTCAGCTAAACAAGCCCCCGTGACCAACCCAACGTACCCTGAACCAATTACTGTGATTTTCATAAGCGCCTCATGTCATATGACATTCATGAGTTTGCTTATCTAGTGTTAAAGAAATATATAAATTTAGTTACAAAGCTATGAAATTAACCAAAGTGGCATATCAGCTCTATTGATAGAAACTGAAGAACTCTCTTGAATTTCGCAAGATGGGCCAGCCGTATGTTGACGCACAACAGCAGTGCCTGCGCCATACATAATTTGACGACTACTTAATTGAAATCCCAAACGCTCAAATTGCTCATCCAACTCGATAGGATTGGATATTTTCAACATAGCCTCAACTTGTTCTCTTAGCGCCACATCATCAATCTGAAGTTCGGTTTTCTCCGCGAATACATCGCCACATTCGGCTCTAGTAGGCTGAGGGATCTTGTAATAATTGCCGTCTACAGACACCTGAGGAATCTCAACACCTTCTTCGTAAACAAGGGTCGCAAAATGGTACAAAGTTCTAAAGATAACGACATGAGACCCATGGGTGTAATACGTATCCTCTTCGTATGCCTTAAAGCATTCGAATTGCAGAGGGGTATGGGCAATCATGATCATATAAATAAAAAAGGCTACTTAAAGTAGCCTTCTTGTCAGCAAGGCCAATAATTATTTACGCTTATTCACGGCATCTTTAAATGCTTTACCAGCAGTAAATTTAACTGTCTTAGCCGCTGCAATCTTAATCGTTGCGCCAGTCGCCGGATTACGACCTGTACGGGCAGCACGCTTACCAGAGCCAAATGTACCAAAACCAACTAATTGAACCTTCTCACCCTTTGTAACGGCCTTGATAATAGCTTCCACAGTAACATTTAAAGCTACATCTGCTGAAGCCTTAGTAATATCCGCGCCTTCTGCAATTTTTGCCACTAATTCTGATTTATTCATATTTACTCCTAATATTTATTAACAGATAGTATAAGTTAATTATTAAACTTTGATGACCTATTTACATTAAAAAAACCCGCATAAAAATGCGGGCAAATCGATCTACATAATCACTGATTGTATAAACCGTAGAGAGGATTTGAATCTTAAAGAAAGCTTATGACAATTTAGTTAAATAATCTTTTTAATTCTTAAATAAGCAAACATAGAAATACCTGCCACAACCATTAAAAGCATCACCTCAAAAAATGAACCTTTTAATCCAGGCAAATCTTCCATATTCATACCCATAATGCCCGAGATCAGCGTCATCGGTAAAAAGATGACCGTCATAATAGAAAGAACTTGAAGGTTATTGGCATTAAATTGCGCAATATGAGCGGACTGTTCATCCTGAAGCACTTTAGCTCGTTCATATAAATGATCGAGCTCCTGAACTAACACTGATAATTTTTCAGCAAATTCAGTGACCTCATGGTAATTTTCATCAGTCATCCAGTCAGGTCTATTTCTAATAAGATGATTGAGCGCGGTTAATTCTGGAGAGAAATAACGTCTCATTCGATTACATTGAATCCTAATACGGCCCAAGGTTTCATGTTCTGGCAATGTCTCACCACGAATAATCACCTCTTCTAGCTGATCCATGCGATTCATCAAGATATTGGCTTGAGCATGCAACATATCTTCACGAAGCTCCAGCATGTAACTATAAATATCACCAATATTCTTTGGCTTTAGGCGGCCTGATGTCAACATATAGCGAAGATGATCAATCGACTCGACTGGGTGAGGCCTTAAGGTAATCAAGATATTACCTACTCGAATCACCCATGATGTCACGATTTCATCAGCATATTTTTCATTAAATTCTTTAATGAAATCACTGAAAAATATCAAATGTGCGCCATCAGCTTTGGTAAATGTTTTTTGCCTAACACGAGCTACATCCTCTTGCAAAATCTCAACGATGTCTTCGGGTAATTGATTACTGGATTTCAACCACGTTTGAACTTGGGTATTGGCGTAATTTAAATGCAACCAAATAGATTCAGAATTCTGTAGCTTCAACGCATGAATTTCATCAGACTTTATTTCCATGCCACGTCCATCTGCCCCAATCAACCAACTAAACATGAGGCCAGTGCTTGGTATCTCAGTAATATTCATACCCATCCACAATATTTATGCCAAGAATTTTTGGCGAATTTATTAACTTAATAAATTCTAAGATTTATTAATGTCATTTATATGTCACAAATGGATTTACTCCAAAAAGATGAGCAACCATCACATCACTGACATATTTATTTATCAAAATAGTTCTCTAATAACCGCTCAAGGGAGAGGCTATGCTTTACAGAATTACGCCATTAGAGCCTAACTCAATCATTAAAAGAGATGTATTCCACAAATCTCACATGGAATTTCGGTGCGGGATGATTTGGAAAATAGGCTCTCTTTTAACCAAAATAAAGCCAACATTTCTAAGCAAATACAAAGCTAATACAGGTATATCTATCAAAGATATTGCTGGGGCAGAAATTAATGAGGTTCTCAAAGGCAAGAAAATCATTCAGTTCTCCCCCACCATTCCAGAAGATGAACAGAATGAACTAACGGAAATATTCTACGAAATCACTAGGAAATACTCTGGCATTTACCAAGATATTTTCCAAGATCTAGGCTGGAAGCTAGTGTCTTCTGATTTTTTCATCATCGGTGAAATAGATATCCAAGAAATTAAATATCAATAACTCCATCAATAGTTACTCAAAAGGATCCACCATGCACTATGGAAATCAAACTGAGGAATTTATTCTTCTCAACAGATTTATCAACACACAACTCATTAGCTTAGAGAATATTTCTGATATGAGTTATGAGGATGTTGAGATTTTGTGCGAAGAAATTCTTCGCTGGAAAACATTTAATGGAAACATGAAACATTTACAAAATTGGGGAAATCTTGCACGAGACGAAGCCCTTAAAAATATGTAAGTTAACTTGTTCATCAAGCAACAAAAGCCGCATTAAGCGGCTTTTGTAGGTTTTAAGAAAATTAACTAAGCATTAGCTCTGCTCACCTCACTCCACTTCATTAAATTAGCCTAGCTTTAATCTCCGGTCACATTACCCATCGTGTCAACGGCTGGCTTAAACCCAGTAACCACACCAATTACCAAGTCATCATCACTTGATTGATCAATTAACGCTGCACCCCATACGGCCGCAGAAAAAATTAAAGAAATTGCGATTAAATAATTACCGAACTTTTTCATGTTTCATCCTATTCATCAAGCATTAACTAAAGAATCTACAGTCTAGTTAGACCATATTTCAGTTACATGAATTTATAAAGTATTTGCTAATACTTTAGTTCTAAAGAGTGGGCTTGTTAAAGAGGAAATAGCAGTCCAATGGATAAACCCACTGATTTTTCTGCATCTTTACCTAAGCTTCGGTTGTACTCTGGACTGATATACCAACCGATTTTTTTAGTTGGCCAAATCATTAACTCAGGTGAAAAAGTAATGCCTGATTGCCAGCCACCTGATGGGCTGATTTTTCGAGAGATGGATGGCCCCAATCCAATTTCCAATTCAACTCCATGAGATAACTCAAACGGTTTTTTGAACAAAATAACGCCACCTAGCACCCTAGGAGAGGAACTACTTAAATACTGAGCCCCCACTTCAATTTCAAGTTGATGCTCTATCGCAGTAAATTCCAAACCGACAGAGCTGCCGTAAGTTGTTTTTTTATCCGTCAAGCTTCTATCCAATACAGGACCCAAGGTGAAGATCATAGACGGCCCGTCATGAGCATCATGAGCTTCTTCAGCAACGGCATAGGTCTGCATACCCATTGCTAGAAAATAAACGACCAATAAATATTGGATCAGCTTTTGCATACACTTAAACATTAAACCGGATCGATATGAGTCATCACATCAAGAACAGGTAGTTCTTTCATGATTTGATTGCGTGCGTTTAAAGCAACATCATGGCCTACCTGCACACTTAAATGTCTATCAACTTCAATATGAACATCAACCAAAATCATATCGCCCATCTTGCGAGTTCTAAGGTCATGAAACCCTTTAACTCCCTCCGTTGATTTAATGATGGCTTCAATTTTTTGATGTTCCTCTTCTGAAACAGCACGATCCATTAAATCATGAAGCGCATCCCAGCTAAATCCCCAGCCGGCTTTAGCCACCATCAAACCAACCACCAATGCGCCGACCGAATCAAGGATTGGATAACCTAATAAAGCGCCACCAATACCAACAGCTACTACTAAGGATGAAGCTGCGTCAGATCTTGCATGCCAAGCATTAGCAATGAGCATAGAAGAGCGCACTCGCTCTGCCACAGAAAGCATGTATCTAAACAATAGTTCTTTGGCAACCAATGATCCCAATGCCACATACAAAGCCATGATCTGAATTTGACCTGGAGCCACAGGATCAATAATTTTTTCGCCAGCTTTCCATAGCATCCCTAAACCAACAACCAAAAGAGATACCCCTAGAAATAATGAAGCAGCTGTTTCATAGCGCTGATGTCCGTAATGATGGTCATCATCTGCTTCTTTCGCACTATGGTGATTAGCGAATAAAACCACAAAATCAGCCACTAAGTCTGTCAAAGAATGGATACCATCAGCAATCAAACCTTGTGATCCAGAGATAACACCTGCTACCACTTGAGAAATCGTCAATGCAATATTAATGACAACGCTTACTAAAGTACTTTTTTGGGCAGCCTCTTGTTTATCAACAGAATCTTCTTCGTGGTCTTCAATATGTTCTAGCATGGATTTATTTTCAGTATGTTTAATAGTGCCCTGATTTTAATGGTGTTTCATGTCACCCATGTGTCATGAATAGCTTGCTTATAAAGAAATGATTACCAATCTAAACGCTTCTCATTTACCATCAAGTTCATCACCTGAAACTTCTGAAGTTCTTTCTATGCCCAATAAATGACCTGTCAATTTTTCGAAAACCCCACCTAATACAAGCACCAACAAAATACTCATCATGCCAATCATGGCTAATGCATATTGACCAGATCCCACCACGGAGCCCAAGATAGCCGTCACCCAAAGACTCGCTGCAGTTGTCAAACCATGTATTTTTTGAGTGCGGTCGATACGAATAATGACACCCGCACCTAGAAAACCAATGCCTGTAATTAGACCTTGTATAACTCTGGACAAGGCTTGTGAATCAAACTGGCCAAAACCCTCCATCATCAGTATTAATAACGCAGATCCAACGGCAACCAAAGAGTGGGTACGAATACCAGCTGATTTATGATGTAGCCATCTATTAAGGCCTAAAACAACGCCTATCAATAGGGCCAATAAAATTTTGATAACGACCTGAATAATATCCACTTGGATCATAGTAACTTTTCCTCCAAGTTCTCACCACCAATCCACCCAGGAAGATAGGAAGCTTTTTGATATTTTGCCAACGACATGGCTTCAATCAAAGATTTGTCCATAGACTTTTCTATCATTTTTAACGATATGTGTTGCCTAAAATAATCAGCCCATAAAAATTCATTAAATGGGCTCAGGTCTTTTGCGAAAGCCCCTTTTTCGCGAGCTAGGCCAGCCAAACTTCTAAATGGATCATCCTTCAACTGAGCTATATGTTGTGGCAAGTTTTTAAAATCTTTGCGACGGCCTCGCTCATCATAAGGATGCACCCATTGGTGAAACTCCATCACCTTCCAAAAGACATCCCAATTTAACCAAGATAGATCTTTAAGAATCGTTAGAAAAACTGTTTCTTGACCTTCCTCATGTAGCGCCACGCCAAGATGGTGATGGTCCACAATGAAATAATTTCCCTCTGGCCCCAAAATACTCGGGAACCAATGGCTCTTGATTAATTCCTGGCTTTTCTTTTTTCCAAGAGCTCGCCATTCAGCACGTTTTTTGACAACTTCAGCATAGCCCACTGAAAATTGAGTGGGTCGTAATTCGGATAAATTAGTTTTAATTAGATGGTGATGAGACATAGCATGATAGATAAATAGTTATCGTCAGATTAGCTACTTCTGATTAAAAATGCAAAACTTTCTCACATTTGCTCAGCCTACGCTGTTGCACTGGAGAAATAAGTCTCTTTAATCCAAAGCGCCACAGAAACAAGCCCCACCATAATAGGCACTTCAACAAGCGGCCCAACTACAGCCGCAAATGCCGCGCCTGAATTAATCCCAAATACGGCTATAGCTACAGCAATTGCTAATTCAAAGTTATTGCTAGCTGCAGTAAAAGATAAGGTACAGCACCGCTTGTAATCCACCTTCATCCTGCCAGTTATGAAGAAGGTTAATACGAACACCACAACAAAGTAGATAAGCAAAGGAATCGCTATCGTTACCACATCCATCGGCAATTGAAGGATAAGCTTCCCCTTCAAACTAAACATAACAACGATTGTGAATAAGAGGGAAATCAAAGTTATCTTGCCAATTTTTGGCACAAAAGTATTTTGATACCAGTCTTTGTTAACGAACTTAAGCATCACCACTCTAGTTAAAAATCCAGCAACACAAGGAATGCCTAGATAGATGGCAACTGTTTTAGCTATTTCACCAATGGTGATATGAACGACTGACCCTGTAAAGCCAAAATATGGCGGTAATACTGTTAAGAAGAAGTAAGCGTAAAGACTAAAGAACAACACTTGAAATACAGCATTAAATGCTACTAATCCTGCCGCATACTCCGTTGAACCTTTAGCAATATCATTCCACACAATTACCATGGCAATACAAGGAGCGATGCCAATCAATATCAATCCAGCCATATATTCTGGTTGCTGAGGCACAAAAGTAATGGCCAGCAGGAACATTAAAGTTGGAGCAATCAGCCAGTTCAACAAAATAGCTAAACCAAATACTTTCAGATCTTTAAATACATCTGGTAGTTCTTCGTATTTCACCTTAGCAAATGGTGGATACATCATGAGTATCAATCCAATTGCAATGGGAATATTCGTTGTGCCTGACTGAAATTGGTTAATAAACCCTTCAATACTTGGCACAAAGTAACCTAAGCCAATACCTACTGCCATCGCAGTAAATATCCAAACGGTTAGGTATCTATCTAAGAATGATAGTTTTTGTGCAATCTGGCTCATGAATTAGTATGAATTTCTTTCAAACTCATTGAATCCAATGTATCTAAGGGCATTGAAGCAAGAATATCTAAACGCTTCTTCATATCAACGGTGAACTCCACAAATGCCTTATGCTTATCTTCATCTGAACCCTGTACATGAGAGGGATCAGCAAACCCCCAGTGCGCTGTGACAGGGTTACCTATCCAGACAGGGCACACTTCACCTGCTGCGTTATCGCAAACAGTAATAATAAAATCCATCTTCGGGGCATCAGGCGAACCATATTCATCCCAGCTCTTACTTCTTAACTTGCTCTCGTCGTACCCCATCTCGATCGCTAATTCCTTAGCAAATGGATTAACTGATGTGCCTGGCGTTGAACCAGCTGAATAACCTACAAATAAGCCACTTGGATGAGTTGATGCTAAAGCCTCGCCCAGCACTGAGCGAGCAGAGTTATGAGTACATATAAATAGGATGTTGTATTGCTTCATTGGGCTTTAACTTTCTTTAAAGATGAAACTGGTACGCACGATTGACCACCACAACAGTTTTCCAATAGAAAACCACTTAATTGATGAACTAGCCCAGCATTAGGGCTATAAATAAGATTCCTGCCTTGTCGCTCTACTAATAACAATTTGGCATTCACCAATTCTTTTAGATGAAAACTCAAGGTGGCATTAGGAATACCCAACTTCTCAATGATTTGACTCGGTGTCAGTCCAACATCTCCACGCTGAACTATTAAACGGAAAAGGTTGAGGCGGGTCTCCTGACCTAGGGCAAGAAAAGCAGAGATTGCGTCATTATTTTTCATATTTCCAATTTTATAGAAATATATGTGACAAAGAGATGACAATTTCTACAGATAACCAAACAACAAAAAAGCCACTTTAAAAAAGTGGCTTTAAATCTTGGAAGTGGGGCTAGATTACTTCAATCCAGGCCACATTCTTTTTAAAACACCATCTTTAACAATCTTATGATGCCAAACAGCCATGAGACCATGAGCAAGACCTAAGAACAACAAGCCATTTGCTAGCACCTCGTGCAACTCAACGATATCTTTTCTCAAGGCTTTATTAGATGGATCAAAAGCTGGCACCTGAAATAAATTAAAAATATTATCGCCACGAATCCAAACAGCAATCAACCCAACAACGATTGTTAAGCCAAGTAAAAGATATAGCAAATGATGAACTCCAACAGCCATTTTTCCTTGGGCACCCTCTGTTGCTTGAGGCAATTTAACCCCTTGCGTCAATCTCCACTTAAGTCTTAAGAAAAAGACAACTGCTAACAAAACGCCTAAAGCAATATGAATACTCCTCACAATCACTCGAGGATCGCCTTTAGCGAAAGAGTCAATATTCTGACCAATTAACCAAAGCGCCAAAATAATGCCTGCGCTAAGCCAATGATAAAAAATAGTCTTGGAGTCATATGCTTGTACTGTTGCCATCGTTACCTCGAAATTTCTAATTAATAAAAGTAAATCTTACCCTAGCGTTGTACAACATTTAAATGACATTACTGAACAACGGGTTATCAAAGTTGAGAGTAAATATTTGAAAAGTGCTAATTGGAGCTTGATTTAACCGAACGCCTAGCCATTAATTGCATCACCATAAAAGCAACGACCCCACAATTAAATAACAGTACTGCTAAAGAAATGATTGAGGAATCATTGATCAGATGCCTTAACTCAAACGGAATATACAACCCACCTGACAAGGCTGCCAACCACTCACCCCAAGCTTTTCCAAGCCATATACCAATAGCCTCCCCCAAACGGATAGCCGCATAAGAAAATGCGATCAACAAGATTGATGTAGCAGGCGTTGTTGCTATGTAATCAGCAGCTTGAAGAATTAACACTGGATAATGTTGATGAGGGTCCATTCCAAAATGACCGATCAATTCCGAAGCAAGGTGTCTAACATCATGATGAATCAGAGATAACACCCCAAAGCCACTAGCAATTGCAGCCAAACCTTTTAAGGCCTCAAATAGAGCAATTAAATGAAGAATTTTTTTACTAGAAGCTTGATTCATAGGCAATATTATTCATCAATTTGATATGACGAGGAAAATTAAAAATTTAGCGTAAGAATTAAAGATTTCGTCTTGTCTAAGAGGAAAGCGTGGAAATTTAGCCTAAAAGGAAAATATGATGAAAAAAATACTAATGGGACTCACCCTGATTGCCTCAAATATTTTCTCAATTCAGGCATTTGCTCATGGTGGCTATTGGTTCCCTGGCTTTGTCACAGGTGCAATTGTGGGTGGCGCAGTAGCAAATAGCTACCAACCCTACCCCTACGTTTACTATCCTTCCCCACCAGTTTACGCACAACCACCCGTTTATATTCAACAACCTACAGTCTCTCAACCCCCTTATGCCACACAAGGTGATATGACCACCAATATGTCCCAAGCACCAAATGGCAACAATTGGTACTATTGCCAAAAAACCAAGTCTTATTACCCATATGTCAGCACCTGTCCATCAGGCTGGAAAATAGTACCCAGCACACCTCCCGACCTTATGGCAAGATGATAGATACAATGAAGCTTGTCAGTATCACCACACAGTAAGTTATTAAAGGGGTTTTATGAAAAAAATACTTTTCGCCGCTCTGATAGTGCTTTTCAGCACATTTAGCTTTAGTGCTGAGCCAAGCTTGCACGATGTTTATACCGTGATAGAAAGCGGTCAGTTAGATCAAGCCGATGCGATGATGTCTCAGGTCATCAAAAATCACCCAGAAAGCGGTAAAGCGCATTTTGTTTTAGCCGAGCTTCGCCTAAAACAACATCGTATTGATGCTGGCCGTGAAGAACTAGCCATAGCGGAAAAATTATCGCCTGGTTTAAGCTTTGCAAAACCAGAAGCTGTGGCGCATTTAAGAAATAACCTCTATGCCACCAATCATCAAGGCCAAGCTTCAAGCCCATGGTGGAGTAGCCCTATTCTTTGGGGAGCTCTCATTGCCTTAGCTTTATTCCTTTTATACAGAAGCTACATGAATAGCAGACAAACTGTTCAAGTGATTACTCCAATTAACCCTACAACGAACCCTAATACCGGTTTTGGATATAACCCAGGCCAACCATCCTATCCACCGGGCTACCCACCAGCTAGTCCAGGCATGGGGTCAGGTTTGATGGGTTCACTAGCAACAGGTGCTGCACTTGGTGCCGGCATGGTGGCGGGAGAGGCACTTGCACACAATCTTATGGGTGATCGCCATCCACAACAAAATATCGTCAACCCCGATATCAATCGTCCAGCAGATGATTATGATTTTGGTGTTAATGACGCCAGCTCATGGGATGATGGTAGCTCTGGTGGCGGCGATTGGAGCTAACTGGCTATTGATGTAAAGGTTCCCTTCATCTCATCAATGATTGGGAACCTCAATCAATCTTTTAAGATTGATTAAAGATAGTCATCAGGAGTCTCGGCCAAAGTATCCTGAACCACATGAGGGATATGAGTCATATTAGGCAATTTAAAACTTAAATAAATAGCCACTCCGGCAATGATGATGGCCACCCATAAAGCTAAATGAACGCCGCTAATTAAATTTAAGCGCGATTGTTCCAATAATGAATTCGCATCAATCCCCAAATGCTTGGCTAAATCAAACAGCTTCGCTTGATCAATCTCTCGAACTAAAATTTGTGGTGTGTTAAATAAACCTTTAACTTGATCGTCTGTAATATTTAAATCGTTCAAGTGGGCATTCATCGCTCGAGTAAACGATAAATTCAAAAACAATCCCCCAAGACTTGCTCCAAACATACTCCCGACTGTTCTTAAAGTTTGAACCAGTGCTGATGAAGCCCCCAAATCCGCCCTGGCAACTGATGCCTGCATTTGCAGCGTTAAATTGGGAATTTGAAAACCAAATCCAAGACCACAAAAGGCACAAGCTAAAGCCAAGTAAACACGATTAGCCGCTTGACTCGCTTGGGTTAGCATCAGTAAGCCGACAATCAGCAACAGTACTCCTGCTGAATAGATAAAGCGAGTATGTTTGATACGAACCAGAATTCGACCATTAATGATGCTACCAATCGTAATCCCCACCAAGATAGGCGTCACGATGACGCCTGATGCTTTAGGTGACAATGAGAATCCTGCCTGCAACAAAAGAGGCATATAAAAAACTAATATAAAAAGCATCACCCCGCTCAAAAATGACAATACTGAGAGCAGTTGAACTGTTGAGTGTTCTAAAAGGTGAGGCGGCATAATGGGCCTCTGACTTTGAATCTGATGCCGATAAAATAAGTAGGCAAATAGTACTGAACTTAGGATAAGACCCCAAAGCATTGGATTAAGGAAACCCAATGATGCGCCCAATTCCGAGGTAATTAATAAAGTAAATAAGGCAAATACCAAGAGCACAACACCCAACCAATCTAAACCAGACTTTTCTGAATCGTGATGCACGATTAAAGGTAAATATTTCCATACCATCATCAATGCGAGAAATCCCACAGGCAAATTAACAAAAAATACGCTGCGCCACCCCCAATGTTGCGTCATCACTCCACCCAAAGCTGGGCCAATAGCTGAAGCAATGCCAAATGAAGATGACAGCATGACTTGCCATTTCACGCGCTCTTTAAGATTTGGGAATAAATCAGGGACACAAGCAAAAGCTGACCCCACTAACATACCACCCCCAGCACCCTGCAATGCCCTAGCAATGACTAACTGCAACATAGAAGAAGCTAACCCACAAAAAACCGATGCAGCGGTAAATAGAATAATTGCGCTAATAAGGAAAGGTTTTCTGCCATGTATATCGCCTAAACGACCAGTAATAGGAATAAAAATAGCATTAGTTAATAGGTAGATTGCGGCAATCCAAGGGTATAAATCGTAACCTTTTAGATCGGCAACAATACTAGGCAATGCGGTTCCAACAACCGTTTGATCCAAGGCAATCAAAATGATCACCAAGGATATGCCTAACATGGCAGTAATAGGATGTTGCTTCATGAAAATTAAGGCTTAAATTTAAATGCTTTTAGCTAGATAGAGCTTCATTCTAAAGGAGTGCCAACTATATTAAAACTCATTTAATTAACAGAAATTCTATGAGGGTATTCGCAAGAGAATTAAGGGGCAGACTCAATCCATGCCTTAATCTGATTAACAACCTGAGCCTCAATATTTTTATACCCATGATAGCTTTGTGCCAAACATGCATCACCATAGGATTCACCACCCGTAACAGAAATAAATTCTGTGCCAAATTTCTCATGATTAGCCTTCGCGGATTCATAAGGCGTCACTCGGCAAGCATCTAACTCATGATGAACAATTAAATGCCTACTTTTAAGGTGTCTTGTGTCATATCGGCCAATAGCTGACAAAGAGGATGTATGGATAAATCCAGCAACTTCTCCATCCATATCTTGACCTAATGCCATCGTGCTAAATGTGCCATTACTTGTCCCAATGACATAGACTTTAATACCTGGGTATTGAGCAGTTAAGGCATAAACAATACCTCTCATTCTTTCAGGACTGCGTGTCGCATCCGTATCTGCAACGACTGTTTGATAGTCAGCAAAAATATTTCTAGAGCGAATTAAAAAATTTCCATAGTTATACATACTGCCGTTACCACCAGGCTGCAGTATCAAAGCATATCGAGGTGTCTGAAGATTAACTGTCGTTAATATATAAGGGATCTGTTCACCATTTTCATAAGTGGCGTACAACTGTCGATCATTTTCAGTTAACTGTGCATGAACTGTGCCGGCAGCAAAAAATATAACTCCAATTAAACAGTGGCTAAGGAATTTCAGCAATTAATTCACTCCCACAAGCTTAGAGAAGATGCATAACTTTAAACCGGAATCAAAGCACCCACCATATCGGCAGATATACCCCACCTATCTCAAAAACCAGTACCAGCTGATGATTTAATTAAAACTTAAAAGTCGCGCTTAACTGTGGACCATAATTTAAATACTTTGTTAGGCCATCTGAACCACCCAAAGCAAAGTACATAGCTCGATATACAAGATTCACTTCCCCCCAAGGAAATGCATAACCTACGCCAGCCGATGTTTGCCAAGTGAAGTTTTGATAGCCAGAACCTGTGCCAATATCAGCGTAGAAAGGAAGATACCAAGCTGTATCATCAATTCGATATCTACCTTTAACACCAACAATAGGGTCAATCAAATGATCTGTGTTACTAACTTGAGTATTACTGATAGTAGTTCTTGTTTTAACACCAGATACCACTCGGTAAACTGTATTCACATCAGCAGCTGTTGTTGATGAAACATATCTAGCGCCAAACAAGGTATCGATATATAACGATGGTGTACTAAACGCAGTATATGTAGCTGCCAAAGTCATCATGGTTTGCTCTGTATTGGCACTAACCCCCACGTAAGTAGAGGTTTTTTTGGTCACATACTTCGTCATGGTTGTACCATCACTAACCTTCCAATAAACAAGGTCAGCTAACACGCCCCAATTTCCTGTGTGCGCTTCGCCAGTAAGCATGGCAAACCCACCACCACCCTGCATATTTTGTTCCATCGAGGAGTGACTCGATCCAATATAGGTTCCAGAGGTGCTATAAGCACTTGCCGATGATGCTGGAGCCCAAGCTGAAACATCGATGCTATAGCGCCAATCATCGTCTAGACTCGGTATGGGATTTACCTCCGGAAGAACAGATGCTTGATCCCCCACCAACTCTTCAGAAAAACTGTTCACACTAAGTATTGATAAACCGATAGCAAAAATAAATTTAAAGAGCTTCATGGGCAAAGAATTTTTTATAGCAATAAGAATTTTCATTGGCCTATTAGATCACTTATTTGTGAACGTTTTAGGAAGATTGAGAAAATTTCCAAGCACCAATGAATGAATCTCGAGAATCTAAAAAATTAGCTTATATTTCTATCAACAACCTGAGCCCGAGGATTGGTGTATTTGTAAGCACCCCAATATTCTTCATTTGAATATTGAGAAACTTCCATCGCTGTTGAAACAGCATTCAAAGCTGCTTTTAAAAAGTTAGACTCCACATGGCTTCTTGCAGTGCCTAATAGATACTTCTCCCAAGGTGGCACTTGGCCATACGCCTCATGGAAAGTATCTTCTAAATCTTCAATCAAATATAAAAGATCTTCTTGGCGATTGTCATAGCCATGGCTTAAAGCCTCATCTAAATCAATAACCCTATCCCATAATTCATCAAACATGAAAACTCTTCCTTACATTAGCAATCTTGAATAGCTATAGGTTAATACATTAACGCTAGAGTTCACGACATTTGATCAACTACACCATCTTGCAAAAGCAATATAGAAACTGTTGAGTAGTCCCCATGGGGGTTTGATGAATTTCAGTTGAACTATTAATCAATTGAAATTGTGAACCGAATTGACCATGAAGATGGTCTGAGTCATACCTCACAACATCCAAGCCGCTACACTTCAAAGGTCCCTCTGGGCCAAATGTGGACATGATCACATAACCGCCATGCTTAACTGAGCGCATGACTTGATGCACATACTTATCTCGATCAGCTTGGTCGATTAAAAAATGAAAAACAGCCCTATCGTGCCAAACATCGAAATAATTCTGGGGCAAAGTGGCTTGCGTAATATCGGCGCAATACCAATGAACTTTCTCAGCTTGCTGACCAATACGGTTTCTTGCGACATCAATCGCTTTTTGAGAGATATCTAAAACACTTAAATCCGTATAACCCTCAGCAATCAAATCATCAACCAAAGTAGCCTCACCGCCACCAATATCAATAATGGCAGCAGCTTTTTGAGTAGTTGCCTGATGGATAAGATTTAAAGAGGTTTCTAGATGAGGTGCAAACCAACTAACAGCGTCTGGCGCTTTGGTGTCATAGACTTTTTCCCAGTGATCTTTGTTAGCCATAACAATCTCCATATAAGCCACTATTGAAAGAGTTCGCCCTGTAGAACTTGCTTTAGGCCAGGACCTCTTCATGTTTTTTACTACTCTTGCATTGCATCTTAACTGAAGAAAATAATGTGTGTAAGCGCGCAATTAGGTAGATACAGTGTTTATACCAATTGCTCTGACCTACCCCAAAAGCTCATTATCACTCTTTATATATTATCTTTTTATCAATAATCTCAATAAATAAGGTCGTCATGAAAACAGTATTAAAAGTGGCTTTAACCTGCATTTTTCTAAGTATTTCTGGATTAACGTGGGCCGATGCAGAAATTTTGAAACCATTCATATTAGCGTCGAAAACTACTGGGGCATTAGATAGCGTCGCTGAGGCCACAAAAACTGCATTAACTAATAATGGCTTTGAACTTGTAGGCACCTACAAACCATATAACAATGCTGTGATTTTTATTGTAACTAATGATGAACTCAAGAAAAATGCTGCTAACTCAGAACATGGAGGGTTTGGTGCCGCACAAAGAGTTTCATTGACTAAAGTAGGTAACGAAATACAAGTAAGCTATACCAACCCTGTTTACATGGCGAATGTTTATCGTATGAAGGGGCAATTAGAAAACGTTAAAGGCAAATTAGCGACAGCCTTAGGCAGCTTAGAGAGTTTTGGCGCAAGGGGTATGACAGCCAATGAAGCTCGTAGTTATCACTATATGTTTGGCATGGAGTATTTCACGGACCCTAGCATTTTGGCCACATACAAAACTCATGAAGAAGCGGTAGCTGCCGTAGAAGCTGGTCTAGCGCAAAATAAATTTGGCGTAAAGTCAGTATTCAAAATTGACATCCCAGGATCAAATGAAACCTTGTTTGGTGTTGCTCTAAAGGGTAGCGGCAACCAAAAAGCACAAGATGATAGTTACATCATGAGTGAAATCGATTTTAAGGATCTTAAATCTACTGCCCATTTGCCATATGAAATTTTGGTCTCTAAAAATACCGTATTGGCTCAATATGCTCGTTTTCGGATTGCTATCAATTTCCCGGATTTAGCGATGATGGGTTCTCATAGCTTTGTCAATATCATGAACACGCCAGAGGCAATTCGTAAGGCACTGAAAGCGACCGTAACGGGCGCATCAGAATAATTTTGAATGGTCTTGATGTGACCCCACCAGGCTATAGAACCAAACTATAGCCATTTATGATTAAAAAGAAATCTACACTCCCTCAGATCAGCACTAGATGAAAAAAGTAAATCTGAGGGTTTATTTCATCCTGGCACTTTCACTGATTATTCATATTTGTTTTCTGAACCTATGGATAGTTCATGGAGGTATTCAAGATATTCATATTGAGCGTGAAAAATTAAAAATCATCCCTGTTAAGTTACAAGAAATTGCCTCAAACCAAAATGAACAAAAACATTATGTTCATGATAGTCCTAAAAAATTAGCCTCAAAAGAAACCCCTCCAGCTCCAACCATGGAAGAATGGGCATTTGCATCAAAGTACACACTAAAAAATAGTAAAGGCTATAGACACACTTGGGGCAAGCAAGTTCGTAGCATGATGGGCACAGCTATCGAAGGGCCAGATGAAGGACAAGTTAGATTTAGAGTAGAAATAGCTCCAAACGGTACCATTGAGAAAGTGGAAACGCTATGGAAGACATCAGAGCTTGCTGAGGTTCTAGCTCTTAAAGCC
>Ga0228702_1000151_pt1 | contig 59621 bp, 59 predicted proteins | sample McNCre217_Aug_MG_2_FD_178018 | JGI IMG/M metagenome (GOLD analysis project Ga0228702, IMG submission 178018) | Freshwater microbial communities from McNutts Creek, Athens, Georgia, United States - 20-17_Aug_MG | ecosystem: Environmental > Aquatic > Freshwater > Creek | place: USA: Georgia... | reverse complement strand
ATGTGGCCATGCTCTTGGCTGCTGCGCAATATTTGTCCAAGCACCAAGACTTTGACGGTACGGTGTACTTCATCTTTCAACCCGCCGAAGAGGGCGGTGGTGGCGCACGCGAAATGATGCGCGATGGATTGTTCGACAAATTTCCCATGCAAGCTGTGTACGGCATGCACAACTGGCCGGGCCTCAAAGAAGGTCAGTTCGCGTTGAGCGCTGGCCCTGTGATGGCGTCGAGCAATGAATTCAAAATCACCATCCACGGCAAAGGCTGCCATGCAGCGCTGCCGCATAACGGCATTGACCCTGTGGTGATTGCCTGCCAAATGGTGCAAGCCTTTCAAACCATCATCAGCCGCAATAAAAAACCAGTCGATGCTGGCGTAATTTCGGTCACCATGATCAACGCAGGCGAAGCCACCAATGTGGTGCCCGACCACTGCGAGCTACAAGGCACCGTACGCACCTTCAGCCTAGACGTACTCGACATGATTGAGCAACGCATGCGCGACATCGCCACGCACACCAGTGCCGCTTTTGGTGCCACCTGCACGTTTGAGTTTGAGCGCAACTATCCACCCACCATCAACCATCCCGCTGAGTCTGAATTTGCGCGCGACGTGATGGCCGACATCGTGGGCGCAGACAACGTGGTGTCACAAGAGCCCACCATGGGCGCAGAAGACTTCTCGTACATGCTGCAAGCCAAGCCAGGCGCGTACTGCTTCATCGGTAATGGCGACGGCGTACACCGAGAGATGGGCCATGGCGAAGGCCCATGCACCTTGCACAACCCCAACTATGACTTCAACGATGCGCTCATCCCCTTAGGTGCGACGTATTGGGTGAAGCTCGTGGAAGCTGCGTTGCGTTGAGCAGTGAATTGGAATCGAGTTAATTGGGGTCAGACTCCAATTAACTAGGTAGTCAATAGCCGTGAAATAGGCGGTCAAGCGCATTCGAGATCAAGCTTTGTTGCTCGCTCAGGCTCATGACATAGGCTTTTAAGAGTCGCGTGGGAACAGCCGCAAGTTTGGGTGTTTCAAGAATGCAAGAAACACTCTCAATATCAAAAACAGGCGTTAAATCCTTAGCCAAATTTACGGTGGGAAATTTATCAACTCGTCGTAGAGGAATCACAACGCGCGTATCTAACCCGTCAAGCAAGGCGCATTGAACATCAAGTAGGTAAGGTGTGGATGTGGCAAGTGGGCCCGAATTTCGGTACACATCAAACCGCGCCATTAAAAGGTTCTCCAGGCATCAAGCGGCAGTGCTTCTTCGGCTACGGTTTGGTTATAGGCCTGGATGAAATCTGCGTGCTCAGCTTTCCATCTGGCTTCTTTTTCTTTGCGGACGAGCTCGCGCAGATGTAGGTCGCAAGCCTTGGAGATGTTGATGCCCAGCGCTTTGGCATCCGCTAGAACTTCGGTAGATAAGGTTAAGTTTGCTGCTCGTTTTGAGCTTGGAGAATGGTGTTCTGTATGCATGATGTATGGGTGCGCAGTCTCGGTGCGCATATTTTGCCCGCATCCCGTATTTGTTGCAATAGGGGCTTGAGTTCAGTAAGCCGAAAGCAGCGCATTCAGATGTTCTTTGTGCTCCACCGTCGTATAAGGCAGCAACAAACCCAAGACACTCTTCGCCCCGCGCAGCAGAGACGCCTGTGCGCTTTCGGGCTCTAATGCATGGCGCGGGTCGCGCACGTATTCGTAGCTCAGCCACCACGTCAGCATGACCACCATGTGCGTGGCCGTCGCTTCGCGCTCGCTCACGGTGATGGCCAATGCGCCATCGTGTTCTAGGCTGTCGAGTAGCGTGCGAAACGCTGTGGTTTTGTGCAGCAGCGCGTCTTTGATATGTGTTTCAAGCTTGCGGTTTTTGCTCAGCAAATCATTCAAATCGCGGTACAAAAAGCGGTACTGCCACACCAGCTCAAACAGCGTGTGCATGAAAAACCAAGCGTCTTCCACGTCATGCACGCCGGGGGCTGCTTCTAGCAAATCATCCAACGCCGCCTCATAGCGGTTGAACAGCGCCGTTACCAACTCCTCCTTGGCGGGATAGTGGTAGTACAGATTGCCGGGGCTGATGTTGAGCTCAGACGAGATCAACGTGGTCGACACATTGGGCTCGCCAAAGCGGTTAAACAGGTCGAGCGTGACCTCCAAAATCCGCTCTGCGGTACGGCGTGGCGCTTTCTTTGCCATGGTTCTTCATCGGGGTCAGAAACCAATTATTTTTTAGTCGCTTTCTTGGCGGGGGCTTTCTTCGCGGCTGTCTTGGTCGCGGTTTTTGCCGCAGCCTTAGGCTTCACGCCCAACTGCGCCTCCAGTGCCGCCACACGCGCATGCAGCGCTTTCATCTCGGCGGCAGATGGCAAACCCAAGCCATGCAACGCCTTGGCCACGCGCTCTTCAAAAATGCCTTCCAGCTTGCCCCATTGGCCGGTGGCGCGCTCACTCAGGGTGTGCGCCGCTTGCGTGGCTTTTTGTGTGGCCTCGGCCAGTTTTTCTTCGGCGGTGGTGTGCACCTTGCGTTGCATGGTGATGCCGTCACTCACCAGCTTTTCAAACGCCTTGGTGCCGTCTTCTTGCGCTTTGGCAAATGCGCCCAAGCCTGCCAGCCAAATTTGCTGCGCTTGCTCTTTCACGTTGTCAGACATGGCGGCTGGATCGAATGGGTTTTTGGTGGACATGGGCAGACTTTCAAACAAAACATAAAACTGCACTTTAACGCCGCGTGCGGCGGTGCACCATAGGAAGTTTAGTTAGACTTATCAAACAATGAGTAGCGAAAAACCCGAGACAACCCATAAAGCTTGGTACGTGGTCCATACCAAGCCCCGACAAGAAGCCCGTGCCCTTGAAAACTTGCAAAACCAAGGCTTCAACTGCTTTTTGCCTACCATGCAGGTGCAAAAACTGCGTAACCAAAAAGTGCAGGCCATCACCGAGCCGATGTTTAGCCGTTACCTGTTTATTCTGCTCGATGACCAAACCCAAAACTGGGGCCCTATCCGTTCAACTTTGGGTGTGAGCAAATTGGTCAGCTTTGGCCCGCAGCCGGCCAAAGTTCCGCCCGAGTTCATCGCGTTTCTAAAAGAAGCCCCACCCGAAACCCTAGATCGCATGTTTGCCCCGGGCGACAGCGTGCAAGTAGCTAGCGGTCCGCTGCAAGGCTTGGAGGGCAAGTACATCGCCCACGATGGCGAAACTCGGGCCTTTGTATTGGTTGACTTGCTGGGGCAGCCACAAAAGCTGCGCATGGCGGTCGAGAGCCTCCGCGTGGTCTAGCTTCACAGCGATATGTCAATGCATCAAATGGATGTTGTTGCAACAAGACAAGGTTGACGATTTCGTTATCGCCACAGGCGTGCAATACAGCGTGCGTCAGTTCATACAGTGGAGTGCCGAAGAGCTAGGCGTGACTTTGAAATTTGAAGGTAAAGGCGTAGATGAGACGGCCACTGTTGCAGCCATCAAGGGTGACAAAGCCACCGGCCTCAAGGTGGGCGCCGTTGTGGTCAAGATCGCCCCCCCCCCCCCCCCGCTACTTCCGCCCGATCGAGGTGGAAACCCTGCTGGGCGACCCTTCAAAGCTAAAGCCAAGTGGGCTAGACGCCCGAAATTACCGCGCAGCAAATGTGTGCCGAGATGGTGGCTACAGACTTAGAAGAGGCCAAAAAGCATGCGTTGCTCAAGAAGTACGGTTAGAACCTCAATGTGAGTGTTGAGTAGGTGTTGGCTATCTGCTTGTCTTGGGCAAAGTTTGAGGGGTGAAAAGCATTAGATTTGTCATTTTCATTGGATAATGCAAAACTTTGCTCTTGAGTGAAAGGCGGTAGCATGCCTTCAGCGCTTAGCAAAATATTAAGTTTTTGACTTTGCAAACCTCGCGCACCTTGCCCCAGCACATTGCCATCATCATGGATGGCAATGGCCGTTGGGCGCAAAAGCGACACATGCCCCGCGCCGTGGGTCATGCCAAAGGTGCGGCGGGTGTCAAAGCTTTGGTTGAGCAGTGTGCAAAGCTAGGTGTGAAATGCCTCACCCTCTTTGCCTTTAGCACCGAAAACTGGCAACGCCCTGCAGACGAGGTGTCCGCTCTTATGAGCTTGTTTGTGCAGTACCTAGAAAAAGAAATGGGCGCATTGGCGGCGGCAGGTGTGCGCCTCAAGGTTATTGGTGACGTGGCGGGCTTTGCACCAGAGTTGCAAACGCGTATCCATGCAGCTGAAAGAGCCACACAACACAACCAATCCATCACGCTGGTGGTGGCTGCCAACTATGGCGGTCAGTGGGACGTGGTGCAAGCTGTAAGAAATTGGCAAACTGCTCACCCAGATGCAAGCGCTAGTCAACTGACTCAAACACAGTTAGCGCAGCACCTGAGCACTTCAGGTATGCCTGATGTAGATTTGTTGATCCGTACAGGTGGGGAGCAACGCATTAGTAATTTTTTGCTTTGGCAAAGCGCTTATGCGGAGTTGTACTTCGCAGACCTGCTGTGGCCCGATTTCAGTGTAGAAGAGCTTAGCAAGGTGCTTGACTGGTACGCGCAGCGTACAAGGCGTTTTGGTATGACGACGGACCAGTTGTCGGCCATGCGTTGCAAGAGCGCTGACGGTGCGCGTCGGGGGGCTGATTGACGCCCTGAGCAGTTCTGGTTATTCCCGTTCTGTGTCATCAAGCGCGTTGGTTGCATGCTTGGCTAAATTCATTGGCTTGGCCTCAGCCCATGTGGGCAGGGTCTGTTTTAACGCGTGCCGTCGAAATAGTGGATTGTTAACCTTTGGAAAATTCGTTGTTAAATGACTAGTGTGCAGTTTGGCTCCCTCGGCGTGCACATATATTTAATACAAATGGGATTTGAAAATTGCTAATTCAACTTGGACGCCTTTGGCGCCATATAAGTCGTAGAAGGCGTTGCCAGTTCGGGCTTTTGCTTTTGCTGATGATATTGGCGTCGCTCGCAGAGATGCTAAGCATAGGCACGGTCTTGCCGTTTCTTGCGGTGCTCTCAGCTCCGGGGCTCATTTATGAGCACCCAATTGCTCAGCCTTTCATTCAGGCATTCGGTCTTGCCTCGGCTGATCAGCTGCTTTTGCCTTTTGCATTGGTATTCGGTTTGGCTGCACTACTTGCAGGGTGTGTGCGCTTATTTCTGCTGTGGGCAAGCACTCGTCTATCCTTTGCTGCAGGCGCAGACTTGAGTGTAAATATCTACCGCCGAACCCTGTATCAACCTTACATGGTTCATATTGCACGGAATAGTAGCGAAGTCATTAATGGGATCACCCTCAAGGCAAATGGAGTCATCTACAGCATCATCAGCCCAGTTTTGATGCTGATCAGTTCGGGAATAATGCTGGCTGCTATCCTTATCACATTGTTATCAGTTGAGCCTGTAATCTCATTGGTGGCATTTGGCGGTTTTGCCTTAATTTACGGGATCATCATTTCGGCTACAAGAGCTCGAAAGATCCAAAATGGTCAGCTTATAGCTAAAGAATCTACCCTAGTCATTAAATCCCTCCAGGAGGGGCTAGGTGGCATCCGCGATGTTTTGATTGATGGCAGTCAAGCAACTTACTGTGAGATATACCGGTCCGCCGATCTCTCCTTGCGCTATGCGCAAGGAAGCAATCAATTCGTTAGCCAGAGTCCCCGTTATGGTATGGAGGCTTTGGGCATGTTGCTCATAGCTACGCTTGCGTATATGCTAGCCCAGCAATCAGAGGGTATCGCTAAAGCTATACCTGTGCTGGGTGCTTTGGCGCTTGGGGCGCAACGATTGTTGCCCGTAATGCAACAAGCTTATCAAGCATGGTCCTCCATGCAAGGTGGGCTAGCATCTTTTCAAGATACGCTGGATTTGCTCGATCAACCGTTGCCCAGTTACGCAGATCAGCCGGCTCCAGAGCCGTTCGCATTCCAGCAATGCATTCGGCTGAATCAGCTAGCGTTTAGATACGGGGCTCAAGCACCATGGATATTAAAAAATCTAGACCTCGTCATAGATAGAGGCGGTCGCATAGGTTTCATTGGTGCGACGGGGAGCGGTAAAAGCACTTTGCTCGATATTGTCATGGGCTTGTTGCGGCCTACCGAAGGGGGGCTTGAAATTGATGGGCAACCTGTAACAGCGCTTAATGCCCGTGCTTGGCAGGCTCATATTGCACATGTTCCGCAAGTGATATACCTGACCGACAGTACTATCGAAGAAAATATTGCCTTTGGCGTGCCAATCGATCGAATCGACAGGGCGCGCGTTAGGTGGGCTGCGAAGCAGGCGCAAATTGATGATGTGATCCTGACTTGGCCAGATAAATACGGTACGTTTGTGGGCGAGCGCGGAATTCGACTGTCAGGGGGGCAACGTCAGCGCATCGGCATTGCGCGAGCCCTATACAAGCGAGCAGATGTAATCGTTTTTGACGAGGCGACTAGCGCCCTAGACAATGAGACCGAAAAAGCGGTCATGCAGGCTATCGACGGCTTGAGTTCTGACCTAACGGTTCTGATAATTGCTCATCGTCTGACAACCTTGAAGAACTGCACCCAGATCGTTGAGCTCGCTGATGGCTGCGTTAAACGGGTTGGCAGTTATCAGGAAATTATTACCAACGCAGTATAAATACGACTTGAGATGGAAAGAAAACTACTATGCTTAAAGACTCTTCAATTTTAATCACGGGCGGCACCGGCTCCTTTGGCAACACCTTTGTGCCAATGACCCTTGAAAAATATAATCCAAGAAGATTGCTTATTTATTCCCGTGACGAGATGAAGCAATGGGATATGGCGCAGAGGTTTGTCGGCGACAAACGAGTAAGCTTCATAATCGGCGATGTCAGGGACAAAGACCGCTTGAGTCGAGCATTAGATGGCATCGACTATGTTGTTCATGCTGCAGCGACTAAGATCGTTCCGACTGCTGAATACAATCCTTTCGAGTGCATCAAGACCAACATCAACGGAGCCATGAATCTTATAGATGCCTGTATTGATTGTGGTATCAAGCGGGTGGTTGCACTATCAACAGACAAGGCCAGCAACCCGATTAATTTATACGGAGCGACCAAGTTGGCCTCCGACAAACTGTTTGTGGCTGCGAATGCCTACGCGGGAACGCATGAGACTCGTTTTGCCGTGGTTCGCTATGGGAACGTAATGGGGTCTCGTGGTTCCGTTATTCCCTTCTTCATGGGGCAGGCCGATACCGGAGTCCTGCCAATTACTGATTCGCGCATGACGCGGTTTATGATCACTCTGGAGCAGGGTGTCGACCTAGTATGGCATGCGTTCGAGGATATGCTGGGCGGCGAGATTTACGTGAAGAAAATCCCCTCAATGTCTATTACTGATATTGCCCGAGCAGTTGCGCCGGACGCAGAGCACAAGATCATCGGCATCCGCCCTGGTGAAAAAATCCACGAGCAGATGATCGGCATGGAGGATGCACCTTGCACCTACGCCTATGACCAACATTACAAGATTTTGCCGATGATTCACAACTGGTCGACCGATTCCTCGCGCATCAAGGATGGCATGAAGGTCGAAGAGGGCTTTACCTATACCTCCGACAACAACCACGAGTGGATGGATGTGGAAACACTCCGCCAATGGATTGATGCCAAACGGAGCAAGATCGGTATTATTTGAACGTAATGGCGTCTAGTGTTCTCATTACCGGCGGCAGTGGTCTTCTGGGGTTGAACTGGGCTAATGAGCTTAGGCATACGCACAAGGTCACGCTGGGGGTCCATAATCGGGCTGTGTCCATGTTAGGCGTGGCCACCGAGCGTATCTCGCTCGAGTCAGTCGATAGTCTTATAAGTGCGCTGGACCGAGTCAGGCCTGACTGTGTAGTGCATGCTGCTGGCCTTACCAGCGTCGAGGGCTGTGAGGAAAATCCTAATCTGGCCCACCATGTCAATGTCGAGCTTGCTGAAAACGTAGCCACTGCATGCGCCCGTCGCGGTGTGAAGCTGGCCCACATATCGACTGATCATGTGTTTGGCGGCGATGGTCAGCTCTTCACTGAAGATACTTGCATAAAGCCTCTCAATACATACGGCAAAACGAAGGCAGAGGCCGAAACAAGAGTTCAGCATGCTTGTCCTGAGGCGCTAGTGATCCGGACGAATTTCTATGGATGGGGGCCAGCATACCGACAGTCGTTCAGTGACTGGGTAATGAGCAATCTCATTCAAGGCCAACAACTTACACTGTTTCGTGACGTGTTCTATAGCCCCATTCTCTCTTCGCGGCTGGTATCTGTCGTGTATGAGTTGTTTGAACGTTCGGCCACAGGCCTTTTTCATGTGGTCGGAGATGATCGTATTTCCAAGTACGATTTTGGCCTGCAGTTGGCATCTGTGTTTGGTCTTGACGCCAGCCTGATCTCGGCAGGGTCGATTGATGCCCAGTCAACGCTCGTAATGCGTCCGCACGACATGAGCCTCTCCAATCGTAAGGTAAGTGAGACCCTTAACATCAGCATTGGCGGGGTGCGGGAGCACCTGCTCATGCTGCAGCAGCAATCGAAACTTTCGGAAGAACTTCAGACAATATGATTCCATACGGTAAACACTGCATTGACGAGACCGATATTCAGGCTGTCGTCGAGGTGCTGAAGAGCGGGACCTTGACTCAGGGGCGTTATGTAGAGGCTTTTGAGCAGGCGGTCGCAGAGTATGTTGGGGCGAAGTATGCCGTGGCCGTATCGAGTGGGACGGCCGCGCTCCATCTTTCCGCCTTGGCCGCAGGTGTCGGTGCGGGAGATGCTGTGGCTACCACGCCCATTACATTCGTTGCCAGCGCCAATGCGGGTCGTTACGTCGGTGCGGATGTTGTCTTTGCTGACATTGATCCTGACACCATCAATATGTCAGTTGAGTCCTTGCGCCAACTTGTGGCACGCACGCCGGCTGTGCGTGCAATCATTCCCGTGCACTTTGCAGGTCTGCCTTGCCAGATGTCCGCGATCAAGGAAATTGCCGATCAGGCGGGCGCTATTGTGATTGAGGATGCCGCTCATGCCCTAGGGGCAAGCTATCCAGATGGCTCCCGTATTGGGGCCTGCCGCCACTCACTAATGACCATATTTTCCTTTCATCCGGTCAAGGCGATTGCCGCCGGCGAGGGCGGCATGATTACCACCAATGACGAGCATGTCTATCGCAAATTGATCCGCTTGCGTAGCCATGGCGTAAACAAGTTGGATGACTCGTTGCTGGTTCCCGAGCAGTCTCAACAAGATGGCGAGCCCAACCCTTGGTATTACGAAATGCAGGAACTTGGCTTCCATTACCGGATCACCGATATCCAGTGCGGCCTCGCCCTCTCTCAGCTCAAGAGGTTAGACGTTTTTCTCGCCAAGCGCCGAGCTCTTGCGGCAGCCTATGACAATGTCTTTGCAGCATTTCAGAATCTCCGGCCCGGTCAGACGGAAGGGCGGGATCGGAGCGGGCACCATCTGTATGTCGTAAGAATCGACTATGCCGCCGCCGGCATCAGTCGCGGCAGGCTGATGCGCGAGTTGAAGGAGCGTGGTATCGGAACGCAGGTGCATTACATCCCGGTAACACGGCATCCCTATTACCGCAACCTCGGAGCTGTTCCAGATCAGTTCCCGGCGGCTGAGGGCTTTTACGCCCAAGCCCTGAGTCTTCCATTCTTCTATGAATTGTCGGATGAACAGCAGCAGAGTGTGGTTAGTGCACTGGCAGAACTGATAGGATGAATTCATTCCACGAATCTTGTAAGTGAAGGGCTGCTGGATGAAGGTACTGATAGTCGGGTGTGGCTCTATCGGTCGTCGGCATGCGCGAAACGCTGCAGCGTTGGGTGCCGAGGTGGCATTGTGCGATCTGAGCATGGAAAGAATGTGCGAGCTCGGAGGTGAGATCGGCGCGAGTGAGTACTACGTAGATATCGAGAAGGCTGCATCAACTTCGGGAGCCTCGGCTGCTGTTGTTGCGACCCCGAGCAATCTGCATGTCGAGCCAGCCCGAACTTTGCTGAAGGCCGGCATTCATGTGCTCATGGAAAAGCCACTATGCGCTGACTTGTCGGAAGCGGTAGAGCTCAAGAAAATTGTGGACAAATCTCCGCTTGTTTTCATGATGGGCCATACCTACCGCTTCCGAACCGAATGGCAAGAGGTCAAGCGCCTGCTGGATGAAAAGCCGCTTGGTCGCGCATACAGTGCGGAATTCATCGGCGGCTTGTACTTGCCAGACTGGCATGTTCGAGAGGACTACAGACAGGAATATGCCGCCCAGAAGCGCTTGGGTGGTGGCGTGCTACTCACCAGTCTTAGCCATTTTTTTGATATTGTTAGCTGGTTCTTTGGTGATATCAGCAAGATTTCCGGTGTCCGCATGCAGCTCAGCGAGCTAGAGCTTGATGTCGATGATGCAGTGGTGTGTACGATGAAGACAGTTGATGGCGTCGGTGTCACTTTGATCGAAGACTTCCTAAGTCGCTGCCCTCGCCGCACATTCAGGGTAAATGCGGAACATGGCTATCTCGAGGCCGACTTTAACAGGAAGACCATCTCCATCTGGGACGCGCGCAGCAAGCGCATTCATCCTGACGAATTCGAAGCAGGCGCAACGAGTGATCAGTACTTCCGGATATTGGAGGATGGCGTCAGATACGACCTTTTCCCAGATGTCTTCCCCCTGCAATACTCTGGTAATGATGCCTATAAGGCTGAAATGGCCTGTTTCATTGATGCCGTTGAGAAAGGGCAACCGGTGCATGCTCTTGGCATTGATGCAGGCATCCGGGTGCTGCAAGCGCTGAACCACGCCGGTCTATGTGACTGGATAGATTGATACTAGGGGGAACATCGCATGGCATTGATGAGAATCGGCAATAAGATCATCGGCGAAGGCCGACATGCCCTGCTAGTGGCTGAAGAGGGGCAGGCAAATCAGGGCAATATCGAACTTGCCTCCCGCATGTGCAGCATCGCTGCAGAAGCCGGAGCCGATGGCATTGAGTTTCAGTTTTTCCTTGCGGATGACATGTACGTACGCGCAGACCCTGGCCATGCCATCTATCTCAGCCGCGAGTTGAGTGCGTCTCAGATAAGTGCCTTGATTGATGAGACCCACCGCAAAGGCATGTTCTGTCAAGTGGCCGGACTCTCTCCTCGCATCATCGACTTGTGCGCAAACGCTGGTGCGGATGTATTTGTCGTGAACGCTTCGGATCTAACCAATCCCGTCATCATTGATGCGGTTGCCGCCACAGGTAAGCCCTTCTGGCTCGCAAGTCTGATGGGGACGCTGGAGGAAATCGACTGGGCGGTGAACTACGCCATCGCCCGCTGCCGTTCGGATATTGGTTTGTTGCATGGTCAGCATGTGATGTCATCCGAACACTGCAAAGGTGTCCCGCCTGAGCTACTGCAGCTCGACTGCATTGAGATGCTCAAGCGTCGTTACGGCTTAGTGACGGGCTTTGTTGATCACACTGCGACCCGCTTTGTTCCGGCACTAGCCGTAGCAAAGGGCGCGGCGCTTGTGACCAAGCACCTGTCTCCTCGTGCCGGCTGGGAAGGCCCCGACTCGGTTGTTTGCCTAGACCCGGAAGAATGGCGGGAAGCGAAAAACATGTTCGCCTATGCCAATCTCGCCAACGGAAGTTCCAAGGAAATCTCGCAGGCGGAGGTTGCCGATCGTAGTCTTCACCGGCGCAGTATTCACACCCGAAAATCACTCAAAGCGGGGCATGTAGTCTCAGAGGGGGATTTGGAAATCTTGCGTCCGGGTAAAGGGGGTATGGATCCGCGAGTTTTCCATTCGCTTGCCGGTCGGGTCATCAAGCATGATCTTCCGGTACAACATCAGTTACAGCCGATCGATCTGGTCGGGCAAGACGCGAAGTAGGCAGATCATGAATCTCGGATTAAAGAATAGGGTCGCGGTTGTGCTCGCAGCAAGTTCGGGTATTGGCCTCGGCATTGCGCGCGTGCTGGCGCAGGAAGGGTGTGCCATTGCCATTTGCGCTCGAGACAGTGTCCGGTTGGCTGCTGCCAGTGAGCAGATCGTTGCGGAAAGCGGTGCTTCCGTGCTCGCCGTGCAGGCCGACGTCTCCGATGCCGCTTCGCTCGATGCTTTCTTTGACAATGTTTTCTCGGTCTATGGGAAAGTGGATATTCTCGTTAATAACTCCGGCGGTCCGCCACCTGGACGGATTGATACACTCTCCGACGATGCCTATGTGGCAGCTTTCAATCTTGTGTTGATGAGCAAGGTGCGCGCTTCGCGCCGCGTTCTACCTTTAATGCAGAAGCAGGGCTGGGGCCGCATCATCAATGTCGAGAGCACGAGCATAAAAAGCGCACTTGAGAACATGGTACTTTCGAATGCTTTCCGCAGTGCAGCGGCTGCGCATGCCAAGACCCTGGCGATGGAAACGGCACGTGATGGGATTCGCGTTCATACATTGATGTCAGGCCCGTTCTTGACCAAGCGCGTTGACGAGCTGGGCAATGCGGCTGCGCAACAGCGAGGCATCAGCTTCGAACAATGGAAAAGCGAAGCTGAGGCGGGCACGGCCCTTGGTCGGTTTGGTGACCCTCTTGAGTATGGTGCGCTGGTTGCCTTTCTCTCCAGCACGCAGGCTGACTACATGTCTGGTAACTGCATTGCCATTGATGGCGGCGCACTAAAGACAATTTCTTAATACTCAAGGATGGGTCCATGAAAAGAATAGCTATTGTTACTGCTCGTGGTGGTAGCAAACGTATTCCCAAGAAAAACATTAAATTATTTTGCGGTAAGCCAATGCTGGCATACGGCCTTGAGGCGCTTTTAGGCTCAGGACTTTTTGACACAATACATGTGTCTACTGATTCCGATGAGGTGGCATCTGTTGCTGCTGATTTGGGTTTCCCCCCTGATTTTTTGCGTGATCCAGCGTTGGCTGATGATTACACCGGGCTTGCCCCAGTCCTCGATTGGGTTATCGATGAATATAAAAAGCGCGGGCAGTTCTTTGATCAAATATGCTGTCTGATGCCAAATGCTCCTTTGTTGCAGAGTGCTGACCTCGTTAAGGCCTTCAGAATCTTTGAAGAAAGAAATGGAGCCCACCCATTGGTAGTTTTTGCACGTTTCCCTGTTCCTGTTGAATGGTCATTTCGTGAGGTCGAGCCAGGGGTAATGTCTGCGGATTCTCCGCCGAGCATTCTTAGAAGATCCCAAGACTTTCCGCATGCATATTACGAGTGTGGGCCTTTTACACTATGGAAGCCTGAGCATCTAGAGTCAGTCAATCCCTTGGGGGATAAAGTCCTTTCTTACATCATGCCAACCGAGAGGGCGGTAGATATTGATACGCCTGATGACTGGGAATACGCAGAAAACCTTTACCGGCTTTCTTGTCTGAAAACCGTGACATCACGGAAATTTTAGGATCCCAAATGTCACAAACTGAACGCTACACAAAATCCGAGCAATTACTCGAACGGGCACTGAAAACCATCCCTCTGGGCAGCCAGACTTTCAGCAAGAGCACAACCCAGTATCCGCATGGCGTTTCGCCTTTCTTCATCAAAAGTGGCAAGGGAAGCAAGGTCTGTGATGTAGATGGTAACGAGTACATCGACTACGTTAACAGCCTCGCCTCGATTACGCTTGGCTACGCTGACCCAGATATTACGAAGGCGGTGACCGACCAGCTGCAGGAGGGCGTCATTTTCTCGCTGTCTCATCCGATTGAGATGCAAGTTGCTGAGACCTTGTGCGAAATGGTGCCCTGTGCTGAAAAAGTGCGTTTCGGCAAGAATGGATCCGACGCAACTGCTGGAGCCATCCGTCTTGCCCGCGCATATACCGGACGTGATCGGGTTGCCGTCTGCGGCTATCACGGCTGGCAGGATTGGTACATCGGTTCGACTGCGCGCAGTCGTGGTGTCCCGCAGGCTGTACGTGACCTCACCCACACTTTCCCCTACAACGATCTGCCAGCGCTGGAGGCCATATTGAGCAGGTATCCCGGCGATTTTGCCGCCGTGATGCTGGAGCCCATGAACGTATTTGCACCGGCTCCGGGCTATCTCGAAGGACTCAAGGAGCTGGTGCATAGACACGGCGCACTTCTGGTCTTCGATGAAACCATTACAGGTTTCCGTTACGACAACGGTGGTGCACAGCGCCTCTTCGGGGTGACTCCCGACCTCGCGACGTTCGGCAAGGGGCTGGCCAATGGCTACCCGGTATCTGCAATTGCGGGCCGTGCTGACGTAATGCGACTGATGGAAGAAGTGTTCTTCTCGTTTACCTTCGGCGGCGAGGCACTATCTCTGGCTGCCGCACAGGCAACCATGCAAAAGCTGCAGCGTGAGCCGGTTATTGCCCATCTGCGCACCCAGGGTGAAAAGATCATGGCAGGTTTGTCTGCGTTGATCAGCAAGCACGGCGCTGACGACTTCCTTGAGGTTGCCGGACACCCGACATGGAGTTTTCTGCTGATCAAGGATACGCCGCAAGTCAGCATGTGGGAGCTTAAGACACTCTTTCTTCAGGAAATGTTCCAACGAGGCATTCTTACTCTTGCAACCCATAACATGAGCTATTCACACAGCGATAGCGACATCGCACGCCTGCTGCAGGTTTACGATGAGGTATTGCCTATGCTGGTGGAAGGATGCAAGCCTACAGCATTGAAGGCGCTGTTGCGCTGTAAGCCGCTCGAGCCATTGTTCAAGGTGCGCTGACCTAAATGAAGGTGGTGTTCCGAGCAGACGCCTCCGTCTTAATTGGTGGAGGACATATTATGCGTTGTTTGACGCTGGCGCGTGAGTTCTCTGCACTTGGCGCTGAAGTTAAATTCTTTTGTCGCGAGGTCGAGGGCGATCTTAACTACTTTATAAAGAAACAGGGTTACGATGTTTTAACCTATGAGGCGACTGTGCCGGTTGGTAAAACAGAAGCAAGGTGGTCATTGGAGGCTCAAAATTATGATGCCCAGGTTTTAGCTGGGCATATTGATGAAAAGGTCGATTGGATTGTTGTCGATCATTACGGTCTTGATGAGCACTGGGAACGCGCGGTTCGGGGAGTTTGCAAGAAGCTTCTTTGCATAGATGATTTGGCAAATCGTATGCACGACTGTGACTTTCTACTCGACCAGAACGGCGAATGCCCAGGGGGCAAAAACTACACCGACAAATTGTCCAGGCGCGCAGTTAAGCTTATTGGCCCCCAGTATGCCTTGCTTAATAACCAGTTTAAGGTATGGCGAGATAAGCGTCGGCTGCGTGAAGGGCGCGTCGATCATGTGCTTGTATTCATGGGTAGTGGAGACTTATACAATTCCACACAATATGCTCTCCAAGGGCTTATTAATTCAGGCTTTAAAGGATCAATAGATGTTGTGCTGGGAAGCAGTAATCGCCATAGTAAATTGCTAGAACATATTTGCAAACACATACACCGCGCACGGATACATGTGCAGGTTGACAATATGGCGGAGTTAATGCACAAGGCAGATCTCTCGCTGGGGGCCGCTGGGGCTACCACATGGGAGAGAGCATGCCTTGGCTTGCCAACCCTCGCTGTTACCTTGGCCCAAAACCAAGTGCCCATTGCGCAGTACGCTGCGTCGCATGGGCTCCTGTTTTGGTTGGGAGACCATGGCGTAATTAACGCGGACGATTGGGCTCAAGCGATTAGAAGTGTCCTCGATGGTCCCGAGCTTTGTCGTCAAATGAGCATCAATGGAGCGAGCTTGGTTGATGGTAATGGAGTAGCACGTGTTATGAAGGTATTGATATGAAGATCGTGGTCGTATGCTCTGACGAGAAACACCCTATCTATCCTCGCCTAGATCGGTGGCGTCAAGGCAAGTCGGGAAAGCACGATGTAAGTCTTGTTTCGAATATTGTTTTCGCAAATGGCGGCGACATTCTCTTCCTGATATCTTGTACAGAAATCGTTGGACCGGATGTTCGTAATAAGTTTTTGCATACTTTAGTGATTCATGCAAGCGATTTGCCATTCGGTCGAGGGTGGTCGCCCCATGTATGGCAACTGCTAGAGGGGCGTAACGAAATTACTGTCAGCTTGATTGAGGCTACGGACCCCGTCGATAGTGGAAATATTTGGGCAAAAGAAAGAGTTAGTTTTAACGGAACTGAGTTGTTTGATGAGATATCTTCCGCAATATTCGACGCGGAGTTATACCTAATGGATTTTGCACTGGAGAATTACGAATTGATTGTTCCTAAACAGCAAGATCATAGTCGAGCAACTTTTTATAGGCGACGTTCACCCGAGGATAGTCGGATTGATGTGGAGCAAACTTTACTTTCGCAGTTTAATTTGCTTCGCGTATGTGACCCTGTTCGTTACCCAGCTTTTTTCGAGTATGAAGGGGTGCGTTATGAGTTATTTCTCAAGAAGGCAAACTAGATGACCATTAGTATTGGTAGACACCTTATCGGACTTGGAGTCAAGCCTTTTGTGATTGCAGAAATGTCCGGTAACCACAATCAGTCGCTGGATCGCGCGTTAGAAATTGTTGAGGCAGCTGCGCGTTCAGGTGCGCATGCACTCAAGTTGCAGACATATACGGCAGATACCATGACACTGGATATTGCCGAGAATGAGTTTGTTGTTTCAGATCCGAGTAGTCTGTGGGTGGGCAGTTCTTTGTATGACCTTTACCAAGAGGCCCACACGCCATGGGAGTGGCACAAGCCCATCATGGATCGCTGCGCTGAGTTGGGCATGGTGTGCTTCAGTTCGCCGTTTGATCCGACCGCAGTGGACTTCCTCGAGTCCTTGAACGTGCCTTGTTACAAGATAGCCTCTTTCGAAAACATCGATCTCCCGCTCATCCGAAAGGTCGCGGCCACTGGCAAGCCGCTGATCATGTCGACCGGCATGACGACGCTCTCTGAGCTGGATGAGGCGGTGACCGCAGCGCGGGAAGCCGGTTGCAAGGATCTTGTATTGCTCAAGTGCACAAGCAACTACCCGGCTGACCCGTTGAATACCAACCTTTTAACGATTCCTCACATGCGCAAGCTGTTCGGCTGTGAGGTGGGCCTCTCCGATCACACAATGGGCATTGGCGTGCCAGTTGCCAGCGTGGCGCTTGGCGCCACCGTAATCGAGAAACACTTTACGCTGAGTCGTGCAGAGGGGGGGGTGGATTCGGCCTTCTCGTTAGAGCCCGCCGAGCTGGCTAGCCTCATGGTTGAAACGTACCGTGCTTGGCAGGCGCTTGGCCAGGTTAGTTATGCTCCTACGGCGTCAGAAATGAGGTCTTTATGCTTCCGCCGCACGCTCTATATCACCGAGGACTTGCCGGCAGGCGCCATTCTCAGTGCGCAAAATGTGCGCGCGATTCGCCCTGGCTTCGGCTTGAAGCCGAAATTTCTGGATGTCGTACTTGGACGTCCAGTTAAGCAGGCGGTTAAGCGTGGGACTCCGCTGAGTTTCGATTTGCTGGGTTGATCTTGTCGGTGATTGATACCCTCCGCTTCACCTTGCGGCCTTTGACAGTTGCCGATGTCTCAACACGTTATCTTTCCTGGTTGTCTGAGGAGCGTGTGCTTCGTTTCATCAATGGCGCAACTGGCGACAACCACCTCGATGAACTAAAGTCCTTTGTGGCCCAGCGAGAAGGGCGAGACGATGTCGCGTTTTTCGGTATCTTCACGCACGCTGGCGAGCATATCGGCAACATCAAGTACGAGCCTGTTGATACGGAGCACGGCGTTGCAGTAATGGGTATCCTAGTTGGCGAGGTGGCATGGCGAGGCAAAGGCGTGGCCGGCGAGGTGATTCATGCCTCTGCGATCTGGTTGCGCGATAACCGAAATGTGCATAGTGTAGTGTTGGGTGTGGATCGCGATAATATTGCCGGAATACGTGCCTATGAGAAGCTGGGCTTCATCGAGGAAGCCCATCCTTTTCTTGCGGTTGATGCCAAATGGTCCTGCCCCATGGTTTGGCGGTTCTAAACGACAATGAAAAAATATCACTCTATTTATGTTTACCAGGCCTTTGAGCCCATAGTTGAGAGGGTGGAGTGCTGGCTGGAGAGCTTGGTTTCCCCGCTCCTTGGATGTGATGCACTAACTGTTAAGAATCGCCTGACCCAGCGACTGGTCGACTTAACGCTGGGGCCGTATACAACATTGCTGTCAAATCGGCTCCGAACCGGCTTGAGTTTTCTACCTCCAGCTGAAGAAGAAATTGATCTCGCTGGAATTCGCATTGACCCTCAATCCGGACGTATGCGCATTAGTCTGCCCGCACTGCTGCGGGCAATTGTGGATTTTGGCGCGCACTGGCTGCACAACCTGTGGTCGATTGCCAGAATTGGCACGCAGCGACCAAGAGGCAAGGCCACACTGCTGTTTGGGGTTGGGGCTGAAAGCGTGTTTATCGGCGGCAGCGATGCACGCTTCATCGAGTTTTGTTGCCAAGGTCCGGTGGCGCCTTTGCGCCAAGCGACGCGTATGATCGTGCAGCATGCGCATTTGAGAGGTACTGAGTCGTCTACTTCTGTTTCATATGCCCGATATCCGATAGATCGGCTAGCATGCGAAACGCGCATGTCATGGTCAGGGCGTCTGATTCTGCTGTTTCGTCATGCCATGACGCCTTTGCACTACGCTTGGGCGGTGTTGCGTTGCCCAGCCCTAGTGCTATTGAGTCGAGATTATGCGCAGAGCGCCTTGTTTTCGGCGCTAGATCTGGCGGGCAGCATTGAAGCCGTGGTGTTCACGAATTCCAACTACTCAATGCAGCCGTTGTGGTCGCGCGCACCGCGCTCGTATGAGACGCATATGGTCTGGTACTCGCAGAATTCAATACCGTTAATCTTGAAGGGTGACGACTTTGCAGCAGATTTGCCAAACTATAGGCATATGTATGTGGATGTGCACTGGGTCTGGACGCAAGGTTTCCGTCGTCACATACTCGATCAATTTGGGCATATGCAGCGTGTCGAGGTGGTCGGTCCAGTGATTTGGTACCTACCTGAACCTCCCACAAAAAGATTAAATGGCTTCAACATAGCCGCGTTTGACGTGACGCCGACCAGTGATACTTATGCCGATTCAATCGGGCTACTTGCCAACTATTACAACCGAGTCACTGCTTTTGGTTTTCTGAATGGCTTGCTTGAATCTGCTGCTACCTTGCGAGAGACGCAAGGTGCCAACTGCACGATACAACTAAAACATAAGCGACATTATTCTCCCATCCATGACCAAGGCTATATTGAGATGGTGTCGAGACTGCAAGGGCGGGGCGAGATCAACCTAATTCCCTTCGACATCAATATGTACAGCTTTATCTTAGATTGTGATGTCGTTGTTGTCATACCTAACTCTTCACCTTCTTACATCGCCAATAGCTTAGGTGTTCCCTGCATTTATTTCGATCCAACAATGGAGTTGCAGCCGACCTTCGAGCCGGTACCCGGGGTGTCGTTCGCTTCTGGTGCCGATGCTTTATGCGAGCAACTTATAAATATCTACCGGCTAAAGAAATCGAATAACGAACAAATGAGTAATGGGGTTTAATTGGAAGCTTGGCACTTAGGAGGTTGTCCTGACTCAAGCTAATATTCGTCTGATTTAATTTTATGAAAATTTATCTTCAAAACCGCATTAATGACCTAGACCAGATAAGTCGTCTACTCTGTGCCGGAGTGACTCTGGCAATAGTTGCACTATGGAGCATGCATCTTGTCAAGGGAAACAACCCATTCTGCAACGAGACGACGCTCCTGTTGGGAAGTTTGCTTTTCCTTATCTTAATGGCGGAGGTGGTTCTGGTCGATGCTTCGGTGAAGGCTCCTGTAATTGTTCTTGTTTTCTTACAGGCATCAGCTTTTATTCCTGGGGTGTTTTCCTTGCTCCTGATCCCGGACACAGTGTTCACTCCGCTTACTCTCGATGGGGTGACGCAGGTCAATGAGGGCTTGTCTTATCTGTGCATAGGCTCGCTTGCCTTTTGTTTATGCTTTCTACTCGCAAATTATCTTGAGGCCGCAAATCGTGAGGCTTTATTTCACGATCAGACACACAAGATTGAGAGTTCTTTTTACGAAGGCAGGGGCATTCTGGCGCTGCTTTCTGCGTTTATCGTTGTCGTTTTGCTGTCGAAGCTTCCGTTTTGGCTGGGGATAAGCCAATACTTTCATGGGCAATCTGCCCCTATGTTGTGGAATACGATATTACAGCTTCAAGTCCTTTTATTTGATCCTGACAGTATTACGCTGCTTGCAGCGTATTCGGCGAGCAGGATGAATATCACTCCGAAGCGGCGCTTGCAGCTCTTGGTGATGATTTCATGCATTTACTTGGCCGCTAGCATTTCGGGTGGGAGTCGTAGTGGGCTAATGCGCCTATTGATTTTTTCATTGGTTATTGCACTAGCCCTCGAGGTAAGAGTCAAAGTTAAATGGAAGACAATCGGTACTTACTTAGGGGTCCTTATCGCAGGATGCCTAGTTGTTTTTGTGCTGGCCACGCACGTTCGGCTGAAGCTTGCTAGTGCCGAATATCTTTCAATGAATGGTGTTCCTCTAATTGAGGAGACAGTCGCAAAGCCTGACTCTACCGAGCAATCCTCAATGGGTATTCATCCTGACCTTGCAAAGGCGCTCGCGAGAGGAGTTTTTTCAGAGATTGCTTCACGCCTAGCCGTCCCGTTTTTTTCTGCTATTCAGGCAACAACACACGAAACGAATAACGAGGCGCGGCAACGATACTTCTCGATTGAGTATACGATCAAGAGCGTGGCTAATAATCTTCCTGGAACACCATTCCCGGAAGCCGAACTAGGAACCTCAAGATTATTTGGTGTTATTTATCGCGAGGAGACAGAAGAGCAAGTCTTGCAGCATGGATATTTTTCAGAGTTTTATACGGCCTGGGGCTTGAGTTACTTATTCTTTGGAAGGTTGGGAGGCTTGTTCGCGCTTGCTTTAAGTGGTTTTTTGCTTGCATTTGTATTTGCATTTGTACACAAGAAACGGCAAGAGTATCCAGCTTTGCAGCTATGGGCGCTGTTTATACTGCCTGGTAGTATTCTCTTCACGCAAGGCTTTGATCACACTCTGTGGCTATGGATGGTTACTGGTTTGCGTATCGCCATTTCTGCCTACATTTTGAAATCTTTCTTCAATATGTTTGAAGGTGTGAGCATCGCCAATGCTAGTGATAATAGTTAAACGAAGGTTCTTGTAGTGTAACGCACGAGTGATCAATAAGACCAAGTTTGACTCTAATGCAAGCATTTAAATAGATTTAAATTATTCTAATTTTCTATTGAAATGCTCGTGCTTGTAAATGCTCTATTTTATTCATGGTATAAATTATTATGCAAATTGCCAAGATCCTTAAAATATACCCACTGCGTGATTTGGTTCCATATGCTTGTGCGATGTTTCGAGATTGGATACACCTTATCCTCTCAACATTACTTTTTAAGATACAGTGCACTTGGTATGGTGTATCTGTTGGGGCCGGTTGTCGAGTCTTGGGTGGGGTGCGCATGCGCCGATTCCCTGGAAGTCTCATTTATCTCGGCAAACGCCTAAGTCTAGTTAATCGACCCGGGCGTTATGCCTTCAATATTTTCCCCCAATCACTTATGCGAACCTATTCGGCATCGTCTCGAATAGAAATTGGTGACGATGTAGGGGCGAATTCTGTGGCGATTTTTTGTCGCTCGCAGAGCATACGAATCGGCGCCAGAACGATGATAGGCGGGAACTGCCAGATCATGGACAGCGATGGGCATCCCTTGTGGCCCTTGAGTGCACGCCGACATTATCCCGGCAACGAGTATGACGCGCCTGTGGACATCGGTGAGGATGTGTATATCGGGTTGAATGTGGTGATCCTCAAGGGTAGCCGCATCGGCAATGGTGCGGTCATTGCGGCGGGTAGCGTGGTGACTGGCGAGATTCCGCCAAACTGCGTAGCGGGGGGCGTTCCAGCAAAGGTAATTCAACCTCTGGATGATCAGGTCTGAGGGGTTTGGGTGCAAGCATGATCAAGATTTTAAAAAGTGAAGTTTTTGCTTGGGCCGAGGCTTTGCTGGCTGCTGTGCCGGGGCGTTTGGGGCGCTTGTTGCGCAGCCTCTACTGGCCTTTGCGTTTGAATGCGGTTGCTCGGCCTTTTTCAATCGGCAGGAATGTTGAAATTGCCGCTCCCGAGAACATATCGCTGGGGAGTGATGTCTATATAGTCGACGGTGCGGTCATTCGCGCCGAATTGGGCCGCCTCGTCTGTGGCGATCGGCTGGCGGTGAACGGCGGGGCCCGTATCATTGCCGACTTCGGTGAAATCACCATGGGTCGTGGCGTCATGATTGGTCCGGGAGTGCTGATCCGGGCCAGCAATCATGCCAGCGGGGATATTGATCGGTTCATTTGGGATCAGGGGCAGACCGGTGGAAAGATCGAAATCGGAGACGATGTCTGGATTGCCGGCCAAGCCGTAATACTGCCAGGCGTTAAAATTGGTAATCACGCCATTGTCGCTGCTGCTTCTGTGGTTACACAGGATGTTCCTGATTTTGCTGTGGTGGGTGGGGCGCCTGCAAGAGTTATACGAGATCGTCGTTCACGAAAGGGCGAATCAAATGTCTGATAAGTGTCCATGTTGCGGCGCTGTGGCGACGACTTCTGCAGGTCCTTATTTAGCCAGTGAGTCGCAACGCGCCTCTCTCGGCATCTCGCTTATCCTTGCTTGTGAACGTTGCGGGCTTCACTTCGCCAGTCCCTTGCCTAGCCAGGAAGCCCTTGATCGCTTCTATTCCAGCGGCGAGTATTGGGACAAACTCGCCCCACCGACGAGCGTACAGGGCGTGCATGCCTACTCCCAGTCAGTGGAGCGCTGTGCGTGGGCTGCAGCCCGCATTCCCGTCCCGCCCCGGCAGATTGCCGATATTGGTGCAGGCCAGGGGTGGATGGCTTTGGCTGTGGGCGAGGTGTGGCGTGAGCAAAATCTTTGTTACGATTTTCTTGAGCCGGATGACAAGGCCGCTGCAACCATCGTGCAGTTAGGGATGAAGCCCGTACGCCGCCGATTAGATGCCCTCCCTAGCCAACCAGAGTATGATCTGATCTTCCTAAATCAGGTGCTGGAACATACAGTTGACCCGCTCCCGCTGCTGAGGGCTTTGAGCGGTGGATTGAAACCGGGCGGGCATCTTTACATTGAGATTCCGCACCGCGATGATCGTTTCAAGGATAACTTCTTTCCGCACATGCTGTTCATTGATGATGCGGTACTGGACCGGCTTTGCAACTTTGCTGGAATGGAGGTCCTTGCACTTGAGTGCTTTGGGCATATGCCTGGCAAAGGTTGTCTCTTCGCTAAGCTGCTGCGGGCAGGCTTTCGGGTTGCAGCAAGTCTTGGGCTTCGTCAAATTGCCAGCGTGCTAGATAGGAAGCTCTGGGGCTACACTCCCCGTGCTGACGGTATCTGGTTGCGAGCCCTTGTCAGAAAACCAAACGAAGTCACATCTGCTTCCAGCTAACTAGTAAGCATCGATGCTGGTACAAAGGCCCGTTGGAATGGGGTTAGGGCTTCGAGGCTTGCCTTCGGGAAGGCATAGTTCTGATGAGGATAGAAGGGTCTGATCGGCATATAGACCGCGAAACCGAGGTCTCGGTGGGCGACGCTGGGGAGGCGAGCGCGATGCAGTCCGTGTGTATCCTCGAGTACTACGGTGCCTGCCTTGACAATGCTTACTGCCCGATCGGGAGACCCTTCGGGATAGAGGGCATCAACTTCGGCATCCGAGAAATAGCGCTTGCCGTTCAGGATGTCATCGCGGCGATGGGTCTTGCGGATGAACTCGTGCGGACCGTTTTCGACCTCGCAGTCCGAAATGAAGACGAACATCTTCACCAGGTGCATTGAGTTCAGGTCACGGTGCCAGTAGTGGTTCATGGTGCGGTGGGGGGCTGGGAAGTTCCGCCGAACATAGGCTTCAGTCAAGCTTGGCACCATGCCGAGGTAATGTGAAACCACGCCAAGAATGAAGGGGTCCAGCCAAACTTGGCGATAGGTTTCCGAAAGGGCGAGCATCGGAGCTGTGAGCGTTGATGGATTGAAGTCCCGCAGAACCTGCGTGTAGGAATGTGCTTCATCGCGATCGAAGGTAACTCCCCATGACTTGAGTTGCTGCGATGTACCGTACATGAAATTATCGATGAGTTCGCGATGCTGATCGGCTTTGATGCGTGCTTGGCCGAGGGTGGGCATGGCGAACTGCAGCCCTTGCAGGGCCTCCTCCAGTTCGTCTTGGAGTCGTTTAAGGACTGCCGGCTGGAGATGGCCGGGCATAATCACGCAGCCCTCCTCGCGTAGGGTATCTACGATCTCGCTCTGGGCGAGGGAGAGCTCAGGCAGCATTTTCCGTTTGGTGTAGTGAGGCCAGAAAAGCAGCCGGCTACGAAGCTTATCCTTCAGGACTGGGGGGCGGCAAGTCAGATTGTCAGGTACAAGCATATGCGTGAACTCATGTTAGTAGAGTTGTCGAGAATCCGCCTTCCCCAGCGTGATCCACCTGACAACATCGGCAAGCTAGTCTAAAGGATTCTATGTGGTAATGCTTGATCTAGGGCAATACTTGTCGTGGCCGAATACCCATGTTGCATGGGCGGCGGCATACTCAGTCTTGATGCGATGAGTATGCCTTTATTCTTTGCTGTCGATCTGGGGCCGCGCGCAACCTTGGACCGGCTGGCCAGTCGGTTTGGTGCAACCGTCATTGAAGCGACGTCACTCGCGCCTGATGGCGTGGGGGCGCTAATCGTGGGGACGTCCACATCCGAACGTGGTCGATTGTTGGAGTCAGCAGCGCGGATTTGGGCGCGGCACCTGAAAATCCCCATCGTGGCGATCGAAGACTACGCCGGCAATTGTGTGCTGGGTGCCAGGGACGAGCACGGACGAGTTGTGGATCCAGACTTCATTATTGCAGAATCGGATTTTTCTCGACGCTGTTATGTGAGGGCTGGCTTCCCGGTCGACAGGATTATCGTGTTGCCGCCGATCCGATATGACGCGTATCGTGAAATGCCAGCAATGCCTTTTCGCCGAGCTGATCGGTTGCGCGGTGTACTTTGGGCTGGGCAGCCAGAGCGCGGGATGGGGCAGGCTACGCTGGGGTGGTTGGCCCCTTGGATCAGGCAGCACGGAATGACGCTGTATTTCAGGGCGCATCCGCGCGATTCGGCGTATGCGGAAGGCTTCTGGCATGAATGGCTGAGGCGGCGTCGTTTGCGCTGGGTGGATTGCACCCAATGGGACTGGCCGAAGGTCTGGGATGCTCCTCTGGGATTGGTGGCAACCGCTTTTTCATCGGTCTCCGTGGATGCTGCCTTTCGTGGCCTGCCTACCTTGCATGTCTTGCATTCCCGCCCAGTTAGGAAGCTCTTGATGCAGCAGAAGGGGGTTGCTCGTCCCGGGGTGGTGGTGAGCGGTGCTGCTCTGGCCTCATCTGGACCCTTGGGGTACGGATGGATCGAGCGCTCCTTGGGGGCTGCCGGCCTGCGCCGTATGGAGGCTGATTTTGGGCGGGTTTACCGGGCGGGTGGGCCGGCAATTGATGCTTTTGAAGAGGTCATAAAGAATATAATTATCACTCTGCGGGATTTTCCTGCCCCTAAATAGTCTTGGAGGTTTCAAGCCCGTGTCTGCAAAGTCAAAAATTATTCCAATCGTGTCTGCGGATCGTTACAGCACCGCTCGCCTGCTAGCAGACGGCAGTGTCTCGCTTGATAGTCAGGAAGCCAACAAGGTGCTCGAAAGTCTGCCGCCAGAAGCACCGGTAACGCAACTCCTTCATCCCGAAGTCCGTTACGAGGTTACCGATCATTGCAATGCAAGTTGCATCATGTGTCCTCGCGACAAGCACGAGCACGGCCGCGAGCATGGCATCATGGATCAGGCTGCGTATGAGCGAAGTATTGATGAGGTAGTCGCGCTTGGCGCCAAGAAGGTGGTCTTGACTGGTTTTGGCGAGCCGATGCTAGACAAGCGTCTGGAGCTTAAGATTGCCTATGCAAAGTCTAAGGGGCTTGGCACCTACATCATTTCCAACGGTTCGATCCTTAATTCGAAGCGTGCGCGTACCATTCTCGAGGCTGGGCTCGATGAAATCCGTGTGAGCTTCTACGGCATGCAACCTGCAACCTACAACGCTGTGATGCAGGGGCTTGATTTTGATAAGACCATCAAGGGTATGACCGAGTTTTTGCGTCTGCGTGATGAGCTTGGGGCGAAGACGCGGGTTCAGGTTTCGTATCTCGAGATGGAAGAGAACAAGATCGATACCGGCCGTTTTCGCGAGTACTGGGAGTCACGCGCCGATGCAATCGAAATATGGCGCCCGCATAATTTCGGGGATGGTCGCAGCTATCGCGAGCGGATTGACGAAGTCGAGGTGAAGACCAGCTGTGGTCGGCCAGAGAACGGGCCTTTGCAGATTCAGTGGAATGGCGAGGTCATTCCCTGCTGCTATGACTACAACAACCAGATCATTCTCGGGAATGCATTCAGTCAGCCGGTCTTGGACATCTTGAATGGTCCCAAATATCGTCTGCTGCGCTGGGCGCACCGCAACAAGAAGTTTGAGGCTTTCCCGTATTGCGATCAGTGCGATCAGTTGCTGCCGCGCGCCGATGCGCTGGTGTATACCAATCGGCATAACCTCCCTCCGGAAGAGGCGGTCAAGCTTTCTAATACCGACCTCTTCAACCTTGCGGACGGCAAGCAGCTCGAGGAGCAGCAGATGAGCGAGCGGTACGTAAAGGGGCGTGCGTAAGGCCGTTGTGGAGTCGGGGACGATGGCGGGCCGACTCCTTGCTGTAGGCATGTGTGCTGAGCTGTTTGCTCACCTGTCTGCTGACCCAGCTGCGCAATGGACGGTGCTTGCGGGTCACGACTGGCCTCCCGAGGTGTTATGTGCGATTGAGGCTGCCCATCCCGGGCGTAGGTGTGGCTGTGGCGAAATTGGCGAACAAGAGTACTTACGTGCCGATGTTGAGGCGTTGTTCGACACCGCTGCTCGACACGATCACGATTGCCTGTTTCCGAGTGCAGCCGGAGTGCCACTGGGGATTCCTGGTTGGAGTGACGTAGAGGCGCTGCTGCGGCTACGCCGTCAATCGCTGACGACATCCACCCTGCTTGTGCTGGCGCGCGCAGGGAGTTTGGATAACGGACCGGTGGGCATGCTGACTGGCTGCTCGGGTACGATGGCTTTTGCTGGGATGCGATCGCTGTTTGCGCGGCTCGGCCGGACGATGTTGCGCCGCCTTTGTTCTGCGCGTCCTTCAGCCGCGCAAATGGGACGCAATTGCTGGGTCACAGTCGGCGCTTTCCTGGCAGATGCCAAGCCCGACACCTATTATGCGCGCTGGCCATGGCAGGCGGCTCACCCCCCTCTCCGTATTTATCAGCAGGGGGGGCAGGCCGTGCGTTTGCCGTCGAGCCTCGAACAGATGCCGCTAGAAGCCTTGCTTCACTGGTCGGATATTCTTGGGGCTCTCCAGGATGTGCGAGCGGCAGTACTTGTGTGCCGTAGACTGTCGCGAGAAGATTTCAACCAGCAGGTGCTCCGCTGGCTCTGGCTCGATGAAATCCGGCGTGGCGAAGTGCTCACGCTGGCGCTTCAGAAGCGTGCTTGGAAACGCCTGCTGGCTGACTGCGCGCCGCGTATCGTAGTGCTTCCTTATGAGGCTCGAGCATGGGAGCGTAGCCTGGTTAGGCAGGCGCGTGCATACCGCATACCTAGCGTCGGCTACCAGCACTCTTCGCTGACCCCCCGACATCATGCAGTCTTGGCGAGACCTGCGAGGGAGAGTGCCGACTGGGTGCCAGACCGCATTCTTTGCTGTGGAGAGGTTACTGCCGAGCGTTTGGCAGCAGTCGGGTCGGCTTATCAGGGCAGGCTGCACGTCGGAGCCGCCTTGCGGACTGATGTCGTGAAGTTGCCGCCGCCCGGACCGGCGGTCCTGGTCGCACTCTCCTCTAGTCGGTATGAGGCCGCAGCATTGTTCCGCATGTTTGCTACTGCCTGCAAAGATGGGCTGTGTGTGCCGCTTATCTTTCGGGCGCACCCGACCATTCCGGTCCGCGATCTATTTGATGCTTACGAATGGCCTGTGAATACCCGTTTTTCGGAAGGACGTAGCCTGAACGAGGATTTGTCGGAGGCATGGTGCGTTGCCTACAGCTCCGCCACAGTCTCACTTGAAGGGATGCGTTATGAACGTATTCCTCTTTATGTCAATATCGGCGATATTCTCTCGGGTGACCCGCTGGACGAGGTGATGCCTTGCAAGCTGTACGCTGATTCGGCAGGCAGTTTAGTCAGCGTTCTGCATGGTTTTCTGCATGTTTCTGGAAGCAAGGCTCAGTTGTCTGCCGAGGCATCCCGCTATGCGGAGAAGTATTTGGTTGAACCCACCGTTGAACGCATTGCCGCGATGTCTCGCTGGCTCGATTAAAAATGAACATTACCGCCGTTATCCCCACAAAGAATCGCCCCGTTGATATCGAGCATGCGGTTCGGTCTATCCTGTTCCAGAGAAAGCGTCCCTTCCAGCTACTGGTGATTGATCAGAGCGAGAGCGAGGCGTCGCGAGAGCTGGTTATGCGAATGTGCGAGCAGGTCCCGGAAGTTGTGCTTGAATATGTTCATGATCCGGCTATTGCAGGTCTTGTTGCTGCAAAGGCAGTCTCTCTGCGTCTCGCAAAAGGTGATTTGGTCTGCTTCCTCGAAGATGACGTGGTGCTTGAGCCCGACTACTTTGCCGAAATAGAGGTCGGGTTTAATCAGCGTCCCGATATGCTCGGCTGCTGCGGTGTGGTCGTTGATGTCGGCCCCATGCCAAGTGGCTATGTCAGGTTTTTCCAAACTTTCCATCGGGGGATTTTCATGGATCCGCGTGTGGGTGTGCACGGCCATGTGGTAGGCAAGGGGCATGCTTTGATCCCCAGTCCCACCCTGTCTGGGGGGCTCTCCGCTTGGCGCAGGGAGGTGTTTGGTAAGGTTCGCTTTGACACCGCTAATGACTTTTTCATGCTTGAGGACATAGAGTTCTCGACTCGAGCTGCAGAGGCGCTTGGCACCCGTTTCTTCATCAACCCGAATGCCCGATTGGAGCATCATGCTTCGCCCGTGAATCGTGCCCGACTGCCTGCACGTCAGCGCCGCAAGATGCGGGAATACATCGTGTTCTACAAGAAGCGCAAAACCTGGCCAAGGGCAACCTCTTCACTTGTATGGCTGATGCTTGGACTTTTCGTGGAGTCCCTGTTCCAGACTTTGCGCTATCGGTCCCCGAGCCTGATCGTAAATTATTTTGCCGGGATCCTTGACGGCATGCGCTGGAAGCTGAAGGCGTCATGACGATCGGCATATGGGGTGCTGGCCTGATTGGGCGTGCGCTTGCGCACCACTTGATCAATAGAGGCGTGTCAGTCTGCATACTTAATCGCAGCATTGAGCAGCCAGTTCGTATCGGCGATGCCGAGTTGCCAATGACGCGCCTATGTTTTGCCACTAGCGAAGAGGATATGGTCTTTGCAATGCAGGGCTTGTCAGTGCTGGTGCACTGCGCTGGAAGTGTGAGCGATGATTACGCTGAATTTGAAATGGCTGCAGTGCGCATGGCCACAGCGGCTATCAAGGCGCGCGTGACCCGAGTCTTGATGTTATCCACTGTTGCAGTCTATGGTCAGGCACTTGAAGAAGATGGCATCAAGACAGGTCTGTTAGTTGGTAAGGGTCTGTTGCCAGCGCCTGCAACGAGATATGCACAATCAAGATATCGGACTGAGATTTCCATGCGTCGAATTCTTGAAAGTGCTGGGGTCGATTTTTCCGTAATTAGGATACCAATGGTGCTAGGCTCGGGGATGACGGCTAAGCCTTTTGCAAAGCTTCGCAACGTTCTGGACATAGGAATTTTCCCCGTATTTGGATCACCCACTGCTTCCCTCCCGTGCATCCGCAGCGATCGATTGGCGCAATCTCTGAGCAGACTCGTTACCCTGCAGGGGCCGTTGTTACCGGTTTACCAGTTTGCCGAATGTTTACCTTGGGGGGAGGTTGTTGATTCGTATGAGACAAAGACAGGAAGGCGTGTGTGGTCACTTCATCTTCCTGGTCGGTTGATCATGGGTTTGTTCGGGCTTTTGGGCTTCTATCGATTGACGACAATGGTACGAACCATGATGAATGAGGCGGTGTATCTTGATGATGCAGAGTTGCTAATTGCATCGAGTCATGAAGGGGCGCAGCCCAGTATCACTACTTTGCACGTGGACTCCTTACTGCGTGAGGTCCTATGGCCTTAGTTGAGTAGCTTTTAGCTCAATCCGCCTCAAATGTTTGATGGTACTTTTAAAATATTTTTTGTTTGTCTCAAGTAGGTAGTTCTAGTTTGAAACTATTCTTTTTGACTTCCCACCCAATGAGCATGGTGGTGTTTATGCTCCCTCATCTGAGGGCGTTGAAATCCTATTGGCGTTTGCATGTACTGGCTAATACACAAGAAGCAGACTTGCTGCAAAAGCGAGGTTTCAATTTGCCGGTGGAGTTCGCGCCTGTGGAGAGGCAAATCCGTCCATGGGCAGATATCAAAGCGCTGTGGTTTTTGTTTAAAAAGTTCAAAACTGAGCGCCCAGTCGCGGTACACACGCTCACGCCAAAGGCGGGTTTGTTGGGCATGTGTGCAGCTTGGTTGGCTCGGGTTCCGATTCGTGTGCACACGTTCACCGGACAAGTGTGGGTGACCCGACAAGGGCCAATGCGTTGGGTACTCAAGGCGGCTGATCAATGTATTGCGGCTTTGGCCACCGATGTCTTGGTGGACAGCCCTTCGCAGCGCCGTTTTTTAATTCAAGAGGGCGTGGTCAGTGCCCAAGGAAGTTCCGTGTTGGGTCAGGGGTCAATTTGCGGTGTGGACACGCAGCGCTTCAGGCCGAGCACTTTGATGCGCCAACAGGTGCGAGCCGAGATGGGCTCCGACGCCAGCGCCTTGGTATGCTTGTACCTTGGGCGCCTTAACCGAGATAAAGGCGTGTTGGACTTGGCGGCAGCGTTTGCACAAGTTGCAAACAAGCACCCCAAAGCCGAACTCTGGGTTGTAGGGCCTGATGAAGATGACATGTTTGCAAAGATGCAAAGCTTGCTGGGCATGTGCAACCAGCAGATGCGGCGAGTGGGCTACACCCACGAACCCGAACGGTTCATGCAAGCGGCAGACTTATTTTGTTTGCCCAGTTACCGTGAAGGATTTGGATCTTCGGTGATTGAGGCGGCTGCGTGCGGTGTCCCCGCTTTGGCGTCGCGCATTTATGGCTTGACAGATGCGGTGGTGGAAGACCAAACTGGGTGGATGCACGAGGCCGGCAATGTGCAAGACTTGGCGGCCCAGTTGGATGCCTTGCTTGAAGCGCCAACACAACTGCAGAGCAGGGGCGAGGCGGCCAGAGCGAATGTGGAGCGGGTATTTGAGCAAAGCTTCATCACCAACGCTATGTTGGCTTTTTACAAGGCCCGGCTAGAAACGGTGGGGGCCAAGGATGCTTAAGCGCCTGTTCGATCTAGTGGTGGCGAGCCTAGGGCTCTTGGTCTTGGCTTTGCCGCTGTTGGTGTTGGCTGGGTTGATTCGCCGCAAGCTGGGCAGCCCTGTGCTGTTTCGCCAAGTACGCCCAGGCTTACACGGCCAGTCATTTGAAATGGTGAAGTTCCGCACCATGACGGATGAGCGCGGCGCAGATGGGGCGTTGCTGCCCGACGCTCAGCGACTTACGCCTTTTGGCCAGCTTTTGCGCGCCAGCAGCTTGGACGAACTGCCCGAGCTGTGGAATGTGCTTAAAGGCGAGATGAGTTTGGTGGGCCCTAGACCGTTGTTGGTTGAATATCTGCCGCTCTACAGCCCTGAGCAAGCCCGCCGCCACGAGGTGCGTCCAGGCATCACCGGTTGGGCTCAAGTCAATGGGCGCAACGGCATTAGCTGGGAAAAGAAGTTTGCGCTGGACGTGTGGTACGTGGACCACCGCAGCTGGTCGCTAGACATCATTATTTTGTGGATGACCGTGCGCAAGGTGTTGCGGCGCGACGGCATCAGCACCGCGGGCGAGGCCACCATGACGCAGTTCACGGGCAGTCATTCAAACAAGGGCTCTGGGGAATGAAACGTTATGCCATTTTTGGGGCCAGTGGCTGCGGCCGCGGGGTGATGCCGCTGGCTCGTCAGCAGCTGCAGCCCGCTTTGAACAAGGGCGAGGCCGAATTGGTGTTTGTGGACGACCGCCCGCCAGCCTCGCAGGTGAATGACCAGCGGGTGCTCACCTATGCTGAGTGGATGACCGAGCCGGTCGGCAGCCGCCATGTGTGCATCGCCATTGCCAACAGCCAGATCAGGCAACGCTTGGCCTTGCAGTGTGCTGCCGAGGGGATTAGTTTTTTTGAGGTGCGTGCGGCCAACGTGGTGCAAATGGACGATGTAAAGCTGGGCGAAGGCGCGGTGCTGAGCCCATTTGTTACTCTGACCAGTAATATACGCATAGGGCGGCACTTTCATGCCAACCTCTACAGCTACGTGGAACACGATTGCATGATTGGCGACTTCGTTACCTTCGCCCCCGGCGTCAAGTGCAACGGTAATGTGGTGATTGAAGACCACGCTTACATTGGTGCAGGTGCTGTCATCAAACAAGGTCAACCGGGCGTACCGCTTGTCATCGGCCGGGGTGCCGTGGTGGGCATGGGTGCGGTGGTCACCAAGAGCGTGCCCGCCGGTACGACAGTGGTCGGTAATCCTGCCAGGGCCATGGACAAATAAACCATATGTTGAACACTTCTTTTGCCTCATGGCCCAGTTTTTCCGCCGAAGAGGCTGACGCGGTGGCCCGCGTGGTGCTGTCCAACAAGGTGAACTATTGGACCGGCACTGAATGCCGAGAGTTTGAAAAAGAGTTTGCCGCTTGGTGCGGTGTGCCGCATGCGGTGGCTCTGGCCAATGGCACCTTGGCTTTGGACGTAGCCCTGAAAGCGTTGGGCATTGGCCCCGGTGACGAGGTGGTGGTCACGCCGCGCACCTTCATTGCCAGCGTGTCTTGTGTGGTGAACGCGGGTGCGACCCCTGTGTTTGCCGATGTGGATGCCGAGACCGGCAACATCACTGCGCAGACCATCGCCGCGGTGCTGACGCCGCGCACCAAGGCGGTCATTTGTGTGCACTTGGCGGGCTGGCCTTGTGACCTGGACCCGATCATGGCCCTAGCCGAACAACACGGCCTAAAGGTGATTGAAGATTGTGCCCAGGCGCATGGCGCACGTTACAAGGGGCGCAGTGTGGGCAGCATTGGCCATGTGGGCGCATGGAGTTTTTGCCAAGACAAAATCATGACCACGGGCGGCGAAGGCGGTATGGTCACCACCCAAGACGAAGCCTTGTGGCGCGCCATGTGGAGTTTCAAAGATCATGGCAAGAGTTATGACGCCGTGTACGAGCGCCAGCACCCCCCTGGCTTCCGTTGGCTGCACGAAAGCTTTGGCACCAACTGGCGTATGCTGGAAATGCAGGCGGTGATTGGACGCATCCAGCTGCGGCGCATGGCCGATTGGACGCGCCAGCGACAAGCTAATACGGCCTTCTTGACCCAAGCGCTCAGGTCCTTTGCATCGGCGGATGGTCCAGTGCGCTTGCCTCACTGGGCTTGCTCTGGCTGCAGTGGTTTGCCGCGTTGCGCTAGCGAAGGTGGGCCAAGCCCTTCCTGCGTTCATGCGCAATACAAGTTTTACACGTACGTGCGACCAGAGCGTTTGGCATCAGGCTGGAGTCGTGACCGTATCATCGATGCCATCAACGAGCAAGGTGTGCCTTGCTACCAAGGTAGCTGCTCCGAGGTGTATTTGGAAAAGGCTTTTGCTGGCTCTGGCTGGCGGCCCAAGGATCGTTTGCCAGTGGCCAAGGCGTTGGGCGAAACCACCCTGATGTTCTTGGTGCACCCCACGTTGACTAGTGATGACATAAATCGTTCAGTACAAGCCATTACCAGCGTTTTGAAAGAGGCTAAACGATGACCAAGTCTGCATGGGCCAAAAGAACCTTGGCTTTGCCCCGTCTAGCCAAGCGTTTTGTGGCGTTAGGTGTGGACGTGAGCTTGTGTGTGCTGACGGTGTGGTTGGCGTTTTACTTGCGTTTGGGCGAATGGGTGCCCATGCTGGGCCATGAGCAATGGCAGCCGATGAACGCTGCGCTCTTGTCTCTGGCAGTGGCGTTGCCGATTTTCATCACACAAGGCTTTTACCGTGCGATTTTTCGTTACTCGGGTTGGCCTGCGCTGATGACGGTGACCAAGGCTATGTTGATGTACGGCGTGGTGTTTTTTACGGCGATCACCGCGTTTGGTTTGGCGGGTGTGCCGCGCACCTTGGGGCTGATTCAGCCCATGCTGCTCTTGCTGGCCGTGGGTTTGTCGCGGGCTTTGGTTCGGTATTGGTTGGGTGGGACATATCAAAACCGCTTGCGCTTGGCGGCGTTACCCAAGGTCTTGGTGTACGGCGCGGGTGATGCGGGTCGTCAGTTAGTGCGCGCGATGACGAACAGCCAAGAAATGCGGGTGGCAGGTTTTTTGGACGACGATGAACGATTGCACGGCCACGTCCTGAACGGCCAACCCATTTACGCACCCCATGAATTGGGGCGATTGGTGAACTTGGGCGTGACCCACGTGTTGCTGGCTTTGCCCACCATCAGCCGCGCTCGGCGCAATGAAATTTTGAACACCTTTGCCCCATTCAAGGTGGCGGTGCGAACCTTGCCTAGCTTGAACGATTTGGCTCAGGGCAAGGTGAGCGTGTCGGACCTGCGCGAGCTGGATATCGACGATCTTTTGGGGCGCGAGCCGGTGCAGCCCAACGGTTTGCTGCTCAACCTCAACACCGTGGGCAAGCGGGTTGTGGTGACTGGCGCGGGCGGTAGTATCGGCAGCGAGTTGTGCCGACAAATCGTGCGCACAAGCCCCAAGCAGTTGCTGCTGGTGGATATGAGCGAATTCGCGCTCTACCAAATTCACCAAGAGTTGTTGGCCGTGGCCAATGGGGTGGAGCTGGTGCCGCTGTTGGCCTCTGTGTGCGACAAGGTGCGCATGCACGAAATCATGGGCACCTGGAAGCCGAACACCGTCTACCACGCCGCTGCATACAAGCACGTGCCCATGGTTGAACATAATCCCGCCGAGGGCGTGCGCAACAACGTGTGGGGCACCTGGGTGTGCGCTGAAGCTGCTGCCCGCTATGGCGTGCGTAACTTTGTGCTGATCAGCACCGACAAAGCCGTGCGGCCCACCAATATCATGGGTGCCACCAAGCGCTTGGCTGAGATGGTGCTGCAAGCTCATGCCCAGTTATATGTGAAAACTTGTTTTTCAATGGTTCGTTTTGGCAATGTGTTGGGTTCTAGTGGTTCGGTGGTCCCCCTGTTTCGTGAGCAGATTAAAAATGGTGGTCCCATCACATTGACGCATGCAGAGATAACTCGCTATTTCATGACCATTCCTGAGGCCGCACAGTTGGTCATTCAGGCTGGCGCTATGGGCACTGGGGGGGATGTGTTTGTGCTCGATATGGGAGCGCCAGTTAGGATCATTGATCTCGCGCGTCGCATGGTGGAACTCTCGGGACTAACTGTGCGAGATATTCAAAACCCGACGGGAGATATTGAGCTCGCTGTGACGGGGTTGAGGCCTGGTGAGAAACTGTTTGAAGAACTATTGATAGGTGACAACCCAGAAAGCACGGCTCACCCGCGCATCATGAAAGCGCATGAGCAATTTTGGCAATGGGCTGAACTTAAGGTCGCACTTGATGAGTTGAGTCAATCGATGCGTACAAATGACGTTCCTAGGATTCGTCTGTTGTTGGAGCAGTTGGTCAATGAGTACAAAGCGAATGGGGATGTCGTGGACTGGGTCCACATAGAGCAAGCGAGACAAGCATGACAGTTTTTGTAACCGGCTGCGCTGGCTTCATAGGCAGTAACTTCGTCCACAAATGGCTGTCGTCCTCAAACGAAACCGTGGTGAATTTAGACAAGCTCACCTACGCAGGTAATTTGGCCAATTTAAGCGCCCTCAAGGGCGACCCACGCCATCTCTTTTTGCAGTGCGATATTGGCGACCGTGCTTTAGTCGGCAAACTGTTGGCTGAACACAAACCTCGCGCAGTGTTGAACTTTGCAGCAGAAAGCCATGTAGATCGCTCCATCCACGGGCCCGGTGACTTTATTGAAACCAATGTGGTGGGCACGTTCAACTTGCTAGAAAGCGTTCGCGCTTATTGGCAAAACCTAGCTACAGCAGACAAAGCTGCTTTCCGCTTTTTGCATGTGTCGACCGATGAGGTGTATGGCACGTTGTCGCCCACTGACCGGCCGTTTGCTGAATCTAAAAATTACGAGCCTAACAGCCCGTACTCTGCCAGCAAGGCTGCCAGCGACCATTTGGTGCGCGCTTGGCATCACACCTATGGCTTGCCTGTGCTGACCACCAATTGCAGCAACAACTATGGCCCGTATCATTTTCCAGAAAAACTGATTCCCTTGGTATTGCTCAATGCCTTGGCGGGCAAGCCGCTGCCTATTTATGGCGATGGCCAGCAAGTACGAGATTGGCTGTATGTGGAAGACCACTGTCGCGCTATTGCCCGAGTGCTAGAGGCTGGCAAAGTGGGCGAGACCTACAACATTGGCGGCTGGAACGAAAAGACCAATTTGGAAGTGGTCAACACTTTGTGCTCCGTGCTGGACGAGCTCAAGCCTCGTGCAGATGGCAAGCGCTATGCAGAGCAAATTACCTACGTCAAAGACCGCCCCGGCCACGACCGCCGCTACGCGATTGATGCCCGTAAGATTGAGCGCGAGTTAGGCTGGAAGCCGCAAGAAACGTTCGAGACCGGCATCCGAAAAACTGTGCAGTGGTATTTGGCCAACCAAGCATGGGTAGAGGGCGTGACCAGTGGCGCATACCGCCAGTGGGTGGGTAAGCAATACGGCGCTTAAAGGCTGGCAATGAAAATCCTCCTTTTAGGCAAAAACGGCCAAGTGGGCTGGGAGCTGCAACGCAGCTTGGCCCCCTTGGGTGAGGTGCTAGCACTGGACCGCCATAGCACCCACCATTGTGGTGATTTATCTAAGCCCGAACAACTGGCGCAAACGGTGCTGGCCTACAAGCCAGACTTCATCGTCAATGCCGCCGCGCACACGGCGGTAGACAAAGCCGAGTCAGGGCATGAACTTGCAAAGGTTTTGAATGCCGGCGCGCCCGCAGCCTTGGCCAAAGCTGCAGCGCAAGTGGGCGCTTGGCTGGTGCATTACTCCACCGACTATGTGTTTGATGGCAGTGGCACACATGCCAGGCAAGAGGGCGAGGGCACAGGCCCGCTGAGCGTATATGGTCAAACAAAGCTCGATGGCGAAAAAGCTATTATGGACAGTGGCTGCAAATATTTAATCTTCCGCACCAGCTGGGTGTATGCCGCGCGTGGCGGTAACTTCGCCAAGACCATGTTGCGCTTGGCGCAAGAGCGCGACAAGCTGACAGTCATCAACGACCAACACGGCGCCCCCACAGGTGCAGACTTGATTGCCGACGTCACAGCACATGCGATACGACATGTACTGAGCACGCAAAACGCTTCATTCAGCGGTGTGTATCACCTTGTGGCATCGGGCGAAACCACATGGCATGGCTATGCCAGCCATGTGATTGAAAGGGCTAAATCCATCAAGCCCGAGCTTGACTGGAAAGTGGCCAATATTGCATCTGTGCCTACCAGCGCTTTTCCGACGCAAGCTAAACGCCCGCTGAACTCGCGTTTGTGCACGAATAAGCTGCAACAAGCATTTGGCCTGGTAATGCCGCCTTGGCAGCAGGGCGTAGACCGCATGCTGGCAGAGATACTTTAAACAAGAAGAACAGATATGACCAAGCAACGCAAAGGCATCATTCTCGCGGGCGGCTCTGGCACCCGTTTGTACCCCGTCACACAAGCGGTCAGCAAACAGCTGATGCCTGTGTATGACAAGCCCATGATTTACTACCCGCTCACCACGCTGATGCTGAGCGGTATTCGTGAGGTGTTGGTCATCTCTACCCCGCAAGATACGCCCCGTTTTGCCGAGCTCTTGGGCGACGGCAGTCAGTGGGGCATGCACATTGAATATGCGGTGCAACCTAGCCCTGATGGTTTAGCGCAGGCCTTCATCATTGGTAAGAACTTTGTGGCCGACCACCCCAGTGCTTTGGTGCTGGGCGACAACATTTTTTACGGCCATGATTTAGTCAAGCAGCTGCACAGTGCCGATGCGCGAACCAGTGGCGCCAGTGTGTTTGCCTACCATGTGCACGATCCCGAGCGCTATGGTGTGGTCGAGTTTGACGGCCAGTTTCGCGCTTTGAGCATTGAAGAAAAACCCGCCAAACCTAAAAGCAACTATGCCGTGACTGGGCTGTATTTCTACGACGAGCAGGTGTGCGATATTGCCGCCGCTGTGAAGCCCTCACACCGAGGTGAGCTAGAAATTACCGATGTGAACAAGCGCTATTTAGAACTGGGCCAGTTGAATGTGGAAATCATGGGCCGTGGTTATGCGTGGTTAGACACCGGCACGCACGACAGCTTGCATGAGGCCGCAGGCTTTATAGCCACGCTGCAAAAGCGACAAGGTTTGATGGTGGCATGCCCTGAAGAAATTGCATTTAACCAAAAATGGATTGATGGTGTGGCTATTCAAAAATTGGCTGCGCCCCTAGCGAAGAATGGTTACGGTCAATACTTGTTGGGTTTGTTAAAGTAAGGCCATGCCCTACCAAGTGATGCAAACGCCCCTAGAGGGCGTTTTAGTTTTAGAACCCAAGGTGTTTGGTGATGCCCGAGGCTTCTTTTATGAAAGCTTCAACGCCCGTGACTTTGAGCAAGCTACGGGCTTACAGCGGACTTTCGTGCAGGACAACCACAGCAAATCAACCAAGGGTGTGTTGCGTGGGCTGCACTATCAAACGCAGCATGCACAGGGGAAGTTGGTTCGCGTGACCCAAGGCACGGTGTTTGATGTAGCTGTAGACATCCGCAAAGGTTCCCCAACTTTTGGTCAATGGTTTGGCTTGGAGCTGTCGGCCGACAACAAAAAACAACTATGGATACCCGAGGGCTTGGCGCATGGTTTTCTGGTGACCAGCGAGAGTGCCGAGTTTTTGTACAAAACAACGGATTATTACCATCCAGAATTTGAGCGTAGCCTTTTGTGGAATGACCCCATTTTGGAAATTCGATGGCCTTTACATTTACTGCATTCCAAGCCTTTTTTGGCAACCAAAGATGTGAATGCTGAATCGTTTAACGATATGAAAGTTTTTAATGCTAGCTAAGAAGTTTGAGAGCGCCGCGCGCTATTGCTGCCTTGCAATGGTGGTGTGCCTTTCATTTACGACGGCTGGGGCAAATTTGGCCTTGGCAGGTTTTATTATTTGTGCGCTTCTTTCTAAAAAATTACTAACTGATTTTCATGTTCTATGGAAGCATCCCGTAGCACAAGCCTCGGTTGCTTGTTTTTTACTGCTGTGCCTGAGTCAATTCTGGTCTGAAGTTGGTGCGGGACTCTCGTGGGTTTGGATTAGCAAATATAAAAAACTATTAATTCTTCCGTTTGTTATGCCATTTTTTCAGGAGCGAAAAAACAAAGTTTTTCTAATCAAGACGTTATTCTTCTCCTTGTTGCTAGGTCTTTTTATTTCATATTCAAATTATTTTAGATGGACTGACATTGGGGACTGTCCAGCGATGGGCTGCAGTGTTCACACATACATAACACTGAGTGCTTTGAATTGCCTGCTTTTTGTCATCGCTTGTGTTTTTTTGACAGGAGAAACTTCGCCAATTAAAAGGCTATTCATTTCTGCTGTTGTATTTTTGGCATGGGTTAATGTTGTTTTTATATCGCCTTCGCGCACGGGGCAAATTTTAATTTTTGTATTAATAATGTGGTTCCCATTCGCTATGTGGAGTAAGCGTATTATTGATAAGCGAAAAAAATGGGTTTTTTTTATCTATGGCTTGATGGTGGTGGTATTTTCATTGACCGTAATTCATTCTACGAAAGGCTCTCGATTGGCTGATTCGATTCAAAAAATAGGCGCCCATAAGGCAGACGCATTTAAATCAACAAATAATGCAGTTTCTGTTGATGTGAGATTTGAATTTTATAGAAAAGCATGGGTTTTGATTTCTGAGAAACCGCTTCTTGGGTGGGGTGCTGGCGCTCATGAACCGAAACTTCTAAGTATGTCTGCCCAAGGGAAAACAGAGAGTGAGCGATTTGTATTTTCAAATCCACATAATGAATATCTTTCTTGGTTTATTCAGACGGGTTTGATTGGACTCTTGCTATTTTTGCATTGGTTATATGTTGTGTGGCGTAGTGCAATGCGTGTTGTTAATGCTGACGAGCGCCTAATTTTGCAGGGGTGGCTCTTGATTTTCACGCTAGGTTGTTTTCTAAATTCATTTTTACTAGATTTTTCGGAAGGGTATATGACGATTTTTCTAATCGCGACGCTAACACCTTTCCGTTTTAAAGAAGGTGCTGAATTAGAAATTTTGACGACTCAAGAAGTTTCAAATGTTTCTTGATTTCAAACGCGCCATCCAGAGAGTCATGGCCAACAATCCCCCCCCACTGAAAAATGCAAACGCCGCCATATGCTCCGCTGCCTGGATGGGTTGCGCCAATCCTAAAGGCGCTAGCAGCACTAAGGTTTGCAACACACCCAGCGCCATGCAAGCCCACGAATACGTGCTGGCTGACTGCGTTTGAAAAGGGCGGTGACTAAATGCGGCTGACAAACACGCGGCGCCTTGCCACAGCACCAGCGGGGCAATGTAGGGCAAGACACCGTGCCAACGTAGGTCGAGGCATTCTTGATACAACGCCAAGGCGCATGACAAACCCAGCACAATGACACAGGCGAATGCCCCTAAGCCCAACCACCAAGGGTTGGCCCAGTGTTGAGCAGCGCTGCCGCGTGTGCCGCGCGCCAGCGCCACTTGTGCCCACGCCATGTGCACCACGGCAGGCAAGAAGCCCAGTACGCGTAGCAGAGCGCTCATCCAGCCAGTTTCTTCTGCGCCATACAAGCGTTGCCACACCAAGATGATGGCGGTAGCTAATAGTGCATCGACCAATGTGTGCACCATGCGTAGCGTGGTGCTACGGGGGTCTGACTGGTGAGCATTCGTTGTTTGAGAGGCATCGGGTGTCGAGGGTGTAGACGTAGCTGATGGCGCGCTGTCTAAATGCACATTACGCTCACGCAAGGCTGGCACCAACCACGCGGCACCCACGGCATAACCCAACAGAGCCGACAGCACCAAGGTGGGGCCACTCCAGCCTACAGATGTTCCCAAGAGTGCCGCCGTCAGTGCCGTCGCTGCTGCGGTGACAGGCGGTAACACACGCACAGCCGCTTGCTGCCAAGCTGACCCCGCGCGCAGGGTAAGGCTTTGTGACAACATCCAACCCATTTGGCAAAACGCCAGCAGCAGAGCCCACAGCAACGCAGGCCACATGCTGAGCTGACTGAACCACACTGCCAAAGCTGCAACGGGCAACAAGCCCACGCCACGCAAAGCGCTGGCACGCCACGCCTGTTGTGCTGCAAGGTGCGCGGGTAAATGTTGGTTGGCCAGCATGCCCAATGGTGCTTGCGCCAAAGCAAGCGTCATCCAGAAAAAACCGATTTGGCTGATGACCGAAAACTCGCCCACCTCTTGTGGTGTGAACAGGCGCAGCATGAGTAGCGCAAACGCCACTTGTGTAGCAAATGCGACGGCGCTTGACAGCGCCACCACGCGACTGGTGCTGCTCACGTTGAAGCGTTTGAACCAGATCAACGGACACCACCTAGTAAGTCAGTTGTACCTGTCTGCCACGAGGTTTTAGACGCTTCGGGCACGATGTGCAGGTGTTTCCAAATCGCTAGTTTGCTAAGCAGCTTGGGCCAAACGAGTTCACGCACATCGGGTACGACATACGGATAGGCGTCTAACGCTTCGCCAAAGCTAAATTGCCAGCTGCTTGGGTCATCACGCAGCAAATGAAAGTTGCCTTGGTAGTGCGCCGCAAAGTAGCGCACCCAGGCGTAGTCGTTGCTCACCACGGGCAGACCTACGGCGCAGTACTCCAGCAGTTTGGTGGAGGTTTGTTGGTTGTAGGGTTCGATATTGCCCACCAAGTTCAAACCAAAGCGCGCACGGCGCAGCTGGTGTGGCACATCGGCATGCGGCACACGGCCTGTGCAGGTTACGCTGGCGGGTAGCTGTGCGCGCAGGGTATCAGGCACGTCACCCACCAGCAGCAAAGTGCGGCCTGCTTCGTGAATGCTTTGCAGCAGCGGCACAAAGGGCAGCAGGCGGTTCATTTCGCCCAGGTACACCAAGTCAAATTCATTGGGCGGTATGCGTGTGGGCGCATCGTCATCAAACGAGGCTTCAGGCAATGCGGGGGCAGCGGCATCGAAGAAGGCTTGTGCCACGCCCATGTCGCGCAGTGCGTGCGGCACGCCGTCGTCAAAACCCATCCGTTCGCGCACCCAGCCGTTTTGAAACAAACGGTAGTCGGGCTTGGGTTGCGTCCAATGCTTCACAAAGTCTTTGAGCCACGCGTGGGGTGGAGCTGAAGTCGATGCGTATTCGTGGATGTGGAATGCGCTTTTTAAGCGACGTGTTTCTGCTGCAGAGACACGCCCGCACATCCACCACACCACTTGCGCATTGAGCGGCACAGTGGTGCCCGTGTCGTGCACCAAGGCTTGATGGCCGTGCGAGGTGATGAAATCCACATACGCATCAATCTCGGGCAAGTAGGCGGGACCGCCGCGTACAAAGTGCACGCAAACTGTTGGCTTGGATGCGTTGGCGGTCAAGTGTTTGGCGGCATTCAGCATGTGCGCAGCACCTCTTGCCAATTACCCACAAACCCATCGATGTGATGGCGCGCCACGATGCGGGCGATGTCGTCACGCACTTGTTGTTCGGGCAGGCTCAGCACGGTCATCACCGCTTCTGCCAACGATACAGGTGCATCGCCACGGGCCAACAGATAAGGTGCGTCAAGGTCATACAGCTCGCGCATGGCGGGGATGGGCAGCGACACGCAGGGCACGCCGCAGGCGAGCGACTCTAGCGCTGTCATAGGGCAGCCCTCGTAGCGCGAGGTGAGCAGCGTCATTTGCCAAGGCTTGTACAGGCTTGCGCCGCTGGGGTGTTTGCCCAAAAAATGTACGCGGCCTTGATACATGAGGTCCATGCCGTCGTGAATCATTTTGCGGTGCATGGGGCCTTCGCCCACGATGCCCAGCTGCGCTTCTTCAGGCAAGAAGCGCAAGGTGTCTAGCAACAGATGTGGGCGCTTCTCAGCAGACAGGCGGCCCACATAACCCAGTAGTAAAGGCGGCATGCCTTCGCCGCCGTGGCCTGCATGCACGTGAATGGTTTGACCATCAGGCATAGGCGCAATGCCGTTGGGCACCACGGTGCAACGTTGTTGTTTGCCCAGTGTGATGAAGCTGAGTAACGAGTCTTGCGTGGTGCGCGACACGCATACAAACTGGTTGACTTGTTTGTAGAGCAATCGCAGCCACAGCTTCTTGAGTGCAGATGTGCCTGCTTCGTGCAACACATCCATCAAGGGGCCATGTACCCAGCTGACCAGCGGTTTGCCTGTGATGGCTTTGAGCGCCGCGCCGCAATAGGTGGGGCCAAAGTTGTGCGTGGCCACGATCACATCGTGCTGCTTGGCTGCACTCACCAAAGTGGGCCATTGTGTTTGTTGCCACGGCAGCGCAGTGACTTGCCAGCCTTGCGCGCTGAGTGCATCGGCCAGGGTGCGCGTCATGGTGTGAACGCCGCCCCATGTGGGCTCTTCTAGCAACAAGATGCGGCGTGCGTGAGAGGCGGTGGTCATGTCGGGCGCGTTTGGAGAACAGCTTGGCGTGATTTAGCGTGCACCAAAACCCGTGCACACGGTTTTGACGGTTTTGGCTGCAATCAACAAATCGAGCGCAAGCGAGTAGTGCGCCACGTAATACAAGTCGTAGCTGAGTTTGATGCGCGTGGTGTCGGCGCTGTCGGCGTAGCCTTGTTGCACTTGCGCCCAACCCGTCAGGCCCGGGCGCACCAAGTGGCGGTAGGGGTAGCTGGGGATGGTGGCCGCAAAGTCGCGCACAAACGCAGTTTGCTCGGGGCGTGGACCAATGAGGCTCATGTGGCCCATTAGTACGTTGAAGAGCTGCGGCAGTTCGTCTAAACGGGTGCGGCGCAACACGCGGCCCACGCGAGTAATGCGCGGGTCTTCGGCTTGCGCAAAGTGCACGCCGGGGGCTTGTAGCCCATGCACCATGCTGCGGAATTTCCACAGCGTGAACACGTGGCCGTCGCGGCCCACGCGCGGCTGAGAATATAACGCTGGGCCTTTGGAATCAAAACGCACAGCCAATGCCACGCATGCCGCGAGTGGCAACCACAGGGGCGAGAGTGCGATGACGGTCGCCACATCTAACAAACGTTTGGCGCGGTCGTAGCTCGGGTCGTTGTCGATTTCCCACAGCGAGTCAGCAGCGGTGGGCAGCATCTTGCGGCCACTGGTCAGCTCGGCCACAGCCTCCACGCTGTACAGGCGCAGGTGTTGCATCTTCAGTTCACCCAACAAACGCGTGCGCTCGTCGCTGCTGCGCACATGGCGGTCCAGCACCACGCCGTCGCAGGCAGGCAGGGGTGTGTCGCTGTTGGGGTTCCACGCGATGAGTTGCACCGTTTGGGGGTCAAGCATGTTGGGGCTGAGGCACGCAGCCAGCTGGGCGGGCACGTTGGTGTCGAGGTGCACCAAGCGCAAGGCGCGGTGTTTGACGTGGCGGCGATAACCCCACCACAGCCACAGCGTGGTGGCGGCATAAGCCCACACCACGGCGGCGCGTGAATAGGGTTGCTGCAAGAGTGCAAAGCCCAATGGCGTGAACACAAATGGCGCGGTGGTGGACACCCACAACACACCGCTGCGTTCGGCCACGGGTAGGTTAGACGCGCGCATCAACAAGTGCGTGGCGATGGCGTAGGGCAACACGCACCACCAGAGGGTTTCGCCAAACTGGTAGGTCATGAGGCCCGCGTCTTCCAACAGTTGCGCGGCCATCAGGCTTGGCAGCAACATCCACACGCCCCACAAAGCCCAGCGTTGCAAGGCGTCGCGGCGGCGCACCGAGGCAGACACCAAGCCTGCGCTGTTGTGCGTGCTGGCGGCATCGGCATGTGTTTGCGTGTGGATCTCGGTGGTTTCTTGCGCGCATTGGCGGTACATCTGCAGCACGCGTTCGGCCATGGTGTCAGCTGTGAAGCTGTCTTCAAATTTTTGCTGTGCGGCACGGCCCAAGCGTTTACGCATGTGTGGGTCGCGCACGAGTTGCAGCAGTTTTTCAGCCACGGCCTCGGGCGTGTTGGCCACCAAGATGCCGTCTTGGTAGGCGTTGATTTGCTCGCGAATGCCGGGCAGGCTACTGGCCAAAACGCACAGACCCGCACGCATGGCTTCGAGCACGGTGATGGGCATGCCCTCGTGGTCGGACAGCAGCACAAACACCTCGTGCTGCGCGAGCAGTTCACTCACATTACCGACGTCACCCGTCCATGTGATGTTTTTGAGATTGAGCTCTTTGGCTTGTGCGTGCAACGCGTCGCTCAGTGGGCCATCGCCCGCGAAGGTGACGGGCAGCTCTTGTCCCAAGCTGTTGCGCACTTTGGCCAAGGCTTGCAATAGCAAGTCGTGGCGCTTCGGGCTTTTCGTGCGCGCCACCATGATCAGGCGAGGCATGGCGGATGGGGTTTGTGTAGGGGCTGTGTCAGAGTTTTCAGCGACCGCTGGCGCGGGTAGTCGCGCAATGCCGTTGGCGATGACATGCACGCGCTCAGGCGCGATGGCCAAGTTAAAGGCCAACTCACGCTCGTATTTGGACACGCAAATCATGTGCGTGGTCCAGCGCGCCATCATGCGTTCGGCCATTGCTGCTGCGGTGCGACGCACCAGTGGCACTTCGGGCTTGAACCCAAAGCCGTGCACGGTGTACACCGCAGGCACCTGTGCACGATGCGCTGCGACACGTGCCACCAACCCACCAATGGCGCTGTGTCCATGCACAAGGTCGGGCTTGTGGGTGTGGATGAGTTCGGTCAGCTGTTGTACCGCCGGCCAAAGCTTGAGCGGGTTGAGTGACTCCACCATGTCGGGCATGGGGCACACGGTGATGCCCAATGCCGTGAGCTCTCGACCCAGCACTGATTCTTTTACAGGGCCGCCAATGACGACGGTGAATTGCACGCGTGTGTGCAAGGCTTGGCATAAGTCCCGCACATGCGATTGCGCGCCACCCGCTTCGCCGCGTGTGATGACGATCATCACGTGCGGCATCTGGGCCGTGGCTTGCAGGGCGGCAAGGTCTAGGGCTGCCCATGGGCTGTTGCGGCGGCGTTGGGGTTCGACGAGGCCCGCTAAGTGCAGCGTGGTTTCGACGTGCACGCCTTGGTCGTCCACGGGCTTGACAGAGCTTGATGCGGCTTCGTTGTTAACAAGCGAATCAGGTGCAGTGCTAGACGCAGGAGGTGTCGTTTCAGGCGCAACGGCTTGTGCTGCTGGGCTAGGCGCTACCTCACCCGTATTGGCCTCTGCAATTCCTACCTTAGGCTCAGCCACCTTGCGCTTGGCGCGAGGTTTTTTAGGTGCAGCCTCAGACGGTAACTTTGCAGGTTCGTAGGCTGGCGGGAAGTCGTCAAACAGGGACAGCGTGCCGTCGTCTTGGTTTTTCATAGGGGGGTGTCGAAACCTTGTGGGTTCATGGACTGCCAGCGCCATGCGTCGGCGCACATGCGATTTAAGTTGAATCGGGTTTCCCAATTCAACAAGGCTTTGGCCTGACGTGGGTCGGCCAAGCACTGGGCCACATCACCGGGGCGACGTGGCACCACTTGGTGTGGGATGGGCACGCCGTTGACGCGGGCAAAGGTGTCGACCATGTCTTGCACGCTCACGCCACGGCCTGTGCCGAGGTTGACGGTCAAGAGTTTGGGCTCGTTCAACGCATGCAGCGCTGCCAAGTGGCCTGAGGCTAGGTCGCTCACGTGCAGGTAGTCGCGCACGCCGGTGCCATCGGGCGTGTCGTAGTCGTTGCCAAAAATTTGCAAATGCGCGCGCTGACCCAAGGCGACTTGCGTGATGTAGGGCATGAGGTTGTTGGGGATGCCGTTCGGTGCTTCGCCCAGCAAGCCGCTTTCGTGCGCACCCACAGGGTTGAAGTAACGCAAGATGGCAATGCTCCAACGTGGGTCAGCCGCGTGCAGCTCTCTCAATGCGTCTTCGCACATGAGCTTGGTGCGGCCATACGGGTTGGTGGCGGTGAGCGCCGCTGTTTCGGGGATGGGCACGCTCACGGGGTCGCCATACACGGTGGCTGACGAGCTGAACACAATGCGACGCACATTCGCGCGGTTCATGGCTTGCAGCAGGTTGATGGTGCCGCTGACGTTATTTTCTAGGTAGCGCAAGGGCTGGGCCACCGATTCGCCCACGGCCTTGAGTCCTGCAAAGTGGATGACACCTGCAAAGTCGTAGCGGGCAAACAGGGCGTCTAAGGCAGCTGAGTCTCGGATGTCGGCCTGCACAAACGCCAGCGGGCTGGCGCCTAGCTTGGCCAAACGGTCCAGCACTTTGGGGCTGGAATTGCACAAATTGTCCAAAATGACGACGGGTTGGCCAGCCTCGGCGAGGGTGACAACGGTGTGCGAGCCAATGAAGCCCGTTCCGCCTGTGATCAAAATGGGTTGTGTCATGCCACGAAAAAAATATGAAGTTGGGGCATTATCCCCCGTAGATACGGGCGCTCGGGCCTAAAATAAATCTAGCTTGCCAGTGCGCACAGTTAGTGCTCTGGTGGGTAATTTCTATCTTTTTACCTTTTTAGTACTTTCATGAAACGCACACATTCTTCTCACGCTGCAGCGCACGCAGGCGCTGAATCTTGCATTGCCCTCATCGACGCCCGTTTTTTGGCGTGGTTGCAAGGCCAAACCGACACCGCACAAGACCACGTGCGCCCGCAACTGCATCAGTTGCTGAGCAACGCGCTGGCGCATAACAACCTCGACCTGAACCTGCGCCGCATTTATTGGTACAGCGATTCGACGGACGATCAAGCGATTGGCGGCCAAGTGAGCCGCGCCGTGTTGCCACACAGCCAAGACGGCGGTTTGTCGATGTTGCGTACCTTGGGCGCTGACCTGAAACGTTTGGCCGAGCGCGGCGCTTGCGACCACCTGTTGGTGGGCAGCGATGACGAACGGCTGATCAGCCTGATTGACGAAGCCCAGTTGTATGGCGTGTCTGTGCATTTGTTGGCTGACGAAGCCTCTCGCAACATGGCGCAGCTCAACCGCGAAGACCCAGGTTGGGCACGCTTGCTGTCGCAAGCTGACCAACGCGTGGTGTTGGGTGCGCAAGCGGTGCGCGACGGTGGCGCGCGTCACGCCAGCTCCATGCACGCGGTGCCTCAGGTCGACCCTGAGCAGTTGCGTGAACAGCTCAACACGGTTATCAACACCTGGTGGGCCGACGAACCCGAAGACCTGCGTGAAGAGCTGCGCGAAGAGCTGCAAAACACACGCGGTATTCCACAAGAGGTGGACCGCCAGTTGTTGTTGGGCGTGCGCCGCGTGTTGGAACGCGCGCTGAGCTTCCAAGAGAAAAAACTGTTGCGTGAAATGGTGCGCGAACTGGTGTTGGGCCCACAGGCGGCACAAGCCCCCGCCGTGGACCACGCTGAATAAGACACCCATCACGGAGTTACACACCATGAGCGATTTTTCTCCTGCCGACATCCTGGCCCAGGCGCTGCCCTACATCCGTAAATTCCACGGCAAAACCTTGGTCATCAAATACGGCGGCAACGCCATGACCGACCCTGCGTTGCAAAAAGCCTTTGCCGAAGACGTGGTGTTGCTCAAGCTCGTGGGCATGAACCCCGTGGTGGTCCACGGCGGTGGCCCGCAAATTGAAGGCTTGCTGCAACGCTTGGGCAAGAAGGGCGAGTTCATCGAAGGCATGCGCGTGACCGACGCCGAAACCATGGAAGTGGTGGAGTGGGTGTTGGGCGGCGAAGTGCAGCAAGACATCGTGGGCCTCATCAACCAAGCTGGCGGCAAAGCCGTGGGTTTGACGGGGCGCGATGGCGCGATGATTCGTGCCCAAAAGCTGACCGTGCACGACAGCAAAGACCCCAGCAAAACCTACGACGTGGGCCAAGTGGGCGACATCGTCAGCATCGACCCCAGCGTGGTCAAAGCCTTGCAAGACGATGCCTTCATCCCCGTGGTGAGCCCTATTGGTTTTGGTGAGCGCAACGAGAGTTACAACATCAACGCCGATGTGGTGGCTGCCAAGTTGGCGACCGTGCTCAGTGCTGAAAAACTGTTGATGCTCACCAACATCCGTGGCGTGCTGGACAAACAAGGCGAGTTGATGACCGAGCTGACGCCCCGTCGCATCGACGAGCTGATTGCCGACGGCACCATCAGCGGCGGCATGATTCCTAAGATTGCCGGCGCACTGGACGCCGCCAACAGTGGCGTGAAAGCGGTGCACATCATCGATGGCCGTGTGCCACACGCCATGCTGCTGGAGGTGTTGACCGAGCAAGCCTTTGGCACCATGATTAGGTCGCACTAACTTCTCTTCTCCGCCATGTCTGACAACGCGCCTGCTTCCTCCGATGACGCTGCTTCCGAGCGTGAGCAACCCAAGGTTCGCCAACGCATGAAGCCGGGCCAACGGCGCGAGCAAATTTTGCAAACGTTGGCGGGTATGCTGGAGCAGCCAGGCACCGAGCGCATCACCACCGCGCTACTGGCGTCTAAGTTGGATGTGAGCGAAGCGGCGTTGTACCGCCACTTTGCCAGCAAGGCGCAGATGTTTGAAGGCTTGATTGATTTCATCGAGCACAGCCTGTTCAGCCTGATCAACCAAATCGCTGAGCGCGAAGGCGACGGCTCACAAAAAGCCGCGCGCATGGTGACAGTGCTGTTGCAGTTTGGCGAGAAAAACCCAGGCATGGCCCGCGTGATGGTGGGCGACGCTTTGGTGTTTGAAAACGAGCGCTTGCACCAGCGCATGAACCAGTTGTTTGAACGCATTGAATCGGCCTTGCGCCAAGTGCTGCGTGTAGCGGCTGAGGCCAACAAATCCGCATCGCCCACCGCCGACGCACAAGTGCGTGCCGCAATGCTGGCGACGTTTGCTTTGGGGCAACTGCAACGCTTTGCACGCTCGGGCTTTAAGCGTTCACCGCTCGATCACCTTGAGGCGTCGTTGGCGCTGATGTGTCGCTGACGTGCTTGGTGCGTCCGACGCGCGCCGACAAAATCTAGCCGTTCATTTTCATTTCATTTTTTAAAGGCGATCTATGAAACTCGTGCGTTACGGCAACCCCGGCAAAGAAAAACCAGGCCTCATCGATGCCGCAGGCAAGCTGCGTGACTTGAGCAAAGTCATTGCAGACGTGACGCCCGATCAACTGAGCGACAAAGCCTTGGCGAAGTTGGCTAAGCTCAACACAGACAAACTGCCCTTGGTCAAAGGTAAGCCTCGCATGGGTTGCCCTGTGGCGAACGTTGGCAAGTTCTTGGCGATTGGCCTGAACTACGCCGACCATGCCGCCGAGGCAGGCATGCCCATCCCCAAAGAACCGATCGTGTTCACCAAGGCCATCAGCTGTATCCAAGGCCCGAACGACGATGTGATGTTGCCCAAAGGTTCGGTCAAGTCTGATTGGGAGGTGGAGCTGGGCATCGTCATTGGCGCCGAGGCGCGCCATGTGTCTCAGAAGGCTGCACTGGACCATGTGGCTGGCTATTGCTTGATCAACGATGTGAGCGAACGCGAATACCAATTGGAGCGTGGCGGCACATGGGACAAGGGTAAGGGCTGCGACACCTTCGGCCCCATTGGCCCTTGGCTGGTCACGCGTGATGAAGTGCCAAATCCACAAAAGCTCAACATGTGGCTCGACCTCAACGGTGTGCGCATGCAAACCGGCAACACCAAGACCATGATTTTTGGCGTCGCCAAAATCGTGAGCTACCTCAGCCAATTCGTGACGCTCAAACCCGGTGATGTGATTTGCACTGGCACGCCTCCTGGCGTGGGCATGGGCGTGAAGAAAAATGGCAAGCCTGCGCCTGTGTATTTGAAGCGTGGGGATGTGATGACTTTGGGCATTGAGGGATTGGGAGAGCAGCACCAGAAGGTGGTGGCTTTTAAGCTCTGACTTTTGTTCGCTCAAAGAAAAGCCACCTTTGTGGGTGGCTTTTTTGTTTGCTCCGGCTACGCGCGTTGCGCACATCGGGTATGGCGGCTTCCTCATGCACGCAACGCTTTGGGGGTTCGTTGCTGCTGCAACATCAGCCAGTCATGGTGCGACGGTAGATTTCGAGTCGCGCGATCTCATCAGTAGCAACAACGTGTGCGTGCAACCAGACGAGCGAAGCAAAGTCGTACGCAGACTTCGGGGAGGGGCTTAGGGCAGGTGACGATTTCTGGTACTCCAGCATGAGGAACCTGCCCTAAGCCCCTCTCCGAAGCGAGCTCAGAACAAACAGAGCTCAAGAAAAAAGCAAAGACTTAAAGCGACACCACCTGCATCCCAGGCAGCGTAGCCATAGGAAACTCCTCATGGTCAAACGCCTTGTCCCCATCCTCTGACGCCACACCCGTGGTCACCAAAGATTTGAAATCAAACTTCGTGTGATCCATCAGGTGCGACGGCACCACGTTTTGCAGCGCCGCAAACATGTTCTCGATGCGGCCGGGATGCTTCTTCTCCCACTCGCGCAGCATCTCGCCCACCACTTGGCGTTGCAGGCCGTCTTGGCTACCGCACAGCGTGCACGGGATGATGGGGAACTGGCGCACTTTGGCCCAACGCTCTAGGTCTTTCTCGGCCACGTAGGCCAGCGGGCGAATCACCATGTGATCGCCGCCGTCGCTCACCAGTTTCGGAGGCATGGCTTTGAGCTTGCCGCCGTAGAACATGTTCAAGAAGAAGGTTTGCAAGATGTCATCGCGGTGGTGGCCCAGCGCGATTTTGTTGCAGCCCAGCTCACCCGCGACGCGGTACAAAATGCCACGGCGCAAGCGCGAGCACAGGCTGCACATGGTTTTTCCTTCGGCAATTTTTTCTTTGACGATGGAATAGGTGTCTTGCGTTTCAATGCGGAATTTCACGCCCACTTGCGCCAAATATTTGGGCAGCACATCGGCAGGAAAACCCGGTTGCTTTTGGTCGAGGTTGACCGCAATCAACTCAAAGCTAATCGGCGCACGCTGCTGCATCATGAGCAAGATGTCGAGCATGGCGTAGCTGTCTTTGCCACCTGACATGCACACCATGATCTTGTCGCCCTCTTCGATCATGTTGTAGTCGACGATGGCTTGGCCCACTTGGCGGCACAGGCGCTTTTCGAGCTTGTGGTTTTCGTGCTCGATCTTGATTTGCTTGGGGTCTTTTTCGATTGTTGTCATTACCACTGTCCTGTTTCCATACGGATGGCGACTTCACAGTCGTCAAAAATTTCGAGCTTGGCGATTTTCACGCGCACGCCCAATACACCTGGCAGTTGCATGAGGCGGTGGGCGAGTTTGCCAATGAGGGTTTCGAGCAGGTTCACATGCTCGGCGGTGCATTCGGTGATGATGATTTGGCGCACCTTGCGGTAGTCCAGCACGTGGCAAATGTCATCGTCGTGCGGCAGCAGGGGTTGCGTGCCCAGGTTCAACTCGGCATCGACTTGAATGGGCTGCGGGTCCACCTTTTCGTGCTCCAAGATGCCAAGGTTGGCATCAAAGCGCAGGCCGGTGAGGTTCAAAATTTGTGTGCCTTTGCTTGCCATGTCACAGCACTCCGGGTTTGGCGCGGAACACTTCCACACCGACGGCTTCGCAGTCGGAATACACGTCAGGCTTGCGGGTGGACACGCGCGCAGCCATCACGCCGGTGTGTTCGAGTAAGTGCGTGAGGATGTCGTCGCACAAGGTTTCTTGCAGGTTGATGTGGCCTTGGGCAATGCGGGCGTGCACCACGGCGCGCACAAAGTCGTAGTCCACCACTTCGTCGATGCGGTCGTCTTTGGGACGCGTGCCTTCGAAGGACACATACAAGTCCACATCAATGACGATGCGTTGCGCCGCATGCAACTCAAAGTCGTGGATGCCGATGTGCGCTTGCACGGTGAGGCCGCGCAAAAACAAGCGACGGCAGTTCAGTAAAAGTTGGTCGTTCATGATTTGAAAAGTTCCTCGACCACAAACATCACATCACGTGCAAGTGGTACCAAATGTTGACCGTTGTCCACGCGCACCGTGGTGCCGGTGATGCTGGCGTTGCTCGCCAAAAACACCACGCTGCTGGCCACGTCGGCGGGATTGATGGCTTGGCGCAGCAAGTTGGCGTCCGCGGCGCGGTTGAAGTTATCTTGGGTTTGTGGCCCGCTCAGGTACATCAAGCCGGGTGCCACGGCGTTCACGCGCAAAGTGGGCGCGAGCGACTGGGCTTGCAGACTGACGGCGCGCTCCAGCGCGAGCTTGGACAGCGTGTACGAAAAATAATCGGGGTTGAGGTTGAACACCTTTTGGTCCAGCACGTGGATGACGCTGGGTTTTGTTTGCGCTGTTGCGCCGTTGGCGTGCAGCGCAGCCATCCACTTGCCAAAGCGCATCGGCGCCATGAGGTTGACCTTGATCTGCGCCAAGGCCTGCGCTTCGTCAAAATCGGCCCCTTCATCGGGCACAAACAACGAGGCGTTGTTGACCACGCATTGCAGCGCAGTGCCGGTGATGGCCACTGTCGTGTCGAAAATACTTTGGCAACTGGCTTCGTCTTCTAAGTCCCCTTGCACGGCCAGGGCGTCGACGCCCAAGGTGCGCAACTCGGCGCACAGGGCATGGGCCTCGGCGTCGGAATGGTTGTAGTGGCAGGCCACATGCCAACCCGCGCGCGCAAAGGCGAGACCGATTTCGCGGCCTAAGCGAACGCTGCCGCCAGTGATGAGTGCCCAAGAGCGCATGGTGTGAGGTGCCTGTGGTGGAAAGAGAGGGGTGGGTCGAGTTACGATCTGCACCCAATGACTACCCCCCAATTATCCAACGACCCGGGCCAACAGGCTTTGTACACGCTGATTCAGCGCAGCATCGCCAATGCAGGCGGCTGGCTGGGTTTTGACCGCTTCATGGCGCTGGCCCTCTACGCGCCTGGCATGGGCTACTACGCCAACAGTTTGCGCAAGTTTGGCCTGACCCCTGAAAGCGGCAGTGACTTTGCCACCGCCCCCGAAATGTCCATGCACTTTGGCCGCACATTGGCCCACCAAGTGGCCGAGGCCTTGCAGGTGACGGGTACCGACGAGGTGTGGGAGTTTGGCGCAGGCTCTGGCGCTTTGGCTTTGCAGTTGCTGGACAGCTTGGGTGAGAGCGTCAAGCGCTACACCATCGTCGATTTATCGGGCAGCTTGCGCGAGCGTCAACAAGAAACACTGAAGGCCCATGCGCATAAAGTGCAGTGGGTCGATGCTTTGCCTGATCAACTCAGTGGTGTGGTGGTGGGCAACGAAGTACTCGATGCCATGCCCGTGCAACTGCTGGTGCGCAAAGGCGGTGTGTGGCATGAGCGCGGCTTGGAGTGGCATGCAGAGGCTGCACCTGCGTCGCCCTTGCAATGGGAGGACCGCGTGACCGATTTGCGTCCACCCGTTGAGATCGCAGGCGAACACGACTACTTGACTGAGATTCACAGCCAAGCCGAAGCCTTTGTGGCCACCTTGGCTGACCGTTTCAAAGCGGGCGAAGCAGCCACAGGCAAAGGCGGTGCAGCGTTCCTCATCGACTACGGTTTCCCCGAGAGCGAATACTTTCACCCCCAGCGCAGCATGGGCACGCTGATGTGTCACCAGTTGCACAAGTCAGACCCAGACCCATTGGTGGATGTGGGCCGCAAAGACATCACCGCACACGTGAACTTCACGGGTATCGCACTGGCCGCACAAGACGCAGGCTTGAATGTGTTGGGCTACACCACCCAGGCGCATTTCTTGATCAACTGCGGTTTGTTGCCCCCGTTGGTGAATGCGCCTATGGATGAAAAGAGCATGGCGCAAAAGCTCATCACGGAGCACGAAATGGGCGAGCTGTTCAAGGTCGTGGCCTTGGGTACCACTGAGTGGGAGCCTATGGGTTTTGCGCACGGTGACCGCACGTACGCGCTGTAAGTCGCTTTATGACCCGCTGGCTCATCGTTGTTTTCTTGGCGCTGTTGCTCATCAACGCGCTAACACCTTGGCTGCAAAAGCTGGGCTTTGGGCGCTTGCCTGGGGATATTCGGTTCAAGATTTTTGGGCGTGAGATATTTATTCCGCTGGCTTCGACGGTCATTCTCAGCCTTGTGTGTGCTGGGATATCTAAGGTTTTGTAGCTTGTAACTCCCCTTCGGTGTCAAGCTGTGTGGGGTGTACCTGCTCTGCTCCGCCGTCGCTGACGCGCCTAATGTCGCTGCCGCAGGCACGCCCCACACCGCTTGACGCGCGTCATTGTTACGTTCGATACAAAACGTGGAGAGTTACTTCAATCTTCATCGCTGGCCTGTCTGCATGAAACGCAATCCAACGCGAGCCCAAAGCAGCGAAGCGGCAAGGGTGGTGGCCGCGGCAGCGACATTAGGCGCGAAGCGACGGCGGAGCAGAGCGGTTACCGCCCTTGCCGCTTCGATGCGCTCAACGTCAAACGACGTGCGGTTCAGCAAACACGGTAAGCTCAAAGCGCAGCAGCAATAGCCGCCAACCGTGCCGCATCAATGCATGCCCCCACAGCCGGTCCCTTCAGCCCATCCTGCAAAGCCTGCGCGCTGACGGATGCACTGTCCACCGACTGAGCCGCCTTCAACAACAACGCCAAGCGAGGCCCTTGTGCATAAACCTCATCCTCTTTGCCTAGGCGTCCACGCGCATCACATTCACAGGCTTGCAGAGCCAACAAAAACCGCTCAGGCCTGCGCAGTGCATCGCAGCGCACCAGCAAGCGCAACACGGCTTCTGCGCCAAATCCCAAGCTCTGATGGATGTTGCTGTGCTCACGCGCCACCAGTTCGGCCAGCTCTTTGCATTCCACCGGCACGCGCCAACGGGTGCACAGCGCGCGAGTGAGTTTTTCGCTGCGTTGCTCGTGGCCGATGTGGCGGGGCAACACATCCGCAGGCGTGGTGCCTTTGCCGAGGTCGTGACACAGGCAGGCAAAGCGCACGTCGAGCGGTGCGTTCATGCGGGCCGATGCGTTGAGCACCATTTCTAGGTGAATGCCGGTGTCAATTTCGGGGTGGTATTCGGCGCGTTGCGGCACACCGTAGAGTTGGGCAACTTCGGGCAGCAGGCGTTGCAAGGCCCCGCATTCACGCAGCACTTGCAGCATGCGTGAGGGCTTCGCACCCATCAAGCCGCGTGACAGCTCTTGCCACACGCGCTCACTCACCAAGGCATCGATTTCGCCTTCGGCCACCATCTCGCGCATGAGCGTCATCGTCTCTGGCGCAACGGTGAAGTCGGGAAATCGCGCCGCAAAGCGCGCCAATCGAAGTATGCGCACGGGGTCTTCGCGAAAGGCGTTGGTCACGTGGCGCAGCACTTTGGCGGCGATGTCGCGCTCGCCGCCGTAGGGGTCGGTGCGTTGGCCGTGGTCGTCTTGCGCGATGGCGTTGATGGTCAGGTCGCGCCGGGCGAGGTCTTCTTCCAGCGTCACATCGGGCGATGCATGCACTGCAAAGCCGTGATAGCCACGCGCGGTTTTGCGTTCGGTGCGGGCGAGGGCGTATTCCTCGTGTGTGTCGGGGTGCAAGAACACCGGAAAGTCTTTGCCCACCTGCTGATAGCCCTGCGCCACCAAAGCCTCAGGCGTGCCTCCTACCACCACCCAGTCGCGGTCAGAATCGGCAAAGCCCATCAGGGCATCGCGCACCGCGCCGCCGACCAGGTAGGTTCTCATCACTTGCCCGCCACAAACAAACGTTTGATGGACTTGGGCTCAGACACGCCCAAAGCCCGCAGGCCGGGCAAGAGTCCCGCGGCGACGTTGTGCACTTTCATCGAGTCCAAGTTGTCGCGGCTCATCAGCGGTTTGCCTGGCGCCCACTCCATCAGCAGCGCTTGCAACCAGCCGATGGCATACGGCAAAGAGATGACGGGGCGTGGCTTGCCCACCCAACGGCCTGCGAGCTGCACCAGCTCGGCCAGCGTCAGGATGTCGGGGCCGCACAGCTCAAACACTTGGCCTTCGGTACTCGACGTGTTCACGCAATGCACGATGGCCTGTGCCACGTCGTGCACCCACACCGGCTGAAAGCGCGTGTGCGCACCTGCCAATGGCATGACGGGGAAGACCTTTTGCAGCTTGGCAAACAGGTTGATGAACTGGTCGTCTTTGCCAAAAATCACGCTGGGGCGCAGCAGCGTCAAACCCAGCGGGGCTTTTTGTGCGGCTGACAGCAGCGCTAACTCGCCGCGCGCTTTGCTGCGTTGGTACATCGATGGCCCATGCACCTCAGCACCCAAAGCGCTGACATGTATCAAGCGCGTGACGTTCTCCGCATGGCACGCGCGTGCCAAGTTGGCGGGCAGGGTGACGTGCGCTTGGTTGAATTCATCCTCTGTGCCGTGCAGGATGGCGACGAGGTTGATCACCACATCGTGGCCATGCACCAAGGCTTGCAGCTGTTTGGCGTCATGCACATTGGCTTGCACCACGGTCACGCCCGGCATCATTTGGATGTGGCGTGCGGGTAAGCGACGCGTTGGCACAGTGACTTGGTGGTGCTGCAAGCTCAGGCGCGAGCACACGTGGCGGCCCACAAAGCCGCTGCCGCCGAGGACGAGAATTTTCTTGGGCGTAAAAGATTGCATGAATCAGACTGTAGCGCGAAGCCACTAGACTTTGAGTGAAACAGGATAATCACACCATGAACCAACTCGACGCACTCAAGCAATTCACCACCGTGGTGGCCGACACGGGCGACTTCAAACAACTTGCACAATTCCAACCGCAAGACGCCACCACCAACCCATCGCTGATTTTGAAAGCGGTGCAAAAGCCCGAATACCTGCCACTGCTCAAAGACACCGTGGCTGCCCACGGCAAGGAGCCGATGGACGCGCAGATTGACCGTTTGCTGGTGCGTTTTGGTTGTGAAATTTTGGCGACCATTCCTGGTCGTGTGTCCACCGAAGTGGATGCCCGTTTGAGCTTTGACACCGCTGCCACCGTGGCACGTGCCAAACGCATCATGGCGTTGTACGAAGCGCAGGGCGTGAAGCGCGAACGCGTACTGATCAAGATCGCATCGACTTGGGAAGGCATTCAAGCGGCCGCAGAGTTGGAGCGCGAAGACATCCGTACCAACCTGACCTTGCTGTTCTCATTTGCCCAGGCGGTGGCCTGTGGGGATGCCAAGGTGCAACTCATTTCCCCCTTTGTGGGCCGCATATACGACTGGTACAAAAAATCGGCGGGCGCTGCTTGGGTCGAAGCCGATAACGCCAACGCGAATGACCCCGGTGTGAAGTCGGTCCGCGCGATTTACAACCACTACAAGCGCCACGGCATCCAAACCGAGGTGATGGGCGCGAGCTTTAGAAACGTGGGTCAAATCACTGCCTTGGCGGGTTGCGATTTGCTGACCATCGCGCCTGAGTTGCTGGCTCAGTTGGGTGCATCGGCCGAGCCTTTGACGCAAGTCCTGAGCGCATCGGCTGCCATGCAGCTGGATTTGCCAGAGGTGCATCACACCGAGGCCTCGTTTCGTTACGCGATGAATGAGGATGCGATGGCGACAGAGAAGCTGGCTGAAGGCATTCGTGCGTTCTGTGTGGATGCGGTGAAGTTGGAAGCGTTGATGCACTGACTTTTTGCTTGCTTTGTGTGCGGGCTTTGGCCAGCGCGCGTGAGCGAACGGGCAGGCCAGTCGGCTCATCAGTCGCTACGCGCCAGAAAATCGCCTCGTAGCCTGCCCATTCGCTCACGCTTTGGGTTTGCTGAGATCGCTAGCGACAGATTTGTCCAGACGAAAAAAAGCCCCGCAGAGCGGGGCTTTTTTGTTGGGGATGTCAAAGCAACCAAAGCCACTTCGACGCAGCATGAGAGTACAGGGCAAGGCGCAGACGCGCTGACAGTGGCTTGGCCACGGCAAGCGGCTGCAACGCCGCCCTGTGCTCTCAGGCAAGGAGCACGTATTACATGCCCATGCCGCCCATGCCACCCATACCGCCCATGCCACCCATATCGGGCATGCCGCCAGCAGACTCTTCTTTTGGAGCTTCTGACACCATGCACTCGGTGGTCAACATCAAAGAGGCCACAGACGCTGCGTTTTGCAAAGCAGTGCGTGTCACTTTGGTGGGGTCCAAGATACCC